>Ga0214480_100067_pt1 | contig 40670 bp, 20 predicted proteins | sample M1_20Mar14CPVII9_3_FD_165042 | JGI IMG/M metagenome (GOLD analysis project Ga0214480, IMG submission 165042) | Marine eukaryotic communities from Monterey Bay, California, United States - M1_20Mar14CPVII9sort6BwellE17 | ecosystem: Environmental > Aquatic > Marine > Unclassified | place: USA... | reverse complement strand
CCATTACCAACAACTGCAGCAAATGTGACAAAGACTTGCAAGCCGAATGAAACTGAGGCGGCTGGAGATCTTCACAATTATGATGATAGATATTTCCTTGATCATGACAAGTTTCGTAACGAGAGGAAGGAAGAAGTTGAAAAGGTGTTGGCAGCTTCTGCAAAGAAGATAGAAGAGGCCTCTCCGGCAGCAAAAAGGCCAAAGATATAATAAAGTACAGACACCAAGTAACTTAACTTGAATTTACATACTCTTTTTACAATTACTAGTTACAATACTTGTACACACATCTAACACATAAACATTAATTATACATACATAGACACAGATTAAGACTTTGGCTTCCACATTGTATACCTCTGATATGTGTAATGATTTATAGGGTGTATCTGCAAAATTGGAATGGATGATGGACCATTTTCATTTGAGTTGTTGTAGTAACCCCAAATATAGTGTCTGTTTGAAGTGTAGTACTTTGTCTTCTCCTCCTACTCAAGATGGTTAATTAAAGTCCACCTGATTGAATCATCTCTTTGATACTTTAGATTGAGTAGCACCACCAACTAAGAATGGGAATTTGTCTTTCCACTCGTCAAGCACCGGTCTTTCTCTGGGAGTTCTTGGTTTCGGGTATCGAGGAGGAGAAGGCGGTTGAAACGCACCTGTCTTCCGTGTCCTTTTACTCTCTATATAATTTGTGTATTGGTCATGAAATGTTGAAAAGTATATCGTTGCCAGTACTTGTATTGATATGAGAAAGTAGAATAAAAAGTCCAAAGTTGATGAGACCGTTCTCAGTGCAGTGCATGCAAGTATACAGCATACACTTAGGAAGCTTGAGAATACTTGTTGGATAATAAGAACTGTAGTCTCGCTTATGGGTGAGGCAACGTCCACTCCGAGTTGACTTGAAAGGGTTTGAATGGGCGAAACAACCAGTGCCAGCATCAGTATGTTACACCCAAATCGCTCTATTGATTCCAAGTTTAGATCACAAAGTGTCAGTATAAGCAAAGTTACACTCAACAGAGCTAGTACAATCATGTAAGATTTCTGAGTTGTATTGTTCCGGCTAATGGATGCACTTGCTGATGAAATCACTGATAGAAGTTGAAATAAGCCTCCTACAACTCCGACCAATACTTGACCTGTGGCTTTATTTTCATTTGATGATGTTATGAAATAGCTCATGAAAGTTGTCAGTGTAGTGATAGTCATACCAGATGAAGCGTAGGACACTACACAATGAATGAAGCCTACTCGAGTGAGGCATGCCCAGATAGATTGCCACATTTGGTTATCACATACTTCAATATCAAGAAATCGATGTGTTTGTATTAGCATAGGTTCTACTCTATTGAAATCTGTTGATGGTAACTGGTCTTTGATACTCCGAAAGAGCTGTCCTGAAATGTAGGTTGAATAGTCAAGTGTAATTGTATGAAGGGGAGCATCGCCTTTGCTTCTAAGATTGGGAAAGGGAGATGATTTGACACTTGTATTGTCGTTGTGTTCGGCTAAAGGTGTAGCCAAACTTGTATCTGTTGAGCCATAGTAATACGGTAAACTAGCTTCTGGTGATCTATCTTTGTTTTGATTCATTGCTCGTCTTGTTTTCCGCCAGTCTGTCTTCGGCTGTGAGTTAGCGTTGTTTGTTGTGAAGGTGATAGGTCTTTCGAGAGTACCCCTCATCACTATATCTTGTCCTCCAGGTGGTGTTGGTGGATATTCTGATAAACATAGTGAAACTCCAACAAAGATAACACTCGCCATGATACTAATTAGGTGAAAGTATGGCAAAATGTCTTTGCTTTCACTGACAAGGAGAGTGCCAAATACAAACGAGCAACCAATTCCAATTTGATTGCTGTGCTTGATAATCCTATTCGCCATCACTCGTTCATGTTTATGAAAACAAGTGTATATCAGATATCGCGGTGCAGTATGTTGATAGAATGGTCCACTTAAGCCTGAAATGATGAAACCGACATATATCCTCCAAGAAGCTATTGTATTAGAAGTACTGCTTTTGATCATGTTCCCTAACATCAAGAGTAGTGATCCAAGCAATATTGTTCTTCTCAAACCAAGTCGTCCCAAAACTGGGGGTACTAGAAAACTAGACAAGACATTGGCAACGAGGAATAGGACCACTACAACCTCTGGTTGAATGTCTAATGTCTTCATCGCAACTTCAGATATCGGTGCAATACTAAAGCATGTCCATTCGTTTAAAATATTGAGAATAGACAACAACAGTAGATTAATATATCTTGATATGTATTTTTGCACAGATTGTTCATTTTGTACAAGTGTAGTTGTCAAAGGAGTCTCTTCATCATTAGCTGCACTCAACAATGGTCTGCTTGGATATTTTCGAACATTATTATCATCTTCATCAGAATAGATTAAACTTTGAACAGTAGTATCTTGTGGTGTCGAGCTCATATCTTCTGTATTTATCTCCTTTACAAAGGCGCCACTCGGACTATGAAGATCGGGAGAGGCAGATCTTAAAGAACCACTTAGTGCCCAATTTTCCCGAATATTCTTCAGGAATGAAGTATCATGTTGAGCTCGAGGCTTTGCTGCTTCTGCAGAGGTTGATTCTATCATACTTTGTGAATTGGGATAAAAGCTATTTACTTCTGTCGGAGTTGTGGATTGTATTGTTTCAACTGAATCAACACGATGTCCCTCGACAGGCGCATGTCTGCCAGTATTCTGATCTACTGGTCCTGTTGATATTCTCCTCAATTTGTCAGATAGTGAGTATACACTCAGTTCATTTTTAATGTTTTGATCATCATCCGAAGACATTATAAAACTTGTGTTTGATCTACTTCTTTCAGCATCGTCTGACGACTGTTGTGCTGGTGCTGATATTGGTTGTCTCAATCTCATTTGCAGCGGTGGGATGAGCTGCTGTTGTGATGATAACGGTAAAGGTAGTTGCTGCTGAGCAATATCAGATTCATCTGAACTAGAGCTGAAACTCGCATCAGCATGAATACGACCTTGATAAGAGGTCATTAAATGTTGCACACTGGAATCACTCTGCTGATCATGGTAACCAATCGATGACATATCAATAGCACTGGGTGTTAAACTATTCCCAGCTATTGACGACTCCGCTGTTTCCAATGAAGGTCGTATTCTTTGTGGTGCATTATGTGATTCATTAAGTCCATCACTTATCTCTCCCTTTCTATGTTTGACAAATATATGTTCTGTCGCATCTTCATCTTTTAACATGCGTATATTGTTGAAATCATCTTCAGATGATGTTGCTGAACTACTTGCAGACATGTATGAATCAGAGCTGTGTAGTCTACGCAATGGAAAGGTTTGCTGTAGTATTGAAGGATTATCTTGAGTACTGCCCTGCTGTCTGGTAGTATCATCTATCGAATCCTTTTTGTTAAGTATTAAGCCAAACTTATCATATCCGTCAATATCTGGAGTTGTGTCATTATTACTATCCCTTGGAGTAGATAGGGGAATAATCCTTCCAGTAGTAGTAGTATTGTTATCATATATCGGAGTAGTATTGATTGATGTTTCAATAGATAGATTTGTTGCTTTATTCTTTCTTGTGGCATCATTATTATCAGTAGATTGTATTGATGTGGTAAAACCGTCAAATAAATCCTCAGTACTTGAGAGTCTACCTCTAGAAGGTGATTCTGGCTTTGGTATTAGCTTTGGCCCCTTCTTCTTTTTCTTTACCATATTATCTATGTTCAGTAAGATTTGCAATACAATACATCAAACTGAATCTGCATTCTAGCTCGACTTGTGATAGAATTAGGAAGTGTAGGGTATCTCTTGTGATAATAAAACCACCGCCCGAATATCGCCACCACCAGTCGAAAGTGCTTCAAAAGCGATGTAATATCTGCCTATATCATAAGTCTAACAGATATATCAACCTCAATAGATGAATAAGAACATATCATTCATCAAATCAACTTAAAATACTTGATAATTAATTCGCCCAGGGACATAATTTTGCCCTCTATCTTAGTGAATTTTTGGGTTCTGCTCTATTAATAGTTGATGTTATGCCTTTATTTATTAATTATAATTATGAAATGGCTCACTAGCTTCATCATGAAGCTCAGTTGTTTGGTAAGAGGAGATTTAATAGGTCGTCGGTGGCTCAATATTGGATGTTTGCTAAAGCTGAATGAGTACATTTGCGTGTTAATAAGTATAGTATAGTTTATTGGGTTTGTTCTTCATCAGCACGATTTTACTACCGGGATAAAAAATAGTATCATTGCAATCAAATTTTTAGTTGGTCAAGACCTATAGCATGGCAGAAAGCGATAGTAATGTGTTTATTTACACAGATGGGGCGGCAATTCCGCATAATGTTACTCATATTCAAGTTCATTCATCTGTTACTGTGCTTCCAGATGGGGTATTTGGTAATCAAAAACTTTATTCTAGTCGTTGCCACACATACACATTGAAGGAGGTTGAACTTTGTGAAGGACTACTACAAATTGAAGACAATGCCTTTCGGAACTGCAAAGCACTAAACAGGATAACTATACCCTCTACAGTGAAACGGATAGGCAACCAGGTATTTCGGGACTGTGAATGTTTAGAGGAGGTCAACCTTTCTGAAGGATTAGAAGAGATAGGAAAGTATGCATTCGGTTACTGCAGAAAGTTACGAGTAGTATCAAAAATCCCTTCCACTGTCACTACTCTTGGTATAGGAATCTTTGAGGGATGTGGCAATTTAGAAAGGTTGGATATGTTGTGTGAAGAACTACATGAAATTCCCTGCTACATTTGCTCTGGCTGTATCTCGTTGAAGCATATCAACATCCCATCTTCTGTAAAGAAGATTGATAGCGGTTCTTTCAGAAATATGGCAGTTGTACCCCTCAGCCTTCCCGATAGTATTGAACATATTGGAGATCGTGCACTAAGTGGATGTGAATTCGTAAATTTCAAAGTTCCGCCTTTGGTCACTACTATCTCCGAAGGATTGTTCTCAAGCAGATGTTTGTTTTCTATTGAGCTGCCGGAAAGTGTTACACGTATTGAAGCAGGCTATTCATTTTCAAATTGTCATTCTCTGAGGAATATAGCAATTCCATCCAATGCCGAGATTTTGCTTCATCCTGCAGGTTGGTCAACAGCATTTATGGATTGCACAGACTTGTATCAGCTATTTCCAAATCAAAGAAATGGGTTTGGTTCTTCAGAAACGCACATCGTTGATGCATTGAAGCATCGCTTTGACGATCTACCTATTCACAAATTTCTTTATTACCAATCATATAACAATGTTACTTCGGATCAACTCAATAATGTAGTAACAGATGCAGATCCAACTGGCAGTCAGCAGGATTTCTTAGGGATGACTCCTCTGCACATACTTGCATGTTCCACTGTTCAGAATGAGCAATTATACAAAGTATTATTTGCAAAATATCCCGACAGTCTAGTCGTAGAAGATAGATGGGGGGCTTTGCCATTATTTTATGCGGTGTGGGGGGATGCGCCTGATGAGATAGTACAATTCTTGGTTGAAAGTTACAAGTCTCTTTATCCCAAACATGATTTGAAATGGACCTGCATGGTCAAAACATTGAGTTTGGCTAATGCACCATACAACGTGATCCAGAAGATACTCGACTTGCGGCAAGTCTCTTTTCCTAGCCAATCCATTGATTGGGATGAAATTATTAGGAGGTTGGCCGAAGATGACGACGACGATACCCCGGAGGGTGTTAAAGATTCTCCTGCTGCCTCTGATGAGACATTCAGATTTATAGCTAAATGTAGTATCAAAGATCGTGTAAATGCCATCGGGTTGAGGAAATTGAGAGATGAGATATCAAACATGGTAATGGCAAAGATTCAATCTCGGTCCTACCACAGATTCAATCGAAATGAATTTATGGCTAAGATTCAATCCAAAGTTGCCGAATGTGAAGCTGAATATAACACACTGAAGGATGCTACTTCAATGCTTGAGCTTGCTTTGTGGAAAACCAAGCTAAACAGCTCACAAGAAGAAGACAAGAAGGTGGGATGTGGCAAGAAGGCGAAGATCGAAGAGTCAGATCTTCGAAAGCAATGCCGTACCCATTGTGGAGCTGGTATTATCATTGGGAATGTGTTATGTTATCTTTAGCATAAGAAGTAGGCGAACCCGAGATGAGACTACGGACTACGTTCTCTTGATAGACTTCGAGGGAGATCCAAGAGCGAATTAGAGTGTCCGCATCTTCTCCTAAACTACAGGACTTTCTTGACTCAAACTCTTTCTTGACTCAAACTCTGCATATTGTTCTCTTCTTCTAGCATGGGAACGCGGGAGTGCCAGGCTATTTGTTAGTGTATTGCCTACCACTTTACATTTATATTACTAACATCACACACCAGACAAAACCTCTCAAAAGATACCGCCCGGGGACATAATTTGGGGAGAAACAAATAATAAATTATTGCTTGTGAATAGCTGATATGGGGAATACAGCAAACAAATCCAAACAAACTAACACTAGTACAAACATGAACAATCAAGAAGATGGAGATACACCCATGGATGATAACAATCCACCGGCCAATGAACAACAACAAGAGGATACCGAAATGGCTGATACCGAAATAAATAATCAAGAAGATGATGCATCAGTTAATAATCAAGATGATAACAATGGAGAAGAGTCAGATGCAACAGTACCAATAGCACAAGAAGTTGATAATTCATCTGAAATTGTTGAAATTATTGATGATAGTAGTGATGAGGATGAAGATGTAAAGGATGAAGATAAGGAAGAGGAGGCTAAAAAAGCTTTGTTGGAATTAGCCTCTAAACCTATGGTTGATAATAAATCAACTGATGATACTAAGACTGCTGATATGAAAACTGATGCTTCGGTTGCAGCAGCAGGTGATAAATCATCCGTTAAATCCCATCCGGCTGATACCAAACCCGCACCAACATCTCAAACTCAACCAACACAAACTACAGCAAAATTTCCATCAACTTTTGGTGGTTTTGGAATTAAACCTGGTTCTAATCAGGTACATTTGGCTGGATTTGCTGATCCATCACCATCCAAGAAGGCAATTAATCCATTTGGTGGACCATCAACCTTTGGCGGTGCCTTTGGTAGCGGTACTAAGGTACCCCCAGTTGCTAAGGCTGTGGATAAGTCTGGGGATAAATCCCAGGATAAATCTAAAGAGAGTACGGACAAGGCCGCTGCAGATGTTGAAAAAGTAGAGGACAAGGCAATGGAAGAGGAGGAACAGATTGTAGCAACACCAGCAGCACAAACAGTAATGGATTCAATATCAACAAAACAAATTACAAATGCAACATTAAAACAAGTAAATGATGAAGAGAAGGAGGATGCGGATACTGATTTAATTATGGAGGAGTTGAGACAGCAGGGTGCTGCTGAAGATAATAATGATGGGGTAGGAGAGGGTGCTGGTGATAAAGGGGTCGTTGGAGAGAGTGGTGTAAATGCAGGGCAAAGTAAGGATGGTGCACCACCCCCAACAGCAACTGAAGAAGATCCAATCCTCAAGGCAGCACGTGAACAAGCCACAACTCTAAATCGGGATGCACTCTATTCAACATATGAAATGAATTATACCACACTCCAAAAAGAACGTGATGAATTACAACGTGAATTAACATCCAAGAATGTTGAATCGAAACGTCAATCGGAAGAATATACAGCACTCAAAGTTGAAATGGATAAATTACGTGCAACGTTATCACAAAAAGATGATGAACAACAAGTACTCAAGAATAATGTATCCACTGAAAAATCTAAACATTCCGAAACACAACGTAAATTAACATGTAGTGAAGAACGTGTTGATCGTATATCACGTGAATCTGATAATTTACATGCCGAGATATCAAGATTAACAAAATCAAATGAAGAGTATAATACATTACTAACCAGTATGACTACACAACATACTAAAAGTTCAAGTGAGGCATTACCACTCAGATTACAAGTGAAACGATTAGAACAGGAATTACAGGCGGTAACATCTCATTCGAATTATTTAGATGAAGAATTGTCAAGTAAGGTTGATTTATTATCAACATTGAAATCACGTCACTCCAATGAATTACGGACAGTACAAAGTGAGTTAGATAAGGTACAATTAAATTTGGAACAACGTGATCGGGATATATCAACATTACGTATGACAAGTGAACATACATCACGTGATGTCGATCGTTTACAAAAACAATTATATGACAAGCAAGTTGAATTTGCATCCCAAAAAGAAATGTTTGAATTAGACATAAATAAGGAACGTGGATTGGTAAGTTTAAAAGAACAACGTATGTTACTTGCTGAAGATCAACGAACATCGTTATTACGGGAGGTTGAAGAATTGAAAAAGTTAAGTAAAGAGGCAGCAGAGGATGCATCTACACAAGCACAAGAGGTGCAATTACGTTTAACAGAAGGTATTGATAATGCCGTTCAACAAGTACGGGATGAAGAACAACGTAAACGTGAGGTATTGGAAGACCGGTTACAGGTTGTTGAGGAGGCTAAGAATCGTATGGAGGAGACGATACTTAATAAGAGTACAACACCACGTCGTATTGCCGCTGCTGCCGAGGGTGGTGAAGCACAACCATTGGCAATTACCGAGGGTGGTGAAGAATCAAACAGTTTAATGATGTTGGATGATGCATCTGGTCCATTAAGTCTGACCGATATGTATACCCGCTTGGCATCAACCGAGGATGATTTACGTGCCGAACAACAGGAGAATCAAAAGCTCAAAATACTTATTGATCGTATCCATCGTGATGTGGCTGCTAAAACTCCCATCTTCCATCAAAAGCAGTTAGAGTTGGAAAGTGCATTGGAAGAATTAGATGTTGCAACCGAACGATTAGATTATGCCAGGAGGGAGGTGACCGATATTCGTGCTGATAATCAAGATTTGGAATTGCAGAATAAACAAATGGAACGGGAATGTAATGAATTAAAGAGCGAGAATGTTGATTTGGCAACACAGGTCCAAAGTTTATTACAACGTCGTGCTTCCGAGTCTGGAGATATGATATCATTCACTGATATTACCTCATTGCAACAACAGAATCAAAAATTGGTACGTGATTATCATTCCATGACAAGTAAGATCTCCGAGTTGGAGGATAAGATTCAGAATAATCCGGATGAGATTGAATTGAATTCGTTACGAGGTGAGGTGGGTACCTTACGTGAAGAGAGGGAAAAGCAGGCCAAGTTGGTAGCCGGTATTGTTCATCAACGTGATTTGTACCGAGCGTTAGTTGCCAAAAATGATGCTCCACTTCTTGCCATTGAGGGTGGCAGTGGTAATGATCAGTTGGCGTTGGCAGATGCACGTGCTGAACAACTTCCAATGATTGAGGCTAGAAATCATGATTTGACAGAAGAAGTTGCCAAACTCAAGGCTGAGGTATCATGTTCAAAACATGAACGGGAAGCATTGGAAGGACGATTGACACGTGTTGATACACATGCCAATGAATTGACTACATCAAATGAACGTTTACGTGGTGATCTAACTACTACCAAGGCAACTGTGGCACGTCTTGAGATTGATGTATCACATTACCAAGGCAAGACAGAACGTTTAGAGAACTCGTTGACAATGTTGAAATCAGAAAACGAAAGTGAGTCAAGACGTAAGGCACAGTTGGAAGAGTTGTTAAACAAAACACAGAGCCATTTGGATGCAGTGAGGGGAGAGTTGGCTAAGAAGGAGCAGCAGTATCAACAGGCATCCTCCAAGATGAGACTCATCGGTGTTCAATTGGAGACTTCTACGGCTAATGAGAAACGTATGGAGTCTGAGGCAACTGCACTTCGATCAGAAATTGCCAGACAAGAGACACTTCTTTCATCAGTCCAGCGTATCGAAGCTAGTCTCACGGCCAAGTCAGAAGGTGAGCTTGAGAATCTACAAGGAGAGATGAAGCGTATTCAGGAATCTCGGTCAGATGATGCCACTAAGCATGCCACTGTTGTTCAAAAGTTGGAGGGTAAGATTGCTGAGTTGGAGCTTAGTGTTAAGGATCTTACTACACAGAAGGAAGCTGCCACAGTGAATATTACCAAGGCTAATTTAGAAGGGTCAAAGTTGAAACTAAAGGTCCAAGAGTTAACACTCAAACTCAAGACAAGTGAGAAGGAGTTGAAGGCTGCAAAGGTCAAGCTTGGAGATGTGACTATTGATACTAGTGCCGAGGAAGCTCTTGAGGCAAAGGTTGCAACGATGACTACTGAGTTTGAGACAACAAAGTCCGACCTTGCAACTGCTCAGAAACGTATTGCCGATTTCCAAACAATTGCCAAGTCCAGTGAAGAGCAAGTGGCTGAAATCACCGCCGCTTCAACCAAGTATAAGAATGAAACTACAGCCACACTTGAAAAGTTGCGTAAGTCTGAGGCTCAACAACGAGAGGCCGTTGCAGACTTGACCAAGGATCTCATGTCGCACCGTGGCGAGAAAGACAAGGCCGTAAACGAGCTCAAGGCCAAGATTGATTCATTGACAACTCAGCTGTCGGGTTCCAAGGAAGATTCTTCCAAGGCCATTGCTAGGATGGAATCATTAAATACGGAAGCAAAGCGGTATCAACTTGATGCAAAGAATGCTAATGTGAACTACGAGCGCGAATTGGCACTTCATGCTGAGGCTAGGACTGCCTTGCGTGATACACGTTCTGAGATGGAATCGGAACAACGTCTTCGAGAGACTGCCGAGTCTCAACTTCTTACGGCTCAGGCTGAAATTGATGCAGAGAAGAATGCATGGGACGCATCAAAGACACAACTTGAAAAATCGCTACAAGAGGCCAAGACGAGGTTGGACGATATGCGTAGTCAGAACAACCTGTTACATGATCAAATGACTTCTTTATCAGCAACAGTTGACAAGTTTCAATCTGACAAGGCAACTCAACTCGTTGGAGATGAATCTTCAGGTGCTGCTGGTGATAAGGCGGCTGATGATACTAGTTCAAAGCAACTATCAGATCTTCGTGAACTTCTCCGTTTCAAACAATCTGAATGTACAATGTTGGAAGCAGATCTCGCCTCTGCCAAACGTGCATCTGAGCGTGAACGTACAGCTGCCGAACTTGCCAAGAGAAGTTTAGAAGAAGCTCGGTCGGAGCTGAAATTGCGTGAAGGTAATAAGGATGGAAGTGGATCATCAACCGAAAAGGAGACGAATGAGCTTCGTACCAAGCTCAAGAGTGCAGAGGAACAACTTGTACTTATCCGTGAGAGTAACACCATGCTTCGAGAGGAATCACAAAAGGTTACCAAAAAGTTGTCTGATGTTCAGTCTCAACTCAACTTGCTAAAGACATCGACCGCTCCTCAATCAGAAAAGATGAAGAGCATGCAGGTCGAACATGCATCGTTACAGGCTGAGAAAGAAAGTTTATCACGAGAGGTTGATGCTTGGAAGGGTCGTGTTCACAGTCTTGTGTCCAAGTTCAATCAAATCGATCCCGAGGAACACGCCCAAGCCCTTGCAACCGTTGAAAAGCTAAAGGAAGAATGTTCAACAATGAAGACACAGAAAGATAAAGCGGAGGCTACCACAACCAAGGCAAAGGGTTTCGTGACGCGTCTCAATAAAGAGAATGCATCCCAAAAGGCATCGATTGATGCATTCAAGACCGCTCTCGAAAAGACCAAGAAGGAGAAAGAGGAGTTGGCAAAAGCAGCCAAATCAAATAAGCTTGCCAACAAGAAGATTGCAGATTCTCAAGCAGCAACCAAGAAGGTTGAAGAAGAACTCAAGGCTTCACAGGCTGAGGTTCTGGCTGTGAATTCAAGGGTTGACAACCTCAAGAAGATGATGACAAAGATGCAGAATGGTCTTAAGAATGCAAAGGTAGTTGAAGAAAAGGCAAAAGCAACAGAGGGAGCTCTTCGGAAGGAGATTGCTGGCTTGAAACAACAAATTGGTGGAACAACGGCAAGTACTTCTACTGCAGCTATTGCTGGTACTACTGAAGCTGTTGCTGCTCAGCCAGCTGTGCCAGTCGTAAGCGAGAAGCCAAAGGACGACGCTGAGATGAAGGAGACATCGACACCCGTTGAGACAGAAAAGGTTGATGAAGTGAAAGAGACATCAACAACTGCTGTTGAGGAATCCGACAAACCATCTTCAGAGACGGCCAAACCTACCCAACCAGAAACCAAGACAGTTGCGGAAGAGAAAACTGAAGTTGAGGCAACCAGTACAACAGCAGCCGTTACCAAGAAGAAGGGAAAGAAACGCAAGGCGGCCGCACCCAAGAAGAATGCCGCCCCAGCAGATTCTTCTGTTGCTGCGAGTACGACATCACCACCTTTGAAAAAGACTGCCACTACAAAGTTGGGCGTCATCGCCTCAGCCAAGAAGATTGCAGCAAAGACTAAAAAGGCAGTGTTGAAGAAGGATACTCCTGCCACCAAGAAGGATACTCCTGCTGCAAAGAAGGATGCCACCACCACTGTAGCAAAGAAGGAGACACCAACACCTACTACCGCCACCACAACAAAGAAGGATCCTCCTACCACCACAACAATCTCGGCAGCTGATAAAGCTCTTGCCCCATCTAAGAAGTTTACTGTAAAGAAGAAGGATACTACTCCTAAATCTCCGATCCCAGCTGACGGCACCAAGCCGCCTACCAAAAAGATTATCTTGACAAAGAAACAAACAGCCCCAACTTCTGCCGCATCCAAGAAGGAAGGTGAAATGAAGATGAAGTTGGAGTTGTAAGTTTGTGTATTGTATATTGCCTTTATTTTGCTCGTGTCCATTTGTCAACTAAATACTCCATCTATTTTCTCGACACTCTATCTACAGAATGAAGAAGAAGAAAGCAGTCATGTTAGCAAGAAAACTTGAGGCTGAGAAGCAACTAGCTGCCAAGAAATCGTCTGCTGATAGTGGTAATAAGTCGTCAAAGGAAGAGAAAAGTGATGAGCCGTCATCTGCGGTTGAAGTGGTTGATGTTGATAAGTCTGAGTCTGAAAAGCAGGCGACTGTATCGCCAAAACAGCAGCTTGCTTCAGTTCCAGAGACTACCGAGGCCAAGGATGCTCCATCTGCCGATGCACCAAAGATGACGTTTGGTTCAAGCTCAATTGTTCTACCACCCAGTACTTTTGGAACCATGCCCAAACCTCCAACTATGCAATCAGAACCAGACTGTCCCAAGCCAACCTTCGGATCGTCATCAGGATTTGGTAGTGGTGGTGCGGCTCCTAATTTTGGAAGTGCCTCTACAACGTTTGGTGGAGGAACGTTTGGTGGAGGAGCTGCCAGTAAGCCAACTGCAGGATTCGGTGTGGCTGCTACTTCCGCCAAACCAGCTGGTGAATCTGAGGCAAAGGGTAGTGGTGCCTTTCTCAATCTTACACCCCCCAAGACAGGAAACACACCAGGCAAGTTTGTGTTTGGAAGTGGTGCTCCCATCACGCTTGCTGCACCCTCTACCACATCAATGGATGCAGCTCAAACACTTGCATCATTTGGTCAACCAGCCAAGTTTGGGACAGGATTCGGTACTAGCAGTGGAGGGTTTGGTTCAGTAGTAAAGCCGTCTGCATTTGGTTCTAGTCCTTTTGGAGGCGGAGCCGGTGATGCATCTAAGAAGCGTCCACTTGATTCTGCTACAGATGAAAAGGGTGAAGAAGATGATTTACAGCCAGAGGCAAAAAAGGTTCACACCGAAGAGGAGGAGAAAGAGGCTCCTGATGCCGATGAGTCAAAGGCTGAAGCTGCAAAGGAGGCCTAAGGGAAGTTTTGAATGATTGTGAAGGATTTGCTAAGTAGTAAATAATTTATGTAAAATGTAGATTAAAGAAACTCAAGTTAGAGTTAAAAGAAGGTTATAGCTTTACTATCTTTGTTCTGCATTTTGTGTCAAACCATTGCTGTAATCCTCCAAACTTATCATTTGCAACATCGAGCACATGGTTCAATGTCATCTCTTCCAACTCGAAGCTTGCATTCGCCGCAGTCTTTACATGCTGAAACAATGAGTTCTTATTTATAGAAGAGTGTTGAGTGTTACCATAATGATCCTTTAGCCGTACTAAAAATTCATCATGTGATCTATCCCCTCGATAATCGGGTCGCTTATCGGGTAGTGTCAAGTATTCCATATTTGTATTATCCCAATCCCAGAGGAAACTCGTATGATGGAGGAAACTATCACCTGTTATAGTTTGTGCATTGCCACCAATCTTCCTTTCCTCTAATACATAATCATTTTCTCTTAATTGAAATGATGGAAGTGCACTTGTTTGTTGTTCTATCTTATCTTCTTCTTCTGCTGATGGTGGTAGTATTAATGCTTCTCCGCTAACATCGCTGCAACCAGAAGACTTTCCTTGAAATACCAATGTTTGTCTTCCTCTTTTTCTACTATTGTTAGCATTCATCATTTCTCTATTCAGACTATCAAATGCCGGAGAAAAGATCGTATCAGCACTCCATTCCATAATCTCTCTAGGATATGGCTTCACGCTATCTTTCAATATCTTATTCCTGCCAATAAATGTTGTCCATAACGATGAATGATCTACAACTACAGTCCCTCCACCACTAAATCGTTTGATAACTAAAACATTGTCATTCTTTGCCGATTGAATATCGATTAACTTTTCAGGTTTACCGCCAATACCCATTATTATAGCACAGCTTCTATTTGGTATAATATGATCATTCACATGACCGTATATATCTACTAATCTATCTTCTTCTTTCCTATCTCTATTATTATTATCATTGTTAAATGGAGGTAAAGGTGTTGTCAATATTCGATTATGTGTAGGTTCATGTATACCTATGATTCCCCAACATCGTTCTAACGGGTCATGGCGGAGTATTAATTCTTCAATTGATAATCTTTCAATTGCTGATAGACCGGTACCTCGAAGATCTAACCACGCCATCTTTGGACGAGTATTGTTTTGTGCATTGCTTAGATGACGAATACAAAAATTATGCTTTCTTGATGGTTTTAAGACGAGTCCTCGACTGATTATTGAAGTCATGATGATGCCGCCAATAATATACCACTACTCTCCAATATATATAATACACTAGCTTCTCCTGTCTTGGGTGATATGTCTAGCATAAGTATTGCAACCACTGCCACGCCCACTACTTTGGCGGTGGATACCGTTTACTCACACAAATATCTATCACTAATCTAACTATTGATTGATTTATCATGCCAAGATAAAGTATGATTGCAATTAGAATACCTCTTCGTCTCTCTATGAGAGAGGTGAAATCACATCATTGTCGATTAAGTACCTCAACAAAGGAGATACAAGTACCTCCTACAACAAAACAATTGCAAATAGTAGCACTTCGGTATGCAATACCGATGATTGGATTTGGATTTATGGATAACTTGGTAATGATACAGGCGGGTGATGCAATCGATAATACGTTCGGTGTGGCGCTAGGTATCTCTACCATGACGGCAGCGGGCTTTGGACAGTGCTTCAGTGATGTAGCTGGAAATATATCTGGGGGGACTGTAGATGCTGCCGTGGCTAGACTGAATCTACCGCATCATCATTTGACAGAAGCACAATTAGATATGAGACAAACTAGAGTGTGGAGAACGCTAGGAGCGTGCGTTGGTGTAGTGACTGGTTGTCTATTAGGCATGAGTTGCTTATTGTTTATGGATACTGACGCTGCTGATCGAGCAAAGCGTGCTAAAGAACTAGAGACAATATTCAAACATGTGATGAATGATGGAAAGCAATTATTTGGGGCAGAGAGAGCTTCATTATTCATGCTTGATGAAGAAAAGGGCGAGCTATGGAGTCAAGTTGCAACAGATACAAAAGATATCATTAAACTCGGTTCAGACGAAGGAATAATAGGAGCCTGTGTCACGAGTGGTCAGCTTATCAACATTCCAGATGCATACAAAGACAATCGATTCAATTCAAAGCATGATAAACAGGCATCTTTTTATACAAAGAGTGTACTTGCTATGCCAATAAAGAATGAAGAGGGAAAAGTCATTGGGGGTATCCAAATGATCAACAAGAAACAGAATGGTAAAGTTATTGACTTCACAAAAGATGATGAGAGATTGGCGACAATGATGGCGGCTCACGTGACAAGTTTCGTAAGCATAATTGGTTAAGAAGAATTAGTGATAAGAATGGTTAGAATAATGAATATATGTACATAATTGTTAGAAAGCTATCGGATCATGATATTAGCTTCGAGGAATGCATTATTAAACATTTTTCGGATAGCCCATCATTCTTCCGAGACTCTTGCTTTTCTTCATACTACCAACTTTGGTACCACGTTTTGCAACTTTCCTACTATCAGTATATATTACTGGTATCGACTCGTATCTGTGATCACCCCATACACTAAACTTTGCAGCAAGATCAGCGGCCATTTGCTTACACTTTTTTGAATTCATCGTTCCCCTCATGAGTGAGGTTCTTAGTAGTACTCTGCTACCATTATAGTCCTCTACTTGAAACCATAAGTCGGCTCCATTTGCTGCATTTCTCATTATATCATCTTTATGAGCATTCATCCTACCAACTAGGATTGGTACTCCAAGTGGCGAGTAGTATAATTGACCATCAAAGCCAAAAGGTCTTCCAAACTCTTTCTCTATTGCTTTGTTCGACTTCCAGGATGATTGTGGTTGTTTGAATATGGACGCATACCCGAGCTTGCAGATTTCTTGCTTCGTATGTTCCATGCTTTGTTTATCTAATTGATCGGTATATAAAGACGATTGTATATTCTTCAATTTTATTGAAATATTTGATAGTTCATCTCTTCTTGCTTCTATTCGATCTGTTTTACTATCGTCGAGTTGTTGCTGTATTCTCTGTCGCTCAACCTCCCTGTCTAATGCTTCAATAGCATATGCTTGTCTATATGATGCCTCGTCTATTACATCTAATAAGTATGATTTACTCAACGAGGTATCAGTTTGCTGCATGTGTTTAATACTACCATGTTTCTTTTTTGCATTGTTACTCTTCTTTGTTTTCTGTAGTGACAATCTTCTCATTTCTACAAGAGACTGAGACTTGGCTCGTATCGCCGCAAAGCATTTAACTTCTCTAGTATTTAGTAATAATACCAATACTAACATTATTATTCTGAACACTACCATCCTATCTCGCGGCAGTTGCAGGCTTTCTTTGTTATCTCTCTTAAACACCAAATTCAATCATCAATGAAGTCCTAAATCCTACCATCCTGAAACTACTACAAACACCATCATTATTCAGATGGTGATTAGTTTAATCATCAGTACCTGCTGCCCTCTAGCCTCCCTGCACCAATGCAATGAGTCAATTTATCAATTTAGAGAAACTTCTAGAAACTTTAAGTTTTTTTCCGTGATGCCATCAAACATCATCTTCAATCATACCTATCAACCTACCTATAAACAACCTACTGATTGCAATCCAATATAATATCACTACTAATGTTACGAATACTCCTCTCTGTTGTTCTAACTGTAGCGATACTACCAACCACTAAGTGTTTTGCTCATCCAGCAGCGCTGCCCATCCCAAATGCTCGACCGAATAAAAATGCCAAACGATGGGAGGTAAACTCACAAACATCAACTTCGAATACATCTACCACTGCAAAGGGTAAACAGGGTAAATCGGTACCAATATCAGGGACTCCCTTTCGAGGCATATCTCGTCGTCTATCTTCAACTGCTACAGATGAATCTACACCACCATCACAGCTTGAGAGTATTGTTGCTAATGCCAAGAGTCTACTTGGAACAAAGATTGATTTATCAAATCCAAAGTACTTAACAGCAATTACTGCTGGACTCGCTGTTAGTTTGGCAATGGTGCCAGAAGCTGTTAGTTTTTCGTGTAAGTAATAGTATTGTGATACTTATAGTATACTCATACGTGAAATTTTGGTCACTATCTCTCATGTTATATTTATTCTCATATAGTTGTTGCTGGAGTTAACCCACTTGTTGGTCTATGGACAACAGTCGTCTTGGGTTTCTTTGCAGCTTTGTTCGGTGGAAGAGCTGGAATTTGTTCATCGGCTAGTGGAGCTTGTGCCTGTGTTGGTAAGTTCTTGTGTATGAATGATTATGTTTTTTATGCTATATCTTATACACTTTATTCTTACTCTTCATATGCCAGTTGCTGGACTTTGTGCATCACATGGACCAGGATATTTAGCTGGTTGTGCCGCTCTTGCTGGGATATTACAAATCACTGCAGGCTCTGCCGGAGTAAGTTACTTTGTATATAGATGTGCAGTATACTTTTCAAGGCCCCTCTCATAATAATACATCTTCCTCTTTCAGATGGGTAAGTTAATTCGCTTAGTACCCCACCCTGTCATGCTTGGGTTCGTGAACGGCCTGGCAATCATCATGACGAAAGCACAACTTACTCACTTCAAGTCGGCTGGCAAGTTCTTATCACTTGTAAGTCCTGAAGGTCGATATACTTATGGTTGTGCCGCTCTTACAATGGCACTTGTTCGCTTTGGAATACCCAAACTTCAAGGGAAGGTTGAGGTAACTAAAGCAGTCCCTCCAACGTTGGGTGGAGTTGTTGTATCGGCTACACTAGCAAGGATATTCAAATGGGAAATCAAAACGTTGGCAGATATTGCTGGAGCTGAGACATTCAAGGGAGGTTTGTCAGTACTCCCTAGCATTGGTCTACCGTCATCTATTTGGACACCGCTGACAAATGCACCACTTGAGACGCTGAGGATCATTTTACCATATGCAATTACAATGGCGGCTGTTGGAAGTATTGAGTCTCTACTCACTTTACAACTACTTGACGGAATAGTTGATGATGGAAAACGAGGTAGCACTAAGAAAGAAGTTATTGGACAAGGTATAGGCAACTTAGCATCAGGTTTGACAGGAGGGATTGGAGGATGTGCCCTTATAGGACAATCACTTATCAACGCTCAAAGTGGTGGTGGTATGAGTCGTCTATCAGGAATCTCGATGGCAATCTTCCTTGCCTTAGGTATTGTATCCTTTGCCCCTCTACTTGGACAGATACCAGTAGTGGCTCTAGCAGGCGTGATGTTGTTAGTTTGCCAGTCTACCTTTAGTTGGGGAAGTTTGAGGCTATTGGGAAAGATTCCCAACATCGACGTGGCAATTGTAGCTCTGACTACTTTCATTACTGTGAAAGATGATTTGGCAAAAGCAGTATTCGTTGGTACAATTACATCAGCACTTTCCTTTGCATACAAACAATCAACTACCATCTCAGCCACTATATCACAGACCAAATTAATTCCACCGACAGGGCCAACATTAGGAGCTGTGAAATCCTACAATATCAACGGCCCTCTATTCTTTGGCAGTACGCAGTCTTTCTCCCGTCTTTTTCACATAAAGGAGGATCCTGAAGATATTGTTATCGACTTTACAAATAGTAGGGTATATGATCATTCTGCTTTGGAGGCAATCAACACAATTGCAGATCGATATGGTGCCTTGGGGAAGAGAGTATACCTTCGTCACTTATCAAGAGACTGTGCTCAATTACTTGATAAGGTTCATAAAGGCGGTTTACCGCCATACGAGGTGGTTGAGCAATCTCAAAACGATCCCTTTTACGGGCTTGCTGAGGAGTCAAAGCTGTATGAGAGTGTGCCTGTACCCAAGTCGACTTGAGTGTGATACATGGAGCTAGATGGCTAGGTTAGATACAGATATGAATAGACTTCTATTTATCATTCTTATCTCTCAATAACTCTTTTGTCTTTTGTATCTGTTTCATATTTGCTTCTCCACCCCAAACACTTAAGAATGATTCTCGTTCTCGGTCCATGGCTATATCAATAGCTTCGTCGTCAGCTGAGGATATTGTCTTTTTGATTGCTCTTATAGATTGAGAACATGGTAGTTCTAATATGAGCTGAATATATCTCATAGTTGCTTCTAAAGAAGTCTCTTCCTCATCTCCAACAGCATCAGCATATTCACAAGTTACTGCTTCCTCTTCTCCGTATACACATTCGCCCAATAAAAGCAGTTTAAGTGCTTTTCTTCTTCCTACTTTCTTGACCAATCTTCTACCACCTCCCCAACCAAAAGAAGCACCTCTTTTGCAATGAACAAACTCTATCTTTGCATCCCTAGATAATACAACCAAATCAGTTGCTGTTGTTAGTTCAGCACCTCCGCCTACTGCATATCCATCAACAGCTGATATGGATAGTATTGGAAGAGATAAGAGTTGATTAGTTACTCTTGTCATGTGTTTTATCATATTTCTACCCTCCTTCAATGATGATGATAAACTGTCTTCTTCTTCTTCTTCTGTTTCTTCATTATCAGTAAGATCTAATCCAGAACAAAAGTTACGACTACCTGTTAATATTACCACACGAAGATTAGTGTCTGTATTGCTTTGTATGTTATTTGCCAATGTTTGAACATGTTGATCTAATTCAACCATCATTCGAGTTGTTAATGCATTTCTCTTAAGAGGATTATTCAGTGTTAGTATTGCAACTCTATCTTTCAATTCAAGAGATACATTTGGGGTATCTACTGCAGCAGTGCTAAGAGTTCTTATTGTTGTTGGTGTTGTGTGCCTAGGAAATATCAGTTTATTGCAAAGTCGACGCTTGCTTATTGTTGTTGAATGTATAAATCTCCCAGACATCAGTTGTGCACATAATTTATTATTGTGAAGTCGACAAACTGCAAACATTTAATATAAGACCTCTGCATTTATTGGTGTATCGGGGATCTCTAACTCATTAAATATTACCACCGCAGGCACCTAACGATCTATTAGTGATGCAGAACAATCCTAAAGCAAATAAGAGCACATAACGCTTGGGAATTAATTGGGAAACATTGAAACATCAACAGCAAGCTCGAAAGCAAGCCAATGCAAGCTACTTAGTGTCACAGGACATAACGAATAGAATTAGCGAGCGTCACATGACATAACAAATTGAAAATTGTTAGTCGTTAGTCATAGGACATCCATTGAGTTGAAGAACAAGTAGGGTGTGCTAGCGAGCTAGTGCCGTATTAGAGGTATACTTATAACCTAATCACATTATATTTACTTGACACAATCATATGATACCAACGATACCTCATCACATCAACAACACAATCACACCACACGGACTCTGTATCGTACACAATATCATTAGATGCTCGCCTTCTTTCTATTCCTAGCCCATTCTATGGCTTTAGATACTTGGGCTGCAACTTCAGGGTCGATAAAAGCAGAACTGGCTGACGTAACTGATGATGCAGGAGAAGGTGCAGCAGACACTGATTGTTCACTGGAATCATCTGGTACACGTGTTGTGGCTGAAAATGATACGGACTTCTTCACACCACGGCTCTTCTCTTCATCTAACAATTTGTATTCAGTTCGAAGCTGAGTATTCTCATTTGTCAATTGTTTGTTCTTACTCAATAGATCAGTTACCTCCGCCTTGAGGCTGTCTATCTCGACCTGCAGTTCAGTAACTTCAGCACCGATTCTACTAGAAACATCCTTCACCTTTGTTTCAAGGAGAGAAGCATTACCCGACAAAGACTGGTGCATTTTTGTCATGGCTGTATTTCTCTCAGTTCGTAGTTGCTGAATCTTGGAATGCATTCGATTAATCTTTGCATTGGCCTCATCAACTTTGACGGCTAATTCATCATTCTCGCTAGACAAAGCTGCAAAGTCTTCGTCTCTTTCATTTGAAGACTGCATTACATCATTTAAAGCTGCCAAGAGATCTTGTGCAACCTTATCCTTCTCTAAAATGACTAGCTCCAACAGTTCGAGCTTTTCTAGACTTGCCTTGTATTCCACTTCAAACTTCTTCGATTTAGAAGTCGATTCCTTCATATTTGATGCAAGCTCTTTCAACTCGGATCGGGTATCCTCAACAGTTTTCTTAAGACTGATAACTTCTTGTTCCTTCTTTTGTATCATTGACTCTAGATCAGCCTTTTGGCCGTGTAACTTACCAATATCATTAGTTAGCTTGATTGCCTTGTCATCCATTTGTTTCATCTGACGCTTGTTCTTCTCAATAGCTTGACCAAGCTTGTTGTTTGTAGTAATAACCTTATTCAATGCCGTCTTCAGGGTATCCTTATCTTCCTCTTGTTTAGTCAGTTGCTTTGCCATCTCTTCTGCCTTGCTCTTAATCTTGTTGAGAGTGTCGATTTCAGTAGTAGCTGTTTCAAGGTTTTCTGCTAGCTCTGCTTTCGACTTCTTCACTTCATCAAGTTGGTCTTTCATATCCATAATGTTGCAAGTCAATTCTTGTACAGTATTAGACATGCCTTCCTTTTCCGATGTCACCTGTTTGAGCTGTTCGGTTAGACTATCATTTGATTCAACAAGATCACGGTTCTTCTCCTCGATACTAGTTGCATGAGTACTCTTTTCCTCCACTTGACTCTTGACTTTAGTTAATTCAGTCTGTAGTGTTGCCAAACGAATCTCGGCATCATCCTTGTAAGCAACAAGCTTACTTTCAACATCGATGAGCTGATCAATCTGATGTTTAGATGATGACAATTTCTCTTTTAGTGATGCAATCTCACTCTCCGCATCCTTAATCCTAGCCTTGGTTGATGTGACAGCTTCATTCAAGCCTTCATTCAACTTCTTCAGATGAGCATTAGTCTCGGTCAATCTGCCGCTCTCAAATGTCTTGTTCTCCTTTTCAGATTGAACAAACTTGAGGGTCTCTTCAAGTTTGGACACTTGGTCTTCTTTATCCTTTAGCAATGATTCCAAATTGCTCTTCTCTCCCTCAAGGACAGTCAACTCCTTGTCCAGACCAGTTACCATGAGATCACGTTCAATCTTTTCATTCTTCATGGTGGTAATTTCATTCGTCATCTTGACAATGAGCTCTTTATCCTCCTTATACTTGATCAAAGATGACTCAAGTATCTCCTTCTCTCCCTTTAAGATGTACATTTGCCCATTAATCTCTTCTATCTGCTCTTTCAAACTTTCTTTCTCTTCTTTCATTGAAGTTACTTCGTCCTTCATTGTAGACACTTGACTAGTGAGTTTATCATTACTCTTAGTCAGCTCTTCAATATCCTTGCTAAGAGTAAAGTTCTTGTTTGTTTGAGCTTGAAGATTCGTCTCCAGCTCGTGATTACATTGCTTGTATGATGGTACTACCTCCTTGAGTGATTCATATAAAGTCTCCATTTCCTTGATTCGATTAATCTCTACTGTTTTACTCTCTGATTCGGCTCGAGCAACCTCAAGAGACTTTGTGAGGGCGGCAACTTGTTCCTTAGCAGACTTTAGAGCATCTGCATTTTGCTCTTTCTCAGACTTGAGAGCATCCACAAGTTGTTGGTTCTCAGACTTGAGAGCATCTACGACTTGTTGATTCTTAGACTTCAGTGCTTCGACAACTTGTTGATTTTCAGACTTGAGTGCTTGTACAGCTTGATCCTTTTCAGACTTGAGTGTGTTTGTAACATGTTCTATTTCAGACTTGAGATCATCTGCAGTAGTTTTTGACTCGGCAAGTTGTTCTTCCAATTGCTGAATCTGTGAGTTGAACTTGTCATTACTTTCACTTAGACGCAATCCCTTGTTATGTACTAAGGAAGAGAAAGTAGGGTATGAGAAACAAGAAGAACTTTGATCACAACATATGTTCAGTATACAGTAATCACTTACACTCATATACCTCCTCAGTCTTCAACTGTAACCTATTGTTAAGATCTTGATTTTCATCAGACAACTTATCAATCTGCAATGTCTTCCTCTTTAACTCGTCATCAGATGTCTTGACCGACACTTCCAACTTGTTGATCTTATCAAGCACTAGTAGAAGAAAAAGACAATTAGTATAAGAAAACAGGGATAACTTGATCATATCATGTGCACATATCAAATAAAGTGTATAACTTACTCCCATTTGCCTCATCAGTCTTTGACTGCAATGCCTTATTAAGATCTTGGTTAGTATCCGATAGTTTACCAATCTGCAATGTCTTACTATTTGATACATCTGTACATGCCTTGAGAGATGCCTCTAGTGTCGTGATTTCTTCTCCGCGGTCTTCAAGCATTGATTCTAAGTCCGTCTTTTGTTCTTCAAGTTCATGAATATCATGCGTATTTGTCTCTACCTTTGATTCTAAATCAGCCTTGGCTTGTGTCATATTAGCAAGTGCATTTATGAGCTTTGTCTTCTCCTCGAAGGCTTTATACATTTCCTCGGTCATCTCATTTGCCTCCTCAGTCTTTGTTTGCAATGCCTTATTAAGATCTTGGTTAGTATCCGATAGTTTACCAATCTGCAATGTCTTACTATTTGATACATCTGTACATGCCTTGAGAGATGCCTCTAGTGTCGTGATTTCTTCTCCGCGGTCTTCAAGCATTGATTCTAAGTCCGTCTTTTGTTCTTCTAGTTCATGAATATCTTGTTTATTTGTCTCTACCTTTGATTCTAAATCAGCCTTGGCTTGTGTCATATTAGCAAGTGCATTTATGAGCTTTGTCTTCTCCTCGAAGGCTTTATACATTTCCTCGGTCATAACATCAATCTTATTCTTAAGATCTTGCTTCTCTGATGTATGAGTACTTTTCAACCCTTCCTTTTCTGATGTCAACTTGGATACAAGTACATTAAGTCGACCAATCTTTGCAGATAGGGAGCGGTTTTCAATATTCGCTGCTTCTAGATTGGCGTCTAAGACATTCATAATATCAGCAGTCTGTTCAACTTCTGAATCAATCTGACTACGTAGTCGTTCCATCTCATCGAAAAAGACGTTAAATCCAGACATTTTGACCTCTCGCAGGTTGTATGACTTTTGTGTCATCGTCTTGGGGATGTAGGTATTCGTATCATAAGTATTAGTAGCGACAGGCAAGGGTGATACTGTAGAAGGAGGCGAAGATACTTCTGAATCAATTGCAACTACCGGAGTACTTGGCGGTTCCTCTCGTGCTGGGATACTACTGCTTGTGCTCATATCTCCACTCGACGTTGGCGTGATGGGATTTGTATTGTCTTCCTCTTCATCGTCGTCTCCGTCGACGGAGATGTTCTCTTGATTATCATCATCGTAGGTTACTTCCAGCAGATCTTCCTCTGGCATGACAATCTTGTTATCTTCGCCACCCTGCTTGATCCTTGCTATGGGGGATACTGCATCGTCCTCAAACATTTGTACACGCTTCTTCACCAAATTTACTTCCTCCTTTACAATCTCAACATCATCAATATCGTCACCGTCTTGTTGGAATATCTCTGGAAATATTTCAGGATTGGTAGGAGAAGTGGATGCAATATTACTATTCATATTATCTTCGTCGTCCTCTGTCCACTCTTTTCCGGTAGTATCTTCTACTTCCAATTGTGATGCGGCCTTCATTGCCTTGGAGGCAGATATCTTTTTCATTTTGCGTATTGATTTTGATAAGATTGTCATGATAGTCGGTGTATATCGATATCGAGTTGGGGTTTAATGATATCCTATTATCATGAAGAGTATGCAATAGCCCCAACTACGAGTGAAACAAGTACAACTTCTTTGTAGAGCAAGTTAGACAACGACGATGGGCTCAATGTTGTTGTTTAACAGGTATCCCGTTATAAGGTTCTGAAAAAAGGTCAATTTTGACTTTTTTACTGCAATAGCATGGCAAATCACTAGTAGCTAAATGAAGCAAGGACATAACGATACTACTGAATCTAAAAGCGAGAAGAATGGGCACAATATTATCTTCTTCTCGTGATACCCTGCCGGTGTGTGTCAAACGCGATAACGAGGAGAAGATATCCATCGAACAAAAAAGAGTGCACATCATGTGAGCAAAATATTGTCAATGATGATGTGCCTAGTATAATATTAACGTGTGACAATTGTGGTAAGGACGATAGTGATGTACGAATACATGCAACAAATAAAGTATTACAATGCCGCATGTAAAAAGAATCATCGATTCATGTGAGAGACGAGTAGTACCTTAGACGGGTCGTACCTAAATACAAGACGTGCCAATATAAGATGTGCTGTGGAAAGTTATATGCAGCGGATGCATTTATGCACCTGTCTATGATTATCAAGGCAATGAAGTTGTAATGAAAGTGTCCGTTCTGTAGATCATCATGGAGATTGTCCAATCTATTTCTTACGATTGCCTTTTTTTTCCTCAGAAGGGGTCATAAATACAAAATTATATGCAGAGAATGAATTTATGAGGCAATGAAGTGTCCCTTTTGCTGTAAAAGAAACGAGTAGAAGTCGGTGATGATGCTGTCGCAATATCCAATCTAGGATGTTGCTAAGATGGGTTATGGTTTTCCACAAGATCACCAGGCATAGAACTTGGTAAAGGTGAAGGAGTAGAAGTTGGCAAGAAGAAGGCGATTGCAATACTTTGAGTATAGAATCAAGATACAATTTATGCATTAGGTAAAAGATTAGAGCAGTGAAGCATCATATGATTGAGTGAGGGCGGTAATAGTGAGTCTTGAAGGAAGTGAAAATCCTCTATTTAAATGAACAAGCAACAAAAGGTGAATATACAAAAGCGCTACAATCATATCATGAATACTTGGTTGAGATTAAGAGTGCTCAGAGGGACGAGGCCGCAGCATATGATATGAGAGGTATATCGGTATCACTAGTTTCGGATTTACTTGGATGAAGTTGAGGGTTTGCTGCTGACATAATCTTCAAACGGCGGCCACAAGATGGGTGGTAAAATGAGCAAATCTGAGATTTTACTATGCTAATGGCAGTCATGATTATACGAAGGCATTGAATTGGCGGCTAAAACAGGAGCCTTGGACATGCTGCAGCCATTATACAACACCGGTACTTGCAGGTCAGCTAATGAGATTATTTTGTCCAATAAAGTTCAGTATCCAATGCAGCACAATAAGGTTCACTATGTACATATCGTAGCGCCACTGATGCATGAGTTTGGAGTTGAGTAAGTGGAGATCATGAAAAGTGTGTACGTGATGTATCCTAAAGTAGAGTGTGTGCTGCCCATACTCTGTTCTTTAACTTCTATTTAAGGGTTGACAGCATTGGCCATTCTAGCTGATAAGCTTGATACCTACACGCATTGGAGACACATGCGTGACTCTATCTGTCTTGTACCTCTCAACCTTCTCCTCCTGTCTCTTTTTTTAAATGTTTTCTTACTGAAACGATGTGGATACCAAGTTGAAGAGAACCTCGATCGTGTCGTGAAGAGGTATGCTAAGTATAAAAGTGTATGTTTTATTATTGTTGACCAATTATATCTTTGACTCCTTCTTTATGTAAAATGAATTTCCATAACACTGGATACCAGCTACGTCAGTCGTTCGTTATTTGTGTCTCATAGTCATCGGAGGTATCCTGAGAAATAATTGTGTCACATCTCTTGGGTTCTCACTCCTCCGCGCAAAATCTGATTGAATCATAAATCTACATCTTGCACTAAACCAAGCAAACACCATTAAACCACCTGCTGTTTGAGTGTGTCTTAGTATATCTTCATATCAGCATATGCCACATTCAATCATCAAATAATCAATCTACGGAGGATATGATGATACTAGATACAGCTGCCGCTGAGGAATGGAATGCTTTGGTTGAGCAAGAGGAGAATCCTGCTTATCAAGTTCACCCTCCTGCAAGTAGCTTGTCATTGGATCAACTGCACATCAACTCTTGTCCAAAGGTATGGAGAGAGAAGATATGTGAATGGCAATTTCAAGTGATCGATCACTGGTAAGTTGATGGCTCTCTGACTTTGTATTTCATTGCAACACATCGCCGAGTTTAATGTCTTTAAACCCATCACCATGAATTTGATGCACCTTCTCATATTATATCCTATAATATACTTATATACTACAGTGATATCGACAGGGATGTAGTGAGTATATCACTATCATACTTTGATCGATACATCTCACGCCACACATCAATCGATGAGACATTATACCAACTGGTGGCCATGACATCACTTTATCTCGCTGTTAAACTCCACAGCACAAGAAAGATATCTGTATCAAGTATGTCGGCCTTAAGCAAGGGCCATTTCCGTGTAGATCAGATTGAAAAGATGGAAATATCCCTGATTAAAACACTCCGATGGCGTCTCAATCCACCCACGCCGTCTATACTATTAAACATTGCAAGTCCCATCATTGATGCATCCTCCGGCATACATGAACATCATGATCCTCAAGTACCCTATGAGATTTTAGAACTATCAAGGTATTTACTAGAACTTAGTGTCTGTGATGGATTCTTCATAGACAAGAGACCATCAAGTGTTGCCTATGCAAGTATATTAGTTGCAATGGATCGTCTATCAACTAGTGCCAATATTAAGGCCAAGTTGGAATCATATCATCTTGACAAGTCACCAGTGGTAACAAACCTATGCGCACAGAGACTAAGTCATGTTTATAGTCTAGCGGTTTCTACCAAGGAGGATATGGAACCCCGTGGGACATCCTCTCCAACATCTATTCTCGGTTAATAAACGATCCTACCTCGACCTTAATAGAGGCCTCAGGCTGAAACAATGAGATGGAAGTGCTTGATAATATAAGTCTTCCATCTCCCCGCCACCTCGGTGGCTGTATACAGATATATTGTACTATTCTTCCCCGCTATGCACAGAATGGGATCCCAAGTTTAATGCGATCCACGCAAAAAGGTAATATTGAAATCAAGAGATATTTTCCCACTAGATCACCATATTAGGATTTACGCCTCAAATCCACTAGACAGAGAGTGTATCAAGACAAAATAGACCTTTAGAGAATAGATATTGTAATTTTAGGAATGCTTAAATACGATTATGGTCCTAGTAATAATGTTATGTCAAATCAAGTCATAGAGAATGAAAGGATGAAAATTAAATAGATATGGCATGTAAATTACAGCATTATTTTAGAGTAAGAGAGTGATAAATGATTAGACATCATCATACCTACTGGGTAGGTGATGGTCTAATGGATTGCCACGGCGAGCAGCTGCACATGCAGCTGCTTGCACACGAGCCAATTGATTACATCACTTTATCAAGTGACTCATTTTGCCCAAGGGCAAATTGCAATGATACCTATACATGTGTATCACTGCAGCGGGCGGTTTTCATGCCAATAATCCCGCTAGCTTTGAGATAGGTATTTGAATGATTCAGGCAATATTACAGATGATTTCTTGTAATATTGCAAGTAAAGTTGTGATACCCTTCAAGTACCCTTTATCTCCTCCAGAACAACGGCAAACATGTGCAAAGTCAATCATCTTTACTTTTACAGTTGGATCTTGTTGGCAGAAACGATGATCATTCTGCGAAGTCATGGTGTTGTCTTCGGCATCATAGACTATCAATATTGAGCTTGCATAGAATGCTAATGTTGAGTTTTCCTCCTTGAACCATTTCTTGAGTAGAGTCAGTTCCTTGATGACACTTGAGAGGACATGCTTTGTATATAATGTGATGATATGATTATTATCACATTGAAAGAAAGTCATCAAAGCTTGTATCACATCATTCTTTGTTTTTAAGTTGATGCCAAAACTCTTATCCAAGCACTTGTATCCGCCGCCACCACCACCATTAGCTGATGGAAAGTATAGTTTCATCCCAACAATACGAAATCCAATTTCGAACTGTTGTGGATATTTGGCTACTTCCCTTTTCTGCTTTGATGGTGGTGCACTTGGTTCATATGTCTGTGTGCCCATTTTGATATCTATAATGTTTGGTTTTTGAAATGGAATAGTGAGATTTTGCAGTAGAAGATGATGTATATCGGTCTCTTGGTCGTCTCTATCCAACAATAATACTCCAAAGTATGGAGAAGTAAATGCAGATAGCTTCCTAAGCTCCTTCGCTTCCTTTGTAAGAGTACTCTCTGCCTTTTTATATGATTGTAGACTAGATGTAACCACAGAATCTCCAGCGTAGTATGCCGATAGCAGTATCATGTAATCAAAGAAACCCAGGCGTGATAGTAGTATCCTTTTATGTTCAGAAGCCTCTATATCTGCTGATGACGGTGTCGATGCAGCAGCATGTAGAGCTTCGTAAAAGGCAACCTCCCGTAATCCACGATGTGATTTAGTCATATCCTTTATCCCATCTTTATGAGAATCAACAGTTGTTAACCGTAATGGTTTTAGAATGTATTTTTCAAACCCCAACACTTCATGTTTGTGTGATGCAATACCACCCACTTGTTCTATAGGATGTAGTATAGATCCTACTACACTCGAATTCTTTTCATTTGTAGATGTTGCCGACTCCTCTTTACTATTATTCTGTGATAAACCACTTGAAGAGCTACTACTTTGATATGTGAAAGTAGGAGGAGATAATTGTTGTATTTCTTTTGAAGTTTCGACATTTGCAAGTGTATCCTTTCCTCTATCAATGGCACTTTGTATAATTGACTGGTGTAGATCGTCATCGGTACAGTCCAACTATAATAATTGAGGTTGAGATTGGAGATAAATACGTTAGTATACCTAGTACCTATGTATCACATCATCAACACATCATATCATAATCTCCAACAGATATCAGATATCATAGAAACTTACCATCATATTCCCATCACTCAATATATGAGATGAATCCTCATCTAACCATTTAGATATTCGTCGTGATCTCCATAGTATAAGCTGATGCAGTAATAGTGCCAAGGGCACCAAAACAAAACAAGTAGTCGATGCTGTTGTCGTCGTTAATGTTGTCATTGAAATATGATGTTGTTGAACTTGAGCTATATTCAACCACCAGTTCAACGACAAGCAAGCAACTACACACTCCTTAACGGTTAAAGAGGAAATGTAAATGGATAGATTCTCACGAGGATAAGGAGCGGTGACAGAAGAGAGGGAGTTGTTGCATTGCATACTGATATGTGAGTAAGAGGGGGAGTAAAAAGATACCTGTCCGGATTCGAGATAAAATCTTTTTGTCTTTTACATGCGCACTCTCATACTCTAAGGTACAATCATGGGGAGATTCATAGGATGTATAATCATAAGGCCATCTATATATCCGATAATCTGGTGATACATATCTTTAATATTATACTATGGTGACCGCTGTTGATGATGAGTCGTCTTCAATCGGCCTTCGATACCAATTGGTTATAAACAGTATAATCATTGCAATAACAATCTATATCTTTATTCGAATAAAGCTTACTAAACAAAAGCAGACCCCTCCCTTTAAGAATATACCACTTTGTCCAAATGCACATTGGTTATTTGGCCATTTAAGTTATCTATTAGGAGGTAAGATGCTGTGTGTGTATGTGTGACGAATTGTGCATGAGATATGTTCGATATCTTGATGAGTTGGTATTTATGTTTACTATATAGTCTAAACTAATATCCTCTCCCTATTATAATATGATAGATGATAAAAGTCTATCGTATTTATTTAGTGATTATGCCAATGAAGATGGTCTGTGTTCACAACATATGTTGAAACGTCCTATAGTTTCTGTATTGGATGCCGAACATGCCCGTTCCATACTAAGACAGAGTAGTTCTAGAAAACAAATGCCATTAACTCAAAGACATTTACATTTTGCAATGGGCAGGAAGAGTTTAGTTTTTTCGGAAGGTGGACGTGATTGGGTTGAACAGGAAAGTCTGCGTTTGTGTTGTTTTACAAGTATCTTGTGAATTTGAGTGTTTTAATTTGAATACTTCATTTGAGCTTCATTGCCTATATTTGGCTGCCTTTGCAAACTACATGTACTAACTTAAGTTACCTTCTTATCTCTTCATCTTCATAAACTGTGAAACGCGCATCTTCCCAGCGTAGAGTTATCAACTCGGCGTTTTCGGCTCTTGCTCTAGTCGATTACAGACAACATGTCTTTGAGGTTGCGAAGAATATCATATCATCACTACAAACCATGTGTAAGGAAAAAAGTGGTAGTGTTCAAATCAATGTATTATCTTTATCATCCTTGTTTACAATCGACGTGTTTGGAAAGGTTGCACTTGGGCATGATTTCAACTCTAGCTCGGAGCACAATGTGTCACATGATGTAAAGTCGAAACAAATCAAGGCATTTGAGTTTCTATTGGATGATCTTGTGCTCAGATGTAACCCTTCTCAGGCGTTCAATCTATCACTACAACTATATTGGCTCCCTACAAAGCGCAATAGACAACACAAATATTACCGGGGAGTCGTTAAAGAGTTCATGGAGCAAATCATACAGAAGAGGAAAGATGAGATTGGTACAGCAACCAAGTCAAAAGGAGGAAGAGGTGAGAACATGCTCACACGATTGATACATATGAATGTAAATGCAAGTGCTGAAGACTTGATAGAGTTCGTCAAGACAATGTTAGTGGCGGGATATGAGACAACATCAGAGATGGCTAAACATCCAAGAGTACAAGAAAGATGTTTGGAGGAAGTCACACGAATCTTTTCTGAGCATGGTAATGACGAGGTTATAAATGAGAACGAGTTCAAGTATATCCACTCGACAATAATGGAGTCATTACGACTCATGCCAACTGTTTTATTGTCATCAAGAATCGCAGAACGAGATATAAACATTGGTAAGGCTACAATCCCAAAAGGCACGTCAATTATTTTACCTTTAGCCGACATACTTAAAAGTGAAAGAAATTTCTCAAGAGCTACCGAGTTCGTTCCAGAGCGGTGGGTAAAATGGGAAAGAGATGGCTGGATAGAGCGAGATGAACAAACGGAAGAGAATAGTGACGACAATATATCCGGTCCCAAGTCAACAAATGTACAATACCAAGAGCAAAATGAGCAAGCTGAAACAGTATCAGCTGCAAACAGACGCAACTTCCTTGCCTTCTCACACGGAGTTAGAGATTGTATAGGCAAGCGGCTTGCAAATCTCGAAGTTACAATCTTTGTTGCATATATTGTTAAGAACTTGAGAGGCGATTGGTTACCTACTTTCCACATAATCTACCAATCACTTTCCGTAAACGAGAATGATGGTAGGTTTCCATTGTAAAATAAATGTAAAAAGTATGAACAGACAGTGAGATCTTTCGTATCTTTGATTCTTTTATTTCCAGTGACTTTTTATCTATCTTCTTCGTCTGGATCTCCGTCTATTATTTCAGGGAAGTCAAAGCTACCGTCACTGTCGCCATCATCCTCATCGCCGCCACCTTCGTCTTCCTCGTTCATTTGTATATCATTTGGCTCTGATGCATTAGTAGTTTCAACCGGCCCTTTATCACTTGAGGATTCCTCTTGATCTTCATTCTTTGGCTCGGTGTCAAGTTCCTCGACATTAGGTGACTCGACATCCTCAGAAACGGCCATCTTATCCGGTATACTGCTTTCCTCCATCTTATCAGTAGTAGCAGATTGAGCCTTAGGAACATCATTTGTGATTGGATCCTTGGACTTTGTTGCCTTGACCTTGGCAACTTTAGAATCGGCATCATCCTCTGTCTTCTCAACAGTTAATGTACTGCCATCATTAGTTGCCGCCGCCTCCTTCTTGGCTTTCTTCTTCTTGATAGACTTCTTATCCAACTTCTTCTTTCTCTCTTCCTTTGCCTCCTTTGAAGCCAACATTTCCTGTTTAGAATCTTCCATACCTTGTAACATTGATGATGCAGTCATATGAGATGCATTATTCATAGAATCTCTTGTAGGTATAAGTAGCGGAGGTGCCCGAGGCGTCGTGAAGGCATCACATGCACAAAGTGTAGACAGTGCCGTGGACGCGACTGACGTATCAGAATCAGACCTCAACATTGTACACACAGTACGAAGTACATTTGTAATTGAACTACGTCCCCCGTCACCCCACGGAACACAAACACAATTCATACCAAGTTGTAACATTGATCTTTTGACATTTGAATAGGCAAAGATTGGGTGACTTCCTCCCCGAGAATACAATGTGGATAGACATGTGTTTATAATTGAGTCAAGTGTACCACGAACATTGGCTGGGGTGAGGCCACCAAATGTCGCGATACATGCTCCAAGGGCATTTGATGATACTTCTCTGTTAGTGTGTTGGTAGAGGAGGTTATTGAAGAGATTGAGTGAGTTTCATGCGCAGTGACATTCATATCAATCACAAGACAAAAATGACTTACACCAACTTGGCCCTTTCTCCAAGCGTACCCCAATCACCTCCACTCAACTCATCACCTGAACCACTCACTTGTTCCAATAAACATCCACCCAACAATACCAAAGCTCTACACATACTCTTAACAGTCCCAGTAGATGACATGACACCACTTCCCAAAGATACTGATACACAATGGAATGTATATATTGATTTAATACGTAATGGTATTGATTCACGTAGATGTATACCAATCTTGGACACTCTATCACTAGCATTACTTGAAGTACTACCACCGCGGTTACCATCCACGGCTGATACTAACGATAATGAACAAGATGATTGTAAACTCGAAACCGACATGCCAACTATACGACGTGCCTTACTTAATATACCGGCACCTCTAGTTGATTCGACTGTATCATCCAATAGTAAATGACCACATAATTTAATACTTGGTGATATTTCCATAGCCGAATTTGGTGATAATAATCCATTCTTAATGGGTATTGATCGTAATCTTGATTTTGTGGAACGGTGCTTAGCTTCGGCTGCTAATGGGAATGATAATAAGATTTCCGAAATATCAAGTAATGTATCTAATGGTAAGTTGATACCAATCATATGATTTTGTTGAAGTGGATATCCATCCATGGTAAGTAATGAATGGATATAATTTGATAAGACTTGTATTCGATATTGTAATGCTTGTGATCTGTGTATATCTGTTGGATCATCTTTACTCAAATCTAATGATGATTCCTCGTTCTTGTTACTTGTGGTAGATGATGGAACTTCCTTTGCAATTGATAACCACTTGTCATGCTCCTTCCATAAACTTGATTGCTTCCTCTGCTCGTTGTTACTACCTCCGTTATCGACAATTGGGAAGAAGTCATTAACTGCCCACTTTAATAATGTTATACCATTAACAATACTCTGACTCCAAATCTTAGATTGTGGCATACCATCTGAATTACCAACTAATACCAATGTTGATAATAATACAGTCCCTGCCTTTTGTAAAGTACTTAAATCTTTCTCGGATGTCGGTGTTGATAATGCAGTCAAATTATTCAATACAAGCCAAGTCGCATCATACAAATTTGCAATTGATTTTGTACATTTTGATAACTTGATATTCAATAGTGATATAAGTGAAGCACAAACTTTGAAACACCCTACCAACCCTTCTAACCCATTTCCACTACTATCACTAATATTACTGTAATACAAATAGAGAATATTGTCACACAATCCATCAACTAAGTATGATCCAATACTGCTAATCATATCTAATTCAATTGATGCACATGACATTGTTACTCCATTGTCTGTGGTAAAAGCATTTGCTGATGAGGATGAATTGTCATAATCTTTTGCATGGTTGCATATTGACAATAAGACATTCAATGATCCGCATATCAAATTATAGGAATATCGATGAGATTGTTGTTGGATACCAGTAGCAGTGATATTGCTTTGAGATTGAGACACTTCATCAGTTTGCTGTTGTTGCTTCTTCTTACGACCAATTGTAACACCCAATAATTTGCATATAGAAGTTAATATTAGACCTTCGTCTAAACTATCTCCTTTTGAATCTCCTGAAGTACTGCCAATAGTAGATTGTTGACTATTGTTATTGCTATGAGAATCTAAATGGATACCATATGACATTGCCGACAATCCACTACTGCTACTCGATGTATTATTAGATGATCCACCTTTATTGCGCTTTCGTTTCTTTCCTCCACCACCGCTAGTATCTCTGCCATTGTCATTCTGATTATTAGTATTAGCAGTAGAATTAGATGATCGATTACTGGCACATTCATAAAATGATTGAGCTCTATTTATATCACTAGTAAATAATCCACCATTATTACTTGATATTGCATTGGATAGATTATTTAATAAGGATGCTATTTGTATGTCTAGTTGTGTTATCTCTTGTTCTTGGTCGTCATAATCTAGTTGTTGTGCTTGTTGGTTTGCAATGGATTGTGGTGATGATACTTTATCACGTGTCCGAATGAGATCTAGCAATGTTCGACCTATCCTTTCGGCGGAAGAACTGCTTTTAACCTTATTGAATGGTCGGTGATATGCTCTGTTATTAGAGGACATGTTCATAGTATTCTACGCCTAATATGGCATAATGGTACATTAGAGTTATGAGAGTGTGATCTTGTGATTGGAGAAAAATGAGTGGCTCTCAGATTGTGTCTGAACGACATCTCGACTTCTCTCCTTTTGAGCCTCTCTATCTATGTAGAGGCTAGAGAGTCTATGAGTAGGACAAGGGAAGGACTCTAATGCATTTAGATTAGTGGTAGTACCAAAAGCTAAAGACCCCTCGCATTATAATAGGTTTTGCGAAATCAACTTTCTTTGCCTCATTGTCTTGCACCTTCTTTGGTAAAGCATTCGATTCATATGCCTCTGTACCCGCGGCGCACCATAATGTTATATGATGAAACTTATTCTGTGGTCTTGGAATGTTCCCATCCAGCTGATTACTAGTAGGTATTATCTCAATCTCAATTGCAGCAATTTTATCATTATAAAGTAATGATATAGCTTTAATATCCAGTGTAGATCCCAGGAGGTGTCGAAATGTTGATATCATAGCCGAGTTTGATAACTGAGAGGAGTGTGCAAAAGTACAGTGTACAGAGGTGATAAATCTATCGAATGATGGATCGTCTTCATCATTGTTCTTGTTTCCCTCGCGATGGGCAAAGTATTCTTCTACTTCGGCAAAACTCTTTCGTAACTGCGAGATTGCTGTATGTACAACTTCATACTCAAGATCTAATGAAGCAATTTTTATTGATCCGGCTGCTGGTGATTCTGCTGCTGCTGTAGACGACTCCTTTAACACAACTTCTTGTGTTGGTTCTAATGTGGGCATGGCGGCAGTAATCACTCTTGAAAGATCCGATACAAATGATCTTCTTGATTCATCCAATGATACAGTCAAGTTGTTAATATACACTTGATGTTTTGTAATAGCCGAACGAAGTTTTGTCTCAGTATCAACTATGGCTTTGTCACTGACTTTACATTTCTTTGTATCATCTTTTGTTTGCAAGATGATTGCATCTTCGATTATTGTTTTGAGATCGGGCGGGAGGTCAAGACTTGATACATCCTTTTTGAAGAATGGAACCTTTAAAATCTCCTTGCCTTGATATCCTCCAACCATTTGTAGCTTCTCCTTTAGTGTAGTCTCTGTCATGTTGCGGTAGAAACAATAATACTTGACACAAATCATACATGCATTATCGGTTGCTGAATCAAGTTTGCCGTCATGTGTATTTGGTTGACGTTGTAGTACACGGCTGATACAGACTGCTAAATATTGAAGTGAAAATGGATAGCATGTATTATCAACCAAGGTATCTTCCATACCCATTGGAAGAATGGGGAGTGAGATACACTTGCGCTCAACACACAGCTTGAGGATGGCTGAGAATGAGATAGGAGGAACATTTTTGTCTAGAATGGTAATAGATGAACCTGGATTAGTCAAAAGGAGCTTCTCCGCAACATCGTAAAACTTTCCTTCTCCCTGCTTCTTGACTTGGTCACCTTCTAACAATTGTAGATGCCTATCACAAGTACCAAGAGTACTGTCTGAGTCTATATCTTTACATAACGACGACTTGCCAGATCCTGGTATGGAGGGGAAATAAATTATAAGCCCAGGCCTTTCATCTGATTTGGCGGTGTCTTTCAAGCAACTTTTCAACTTTGACATGATTTCCTTTGCGGTAGTATTCGTATGCAAGTATTCAATGGTGGTTTTTATATCTGGTTGTATAGTGCTTTCTTTTGGAAGGTCAAATAACATGTTGCACTTGGTCTTCTTCCAGGATTCTGTCATACCTTTAATCTTTTTCACATTGACATCTGATTGCTTAGACACGTCTTCTTCTTCAATCATAATAATATAGATAGCTTCATGATTTTGTCGTGCAAGCTTGCGTATGTTCCTACAACCAGAATCGATTTCGGTAAGACAAACAAAGCCACCCGATGGCTGCATTGACAGTAATACATCTTTATCTATGATTTTGTTTATATCATCAGTCACTTTTGAGCAGTTTAGTACTTTTGATATCGCTTGTGAGAGAGTCTTGAGCTTATCTTTGGAAAGACCAACTAATACTATCAGACCTGGGAATGACGATGTTTGATCAGTAGGGTTAAACATACCGCTTGCATATAACTCGTCGTACTTATTGTAATGATGTAAATATGTCTTTTCCGTCAACTGAGGCAAATTTGCATCAGGTGATGAGCAATACCTTGCCCAACCTTTGAAGAAAGGCACCCACTTTCTCACTGAGGCATCTGATACTTCCCACTTTACTAGTTGAGTAATGGCATGATTTTCAAACGCGGCGATACCAGATTGTCGGAGAATCGAAAGACCATTGCGGCAGATAAAGGTACGAACCATGTATGGCAAAAACTTCATTTTGAGCATGAGCTTCTCTTCTCTCGCTGTATCTGTTGTCTTATCATTATCTCCAGATAGAGATGTGTAAACACTCCAAAGCTCATTCAAATTGTCATGCATATCATCACTATTGACATTTGAAATGAGCTCTATGCAAAATCCCCGATATAACGTCATACCATCACTATTCTCTTTTCTCAGAAATGTATTATACTTGGCAAATGAAGAGTCGTCTCGAATATGCAAAATGCAGAGACATCTTTCCTTTCTATCATTGCTCCATCCTTGCCGTTCCTTGAATACTTGGTAGGATACATTTATCTTTAGTTCGTCAAGGGTTTGAATCAATTTTGCAATTGCCAATGTTTCTTGATCATGCTTGTTGGTTGAAGATGCTGAGAGTATTTCATTCGCCACACTTATAATATCAATACATGTTATTGCAGTTGTTCTCGCTTCTTCTCCTTCATGAGATGTATCGTTTAACCATTCAACTTTTCGACGAGGTGGACCACCAAGGTGTTGGTTGACACTCTCAACCTTTAATTCAAAGTCACCCTTTGATGCTTCTAAGAGTGCTCGGAGATCAACATTCTCGATATGAATACATTTTGATATGTTTGGGGCCTGTCCCATTGTCTGAGATGGGGGTACTCTTTGTAGCAGTTCATTTGATGCAGTACAAAGCTCTTTCATTTCGTCGAGGTTGTTGCTTTTCTCGCCAACAGTATCTGTATATGAAACATATCGAATGACAATCCCTTCCAAGATATCACCCTGAAAAATTACATGTGGATATAGTGATGAAACTTTTGTGCAGTCTTCTTCTATATCGTGTGCTATAATTTGATCCAATTGTTTGATAACTGCTGTAGCCGTTCCTGTCTCTCTCATATCATTATATATTTTGAATAATGCCTCACATGTTAAAGACGAAGAGAATACCCAAGTATCATTATGAGGTAGACGAAACTGATGTGCAAATTTTACTAATTCACTTGTTGAATAAAACCTTCCTTTACCATCACTTCTATCTGCCACTGCAATTAATATAAGATAATCTCTCTTTGGTATCTCGCCATGATGACCAAGAACAGATGTTACTACCTCAAACGAACATGTTAATCTATTCTTCTGTATATAATCACTACATCGTCTATATTCCTGGCTACCTTTGATACCACCAAAGCATCTTGAAAAGTGCTGCCTTAGTAATATCATACCAACCTTGGTAAATACATTATTAGTAGAATTCTTACTATAAAAATATTCTCCACCACTCCATAATAGTAATGAACCAGAATGTTTTAATGATGCCTCGATATAGCCCTCATTTGCAGCAACTTTGGTCAGCATCTTTGTACGTATCTCAGTATCTGGACCTTCATTCTCAAACTTTGGATGAAAGATTGCTTCTAACTTTAGTTTGCGTATTGATGATGGACATACTTTCAACTTCTTTTTGGAGCTCATGATAGTTGTGTGTTGTATGAATATTTTGATATTGATTTGGTACTCACATAAAACTGGAGATGAAAAGAGCGTTAGAACCTGTTTCACTTATGAGTGAGCTTATCCTCTTCGCAAGATGATTGGATAGAGCTGCCAAAGATCAAAGAGTCAAAGAGGAAAGATGAAGTGAATTCCAGTGAATTCATGCAAATGGAAAGGCCGGAAAGGCGGGCTGCCAAGGATACCCCGTCACAGGGGATAGGATACCACAACTGGAAATAGACCAATAAATGTAGATCCACCAGATTTAGGCACGCTTCTAAGCTTTTTTGTTAGCGATTAGGCACCGTCTGTCCGTCTCCAGGCACGATTTTGCTGCCTATAACCAAAATACGTTGAGATACCCTCTCGCAAAAAAATAGGATATTACTAGTAGTTTTACTTAGCACGAAATACTACGCGATTATATTTTTGTTTTAGGCATGATTTTGATGCCTGATTTTAAGCTCATAACCTGTTTTGCCGACTCTTCTTTAATATCTTTAGTTCGTCATTACGAGGCCGCCGGAGGCTGCCGAGAGCCAATATA
>Ga0214480_100066_pt1 | contig 40769 bp, 26 predicted proteins | sample M1_20Mar14CPVII9_3_FD_165042 | JGI IMG/M metagenome (GOLD analysis project Ga0214480, IMG submission 165042) | Marine eukaryotic communities from Monterey Bay, California, United States - M1_20Mar14CPVII9sort6BwellE17 | ecosystem: Environmental > Aquatic > Marine > Unclassified | place: USA... | reverse complement strand
TTGTGTGGTTAATGATCATGTAAAAGGTATATATGATGAGAGTGACACATGATATGAGCAAAACATAAAAGGTATCACAAACTCATTCCTGAATAGTACTTACCAAAGACAGTCAATGGTCCATCACCTCTGAGGGCATCAACTAATCCGGCAACATTGAGTGCAGCAACTAATGTGCTGAATTTGTCATGACTGCCCGATGCAACAATATCAACAATATCATTTGAGATACTTTTAGGAGTAAGGACAGTATCGAGGCCGTGAATAACTCCATTGCTTGCTTCAATATCGTATAGATGTTCGTCGATGAGGATTCTGGAATTTCCATTAACACGAGCAGGGTGGGTATTAATTAGAATATCTTCTCCATTGACGGTAGTCACATATGTGTGGTCCACAAGGTCAGTAGAACGGACTTCATTTGGAAGTACATGATAGAGAAGTACATCTTGCAATTGAGGTTGCCAAGTAGGATCGAGTAGCTTATCCAAGAGCTCAGTTGGTAGCTTTGCAAATGCTGTTATGATAACATAAATGTTAGTGATAGATGCATATGGAATATTATATTATATAGTGTGATATAGATTTACTCACCATCATTTCTTGGAGCAAAAACAGTAAAGGCGCCATCATTTGACAAAGTATCGGTAAGGCCAGCGGCATCGACGGCGGCAACGAGAGTACTAAAGTCGTCGGTACTCTTTGCAATACCGTAGATGCTAGTATCACCGCCAGCATAAGTAGATTGGACGGAAAACGCCGCTGCAATGGTGAGAGCTTTAATTATCATGATCGATGATGATTATTTGTGATATATATTGTAATTGTGGAAATCGAAATTATGAGACTACATCGACTCTATTTCACAGTATTTCACAACCAGTAGTACGTGTTATCCTTTGGCACGATTATTTCTGATTCATTGCTGTCTACATATTCGATGATGTATTTGTGATGTATGGCAACGTCATCGATTATTTCTGATTCATTCTAATATTCGATGATGATGTTGTTATTATTTGTATGGCAACGTCATCGTCACCAATAACTCGTCATTGGAGGGAGAAGGCAAGTACGAGTCAAAATGTCCTCTCACCTCTCTCATAAAAAGGTATGGTATCCTTTGAAGTGATTACTACAGAACCCTCTGCGCTGCTCGGGCAGTGCAGTTTACCTGATGTTCAGGAGAGTTAAGTAATACTAAATATAGTAGTGGTCGTGTCTGAATCAATAGGGTTCATGCATGATCAATATACAATAAAAGGTTTGCAATAGATTGGTGGTGGTCCTGTACGCCAAATACTCGCCAAATTTTATGCGAGGTTTGCTGAGTTTGCGTGCTTCGTTATGTACCTATACTCTCTTTTTGTGGATGTGTAGTAGCTCTCCTTCTCTATCATATGTATAAGGATTATGGACGAGCGTCAGACTAAGATTATCACTATTATACCAAGAGTTACGGCTTCTATCTCCTTGGCATGCTCTCTCGTAAGTTATTTCATTTTTCTTTGCAAATATCGACATTATGATTGATTGTTCTTTGGTGTATTATACCAAATCACTTTGCAATACTAACCTTTTTCATATATAATATATCATCATATTATAGTTCATTCTACTCGATGTTTCCGGGATGTTGGCACGTGTATTCTCACAAGGTAACAAATGGATATCACACAAATCAAAACTAGATCGAGTTCAACCTCGGCTTGTGTTTGCCATGTCGGTTGCAGACTTTATTGCTTCATTGATGCTTGTGTTAGGTGACGTTGTATTCCCTCCTGAATATGGCGGCAAGGGAAATATTGGAACATGCAATGCAGGAGGTTGGTTAATACAGATGGTACCGGTGGCAGCAATGTATAATGCAGCGTTAAGTTTATACTACGTCTTGACTGTCAGCTATCAGAAGAATGAACTATCAATGAAAAAGTTTGAGAAATGGGCACATGCAACAATCTTCTTCTTCTGGATTGCAACCGGTACGGCTGGAGTTGTACTTGGTTTATTCAATCCTGCATTATTTGACTGCTGGATATTTGACGAGCCGGCCTTTTGCTCAGAAATACCGGGCTTAGAATGTAATCGACCATACTACGGTGTCAGTTATGTTGCTGCTCAATACTATCTGTATTATATTTGGATATACGCTGCATTTGTGATTTGTGCGGTTGCAATGTTTATGGTATATAAGACTGTTTATAATCAAGAGAAGAAGATGACAAAGTATGGTAAATCAACAACATCGTCCTCGCAATGGCAGGGAAGATCGGAAGTTGGAGGAAAAGGTATTGAAGCATCTGCTTCATCGACCATAGGACCTCTTACACGAAGTAGTGTTGAAACAAAAGATACAACTGATACAAAGGATCAATTCAAACGATCTAGAAGAGTAGCATCGCAAGGAATCTTTTATGTTGGGTGAGTTTGTGCATATGATATGTGAATTGAGATGTACAGAGTCTAACCATTTACCTCTTTTTCTTCTATAGAGCGTTTTATATCACTTGGTTTATACCTACAATGTGAGTTGCTACTGTATTATGACTCTTTTGATGACTTACACACGACGACTAACCTTTCTTTACTGTTTCACATACCTCACATCAGCAATCAAATATATGCAAATGTTACCGGTGCTCTATCTCCCTTTCCTCTGTTTTGTCTAGCAATGTTTTTCATTCCACTTCAAGGATTCTTCAACTTCATGGTGTATATGAGGCCACGCTTTGTACGAAAAAAGACTGGTAGGTCACAATCAAGCGCAAAATCTGAAGCCTACTTACCTCCACTGGATCGCTTAAAGAGGACTCTACGACGAGGAACATCTACAGACGAAGGTGCAGTTTCGGAAATACCAGTAACAACTTCAGTAGCTGACAATAATGACAATGCAAAAGATGTTAATTTGAGCAATGAGGAAGAAGCTAAAGAAGAGGAAGCTTAGAGAGGAAGAGAAAGATTAGGATGTAAAGATTTCTCATAACGTATAACGTAGGATATCATTAGGGGTGTATATTTAACCTTTACCGACAACAATAGTATGACTCACAATGTCTCATAATGTATATAATGTGTGTAAACTTTGTGCATTATATTGTCCGAGTTAGGTTGAGAAATGGCTCTATGCCCAACTTACTTACTCAATACATACACACTGAAAGGATACTCATGCCCAAAAGATATTTTTTTCTACTTCGATTGCATGTAACATCTCTCTACTACTACTGGAACTCTACTAGCAATCCGAGCACCGGAATAGAGTCGTTAGATGATTATAATAAAATCAAACAACAGCAGTATAATCTAATGAAATGATTTGGCGTCATCTTAATTACAATCGAAATTATCAACAATTCAATTTTTTACTACTCTCCATTGTTCTAATGCGAATTGCTACAATACAGCATAGTTTAGCATACATACAACCTAAAGGAAGTAACACATCAAAACCATTACGAGCTTGGATGTGTTCTGGAAAGAGTAATAAGCAGTTGGTTGACAATCTTGCAGCGGTGAGTACATATGTTTGTTGGTTAAGATATGTACACATGATGTGTATATCTTCTTATACATAATATGCTACATAACTTATGTGATATGTTGGTTAAGACATGAATACGTGCATACAGTATGTTTCTTTCTATATGCTAACATATTATGCAAAATCTATAGGCCGGTATTGTTAAGTCACCAATAAACAAAAAAGCTCTACTTGCAGTTGATCGACGGAATTATGTATTGAATACAGACTATGCCTACGAGGATAGTCCACAACCCATTGGTTACCATGCTACGATCTCTGCTCCACACATGCACGCGCATGTTTTGGAAGATCTACTACCACCATTGATGCAGGCTTCAAAAAAAGATCCAACAAAGCCACTAAAGTTATTGGATGTAGGATGCGGAAGTGGGTATTTAACAGCTGTCTTTGGAAGAATGTTAGGACTTGTAAAAGGGAGAGGGAAAGTATTTGGTATAGATGTCATTCCAGAGCTTGTTGCTATGAGTCGAAACAATATACAAGAAGAAGATGGGGATCTATTTGATTCAAAAACTGTGGAAGTCATGATAGGAGATGGCTGGAAAGGCTATCCAGATGGAGCTCCTTACACTGTGATACACGTCGGTGCGGCAGCTGCTACTTTTCCTAAAGCTTTATTGAACCAACTGCAGCTCGGGGGAGTTATGGTTATACCTGTAGGACCTGATGGAGGAATCCAACACTTGTATCGAGTTGAAAGAGTTGGCGATAGAGGAGAAATTGTTGGTGAGAGCAATGATTCTTCAAAAGGATTCGTTGAAGATGATTATGAGATTCAAAAGCTATTAGGAGTTCGATATGTTCCCCTCGTTAGGACCTGAAGCACATATAGTTGGGTTGTTATCTTGTACTGTTGCAAAAGAATGTATGAATGATACTACTAGGTTAGACTGATAATTAAGTTAGATTGTTTTTTACCCTATTCTATTGTCTTATCAATGTATCAAGCCACAATGTAGCATGTTCAACCTCTTCTAAAGTGTGATGCGTCAACTCAGCTTTTGATGTCCTTGCTTTCTTTGATGGTCGAACACAAAGATCTTCATCTGGCAATGCCTTTGGTGGTTCAATCTCTACTATTTCAAGCCTTGTTGGAATCGATGATGCAGACTCTGAGATTGTCAAAACATCAAAACAAACCAGGTTCAATGTATCGTTGGTCACTTTAGCTGACAAAGCAAATAGTTCTCCTTGTAGCTGGGATATTCGCTTTGTCTCGCCATCTCCTTCTTTTACTACTTTCTCGACAATAGTCTGGCGTAGAAGTACACTCAGTGGTGGAATACGAAGCAAACTCGAATTAGTATCACTGTCAATGATACCCCCGGCTATGTCTACTACTGGATCAATACCACCAGCAATCTTTAGCCCTATTGCTCCAACTCCAAACACTGCCGCTATGCCAGAACAAGTTATCAGTGATGCTCTAACATCATGACATGTTTGGTTGATTGATTTTTCTCGTAATGATGCCGATTGTGAATCAATGTCATTCCATCTTCCACCAACGCCACACTTGCGGCCTAATGTATCCATTGATCTTGTTAGGGCATCAAAGGCATCACGAACGATACGACCAGTTGACTCTCGTGAGGCAATATCGGAAACTCCTCGCTTACTAGATCCGCCACTTCTGGCAAAAGCGGATGCCATTCGGGCATTGTGCAATGATTGTATATCACTCGATGATGGGTCGTTACACGCCAATAGGCGCAGTAGAGATGCTGGTCGAGGAAAGATTGGCACAAACCTACCAGATCGAGAATCGCATGCCAATCTGAACAAGACAGTGGGCGATCTTCTATTGGTTGCCTTTGATGAAGTTGGGTAGGTTATGACCGCTGCAACTGAAATCGTACCACATTCCACCTCTAGATGAATCCACTCTGGTAGTTTATTAACCTTTTGATTGTTCAATGAAGTCACTACTGCCTGGCATCTTCGATCAGCGCACAATACAGTTGCTGCCAATAGAGCATCACTCATTGATAGTTGGAATGAATCTTGTATTGATGATAATAACTTGTCAGCATTTCGTTTCATATGATGACTAATGGCAGTAGTGGTGTCGTCGTTTTCAACACCTGATCCACCACTGAGCGAGACAACAAGTCCGACAGTCGGGACAGCACGGATACAGAGCGACAAGCGCTTATTCCCTCGATTATCTGACATTGGTAAGAAGTTGTCATCTTGACGTTGATTTGGAGTTTTAGTATTGGTTGATACACTCGTTTCTTCTTCAGTGCTGTGTTCTGATAGATCGCCAACTCTTGGTGAACCATATCGATCATCACAAGACCAGAAATGTACAGCCATTACAGCTATAGGAGCTGGCTTGTCATCATTTGTCCTTCCTTCTTCACTATTACTATTGAAAAAGTGCACTGGTGAGACCTGGATACATTCATTCAAATGTCCTCCTCGAGCAGATGATGATGATTTACCACCAGCATTACTATTACTCGATCCACCACCCCATGCTCCTCGGCGTAATGCCTCAGCTTGAGATGATAATATTTCCATTTGAAGTGATAATGCAAATGCATGTGCAACCTCAAACAATCTATAAAGTGGTCGGGGTACAACTGGCGTTTGTACCTCCTTATCATCACTCATGGATATATCTCCTCCTTTACTGGCTTCAGCTTCTTCATTAACCTTACGACAAATAGCCTCCTCAACAATCATACAACGTTCACCAATCCTATGTAAATCAAACATTTGTTTCTTATTTAATACCAATTGATGATCCGATTCACCAGTTTTGGGTGAACAATTTACATGTATTGATAGTAGTTTCCATGATGCTGTGTTTGGATCTTCATTTAATACTGACAACTTTACTTCTATTGGATATTGTTGTAGGTTTGTATTGGTAGTATCATCGTCATTATCTGCTGCTAATGATTGTTGGCGTAATGCCTCGGCAGTAGATACTGTACGTGGTGTACCAAATGTAAGTCTGATAGATCCACCACCCTTGCCTAGAATAACACGCCATGGTAACTTGTGTGAGTGTTTATCTCCACTTTTACATGCACCAACTTCACCCAATACCAACTTTCGTCGTACTGCCGATGCTAATCTTGCTTGTAACTCTGATGTTGAATATGCTCTTTCGTTAGATGTTTCATACCTGTCTACTGCAAGGGCTACATCTGTTGGAAAATCTGGCCATCGTCCTCCTCCACCAGTGATTGCTTTACCTGTAGTATCAATCTCCATTGCATCATCATCACCCTTAACTCCACTTTCATTTGCAGCAGGAGTACTCAAGACACATAATGCACCCAACACATCATGACAATGACTTCTAGCCTTCCATAACCCGTCATGATGGAAGTATAATGCATCCTGTGCCTCGTCTTGTGATACCCAACCACTCTTTACATATTGTAATGCATCACTTGATACTTGTACTGTTGCACCTAGTCGGGGTGGTGGGTCGAATATCTTTACTCCTGTTGTTGATGTTGTTGATGGTGACTCGGTAAATAGTGATGAAGAAGTATGATTATTCTTTAAGGCATTTTGTTGCAATATTGCTGAATGAGATTTGGGTAATGAACTAGCAGTTAGGGCATAGACATGTGCTATAGACTTGGTATGTTGTACAATACGTCGTGTTAATTCATGTCGACGTTGGGCAAATGATAAGTTTGACATGCGCTGTTTCCGTGTTTCAAGTATTGAATCATTTGGGTTTGTTGGGTTTGTGTTTGTAGTTGTGTTATTATTGGTTGATGATTCATTGACACCCAAGGCAGCCGCTGTTAGTTTCTCTTCAACAGATGCTACTGCATTTTCACCAGTAGTTGTTGTATTATTGCTATTAGCACCTGCTGTATTTGATGTGTTGTCCCCTTCCCCTCCTCCAGTAGTATTGTTTGCAGTGGCATTACTATTAGCCACGGATACAATTTTGATATCAGAATGTACTAAGTTATATATATCCTGATATAAATCATCAGTTGCGGCATTAACTACTGTTGATAAAGGCGCAGTTGCCAAGGCGCCAGTCTCTGTAAGAGAAAGAGGCAGCGGCGGTTTACCCCGGGGTGGCTTTGATATATCCTTCTTTACCATCAGTTTGAGGTGTTCACTGAATTATTATCCACCACACAATATAAATTGAGAGGGCGTTAATTAGCGACCGCCTTGATATTGCAATTATCTGATCACACCAAATGAGAGGGTGCTAAAGATTGATTTACTGACAGTATTGCCTGTAAACTAAGCGGACTAAATTGATTGTTGCCTATCGATTACCTATCATACAACATAGACATATGTTACTATGTTACTCAATTATTATGAGAGTATACATGGGCTATTTATAGAGTACAGCGCGAGTACAGTACATATCTTTCATTTCCTTTGAGTTTTTGGTGCTTTACGATCTATCAGCGATCATGGTTTGGAGTGATACCTAGTATATCTCGGGTTGTCGCATAATACTAAAGTTAATCAACAAAGAACACACATAAATATCAATACTTAGATATTATAAATTTTTAACACAAACTTTTCAAGTAGATACAACATACCAAGAGTATAAAGCTAGATATCTACTGCAAACGATATTGCAATGATGATGATTAGACAGCAGCAACGATATTGTTTGCGGTTATTGCATAATAATCATAGTAGATATCCATCCATCACCGACAGTAGTAGTAGTATTAGCAATATTAGTAGAACAACAAACAGTCATCTATCAATATCATCATTCTCATCCATGAGCAATAAAGTAAAGAAGGCAGCTGATGGTCATTTCAAAGTTGTAGGGAGTTCCTCTGCTGGACTTCCCGACTTTATTGAACATTGGAATCGAGATCTATTTAAACAAGTTGGATATGGATTAGTTGCAGTGTCGGCTTTATCCCTTCCATTAGTTGGAGATATTATTTTGTCGTCTGGTCTTGCAATTGGTAGTGGCGGTTATTGGTACCTAGGATTACAGGATATTAATTCAAAACAGAGTATTAGACGTAACTTTCCAGTGTTAGGTAGGGTGAGATATATACTGGAGTCGATTCGACCGGAGATTCGTCAGTACTTTATTGAGGGCGATGAAGAAACTGTTCCATTCAGTCGGATGCATCGAAGTATCGTTTATAAACGAGCAAGGGGTATTTCTTCAACCATGCCATTCGGCACCAAACGAGATACATTATCTCCTGGTTATGAGTGGGTCAATCATTCTATGTACCCTACCAAGTTAGGAGAGCAAAGGGTCGTGATTGGAGCTAATAATCCATTGGTAAAGCAGCCATACAGTTCCTCGTTATTAAACATTAGTGCCATGAGCTATGGAGCCTTGTCGGATAGAGCAATACTAGCATTATCAGCAGGCGCCAAGCTAGGTGGATTTTCACATAATACAGGTGAAGGAAGTATTTCAAGATTTCACTTAGAAGGTGGAGCCGACCTTGTCTGGAACATTGGAACAGCATACTTCGGTTGTGGATCATTTGGTGAAAATGGAGAGAGGGTATTCGATCCAGATCTATTCAAGGAGAACTCGCAGTACGTCAAAATGATTGAGATTAAGCTGTCTCAGGGAGCCAAGCCAGCACACGGAGGAATGCTGCCTAAAGAAAAGATTACACCTCTGATTGCAGAAGCGAGGAATCTACCATGGCCAGTCGAGCAGGATTGCAATTCACCTCCTAGGCATAATGCATTCTCGACTCCTCAAGAAATGTGTGCCTTCATTGCCGAATTGAGAGAATTGTCAGACGGCAAGCCTGTGGGTATCAAACTGTGTATCGGGCAACCAGAGTAAGTACTTGTTCTACATTACTGTAATCTAACCGAATTTATATACTCATACTGCTCACCTGTCTTCTTTTTGAAACAATACAGAGAGTTCACTGCATTAGTGCACGCTTTCATTGAGACAGGGCAATATCCGGACTTCATAACCGTCGACGGAGGAGAAGGTGGAACAGGTGCAGCCCCGCCAGAGTTTAGTAACTCGATTGGTACTCCCCTTGTAGAAGGACTCGGTTTTGTTCACGCAGTCTTAGTAGGAGCTGGTTTCAGGGATCCAGTTAACAAGTCAAAGTCGAAGATTGCCCTTATAGCAAGCGGGAAACACTTGACCGGTATGAACCTGTTTAAAAGCATGTGTTTAGGAGCAGATGTATGCAACTCGGCAAGAGCATTCTTGTTCAGTCTGGGCTGTATCCAAGCTTTGAAATGCAATACAAATACATGCCCGACAGGAATTACAACACAAAACCCAGACCTAGCCTTCGGCTTGGACCCGACAGAGAAACAAGTACGTGTAGCAAACTATCATATGGAAACAGTGAAGGCTTGTGTTGAGGTAATGGAGGCTGCTGGTGTGAAATCATCTGCAGAGATTCATCCTGCTTTGCTTGTAAAACGAATATCTATCGGTAAGTCTCGTGACTACAAGGAAATATATGACCATCTACAAGTCAAGCCAGGAGAATTACTCGATATGAAAGGTCCTCGACGATTACTTGAGGCTTGGGATCTAAATGACGGTATTGTAAACAGAGTAGTGTAATACTGTATAGCTCACAACATTATGTCATGCGCATGCATGGCAGGGAGGATACCTAGCAAGGTATCCTTGATCATTATGAATGTGAGGAGCGATAAATATGTGCATACTATTACTTTGAAGAATGACACAACAATTGAATAAAAGAAGAGATAGTTTTTCTACAGGGGTGAGATTCAGCTATGAGGGATTTAGAATCATCATATACATTGCACTTTGAGAAAAACTCACATCATCCATATCTTTCTAAATTCACGTCATCTATCTTTATCACACAGACATGTGGGTATGTCATCTTTGTCATATCAAACATACTCATTATCACGTATATGTTATGGGTTTTTCTACCTGAATATGTAATTGACAGCATCATGTAAGATCCGATGTATATGCATGTATATTTATTTTTTGTCATTGCTATGCAAACTAATGCATCTTTAATCAATTCACTATAAGGTACTATCCACCAAGAGAATTGGCAGGTTATATACCAGCTTACCTAGCACTACTGTTTGTCTTTATACCAGTGATGTATATGGGTTTAAATATAGTCTACCATGATTCGGATAACATTAAGTGGTGAAAAAATGATGTTAAAATGAGAAGAGCAAATTACAAACTAATCATACACAACAACAGATGGGTTCATTTGAAGTGTTACTACTGCAACATAATAATACTTGGGACTTATATACAAATCATCTATAGTAAAATAACCAGTTGAAAAGCAAAGCTCCCCGGCACAGCCCAAACAAATCTATGCCCTTCAATCGTTGAATAGACCAAATACAATTCACAGAAACAAATAGTGAACACCCCCCATTCTTACACTATATTCATTTTTTTTCTCCTTTTTTTCTTGGTCTTTTCCACTTCAACTTCTTCTTCCTCCTCCTCCTCGCTCTCCTCACCCTCTTCATCTTCGTCAATCTCTTGCAGCATCGTGGGACAAGGTTGTTCATCCAAAATACCCGAGCAAAAGTAAATAATCTGCTTCCTACCAATCTCCATAGCTGCCCTTGGTCCCATGGCATAGGCCAATACCTTACCATCCTCACCCGCAAATGCACTATCTCCTGGTTCTTCAATCTTGTCTCTCAAGATATAATCTAATGAAACAAATCTTTCAAGTAAAGCATCAATATCAGGTGTTTCTCCAACTCCGCCCTCATCAACGGGAGTACCTAACGACTTACGACCACCACTCTGTCGACTCTTCTTCTTCCCCTCCACACTGGGTGGTTCACTTGGGATATTTTCATCCACACGGTGCAGTAAGTTGTACAAATGATGTTCTGTAATCCAACGTGTCTTTTTACCTGCACCCTTCATCTGTCCAGAACGTACTTGTGCTGTACCCTTACAAAATGCAAATGCCAATATCATCATTAATACACCCTTATCTGCCATAGTTTCCACATGTTGTGAATGAATATTCGTTGAATGTGTACCATGATCATCATCGGCAATATTATTAATCAAATATAATCGATTTTTAAATTTGGATGGTAAATCCTCTTCCATCTTCTCGGGGACACGACGTGCCTCAAATCCAAAAACTTTCTTTAATCGATCATTAGCATCCTGAAGTAATGCACCGCCAACACGTTCCTTCTTTAGATTCTCGCCCAATGCCTGAGTGATACACTTTGTCCTATCAATAGTTTCACCACCTAATGCCTTGAATAATAAAATACGTGATAAATCGGTAATAACCTGATTACGTGCAGTTGGATTTAATGCATTGAGTTTCTTCCTTTCGGCGCCCTTTTCAGCATCTATGAATTGGGATTGATCAGCGTCTACCTGTGTTAATCCTAATTGTGTCTGTGTGTAATCAAAATTGTTGGTACTTGGTTCATCTTCCTCTTCATCCTCAAGGATGAATGATGTTGTTGGATTACCGCGACCTAATCTCGGCATAATATTTACGTTGCTTCTGCTGTTTGAGGAATTGGATTATATGATATGTATCAGTATACTATATAAATATATAAATAATAACATGGTACAACTCAAGTGTTCGGTACATGAACCATACATAAATAAACATATATTATCTTCTTTAAAATACCACCTCTTATGAACGCCAATCGAAGACCACTTGAATAACCATATATTAAGCATAAATTCTGATATACGCACCTGTTACTGATGGTTTGGTCACCAATATAATAAATGGTTATTACACCACCACAATTCAAGTTGCTGGAAATGACACAAAACATTAGGATACCGTACACCACCAAGCAAAGTAAGTTGAGTCAAATCGCACCAAGCAACAAAACAGTAATGATTTGTTGATATTGTTGCTTCATCGGCAGCATGCATATACTACATTAGCACCGTTCATTAGCTGCTCTTACTGCAGATTTGTAAAAGGGAATGGGATAATCTTATCTTAATATGAGTCTTATTATTATCTTTTGGAATTCATAATCGCCTCATACACTTGAACTGCCTGTTTGACAGCCTTGACATTGTGTACTCTGAGAATATTGCAATCTTCATTCTTCCCATTATCACTGCTGCTCTGCTTTATTGACGCCAGACACGCGGCTATAGTTCCATAATCTCTCTCTTCTGGATCAGTCTCACCAGTAATCTTACCAATGAAACCCTTTCTACTTGGACCATACAAGAAAGGTAGCTTAGCACATGATCTTCTCAATGTTTCTACACCTTTCATCAGCTTCAAGTTGCCATCTAAATCCTTGGCAAAGCCTATTCCTGGATCGACAACCTGAAGCCATCGTGGTATACCAGCCGCCTCTGCTGCAGCTGATCGTTGCATAAGTTCTCTAGCCACAACTGACACTACTTCACTCTCATTATCAGTTGCAGAGCCAATACTACTATCCATAGTCGTACTGTAATTGGTCAATGATTGCATAGTCTTGGGATTACCTCTCATGTGCATAATAATCATTGGAACACCCAATGAAGCAACACACGATAGCATCTCTGGATCATGCGTGCCGCCTGACACATCATTAACAATATCTGCACCTGCCTCAATTGCTGCTCGAGCCACTACAGCATGGCGTGTATCAATTGATATGGGAATATCAGAACCTTCTTCTCTAATCTGCCTAATGACTGGTATAACACGGTCAAGTTCCTCTTTGATAGCTACTTCCTCTGCTCCTGGACGTGTAGACTCGCCACCCACGTCGATTATACCTGCACCATCTTTGACTAGTTGGAGTGCCTGTGATGCAGCCGATTTAGATGAATTGGAATACTTTCCACCATCACTAAAACTATCTGGTGTAACGTTTAGTATTCCCATGATTATTGTTTCATTGAAGAGTAACATTCTCCCTCTTGGTAGTGGTAACGCTCTCACTGCCTCTTCTTTTCCATCATCACTATTAGTAGTTGAAGTGTTATGTTGTTGATTGAGCAATGAGTCAAGCAATTCAGACATGGTCTTGTTTGAGATTGGATGTATAATCTTATCACTTTTCTTTCCTTCTTCTAAATCCTTCATGGGTGATAAGACAAATTCTCTTTCCAACATTCGTGGATGTGGAATCTCCAACCTCTCTGTATTCATAACAAGTGAATTAGATATAACTTCATTATCATCCAATGTCTCCGCGGCAGTACCATCATCATTGGTTACTTCATATCCATCAAACAACAAAATATCTAGATCGACTGGACGAGGGCCAAACCGTTTTGACCCAAAATCACGTCCCAAGTCACTTTCGACACGTTTAATAGAAGATAGTAATTCCAATGGTGATAATGAAGTTTCAACTTCAACCGCACCATTTAAAAAACTTGGTTGATCTGTAACATACATTGGTGATGTTGAGCGTAAGTAGGATGTTCGAATAAGTCTAATTGATGTAGGATTATTCACTTCGAGTAATTTTAATGCTTGTGCAATATTTTGATATTTATCTCCTAGATTTGATCCTACTGCTAGATATGCCCTTCTCAATGATTGGGGTTGTTGTGATTCATTTGGTATAGCAGTTGATGTGGTGCTATTGGTTCTAATTGTAGAGTTTGTGCACATGATGTGCTCATTATTGTCACCTCCACGCAATCGTTGTATTATTGCAGTTGATAGAAACGATGGTTTATTTGCAAATCTATAATGATGAATAGATCTTCTTCTCTTAGTATGATAGTGGTGTTTATTAACATCAGTTTGATATGTAAGTAATGACGATTGCCAACCTCGACGAGATGACGATGATGACGTGACAAGTGAGGTTAAGATGTTGGACGGTGTACCACCGCAAGAACGACGCAAAGCTAGCATGAATAAGATGATATATAATCCAATATATACTGTGTTCTTCCTACTCATTTCCGTCTAGAGCGTGTATATCGCCTCTCTACTCACCACATACTCATAGTATCTCAGTCTACGATCACATCACTCGACTACTCGTGATAGAAGTGGGTCCCATGAGGATACCGTTATGTAACTCAACTAGCGAAAATGATGATATGACTCCTTTGCCGCCGACCCCACGCTAATATTTGAACTGACCAAACCATTGCAACAACTACTACAATAACCACATCTCTATCTCTCTATCAACCTCATTAATTAATGGCGACAACTAAGCAATGTCTAACACCAAGCAAGGGTGCATCACGCTTGCCGAGCAATCCCTTATCATTGTCTCCTAATAAAGGAGGTAGTCATCATACACCAACTAAACGTCGTCCAGCCACCACACCAAAGAAACGCTTGGGTAATAACAGTTCTAATAATATCCCATCACTCTCACCACCATTATTACGCACACCACCCAAAACAATATGCCGTCAGGGCAGTTCAAATTCCTCAACTGATAGTGGATGTGGTACACAACAGATAATCTCATCAACCTATTCAAGTGATAGGTTCATACCGAACCGTTCAACACTACGTGTTGATATTTGTCGTGCATCTGTGGAATGTGCTGAACGTAATTTGGACAAGACGTTTGAAAAGTTAACTAAACGTCAGGCGGAATTATTGGGTGGTAGTGGTTCTGGTGAGAACGGCAATCCAAATGGTAGTAGCACGCCACCACCTGTTCATGTTCCACCAACTACTGGAGCTTCTCCTGGTGGCACTGGTAATACCAGTAATACACAAGGTGAAAGTTCGACAACACCACTACAAGCTGAATTCAATAGACGTATGAGAGGTGCACTATTGAATATTCCCATGGATGATATCGGCAGTAGAAACATTGGTAGTACATCATCAGTTCATACTGTTTCAACTAATAGTGGTGATACTGCAAGTCATCATCATCAATCATCAGTAACAAGTAGTCCAATGGGTGGTAATCATAACCGTGAGAATGTCAATAGCATTGTCTATGCCTCATTGAATAATGATGATTCATCAAGTGGACATGCAAGTACTTCACCTCTTCCACGACGGGGTAATATGCAACGTATGTTATCATTCCAAGGGACAAAGCGTGAGGAAATAACAAATGTTTCAACCTCATCTTATCGTTTAATGAGTTCATCTTCAATTGATGACAGTTCATCAACAAATAATAATGGCGGTTCTTCAACTCCATGTTCAACATCTCCAAAACGTCGTTTGATACGTCAACAATCTGCTATCAGTTCACGGTCATTAGTATCACCCAACTCACCCATTAGACGTCAATTATCTGCAAGTACTTCTTCATCAAGCAGCAACCGTGGAGGAAACAACAATGTAGATCCATTTCAACATGATCAATTACATGTCTTACATCGTGCTGCATCAAATTCAAACTCCAATTCAACCTCTGGAACTTCACCATTTGATTCTCTATCACAGGCTGAGAATCGATTACGAAATGTTACTAAAAGTATAGGCAGACGTATACCAAAGACTCCATCACGCATATTAGATGCACCTGAATTGGTTGATGATTATTATTTAAACTTGGTATCTTGGAGTGAAAGTAATGTACTGGCTGTGGCATTAGGTCAATGTGTCTATTTATGGGAAGCTGAGACTGGTAATATCAAACATTTACTAACATTACGAGAAGAAACTGACTTTGTTACCAGTGTTAGTTGGGTCAAAGATAAAGGAAATAGTCATTACATTGCAGTCGGTACGAATCATAACATTGTCCAATTATGGGATGCAGAAGCTGAACGTCGATTACGAAGTTTAGATGGACACTCGGCACGTGTTGGTGCATTAGATTGGAATCAACATTGGTTAAGTTCTGGTGGACGTGACTCATTAATTGTCCAACATGACGTGCGTAGTCGGAATCATGTAGTGAGTACCTACGTTGGTCATACTCAGGAGGTATGTGGATTGAAATGGAATGATGAGGGTAGTACTCTTGCATCAGGAGGGAATGAGAATCTACTTTGTTTGTGGGATGCATCCATGTCACATCGTCGTGGTCCAAATACACCTGGGTATAATGAACACAATTATGATATGAACAATATTGGTCCTAGATTGGCCTTGACACAACACAAGGCGGCCGTGAAGGCTTTGGCATGGTGTCCATTCCATCGTGGATTATTGGCAAGTGGCGGAGGGACTGCCGATCGCACAATCAAGTTCTGGAATACCAATTCAGGTGCAGTATTACAATCAATTGATACCGGAAGTCAGGTCTGTTCATTACTCTGGTCAAAGCATCAACGAGAGATATGTTCAAGTCATGGGTTTAGTGAGAATCAGTTGATTCTATGGAAGTATCCTACCATGACAAAGATTCAAGAGTTCAAGGGTCATACTGCTAGGGTAAGTTTTGTGTTGTGTTCTTCGTGTTATCTTATGTTCATGATTCATGTACTTACACATTTTGATGGTACACTTTATGCTCAGGTTCTTCACATGGATCAAAGTCCAGATGGGGGATGTGTAGTCTCAGCTGCAGCTGATGAAACTCTAAGGTTTTGGGATGTATTCGGAGCTCCGCCTAGCGAACGAAAGGCTAACAACCTAGCTATGGGAAACTTTTGCGGTAGCTCAATGATACGATGAGAGAGGAAGATATGTATGTATATTTATGTATATGATTATAGAAAGTATCTGTACAATATAGAGTGTGTTTGTTGTGTTTTGAGAGAAGAGGGAGTGTATCTTAAAGAATGTTTACTACTTACCAAGAGGAGTTTATGAAAGAGCTAGATAGATGTGAGAAGTATAGGCTTATAGTCTGCTATAGGCTTCATAAGCTGGAAATGAGATAAACGAGCCCTAGCTTATCAATATAGTTATCTCTCCCTCTGTATCTAAGATTATTATGAAGTATACTAATGTCTCTTTTGACTCCTTCTTCATATACTACCCCTTCTTCATGTACTCTAATATCTAGCGTATAACTTCCTGAATGTATCAACATTCTCCCTCACAAACTGTTGTTCCTCTTCGGTTAAGAAGCACGTTCAATCAGTTACCCAGTCATCAATGTGCACCATCGCTTCATAGACAGAACATTCAGCTAAATTCACAGCCCTATTGTCAAATGCATCTCCATTGAGATGCCGAATTAACATTCCCCTCTCCATGGAACTTTTTCCGGAGGGATGAGGGTGGAATGTATTATAAACAATTTGGTGGACAAGACTCTCGCCTGTTTTGGCACCATAACCAGGGCACTTGAATATATTTTGAATCTTTTTGGTGAGCATCTCAAGTTCACCAACTACAATGCCTTTAGCCTTTCCAATCTCAAATCCAGAGAGGAAGGGAAGCACTCCTGGGATGATAACGTCAGCACCGCATTTGCCAAGATCGGACCTTCGAAGAGCGAGTTCCAGTAGAGTTGTGGCATCCTTCCATTTGTGTAAAGTAATGGATGGTGGCAAAGTATACGGAAGCATCTTCAGAGGAACCACTAACATCAAGTTTGCATCCAAGTCGCTTCTAGTAGCATAGCTTTCAAGAAGAGCCGTCCTAGCCTCAACCTTAGGTTCAATGATCATATATTGCAACCCGCCACTCTCAATAAGTTGGCCTGGAAGAACTTCGTAACCAGCAAGCAAACGCCTAGCGAGAAAGTTGAAAGCACTTGCAACCGAATTGCTATCATAGTGGCCAGAATGATCAGTTCGACTAGGAACATCCCGAGGAATGTCAAGTGCAATGAACTCCAATTTTAAAGGATGAGTTTCTTTAATGCCATCTGTGTAAAGAAACCCATGAGTAGCTGGCTCAGGGTCGCACGCCCTAAATAGTACGTGTTAATATGTAAGCCTCAAAGTATGTTCTTTATAAACAATTTGCAAATTAAACATATTCACATACCATGTCATCATATGTTGAACGTCTTTCAGCTCTTCTTTATCACCTTCATGACCAAGAAAGGACTGTGCTTGGCATACTGCTTTGTGAGCTTTCCAGTCTAACTTATTATATCGCCTACCCTACACAGCAATAACTCACCAGTACACACTTTTAACGTTTTGATAGAAGATCCTTCTATCCCGCAGCACTCACATACATTTGGGACGACAAGCTCACATAACACTGGATACATTTTGTTAGCATGGTCGAGGTGAGCTTGTTTGATTTCAGCACTTTGTCCGGCAACAATTGGGTGGCAATCATCAAAAATCCATGACTGTCGCCGACAGTTCCTGGTGTTTTCGGCATGATGTAGAGGTAATAACAGTAAAGAGTAAGAGCCTTATAATATGATGATAGGAGAGGACGGAGTAAAAGGGGGGGGGGGTTCTACGTACCTATGTAGCATAATCTCCTTATTTGTTTTAGCGATCGAACGCGATCGGCGGAAGTAACTGAGTGAGACTTGCATGTACCTAATCCAGTTATAAGAATCTACTTTATCTATCCTGCAAACTATATGTAAAAAGCAAACTCATCTCATTTCCAACAATAAAGAATCTAAACCAATATGTAGCTCAATAAAACCAATTATCTTCTGCATACCTACCTAACCCCTAGACTTCCTGAGTGCTTCGGGTGCGGATTTACCAATAAAGTACCAGAAGTTGTCAAACACAATGTTTCGCTTTGCATCATACACAACTGAGTACGCTCCACCCATGCAGTTCTTAAGCTTGGTACCTTTGGGGGATACCAGCTTGGCTAGACTGTAGTTCAAAGGCATAAAATCGAACGATGCCCCCATTGTGCAGAGAAGAACTTCACGAACTGATCCAGGGCCACTCTTGGAGTAAATGATCGCCTCAACAGCTCTTCTGACATGGTATGAGACAATGTCATATAATTCACCGTTGTAAAACATATCATCATCGATATCAAACATTTCGTCCACTACTTCGTGCATTGTGTCTTCGTCAACTTCATACCCTCTCTCGAGTTCCCACAGAGCCAATTGAACTGCTACTTTCTTACGGTCTGAGGAGATAATCTTCTCCCCTTCCATTAGCAACCGGTCAGCGGCAATGTCATTCAAATCCTTCACAAGTGAAGGGGTTAGATGCTTAGCTATAAGATCATCCTGCTCTCCGTTGCCATATCGGCGGTGCGATACAAATAAGAATGGCCAGATTGTTTCTTCATTCCAATCCTTGAAGTAATAATCATCGGCAACTTCATTCACACAACTCATTAACACCTCCTGAACTTCCTTTGTCTCCACCAATTCTGATACTCTGTCCCAATTCGCTCCCCAATCATAGTAAACTGGTTCAGCAAAGCGACCATTTGCATCAGGGGTAGAAGTAGCAGTTGTTCCCGAAGTTGGACCCTGATAAGGTTTCCCACCAGAGTATAAGCTTACTCCAAGAAGATCATTGGTACGCCCACGAAATGACTCAGCTGCAGCGTTTAGATTTCTTCGACGCTTTTTATCGGCCAATAAACACAATGTCTCAATCCTCACCAATAGATCAAACCATTCTTGAACACCGTTTAGTGCATTTAGCCGGATAGTAGCTTTTAGAAGGGATGGAACAATCCAGTGTTTCTTAGTAAGATTCTTTACGAATGGTACACATTTCGGACCTCGAACAATATTCCGCCAGCTACGACATGTACCAGCTGCTGCAATAACTTCCCGTGTATTGCCTATGTAACTAAATGTTTTGAGAAGGATCTCCTCAGAAAGCTTAGAACCACAATCACTCATCTATTAATTTACACTAATGTCGTATCTGATTATTATCCTTACCCTGTATATGTAATAATCATGATGTGAGTATGAAAATAATATAAATATAATATGAGATGATATATTTGTACAGACATAATCAAACCCATTCAACCATACCCTTGCATGGCAAAACAGCTAAACATACCACCCATAAAAAGACAAAAGGATATAGCAGACAATTCTCCTGTAATGAAATGGTATGAGAATATATATTATGGAGATAAGAGTATGGTCATAATTGTCAATCCTACATCATTATCATGATATGTATTGCAAAAAAAATATGACATAAGATGTGTTCAAAAACACTTAACCCCATCGAATAAAAACATCAACACAATAGATAAATCCCTTACCAGTACTGCACAAAGGAAGTGAGCTGATTAGATTAGGAGATGAGGACAGTAAGAGTAAAGTGTAGTTGTAAGGGTACCTTGGAGTTGAGTCCCTATTTTAGCGATCGAACGTCATAACTGTAGTATGTTTCATGGAGCACCAGCAAAGCAAGGCAAGTGCTTTGATACTCTAGTAGTGTACAGCAATCCTTATATTTTCAATTATCATGTGTCTACTTTAGGAACAGTAATTATCAATAGCATCAAAAGCTTTCTCGTGTGTATTCCCGGCAGGTGCAGTTGGCTTGTATTGTCTTTGCCTAAGCCATAACTGACATATCCATTTCTCACTCTCTGCGTCTTCTGAAACTGCTTCTCCGCAATGTAAAGTACGGATATCAAACGGGGCAGTGGAAATTCCTCCCGCGGCTGGGAAGAAGAGTAGAGACGAGCCTTTCTTTGGCCTTACTTTCAATGGTCCATCATCTCCGCCTAGGTCTCGAAACATTGTTGCTCCTCCCTCTTTCTCTGTCAAATCAGTCAAATATACTAGTAAAGTTGCAACACGTTGTCCAGCTCCAGATTCATTTATAGCCTCGTCTGGTGACAGTGCATCTAAATGCCAGGTGAACTTCTCGTTACGTCTATATCTCACAGTCTGTGGCTCTTCCCATCGATTGATACCTTCCAATCCTAACAATCGAGATGCTTTGGCCATCAACTCTGGAACACCTTCAAAGTAGTGAAACCAAGTAGTGCTAGTACGTTGTGCTTGGGAACGTGAATCTTTCCCAACTGTTTGAGACTTTCCTAGTAACATGGGTTGTAGATTACTCAGCGATGACTGTTCATCGCTCTTTTCTGCATCTAATGATAATTGTACATACTTGTCACATTCTTCTTCAGTGAAGAAGTCATCAATTGCTAATACCATTGGGTCAGTATGTAATAAACGAAACTTTTCAAATGGTTTTATATTGTTCAAGTCAAAGGTTGATGAGCTACTGCTTTGACTTTCTTGTGTACTGCTCTTTTCTTGTGCATTATCACTAGGCAGAAGGTCATCTAATGAGATGGCTGGAGTTGATAAAGGTGATGGTGAAAGCAAATCATCCAATGCATTACTGCTTTTACTACTACTTGATCCACCCGATAAGATATCATCAAATAATGATCCATCATTACCTTCTGTAACATCCCCACCATCAGAAGAAGATGATGAACTATCGACAGTACCAATCGACTTATAAATTGCATTTTCTCCGCCGAAGTTAAACTTTTCTAATCCATAAATCTCTTCTAATCTATCGTACATTTCTTCTGACAGCATACTACCCTCTCCTTCATTGGTTTGTGTAGTTGATGGTACGAGAGTTTGCAATACTTTATCCTCAAGCTCTGGATATTTGATTGTATCTTTTTTTGAACCTTTTCTTGATGATTTCGGTGCTGCACCAAATCCCCCACCCTTTTGTTTAGTAGATGATTTCTTCTTCTTTTTATTCTTTGCAGCTGATTTAGACGCATGTAGAGCTACTGTCGGTAGTTGATGTATGTGATGTGTATATCTTGTAGAAGTTAAAGGATTGACAAAGGCCGAAACAGTCTTCACTGTCAGTGCTAATTGCAGTAACACAGCAGAATATATCGATATATAATATACTGTCATCTCATCTATTATCAGTTGTCCTGTGTTGTCTTCTTTATTATGCCCCCATCAACTCAATCAACCCATCAATAAAAAAATGACGATGCGGTATCCTCCCCTTTTTCTCAGGCGCTACAACAATACAAATAAATATTGCTCCAATATGTGGCAACTATTCAATATTATTGCCATATGCTTGCTATTGTTAGTATCATTGCAGTATCAATACACCATAGAAGCATTTTCACCGTCGACTAGAATTCAAAGAACTGTTTATCATAGATCGTATCACGAAGATACTTCTCAAATCTGAATGACGACGTTGATGTGGATATAGATTCAGATAATGTTGATAAAGTAATATATCAGGACACAATTAATAATAATGATGATGTTACAATATTCAAAAGGATACGTGCTATATCGTATAGAAGTGCACTCTTTATATCCTCGGTATTACTTATAACATCGGCAATATTTGATAGTTCCTTCCTTGATGGCACAGGAATCGATAGTAGTACATTCGTATCAATAGTAGATAGTTATCTTCCACTGGCATCTGGACTATCACTATTACTTGCTCCGGTATCAAATAGATATACTCAAGTAGCAATAATATCACTTGGGCTAGCAACATGTATAACAGGGACAAAAATACTTAGTATCATATCGCTAATGAGCATTTGTATTCGAGAAATATTATACTTTGGCTTAGCTTTCAAGTGGGAAGCTTTTATATCACTGATATCATTACCACTTCTTCTTATAAGTGATGATTATGATATGATTGCAGCTCCGCTATCAGCATTGGCTATCAGTGTATTGGCAGTTGGTAAGGTCTTCGAGCCGATACAAGAGGATTATGTGAAAACAAATAGCGAATTCTTGGCCGACTGAAATGAATAAAGGTTTTGAAATATCTAGTAATACAATTCAGTTCTATTCTTATCTGTTTACTGTGCTAGCATCTCTACTTACACAATAGGAACCTTTCCTGCTGCAAAGTCTCGAACAGTTGCCATTGGCCAGCGAGATCTAACAATCCCACATATTGGGGGTGCTAACTTCATTTCAACAATGAGACGTTGACGGCCGTGTAAGCGATAGAATGGAATCCATCCATCATCGGAAGCAGATACTTCAGTCGCCACACCAGAAGTAGAAGCAGAGCCAAAGTGGTATCTCCATCGGCGGAATTGTGTGGAATAGTACTTTTCATCTTCAGGGTGAAACGAGACCGATGCCAGCTCATTATCAGTGATTGGTTTTAGATCTGGTTTAAAGGCTTGATCTTGGTATGAAGAGACAGTGTCTTGAACACTAGCATTACGCTTCTCCTCCAAGTACAAATTCCTGCTAATAGAATCCTTGACAGTGCGTCCCTCTTCTTCCTCCTCAAAATCACTGTCATCAGGGATCACTCCAAGTGATAACGTCGTCTTTTGTGTATCCTGATTAAAGACACCGTCATGCATCGATGTGATGACCCTAAAGCTTGTACGATCTCCACTCCAAACATTCCAATGAGACAAAAGAAATGCCCTGCCAGGATTATCGAGAGTATTCAAGCTACCAATAAAGTTCTTTGTATCCAGAAAGAGAGTAGAATAACCAAGATCTCCAAAGCACAACCAAATGGGCTTGACAGGGCGCAACATCTTGGGAGACAAGACAGTCTTGTTATTATTCCTCTCTATCAAGCCAATGCCAAATATATCAGCATCCCAACTCGTGTAACTATTGTGGATTTCACCAGTGAGCAAAAGACTCATTAGCTCAACGGACATGCAGTTGTGTGCCTCGGACAAGGCTACCTCGTTCCCACCATTCTTGTTCTTCTTGAATTTTATTTCCAACTGTTTGAGCACATCTGGACCTTGACAATTGAGTAGCTTTTTAGGCAGCTTTAATGTTGGTCCATGACAACGAAGAATAGTCTCGAGAAACAGGGCCATACCTCCAGGCTCTTTGAAGGATTTGAGATGTGTTCTCACATATGACTTGATATCATGTATGTTTGTATTGGATGTCTTGAAGTGAACGTCTTTTGGATCTTTACCCTCGGGCAGCTTTGTAATATTACCAGCAAGATCCATCTCCCACCAACAGACTGCGGCTACGCGACTACGCCTTTGTAATTCTAAACGCTTAATGGTGTATATATCTTCCTCTTCAGGCTTGGTAGGGCCCTTTCTACGACGACGTGCCCATTGCTCTTCATAGGCTTTTAGTGTTGCTTCACAACGACGACTGCCAGCCGTAGCGGCTATAAAGATGAGAGATGAAAGTGCCTCGACTAATCGGGGATCAAATTCTCGCTTTCGCTGTTCCAACGAGAGTGAATCAAATGGTGCCTTTTCTGTATCACAAGCGACCGTCGATCCACCTTGAACAGATGCACCCGAATAGAGCAGTGCCGTAACAATCGACAATAATGCCGATACTCCTTGACAATTATATGGGAACAATCCTCTAGCATCCTTCAATGGACCAGTCTTTACCAATACAGAAGAAGTCTTGCGTCTACGTTCCCATTCCTCATCTGATGGTGAATATACAGCAAGACCATTACCACACTTGGAAAGCTTGAATCCACTTCTTAGCCAAGAAATGGGAATATTGACTCGGCTTTCATTGTCAGAATCATCGTCATCGTCTGATTCGTCTTCATTACGAGGATAAGAACTCCATAATTCCTTGGATGGGTCTTCAAAGGAAGCCGATTTGTTCAACCAAATATCAATATTCACAGGCTCCTCATCCGAATCGTCATCACTATCCTGCATGTATTTTTGAAGTAGACTAGGCTTGTTCCAAATATCTTTTGAGTTCTTGGCAGGTTGATACCTTGGCTCGCCTGGTCTCTTCTTCTTCAATCTGAAGACTGGTACAGGGCCAGGGAGGAAGGTGATGTCGTCATCGTCCGGATCTGAAACGTCCATTGCATCGTGCACGGGGATACCATTTACATTGTGATCAATCGCAGCGTTGGCAAGTCGAGCACGTAAACGATCCGCAGGATTGAGAGGTGGATTCTCGTCAATATCTTCATCACTATCATCCTCGTCAAGTCGACGCTGAGCGGCCAAACGTGCAGCTCGGGGGTTTGGACGTCTAGGCAAGGGATTACGTTGACTTCGAAGTCTCATGCTGCGACGGAGTGGAGCATCATCTTCCTCATTGTCGTCATCATTATCCGCTCCATCTCGGGCATTGTTTCTATTACCACTGGAATTACTATCATCAAGCTCATCCCTGCCAGACTTGGCATTATTGCTTGAGTTGGATTCATTATCTGAATCATCATCATCGTCATCTCCGCTATTACCTCCAGCACCAGCAGCAGATCTGGCACTACGATTATTACTACGGCCTAGTTCAGCCAACCACGATTCATATCCCTCTCTTGGATTGACACTGGGATCTACCCTTAAGATAGCGTTCATGGCCGCCGCAAAGGCATCGGCGCCAGAGCCTCCACGCAAGGCAGCATCCGCAGCTGCAAACCTTCCAGGACTAATGCCCAACAATGACGCGGCATCCAGATCGCGACGTCCGGCAGCAGCGAACTCTCCACCACCAGCCGATGCTGAAGATGCTTCCAACTGTGAACGGTATGCCATCAACCGATTTTGTAATGATGATATCTTCTCATCCAACTCTCTTGACAATGAATTATCATTAGGTCCAGCCCTTCTACGAAATTCACCAACACCGCCGCCATCACTACTATCCATACTTCCACTGCCACTACTCAATCCGGGTTCCTTCTTAATCTTAATCTTCTCCCTTGCCGATGGTTTCCTATCATCAGTATCATCAGAGTCATTCGAATTACCACGTCTACTACGTTTCTTGGGGATGCCCGAAAAATCAATTCCTCCACTATCAGAAGATTTACGCTTCTTATTACCACCAGAAGATGGTAATGCTGGCTTGCGTCGATCTAGGTTCCACTCATTAGGATCGGGTTTACGTGCTGGTGGTTTCTTTCGTGATGATGAAGAGGCAGCAGCTGCCTTTAAATACCGATCTCGTGCACCACTAGTACCACCCTCTGCTTTCTCAGAACTCTTCTTTTTACTGCTTTTAATGCTCTTACTACCGGCAACAGCGGCAGTGGATGAGATTGACGCACCTCCTGATGAACTACTTCTATGCAAATCCTCTGGTAGTGGGTTTTCTGCTGCACCATTTCCTAACTGTTGTGCAGACTCTGCTAAATAATCTTCCCAATATAAAGCACTTGCCAATCCAACATTACCCGCAGATGCTTCTAGTAAATACCTTGCCCTTGTCCTGTTCACTGAATTGTTATTAGAATTAGATGAATCAGGAAAGTTGGTAGCATGTTCACGTTGTAATCTATTTAATAAGCGTGATAATTGTTCATCTTCTTCACTGTCACTGCTCGAACCACGTGCGGCAGCAGCTGCATTGTTATTCCTTCTACTCATAATATCGTTATTATTGTTGTTGTTACCAAAGTTGTTATTTAATGACTTTGCTTTTTGTTTTCTAGTATTGTTTGTACTCTCCTCTTTGTAAGCTGAGCACGAACCACACCGTTCACCTGGATGATTTGATAATCCACAATTAGTACAATCCCACGGTGAATTTGATAAATGTATTAGAACTACTACGAGCTATACTGGTAGTTGTTGTATTAGTTCGCTCTTGCTTAGTAGGTGCACTGCTTAATTTTAATGGCTGAGTTTGTGATGTTATTGATTGTGATTGAGATTGCTGTTGTGCAATTGCCGCTGCTCGACGAGTGGTGATGGCTTTGTTGGTGGTTGTTTCAGATCGTCCTTTATTTATTATTGTTGTCCTTCTTCTTATTATTATTTTTCTCGGACTTGTTATTGTGAACTTTTCTTTAACTTATTTACAAATCATTATACACGTGAAAGTTATAATGAGATATAACTGGCTTATTGTGTCAGAATTGACACGGTACATAGGCTTCGTTGCTTCGTTGCTTAAAGATAGCCTAATATTTAGTTAGTAAGTGAAATTATGGGTGATATCGATTATGATTTTCTCGCAAAAATAGTAAATATTCAATATCTTTGGCTCCAGTGGCTATGGCATAATTTTTGTGTAGGTGATTGAAAAAGTAGAGCCCTTGCCTTAGTGTTTACTATCAAGTAAAGGTATCAGAGCATTTCATCCCTCTCATTATCGAAACCAGCAGGAGAGTGTTAGCCGCCTAGTATTATCTTTAGTCGGCAGCAGTAGATATAAATTCTGTGCATATACAAGATTTTCCTCTTTGGAGTTGAGCCCCGCATAACCCATATCGATACCTATATACTTATCCAAAATAGAGGTAGATATATCTGTATTATAGGTAATTATCGGCTGTGCTCGATAAATCTACGAGCATTGTCGGGCTTCACAAAATAAAATAAATACATAACGCACAACAACAATATCCATCATAAAAAATGGCTGGTGATAACAATGATAGGTTTTTTGAAGATAGTGGTAGTAGTGATAAAGAAGAAGAATTTGTAGACGAGGATAGTAAAATGGATGAATCGGCAGATAGTAAAGAAGATGGTGAAACACAACAAATTTCTAAAAGTACACAAATCACAAAAAGTAAAAGTACACCATCTAAATCTTCCAAGAAGGATAAATATTCAGAAGCAAATGTAAAAGCACGTACCAACGCCGATGGTTCCGTAATACCCGTTACTAAACCTAAATTATTACCAAATGGTAAATATCAAAGACCTAAAGGTAGAGGAAGAAACGGGTGTAGTTGGGATGAAGATCGAGGTGAGTTTTATGTTTTGTTATAATATTGTTTGTTGTTAAGGCTTAGGGAGCAATTTCAATTAGAACATAAGATGTAAGGTGTACTTTATGTGCGGTTCTAAGAGTTTTGGAGAATAGCTTACAATCCGTTTAGATGTACATATGTATTTATTTTGATAATGATATACTCTTTTTTCTAACATATCCCTTTATATTTTGCTTCAATTTGAAGGGGTGTGGGTGCCAATAGCAGAAGGTGCAGGAAAGGATAAGAAGAAGAAGAAACAACAAACACAAAAGAAAAAGCCTGCTGCCACTACTGCTGCTGCTCCATCATTTGGTAAAACTATGGTTCATCCCAGAGATATGGAAGTAGATGATGATGACGATTCGGATGATGATTCTTCATCAAGTAGTAGTTCAAGCTCCTCATCATCTTCTTCTTCATCCTCCTCATCCAAGTCTGAAGAAGAAGAAACCACAAAGAAACGCGGTAGAACAAAGAAAAAGAAGAAGACACCCAAGAAACAAATACAACTATTCGCATTCGATGCAGACTCTGAAACGAATAATCAATCCACATTATGGGGTCGACCAAAACGCAAACTAAAAGCCGTAGCGCGGTTTGATTCACAATCATTTAGTAAGAATCCAAATTGCAAGGCCGGAGAGGGTTTCAGTTGTCCACAGTGTTCATATGTCTGTTCGTATGATTCACGATCATGTGAAAATTGTGGTTTGGCGTGTTATTATGAGGCAGGTGTGGGTGTGGTGGTATTGAAGGAACGGAATGATGTTAGTGTTAGTCCTAAGAAACGCACGAGAGATGTTATGGAAGTGCCCAAGGCAGCTAAATCGACAACTAAAAAGAAGAAGAAGAGAAAGAGTAGTAAGGTTGATGATGTGGCTGAGAAGAAGCAGAAAAAGACTGAAGTAAAGCAACAACCAGTAAAGAAGACGGGTACTGCCAAGAAGACATTAAAGAAGAAAAAGAAGATTAGTCCATTAAAAGCCGCTCTAGCTGAGGAGGAGGAGAAGAATAAGAGTGAGGATAAAGATGAAGATACTGAGCAAACAACAACAAAATCAATTGAGATGGAGACAGCGGATGATGACAATGCCAAGAAGAAGAGTATTAAGAAGAGTGAGGATGGAATTAAAGATGATGAGCTACCAACAACTAAATCCACAAAGAAGACGGGAGATAGTGCCAAAAAGAAGAGTAAATCACCCCCAACTGCAGCGGCCGAGGAGAGTGACGATGAGCAGCCTGCTCCCAAGAAGAGCAAAAAAGAAAACAGTAAGAAGGCACCCCCATCGTCATCGGATACATTGATCCCTATTGCCAAGCCTTCTCCTAAACAAGGAGAGACTCCTCCCGTCGACAAACCACCCGAGAAGAAGGCAACTTCTGCAACAAAGAAATCAGCCCTTCCCAAACGTCCCACCCCTGTCAAACCATCTGTTCCAAAGAAGGCAAGTATGCCTCCTATCAAACATTCAATTCCGAAGGAAACGCCTGCATTGGCTGCATATACTATTCCCAAGCGCAATTCTTCACCACCCAAAGCTGCTGCTACAGTTGCTGCCGCTTCTCAACCTCCTCCCAAGGCAGCAGCTCCCAAACCCAAAACTAATCCAACCATCCAAAATGCTGTAGGTGGCAAGGGGGCACGGTTATTACCCCAAGTTCCAACAACTAAAACAAATGGCACAGCGAAGAAGAAACCAAGTGGTAGGGGTAAGAAACTTCCAACTCGAGGACCCAAACTACCAATGAATGGACATGCTAAAGTTGTCGAGAAGGGCGTTACTAAACGCAAGTCCAAGAAGAGTGCGGCGGCAGATGGTGCTGCAAAGAATAAAAAGAAGAGGAAGGTAATCGAGGAAGATGATTCCTCTACTTCCTCCTCGTCGTCATCTAGTAGCAGTTCAAGTTCCTCGTCGTCATCCTCTTCGGGTGAAGAAGAGGAGGACATGATTGTAGAAGAAGCACCACTTCAACAGTCGAGGAAATCATCGCCAGAAGATGATGATGAAGAAGGTGAAGCGGCCAAGGATGTAATTATTGCCTCAATACGAGAAAGTAAAAAGCCCCTCGAGGAGGGGGGAGATAGTCTTCTTGCTGAGACTGAAGAGTTGACAGAAGAACGTGAAATTGAAATAGTTAATGAGTTGAATGTAGACTTCCCTCCCGAAGATCATCCACCAGATATTGCAGACCTGGCTAATAATAAAAATGGCGCTGGAAAGTTGGAAGATTTAGTGGCCAGAGCAGTAGAAAAGACACAGACATTGAAAGCTGTCAAAGATCAGAAGAAGAGTATCCAGGCCAAATATGACACCCTTGTCAAAGAATCGGCCAAGAATGAGGAAAACCTAAAGGGTACAATTACCATGCTTATGAAGCAGATTCGATCTGGTAGTAGTAGTAAACCGGCATCGGCCACTGAGAATAAGCTTTCTACTGTTACAACTGAACGAGATGAGCTTGCCAAGAAGGTCTCCTCTATCCAACTGGAGAAGATTGAGCTTGGACGAAAGTTAGACGAGGCCAAAAGTGCCAATGTTACAGATTTGACCACACAACTTTCTGCCGCAACCGAAGAAAGTGCACGCCTTGATAAGGAGTTGAAATCTGCAACAGATGATTTAGCCACGGCTTGGGAGAAGATTGAATCGTTGGCTATCAAGGCTACACAATTACAAACATCCAATGAGTCGCTTACTGCCCAGCGTGATGCGGCAAATAATCGTGTAAAAGAACTCTTGGCAAGTGATGAGAATGTTGACGGAGTGTTGTCGTCTCTAATGGCTGAACGAAGTGAACTTGCATCGAGTGTGGAAGAGATCAATGGACAGTTCTCATCACTTGAGGAAGAAAAGCTTAAGGCGGTATCAAAAGCTACTAGTTTGGAAGCTACGATAGATGAGTTGCAGGGAAGAATCGAAAGCTTGTCAGCTGAGCTCAACACGAAGAAAGTGAGTTCGGAAACAAAAGTAAGTTCTGATATGGAAGCCAAGTATAAGAGTACAATTGATGATCTTGAGACAAAACTCAAGCGACAAAGTGAGGAAGCTTTGACTCTGAATGATGTTCAGATAACCGATCTCAAAGCTGAAGTATCTAAATTGAAAGACGAGAGAGACGAGTTGGCAACCAAGACTGAGGAGGCAACATCCCAACTAACCAAGTTGCAATCTACATTTGACATATTGAATAATGAGCGCGAGGCAGCTCAAGCGAAGGTGAAAGAGCTTCTATCTGGTAATAAACATAGTGATGAAGTCATGGAGGCACTCAATGCAGAGAAGACAGTCTTGATCTCAAAGATTGATCAATGTATCGAAAGACTTTACCTTGAGAAAGATGGTGAGTCGTCACAGGATGATGCTGCTGAGTTGGATAGATTGCACGGAGAGGAAAAGCTAGAGGCACAGTTGAAACAGAAAGAAGTTCAAATGGCCAAGCTGGTCAAGGATAAGGAAAAGCTCGAGGCGTACACCAAGCAGACACTTCAAATCTTTCAACAAAAGTATTTCGGAACAACGCAAGAATACAAAACCAAATTGAAGTTAAAGGATCAACTCATTGAAACCTTAGAAGCGAAGCTGGCCAAAGAGAAAAGAAGGAAAGAAGAAGATGATGATACCTGAGTGAGGTGTATATATTATATAGATGTTTAGATCGGCCTGTTTTGTTTGTGTTTAGTTTAGTTTTCCAACAATTCATAGCGATGTTTTAGCTCAGACTCTTCTAGCATCTCTACAAACATATCGTATCATACTGTATCACCGCCTCAATACCTAAGTACAATCATATTCTGCTGTAGGGTAAATCATCAACCTTTCCAAACTTCAAAGCTCTATATGCATCAGTGTACATTTCTTGCTTCATTTCAGCTAGTGTCGATAATGGATAATACAATGAGACAACAATCCATCTGACACAAACATGGTAACACATCTCATGCACATATGTTATATACAAAACACATCAATACAACACTTACTATATGCCTTTGGATCAAAGTATTCTAAATTCATTGAATCAGGCAAACCTTTAATTGCCCGATCAAATGCAACATTGTATAATTCCTCTATATCACACTCAGCATCGACAATACCATTCACAAGTGCTTCACTTGATGTATACTTCTTAGCAGTTAATATCCCTTCCCTTAACACTGTATGATTAGTAATCTTTGCCTTGCTTAATTCACTGAACCCTTTGGTTAATCTCATACCTAGGTTTGCTTCGGGCCATGAGATATATCCCCGTTTTGTACGCATTATTCTATGATCAGTTGAAAGAGAGAGGAACAAGCCAGCTCCGATACAATGCCCGTTAATGGCCGCGATAGTTGTGAATGGCAAGGTCAATATACGTGCCAATACCTGTGAATTGTATGATTCTATTAATGTAGATGATGGACTTTTACCTTTTGCTTGTAACATCCATTGTAAGTCTAAGCCATTAGAAAAGAATTTGGATGTTTTAGTTTGTGGTGTGTTGTTATCATCAAAGGATAGCCCCGTGATTATTAATGCCTTGTTGTTTGTATTTACCAATAAAGGATGTGTATCTATAGTATCTAATGCTTCTATTAATAATGATATTAATGTAGGATTAACTACATTCTTCTCATGTTGACGATGTAGTGATAATGTAAGTATTATTCCATTATGATCATCATCACTGTTGTTGGTAGGTGATAGAATGGTGGCAAATAGAGATACGCCATCCTTGTCAAATAAAGTCTGATTGTGACGTTGTAGGCTGGTATTATTTGACATTATTAAGTTGATACTTGATAGTATAAATCCGCAGCCGATCTTATAGTGATAACTAGCAGTCGATCTATAGTGATAATGTCATATTGGTATTTATGTGTAATACGATCATAGTACGATAATATCAGCTACACAACGCAATCGAGTCTCCACTTATTTTTATGGCGAGTTACCGGTAGCAATCATAGAGTTGTTCTATTTGCCAAAGGAATATACGCTACTAACTTTAATCCAACAACTAATAGGAAGAAGGTAAGAGAAATGCTGGATGAAGGTTTTGTAGTGCAGTGTGGCGATGTGTTGGGGATCACTGTTTAGACATAAATTTGGAGTACAATATATATATAATTTCATTTCATCTCTGTACTTGAGTAATGCGACGTACAACCACGGATGGATCGGATAGATAGAATGTTTTATTTGAGGGTGATATTAATATTGCTTGTATTTTATTATGTGGTGTCACTTTCGTATTGTTTCAAAGTGGAATATGTACTCTAACGATATATACAATACAACTTATCAACACATTATACTTTGTAACGATATATACAACTTATAATACAACACTTAATAATGCATCTTAGACGTAAAATTATACTGCAGTTATATTATACAATGGTTCGAAGTAGTGAAACTGAAGGAGCAAGGAAGAGGTTGGCGGCAGCAAAGACACAACTTTCATTCGCATCACAAAACATCAAGAACACCTTAGCTCAACAGAAAATTATGATGGAATCATTGAAAGCTTCGTTGGATGCAGCTGTTAAAGAAGTAGAAGAAGCACAGACAGCGTTGACAAATGCAGAGAAGAAATGGGAAGTTATCGATGTTGATCAAGAAACTATTTGTGGATTACCCATTGAGGAACTGAACAAAACATTAGATTATTTGTCTACAGTGTCATTCACCAACAGATGTTGAGAATAGCGAGGATGAAAGTTAGAGATTGGCACTAGAAGTAACACAGCATTCTTTGGTTGGAAGGTTTGGAACCGCCTACTATAAACATAAACATGTGAATTGTATGGAATACTATGTATCTTGTTATCTTAAGGACAGAACCCTTGACACGCTTGAGGATTAAGACCTTTGTAGTCTGCTTTATACATAGATGCTCGTTGTTTAGACAACTCCAATACATCAGCTCTTCTTGTATTACTCCTTGATTGCTGCATCATTTGTCTTCGTTCTTGTATGATACGTTTCCTTTCTTCGAGGCACTCACTATCACATTCTGGTGATATGGTGCTTGAGCTGTTGGGTACTATTGTTGCTTCCTTTGGTGATAATGATACGGGAGTGTCGTCTCTTTCTCCTTCTTCCATAGCATTTACAGGCTCGATAAACCAAGGTTGCATGTTGTCATCCATCCTATGTACTCTATTATGAAAACCAAGTCTATCTTCAGTAGCCAGAGCTATCATTCTTTGATTTGACGGTAGGAGTGACGACTCACTGACATATCGTGAGTATGCAGCTTTCATACGCTCTGAATGTAAACCATCACAATCTTCTATAGAAGCCATAACATTGTTACCCTCGATAGAGAGCAATTCATCGAGAGGTACATGATCCGTTATCAATACGCCTCGATCATGATCCATTTCATGTTGACAGCATCTAGCAAGCTCTCGATTCAATGTGATTTGTTTAGTAATTCCACATGATTCAAGTTCCAGTGATTCATATTCGATAGTGACCTTGGCATCTCGAAGTAATATTGCACGAAACTGAGGAGGTAATACCAAGCATTCTTCAGTCCATACCAACATTTCTGATTCGGGAGATCGATTTATTATACGAGGATTAACTAGAAAGGTACCTTTCTTATTGTTTATATTGTCAATGAATATCAAACTTGCATCGATACCACATTGCTGAGCAGCTAAACCCACAGCACCTTCTTCTCTTGCTGTATTTTTCAATGCAGTAGCTACCAAGTAAAGTTCTTCTAATTGCTTTTCATTTTGAAATATTGATAAAGGTACATTGCTTGATGGTATTCTTAGTATTGGATCAGGCCATCTGGCCATATTGAACGATTGTTTCGATGATGCTTTGGTAAGCAGTTCATATGCATCTGATAATGATAGTCTGGATAGTGAAGTGCCTTGCCAATTTGGTAATGCTTTATTTGAATAGTTTCTTAATTTGGGATCATGTATACTACTATATGTTTGTTGTACTCTTTCTGCTGAGTTAGCTATCAATGGATTAGTAATAACTGCCGAGGATGATATTAAAATGTTTAGAAACTCTCTTCTTTGTTTATCACAATCATAATATGATGATGATACATCATTGCAATAACCAAATGCATATGTTTGGAAAATAGTATGATGTGTTATGAGGAGAAGAAGGACTACCTGATACATTATCGACATCATGTGCCCATCTAACTCATAAATTGTGCTTAAGCTTTAGCTTTATATGCTGGTGTATTAATATACTTTCCTATTAGCGTCGGCCATCACCCATCACCATCATTATCATTATCTATCATTATCAACACCCTGCTGTATCCGTTTGGTCGCCATTTTATACTCCAGATCTTCCTCCCCCTGCTGCCCCCCATATGAGCTTTAAAATAATCACCTATTGGCGCTAATAAGCACATTCGTATACTGCAAGTATTGTTATTAGATCAGTTAACGTTCATTCGATTAGTGGTGACGGCTGATAACGGGTCGGTCTACTATTTAAGTAACAACACTCACCAAGTCACATCACCCACTCATCACCACCTGCTCTCCCCTCCCAAGCAATAACATTGTAGCACAGACTACAATAGCAATAACATTGTAGCACGGATAGAATTGTAGTATACCGATAGATATACCTATGCACGGTTTAATCTCTCAAGCACATCGTCAAATCCGCCCATCACAACTTATACACATATCATCAAGGTTGCGACATGGCAGCTCGCCCCTTCTAGCAAAACGATATAAGAAGAAAGTAAAAACTACATACGCAATTACAAGAGAAATACCTGATTCATTTGTAAACGCCGTCGTTCAACATCACTCCTCTCCCGACGATAAAAACAATGCAGTATCGCTTATAAAAGCTCGTAAACAACACAATGAATATGTAAAACAATTAAGTAGACATGTCCCTAGAGTACTAACTTTACCATCGATTGAAACACATCCGGATTGTGTATTTGTTGAGGACGCCGTAGTTGCAGTAGGGAGTAAAGTAGTTATCACTCAAATGGGGCATTTATCGAGACGGGGAGAAGTAGATTCGATTAAAGAAGCATTCTTGGATCGGATTGAAGGTATGTCTCATATATATGATATGAGAGAAGACGAAAATGCTTTATGTGATGGGGGAGATGTGATGTATACTGGTAGACATTTATTTGTTGGACAAAGCAATCGAACAAACACCGCAGGATTTGAGTTTCTAAGATATGCATTTACAAATGAAGATGTCTTTCAAAATGATTTGGAAAAAGAAGATATTATATCTGTTCCGCCAGTAGTTGCGGGGAAGGAAGTATTACATTTGAAATCGGCAGTGACACATTTAGATAAACATACAATACTTGCACCAGAGGGTAAGATCGGTGATGATGTATTAGAAGCAATGAATGCAAAAGAGCTAGGATATGAATCGATACGTTTACCTGACGTATTATCATGCAATGTTGTGGTTGCAAATGGCCATGTATTAGTACAAGATTCTAATTGCATATCCCGAAAAAGAATAAAAGAGGCATGCAAAGAGAGAGGTTTGGGATTAACATTTGTGGATACATCTGAACTGGCGAAGAAAGATGGGGCATTAACATGTTGTAGCGTCTTGCTCCAGTTTGATATATACTAACTAAACTGAATAATAGGTGATGTGATGCCAAACATATACTAACGATTGAGTATCTTTGTGAGTACTTGGGGTATCTTGGGTGTTCTTTCTTCGAGGATGAAATCCTGAGGCTCTTTTTTAGAAATGAGAGGACATTTGCGATTAGAACTGCCTTTTTGAGAGAATGTAAAGGTCGTTATTGAGAACTACTGCTCTCTACTCGTAATCCATTGCAAAGGAAGATAATGGTTGTAGTATCATAAATATAAAGCTATAATGGGTTCAAAGCATTCTCCAAAACAACACCGTCGGCGGCGGCGACGACATACTGTCAATGTATCATCTACTCATGAACATCATCATCAATCATGTCCTGCTAATGCTAATCTACATCGAGAAACTGCAATGGATGCTATCGAATCACCATTAAAGTATATAATACCCTACATTGAAACATCAACTCGATCATCATTATTAGGTGATTCATGTGATGACAGTGTTGCGTCAAGTATATCCTCGCCATCTCTGACGGACTGGTCTGCAAAAATCATTTCCAAGCATAAGGAGAAGCGAATGAAGAAGATAAAGAAGCAACAACAGCAGCAGCAGACGTCTCCTGGGAAGAATAGTCCGACATCACCGAGAAGACCTCGACGTATAGAACCAATTGATAATGATGATGATAATGATCTACCTCCGTGCTTACCCGATATCATGCTTTCATTTCCGGGTACTGCTCAATGCAACTTGGAGCAACGAAAGATCCATAGCCCAGCAGAGGCGAAGAAGAAGGAAGACGTCGTCATTCTATGTGCACTCCGTCATTAAACCATACCCCGTCATCAAGATGGGGTACTGCACTTGAACGATATCAACAGGAGTCAAAGAAGGATGTTATGCACAAAGAAGGAGAACATCAGAAGAAGAAGATTGACACAAGTGACAAGTCAGCAAGAAGATCAAAAGATCAACAAAGTCAAGATCACATCTCTCCCCTTATACACAAGCCAAGTATACACCGCCGACGTTCCGTGGGAGATGTACCAATCAAACAGGTACACTTTGCAAAGACAAGTACTGGTGGTACCTCTAAAACGACGAGCTTTAGTAGTTCTTCCAATTCCAATGATAGTTGTTCAACAAGTAGAAGTTCCAAGAGTAGTGATAGTGCTTCTACATTTTTATATAAGCAAGCATGTCAAGATGTCAAGTTACTAACCATGAAGGTAACATTGGAAACAACAAGAAGAGCAAATGATTTGAAAAGGAGTCCGTTCTACATATCTGCTGAGTTTGATGAAGATTCATCGGTATCTTCATTGGATGCATCATCTGTTCTATATATCTGCTGAGTTTGATGAAGATTCATCAGTATCTTCATTGGATACATCATCTGTGCTATCGGCGGCTTGTACAGAGAATGATTGGAACTTATTACAAGATGCGAGGAAGAGTTTGGGAGGTGTTAGTATTAGTATGGAGGTAACAAGGACTAGGAAGCATTCGATTAAGGAATGATTGAAACATAGTGGTAGGAAAGTACATGAGATACATAAAGTTATACTCATCATCATACATATCTACTCAACCACGCACTACCAATGATCTTTTTTAGTGACATATGTCATTCTTATCACGTACGCTATGTCGTAGGATACCAGGGCAATAGTTCAATTGCAATACTGCCCATATTTTTTGAAATCTACGATTAGCAACATGCAAGTAATGCTCTAACGCCATACATATCAGTAACACCTACCTATTAGTATACATCTATACACATCATGAATACTATGCAATCATATACTCGTCGTCGTTCTATTGTTTCATCATGTCCACGATGCCCCTTCAAAGCAGCAACTACACAAAAGAATGAGCGGCCAAGACGATCTACTACATCTAATCTTCCATCATCGTCATCACGACATGAACATAGTAGAACAATCAAGACAAAGAAGATAGACTACTCGGAATGGGATGCGGCAATGAACATCTATTGCAATGCACGAGAGGATGAGAAGATACCTACTACTAATACTCCCAATCAGCATTGTTTGGATGTTGTTGTAGACAAGAGGTTACCATCAAGAAGACGATCATCAGTGACCGCTCTAACGCTGAGTATGTCAACTGAGAGTAGTATTGAAACATCTGTACTACTCGAAGCTCGTCGAGTTGCTCAAGAAGAAGAGAATGGATACTACATATATACATGTGATGATGATAGTTGTATATCATCGTTACAAGATTCTATATGTCCCAAGAAGAAGGATGAAGAGGATCTCGATTGGGAGAGACTAGAAAGTTTTATGGATAATGACTTCCTTAATGATGATAAGATTGAGGAGTGTTATGATGCCCTTGTTCATTTGCACAAGGTATACAAGGAGAAGAATGAGAAGAAGAACAAGACAAGTAAGAAATCAAGTGCTGCTTTGCAGAGAAGGCCTGTCTTCGCCTCACCACAAGTTGAACAATATCGCGTTGGTAGGAGATGTCCAGCAGCTTGAGAAGTGAAGAGAGGCATTACTTATTGTTGTGTATAATATGCTAGCTAAATGTTTTAAGTTAATGTTACAACAGAGATTAATTTACATTGGATAGGTTACATGCATACTTCTTATTTAGTAGACTTGAAAATCTGTTCTAATCGTTCTTTGGATAGACTCTTATTCTCCTTCGCATCAATGTTATTGTCTCTCTTTTCTTTCTGTAAGATTTCTCTTAATGGTGATCGAGATAGATGACGCTGTCGGAATACTGGTGATAAACTTCCGCGGAGATGTGAAGAAAGCAAAGAGCTATATCGTTTGGTGGCAGAACTCCCTCTACCTCTTGTCAGATGATGATTAGTATATTGACCTCTTCTTGGTTGATAGGCAGCACTTAGGCTAGTATGAACTCGTTTCTTTGAAATCTCTGCTTGAGTAGTACAGTTATCATTCTCGTCTTGTTCATGAACCTCTGGTTCTGTGGCAATATCAGAGCTCTTCTGGTGATGTCGTCTGTCATCATCAACTCTAATATTAGTGTTGTTCATCAATGAGTCTCCAGATGGACTTGTAGTGGCATCAGTATACAACAATTTAGTAGTGCTTATTCCCTTTTCACAAGTCTTGACAATTTTCTTATCATTGGATCTCTTTGGTGCTGGTGTTGAAGACTTTTCCTCAGGTGGTTCGATCTTGGGTCTTTCTGGAGAATCTAGTCTCTCAAATACTTGTGGTTCTTGTTGTGGGGGTGGAGCAGCATGATGTGTTGGGGGTGGAGCAGTATCAACACCCACACCACGCTCATCACTCGGTGACGAGCTATCTGATCTTTCAGGAAGAGGCTCGGCAACAACTCTTTGAGTCAATCTCGAGTTTATATCATCGAGTGACCCAATCATAGATGATAAACTACGATATGTCAGTACATCTTCTGCATCCGAGTCTTCGTCGTCATCACAATCAAAACTTGCGTCACTACTACTTGGACAGAGTGTCTCAGATTCATCGCCATTATCTTGTTGTGCATTCTCATTAGCTGCATCCTCATTCATAGACTCGTGAAGAGGTTGAAGTGGTGGATTGAATTGCTGTGCACTTTCCTTCAGTCGGTAACGCTTGTATACTCTAGTCGTCTCTTCATTCTCAACATCAGAGGAGGGCGTATCAAGCTTTCGTTTGGCGTTGCTTGGTGCTTTAGGAACTCGAGTTAAAGCTGGAGGTGGCTTGGGAGTAATTTCTTCGGGTGGATCAATACCTTTAGGTCGACGAGACATCTCATCTTGTCCACAAGAAAAACTAACCTCGAGGTTCATTGGCTTGATAGTACTCATTATAGGATCTTCCTGAGTTGTACCAGTTTGCTCGGTGCTCATTGGTGGATTGATATTCACACGAGGAACACCGCCACTCTGATGATGCACTGGCATTACGGGAGGTTTCAGACTACTGATGTCATCTTTATCATGGCAGTTAGAAGACTCTGCTTTTAGACTTACCGCTTCAACTGATGGTACTGCTTCATCATTACCGATTGCACTATCAAGAGTTACATCTTCCTCACCTATACTTGTCTCGTGCACAACAGAAGTTGGGAGCTTGTGCATGTTCATAGATAGAGACTGAGATTGTTGAGACCACTCCTCAAATAAGGAATCGGGAGATGATGTTGGATCATCGTCATCCTTTTGTCTCCTCTTGTGTTGTGCAACATTGAAACCTTCATGAATTGTGTCAACAACATCTTCTTCATCTTT
>Ga0214480_100065_pt1 | contig 40825 bp, 27 predicted proteins | sample M1_20Mar14CPVII9_3_FD_165042 | JGI IMG/M metagenome (GOLD analysis project Ga0214480, IMG submission 165042) | Marine eukaryotic communities from Monterey Bay, California, United States - M1_20Mar14CPVII9sort6BwellE17 | ecosystem: Environmental > Aquatic > Marine > Unclassified | place: USA... | reverse complement strand
AAGAAGGAAGAGAAGGAGGCTAAGAAACAAAAGAAGATGGAGAAGAAGTCAAACAAAAAGAATAAAGGGAGAGGAAAAGTTGACAATAGTGCTTATGGGGCGGAAGAGGAAAAGGAGGAGATTACTTCACAGGATGACAGGGATAATGTTTCAATACCCAGGACATATGGAACTCGGACCGTTGCCGATACTGAATTCGATAATACAACTACTCGATCAGAATCAACCAAATCATCCTTCTTTGATCCTAAACGAATATTTCGTAATCGCAAAAAGAAGAAGAAGAAACAGAAGAATCAGCCTGAACTAACACCCGATGAACAAGCTTCCTCATTCCTACTGGATGGTCCAAGTCCTGAGGATGATCCATAATATCAACATTCGTCTCGGCAAGTTTACTTGAATCAAACTCGAACTCAAACCTACGAAGTACCATTGCCTATGTGACTGTTGCTTCCAATGTTGCGAACTCATCCCCTACACACTTTCGTGCTCCGCCACCAAATGGTAAGTATGCAAAATCAGAAGCGATCTCGCGCTGACCAGGGCCTACCGCCAACAATCTTTAGCTAGGGGTTTTCTCATCCTCCAGTTGTGTGAATAATTTTAGTTTTATCCCTTTTGGTACATAAAAACACAACCGACCCCCCTCCTTTATTATCTAAACAAACATAAATAAATATATTTCATTTCATACTCAACTCTCATCAGATTCATCATATTCAACATTGCCATCCTTATCAAGCACAACATATGCTTTGTGTCCCGGATCAAGTTGTACTCCCGAAAGGATAAATGGCATATGAAACACAGTATCCGGCTTAATTCCTCTTCCTGTTTTGGGTGTTGCACCAGGTGTACCTTTCTTGACATTAATCCACATCAAAATCGACTTCCTCTCTTTGATGCTATCCTTTGCTTCACCAACATTATCCCAAGAAGGAAATTTGCTCCCATGCAAATAGCCAAACCTGAGTCCTACCTCCCCTAAGTCCTCATTTACTTTTTGTAGCATCTGCCCAGAGGACATTTTGATCCCGGACTTTTTGACCACGTCGTTTTTTCCATTGGTGAGTTGCTTAAGTCCAGTAATCGACGGTTCAAGCCAATTGGCAACCATATTAGTACCTGGTTTAACCGAGTGTAGAATAAGCTCAGCCTTCGTCATTATCTTATCCTTCCATTCATTGAACTTATCCGAATCCTGGGGTCCAGGTTCCATCGTATCCTTGAACTCGGTAGCCTCTACACTACTTGAGGCATAAATCTCAATAGTCAACTCAACGATTTCATTACCTTGGCCTTTCTTTAACTCGGTTTGGGTTGGAAAACTATTGTCTCCAAACGTAGCACCCTCTTTTCGAAGCATTTTCCTCATTTCGCCCAAACCATCTGGTGAATAGAAAACAATCACTCCGTCGTATCTGCCGACATATACTTTGGCCCAATTTCTCTTATCGTTTGCTAATTCCAAGTGGACGGAATTGAATTTATTTCCAAAGAGTGGCAATTGCTCACTATTAGCCATGCGATCAATCAATGGCTTGTCAGGCAACATGGGGAATGAAATACCTAACTTGTCAGCACGATCACTAACATCACGAAGGAAACTCTCATACGTATTGCAGGAAGGCAATGTACGTTCATATCCACTTGAAAGATGTTTCTCAACAGTCTTGAGTCTAGGACAGAAGTTGAGAAAGTTGCATGCGTGGGTACTACGCAAACCAGCATAATGGCTGAATAATTCTGGCCTGATTTGATCCTTCAACTTGTCAATTCCATCACCAGCAAATGATATCAATAACGTAGGTACTCCACAAAAGCGGAGGAAGGCACCAAATGAATTGAGAAGACCACCCCTCTGCACCGCTTCATCGTCAGTACATTTGCCACAATGCTTGTACTTCTTAGTACGTTCTTTATTGTATGATATTTCACGAATACAATCAGATCTTGAACCATTGAACACCTCAAAGTTGTTACCACTTAGATGATAGACATCACTTTCTACCATCAAACCACTTATTTCCCTGAGCACATGTAATGTATCACACTCCTCGCTGCCGGTAGTGGGATCGCAGAATAATCCCTCGGCATTGAACTTATCCTTTGGACAATGCATGAGAAGAATGATGAAATGGAGAGTTTCTGGGGTGACTTGTTTGAGGGAGTATAGGAAGGCCTCGACGAGTACCTTACAGCCTCTCTTCCTGTTATTATAATCATCTCGCGTTTTAACCGAGATAGTCAATAGTTCATAAACCATACGAACTTCGACGACAGTAGGAGGACGGTCACCCAATAACGATTCCATTTCTTTAGTGGCCTGTAGAAAGTGATTTACCTTCTCTTCATTGTCATCGGAACCAAGAATCAGTGATCGATAATCCATTATCTTCCCGGCCATCTCCAAAAGCGAAGTTGAAACTTCTGGCAAATAGTCACCAGCTTCAGTTTCAAGGACTGTCCTGGCATCAAAGATAGTAAATGCTAATACGTCATTGATCACAACATCTGTTTCTGCATCGCCAGAATCATCACGGAGTTTGTATGTTGCCTTGGTACGACCAGAGGACTTAGATCTTGCTCGACGAGTTTCACTTGCGGGAGACAACCTCAATGTCAACTCGGCCTTCCTTGAATTGGCCTTCCTTGAATCGGGATCGGGAGAGCTAGTCTGTTCACGTCTGGTCGGTGATATAGATCTTTGGCGTGATCTACCTCGGCTTGTTTCACGTCTATAATGGGAAATAATGAGAGAAAAGTGTAAGGCACAAGATGTGAGACACATGAGTGAAAATCGAGCACAAACAGTCCAACGTATTAAACTTAGTCACTCACTCATTCTCATCATCCTCGTCAATATCCATCTTGTCATCTTCCCCTGTGCCAGTAGCAACAGATACATTCTCCACCTCAAAAGTGTGACCATATACAACCTCTAATTGATGCATCAACTTATCAATTTCCTGGTTCAATCGATGAGTTGTAGTCTAAGAAGGAAAAAGTGTGAGTAATTATCAACAGTATACGGGCAAACATTCACCAGATAAACATACCTTCTCTGTTGACAACTCATTTTCCAAACTTTCCATATTCGCTAACCTTTGCCTAGCCACCTCCTCTAGACGTTGAATAGTGGCAACCTTCTCTTTCAACTCCGCTTCACTAAATTCAAACTCGATCTTTAAGTGCTCTATGTCAGTTTCCTTTGCACTTAATTCCATCTCTAAGTGTTCAATATAGGCATCATTCTCCTCGACACTCAACTCCAAATCCTTGATACGGTCTTCATTCTCTGCTATTACCTTCTCCAATAGCTCAATGTGGTTGCGACTCTTCTCCACTTCATTTACCTTGGATAATATCTCAGCCTCCAAAGATTCAATCCTAGCCTCTACCGCCTCCTTGATTTTCTCCATAGCCACCAGCTTCTTCTGAAAATGATCAACATTATCAGGAGAAATTTGGTCATCCGAATCAGTACAGTAGTCATCCGAATCAGTACGGGAACGTTTGGTTTCAGGATCCTCACCCGACATACTTCTGAAATCTTCCTCGAGACATAAAATTTTGGCATGATAATTACTCAATTCAGTCTTCAACTCCTCAATCACGGCTGCTTTGTTAGTTTTGTCAGCATTCAGCCTATCACACTCTTCACGTAATGAGGCGATTTCATCACAATTGTTGCTAATGGTAACATTATTATCCTCCAAATCCCTTTTCAAACGTTTGGCCATTTGTTCGTATTCATTCATTAATTCTTCAAACTTTGCTCCATTACCAATACTATTTTGCAAATCTGTTTGCAAGTCTTTGGCAAGTTTGGTACTCTCATCACATCTTCCCTCCATTTTAACAAGTTGAGTTTGTAATGATTCAATAACATTTAAACAACTTACTAATTCATCCCTAGTTAATTCAACATCATTTTGTGTCAAGGCTAATTCTTTCTTCTTACGTAACAATGGTTCCACTTCTAAACGCAACTGTGCCTCTTCCTCGAATAGTGCCGAACTGGGAGTATCGGTAAAGAGTTGTTTACCCCTTTTTACACTACTGATAGTATTTTGTGTATTATTAATAACTTGTGGGGCTGGTGTATTATTAACTTGTGTAATATCATTTGGTGTAGCGGTAGTGGTTGCTGCAGTTTCTTTATACCCTTCTTGTTGTTGTTGCTGGGTACCAATTTGTGATGTTACTGCTGCTGTTGATGGTTGTGGTTGTGGTGTATTATTAGTATTATTTGTTTGGGGTATATTAATACTGGCTGGTGGATTAATAGTGTTACGGTGTGATGATAGCACATTACCAAGTGAAAACAAAGGATCTGGCGGCAATGTTACCGTTGACGCGGAATCTTCATCACTTAAATAAGGCCGAGGCTTATTATTATTTTGTTCAATTACTAGTGATTTTACAGAGCCATCATCATCAATGCCGCCACCACCGGCAACATTTAGATTAGAAAAATCAGCCAAATCCACGATTTGAGAGGAAGCATCCTCTTCCATCTTTTCGTCTGCCATGATATTGGCTGGTTTTGGTTTTGTGGCAAATAATTAAAACCAATGACAATATTATTATATTGTGTTCGTGTGATATGGATTAAATACCGTGTTAATTGAAGTTATTGTATTTAAATAGGTGGACTGTCGATTAGTTGATGTTATTTATAAACTACACAAACGTGTCTACAATAATTGTTGGTAGCAGCTATGTGACCATTGACCGACGGACCTCATTATCCATTTCAGGCGGCCTATGAAGATCCGCGCGTACGGTATCCTCGATGCGTGCCACCTCTCTAGTTATCATAGTTGGCCGTCGACGGAATAGGAGCCACCGGAGTACATCGATGCGAGTGCCTACCGTATGGATGATTAGTAGGCACCCATAGGCGTATATCGATACGCCGGTAGCATGGTTAGAGACCGTTTATAGCCCTCGAAAGGACACTAACATGGTGCATCATCGTTAATTGATGTGGTGAGGGTCGCGGCGTCGAACGATATCGCCCGGCATCATGATATGACCGCCCTACATTCTTTATATGAGCTTTACAGCAAAAGATCTATTGTCTAATGGTGCATGGATGTGTGGGGTATGTGGTACCCCGTTTGATACAGAAGAGAATGCAAGGAATCATGAAAAGGTATGTTTTATAGAGTGGTCAAAGCATGATGCTTTAGTACGACAAGGATGGGAAGATGAAGGACATGAGATTGATTATTGTCCCAACGGTGTACCAATTATGTATCTCGAGAATGTAAAACTACCACCTTATCCAGAGTATCTGTATCCAAAGAGTAAAGGCGAGATACCATTATCAAGTCCATTAGTCAGGAAATATCTGATAATGACAGATAGGGCAAGAATTGATGTTATGGAGCGTTCAACAGAAATTCTGCATGAGAAAGTGTGGTCAGATTTGTGTGAACTTTCGCTGAAGAAACAAGCATTCGAGGAAGCCGAGGACCCATCAACTGTCGAAGAGTATACCGATGTTGATGCAGCTACTCATGAAGATCTATTTATATGGATGCGAGAATATGATGCGATGAAAGAGTTAGAATGGGCGTCAAGAGATAGGTGAGCTGATTGTATTTACATGTTGCGGTATCCTAACTTTATCTCACTAAACACTATGCTATACCATCTTCTCTCCTACAAGACACTGGTATGCTCATTTGGAGCGGAGAGCGTATGAAAGGCGTCACGGGCCACAGCCTCATTTGTCCCATCATGACTTTTACTATCATCGCTTGAATAGAATACATGCTGCCGGAAGCGAAGCATTCAATATGGGCCCTCCGCCAGAGAAAGATGTTAAAGAATCAGAAGCGGAGAAAGTGGAAAAGACAACCAACAAGGTGTTTGGCAAAGTCAAGGGCAAATTTGAACATGCATACAGGCTAGCAAAAGAAGGCCCTACTTCATCACCAGAGAGTACAAGTAATAAGAAACACAAGGACGATAAAGAGAGCAGCAACAGCAACAGCAACAACAAAGATATGAAGCATGATCGAAATACTCTCTTTATCAACGTTGTTGTTAAAAATTCAGTTCAGGTAGTAAATAACGAATTGCAGAGAATGGCGGGACAGTGGTGGCAGTCTGAACTTAACAAGAAGGGAGAAGACCAAGCCGATAAAGAAGAAGTTTTGGATTTCCAATTTGAGTGGATACGAAAACATACACAAAAGAAAGTGATCCAGCTAGCAGGGATGGCCCTAGCGAGTGACTTTACCCCCTCTAAGGTTGCTGTGCAGTTGAGTAATGACCTGTACAGACTAATTGAGCCACAGCTACGTCCTAAAGGTGTGACAATTCAAACTGTTATCGAGTATAGGGAAGGTCAATATGTGAGTTGATGTTGCTGAAACTACTTGCATTCGTACTGTGCCAGCTAGCTGTACTTTGACTAACTCATATATGCCATCTGTATATAGTTTGTTTTAGCTGTGAACATTGTAGAAATCGATTGGGAGAAACTCATGAAGTGGGTTGCAATACAATTCACCAACCAATCAAACCAATCATTTGCATTAGGGCAAAGTCGTAGAAAGTTAAAACCAACAGCTGGAAAGAAAAAGAAGAAGAAAGCTTCATTACAATCCAAAGTGAAAGAGATCCTTATTGACACAAAGCAACGCTTTCCCTCTAGAAATGAAGTGGTAGGGTATATACTGTATCGTATGTACAATATACATGTCTTGATTGCCGTCCCATTGCTTCGCATCTGCTACTTTCTTTTCTTAAAATATGCAGTGAACAAGTTCATACTAAATGCCGTAACTGATGATATATTCCGATATGTTGAGAAGAAGGGAATGGAGATGCAACTTGGTATCAAGAATAATAACGATCAGGCGCAATTTATGTTGGCAGCTTTAAGAGAAATACGAAGTGGAAGTAAAGGACAAGTAGAAGATGGCGACGAAGAAGAACAAAAGCCTATCTTAGGCGCCTACATGGGTCCTCTTATCAAAGATGACAATAATGTAGCAGCTGCTCCAGACGAGTTCTCTCCACCGGATAATCTTGAGTTTACTGGATTTGAAACGGATCTTCCTGTCGGCTTTTTGAGGCTTCGGTGGGCTTTGCTTAATATAGAATCAAAGTTCTTAAAGGATGCATTCTTGGCTGATGTATTAAAGTACGACAACATTGAAATGGGAGAGTGGAGTGAGTACGAGAATGATATTGGGCTACCAAAACCATCCGTAGACGAAAACTTGTTTCTTAATGTGAGTACTCCTTATTTCTCAAGTATGCTCTGCTTGATTGCTTGGAATAATGTTCATCACATAATCCTTATCTGTCCTCTAGAAAACTCTCGAGTACTCTTATTTGATGCCGAAATCTGCATTCGTCAAAGCAAATACATGTTATGCTACTTTGGAGCTTACATATTACGATAACTACTGTTTGGTGATTAAAGAGAAGACATTAACACCCGAGGTATGTTTATTATCTTGATGATTACCATTATTTGTCTATGACTTGCTAACAGTCTTATCTCCCAACAAACCAGGTCCCTTACGGTAACACATTTGTTGCCTGGACACAGTATGCAATTATCAACACGGGCAAGAATACTTGCAGAATGATTTGTAGTGTTGAAGCAGAGTTCCCTAACGGAGCACCAATGGTTGCCCGTCAGATCAAATCAGGTATGCGATCAGGTACGGTTGAGAAATTTGTGGCATTAGGAGAAACAATATGTCGATATGCAGAGGCATTACCCGACAAGTAAGAGAATATGAGCAGTATCTATAGCATATATGTAGCTAAATAAGTTTGTCACTTAAAACTTTATATCAAGCGTTTGCTTCTGTCGAGTGTGTAACTTTTGTCGTCGGTTCTCTTCCTGTTCACGAGCATCGTCCTGCTCTTTAGAAGTTGCCCACATGTTATTTGATGTTACGAAGTAATCTTCTTGATCGTCATGAACATGAGTCCTAGAGGCTGACGTTCTATCAAATTCTAGTAGCCGCTCTTTATGTCGAATGGCCGAGTCAATATTATTCTCTCCATCACTGATCTCTGTTGCTGATGAGAAATCTTGTATTAAATATCCACAGAAATGACAGTAATCATATCCTTCAACATCGCACGATATACGACCACAGTGTAAACAGTTTGTAAGTGGTTTATGTTTGTTTCCATAACAACCACATATCTTGTTCACCGGTTTGCCTTTTTGTGGTTTGGACTGTAGCTTTTTAGTATGACTCTTTGGAGTCTGCTTCTTAGACACCGCTGATTTAGTTGGCGGAGATTTCATATTGGATTTGATTGGTTTCAGACTACCTTCATTCTTCTTTTGTGGGGCAGTACTGGCATTAGCAGCCTTCTTCTTTTCCAACTCTAACTGTTTCTTCTTCTTTGCTTCAGCTTCTTCCTCCTCTTTCCTACGCCTTTGCTGCTCTGCCATTTCCTCTTCTATCCTCTTCTGTGCTGCAATGGCTTCTTCTTCTCTACGCCTTTTCTCTCTTGCTTCTATTTCACGACGTTGTGCTGCTGCCTCATCCAATACTATCTGTGGCTTTGTAATTGTATTTGATACAGCAGGTTGTTTTGTATCATCTACTACCTTTGCTCTTGTTGTTGATATGTCCTCTCCCAATTTGTGTTTCTGCAAATCTATTGCAAATTGATGTAGATCACCATCTCCACCAAAGTTTGTTAGGTATTCAATTACATCATCTGGGGATTCTCCAATCTCTATCAACGAGTTGAATACATCAGTAACCTAATAACAACAAGCAGGATATAAAGAATTGAGATGATGGAAGCTTGCTACACGAAATGATATGCACTTCAATACTTACATAGTCGTGATCATCATCTATACTAATGCCTAATAGCTTTGCTAGACGGGTTTCTAGTAAAGTCATAATACTATCGGTGTTTGCAATTGTTATTATTACGATAGTTTGATATTGAAGGTGAGTTGTGACGATATCGTATTTGCTAATTACTAGAAAATATTACACATGGAATAATATCCCGTCTCCTCCTCAAGTGATCCTGTGCGGTACTGTTCACCCCCAAGCTAATACGTGAACGAGCCGTGGCTCTGCCCTTGAAACAACCCTGGGCCTCGGCTAATAAGCTAGCTAGCTACATATTATATGTCATGTACGGGGAGCAAGAAGAAGAAGAAGTAAATGAAGGGGTACTATGGGATGCTGAGTATACAATTAGCTTCATATGATCAATAACCACAAAAGACTTAATCTTGATACCCTCAACTCTCAACTAGTTTTTATATCTACACCTATGCAGGAATACTCCGCTGCTGCCCTAGTCTTTTCATAATACTCTTCTTCCGCTCTTCTAATATCACTAACTCTTCTTCCTTTTGTTTTTGGGCAGCTTTGATATCTTCCAATTCTTTAATGAGATAAGTCTCTACATATAAGAGAGGCATGCATCGAACGAATTGATAAATAGACGAGAGTTTCCTTGACCCAATATTGGGATCATAGTTGCTTGGCATCGTGATTGATGATGCTCTCTGAAACCAGTCGATCATGAGAGGCAATACTTTAAACTCCCACTCGAAGAATGGCACCATATCAAAATCATCGTGGTGTTGAAGAATCTTGATCATTGCAACTTCTTTCTTATCATCTCTTGAATTTAATGTGAGCATGGTTCGTAAACGTAAAGAGGGCACACCATTCAGCCTTCCCGAAAATCGAAGGGTATGATTCGACAGGAAGGTCGAATCGATACTTGAGGTGTCACAAAGCGATTTCGATAAGACTTCCCACCCTTCGTCAGTAATTGCTTGGTTGTAATTCAAATTCAATTCGTGCAATGAGCGGTTGTTTATTAGAGCCCTTGCAAATGCGGTCAATGCTTTATCATCAACGGGAGGAAGGTTTAGTTCTTTCAAGTTCGAGTTGGGAGATTCCAATATAGTTGCAAGATACTGGCACCCTTTTGATGTGATGGAAGTGTTGTTAGATAGTCTCAACGATTCTAAATGACTATAATTCTTCAATACAGGGACCAAAACGCCTACACACTCATCATTTAATTCATTACTGCTAAGATCAAGCTGCTGTAACCCGGTAACAGAACATTTTAGTAATGTTGCCAGCGCCATACACCCATTCATTTGCAGACAATTATCTTCCAACTCAAGCATACTGAGACGTGGATGCATACTCAATGATGTAATGATATCAACTAACCCCTCATCTGATATATTGTTGTTCCATAGTGTTAATTCGGTCAAGGAGTTGCAGCTACCGAGTACCAAAGCAAGTAAACTCCACCCCTCACTGTTACAGGCACATATGGCAAGATTGTTGATGGTGGGGTTATTTTTAAAGAATGGTACCATCATCGTAAATAATTTCCCACCCAATAGATCCATACCATAGAAATTTAATGTGTGAATTGATCTGTTGTTTGTTAACCCACTAAAAAAAGGCTCGATGACATCTATGTTTGAAGTGTCGACATCATTAATGTAAAGCTCTTCAAGATCATTGCTTTTACCAATAAAATACCCCAACCATCCCATATCCTTAGCACCCTCTGGAACATATTCATTGTATCCTACGTCGTCAGAAAGATGATCTTGGATATACAATGTGAATATATTTGTATCTTTGTTTCTCCTCATACGCTTAAGTATCATTCTATTACTTTCGTCTGTTGTAATATCTTCTATTTTGATACTATTAGCCTGTGCATCATACATATGTGTCGTCATCATACTCTTATCTTATAGTTTCTTGCATGTAATAATAATCTGTGGAGCTCCCTCTAAAGACGCGAAAATAAAGTTGATATAGTACAAGCAACAAGCAGCCACTTTAAATAACATACAAATACTAACCTTTTTATTTGAGCATGTGAAGATGTATTAAAGTGTTATGATAATAGCAAGTAGTAGATCGATAGAGACCAAAGTTATAATGTAAAAGGTAATAATATGTGTTGAGTGAGCTGCCGGCTAAAAACATACTATCATAGCACGGAATATACAGCACAGCACTCACCGTCTAAATAATGTTTGATGATACTATCCTTATTATATCAACAGTCTTACACTATTTTAAATCTCAGTGTATTTTTTGTTGTTTCGATTTCCGCACTCTGTACTCTTTTGCGCACTCACTTATGACTACCATATGTACCTCTGTTTGATACTCGTCCGCCGCCGAGAGAGTGTTAGAAGGAATACCGCTGACAGCTGCAAAGTCTCTACATGTACAGTAAACTGTGGTTAAACTAGGAGGAGAGATACATAGCGCAGAAGAAATAGAGAGAGAGAACACATACAGAACAATATTTGGGCTGATCATTTATGATCCTTTTATCGTGCACATTGTATTGAGATCCTTTTATCGTGCACATTGTATTGAAATACAATGAGTCAAGCTAGTGGTGTTGACGGCAGTGGTGTTGACGGGGATGCAGATACTCTAGACTCACCACTTTTGGATGATAACAATCAGAATAACAACAATACATCTTTTGGTCAACCAATGGGAGGAGGAGTGACACTGCACGGTGAATCTGTAGATCTACGTCATATGCTATTTGGATATACAAGTAATAGTGGTAAGATTGTTGTCGAAGAAGAAGAGCAACCGACTACGGAAGTAACATCACAAGATGACGACTCCCCAATGTCAAATCTGTCGATGGACAACCAATCATCTAATACAACAAGAGGTATACCATCAACATTGGATTATATAACACAAACTATAATGTATCTACCAAAGAAGAGTAGGTTATTGTATTATAAAACAAAGCATATGGTATCATCATCAAGAGCCTCTAGAGAATCAACTTCAGAAGGTCTAACACCTGTTGATAATAATAGTTCATCTTTGAATAACATCAATGATTCATCCTCTTCTTATAATAGTACAAGAACAACAACAATCAACAAGACAAGAAATCAAATCACACAAAAGTCATCATTATACTCTGCATCATCCACACCCTACCTACTTAAACTATTAATACCAGCATTACTAATAACTAATCACATCTTATTCTATCATGCGCAGACAGCACCAATGTGGAATCTATCCTACAAGACGAATGTTACAATCTCAGCAACGGCGTCAACATTAAAATCCAAGGCTGCCGCTGATGCATTAAATGTACCACATCATTATGAATATATAAACAAAGAAACTAAAGTTGTTGAAACGTTTACATATTGGGATGCTATAAGTAAGCTATGGAAGGGTGAGGGATTAGGTAATGCACAAACTATTAGTAAGATTGCAGCTGTTTTATTAGTCGTTGCGTCGGGGATATGGCCACATTTAAAGTTATTATTGGTACATGTTTGTTGGTTTGTACCATTTGTTCATGCAATGTGGCTTGGTAATGGTAGTAGTTGGGAAGACGAAGAGGATGAGAAATGTTGTAGTAAAGGAAGTTGTTGCAAATCAACCAAGCCAACATCCAAAACAAGGTGTAGTCTATGTTGTTCAAACGGTCATGCACACAAGACACATACGGCACGATCACCTTTCCTTCGAACATTATCTACACTAGGCAAGTGGTCATTAGCTGACGTGTTAGTAGTATGTATCCTCATCGCTGTACTACACTTAGATTGGCAAGTCCATCCTGATGAAATACGATCAGGTATTGAAAAGGAGCTCCCGACATTACTAAATTATGCACATGAAAAGTATCCCGATGAGGTAGTCGACTGTACAAAGTTATTAGGATATACATGTGGTAGACATGCACTCGTTATTCACTTCCCTGCATGTTTGACATGTCAGGGATTAATATCAAATGCATTCCATCATCCAGAATGGACAACAAATGAAGGTAAAGATATATTAGAAGGTATAACATTAGAAGGTGGAGGGAATGCACAATTGAGAGTTGCCGGTATGGTCGGAACATACTACTTTTGTGCTGCAGTCATTATGAGTATATTATTGAGTTTAGTAGTAGACGTATTGGACGAGAAGGATCGTGGATGTGTCGAGGAAGATTTGTTGGATAGGAAACGTGAATTGGAGTTTATATTGCCAGGAGGGGAGAATGGAAGCAGTGGACAAGGGAATGAATTGGAGTTGAGAGAAGAGTCATCAACTTCAGCTGCTGTTGCTCAGCCGCTATTGAATGAGGCAATATCATCAGATGCCGCCGATATATCATCGACTTTGAGGAGTCAAAAGTCTGTGACATTACCTCGATCTGACAGTAACTTCGCGGCACCAAGACTTACCAGTCATTCATATATTCCATCTCCAACTACCAACTGCTATCTTCTCAAGCATGTTCTATTGGCACTGCTTTCTATATCATCACTTCCACTCGTTTGCTATGCAGTTGCCCTTCCAACAATGCAACGCTTAGTATATGGAGGAGGACCAACACTCTTACATGAAGTACTGGGTATGGTTTGGGAGAAGGAGTACTCATTAATATCCTTAGTGAAAACTACAGGTGATGCTGGAGGGTGGGATATCTTCCTCATGCTAACGTTTGGACTATTTGCAGTTGTTGGGCCCATACTTCGATCATGTTGTTTGATAATGCATGTATTTTTGGGACTGCCAGTGATGTTGTTGGGTGATTGTATAGAACGACCAAGAAAGCGCACATCTTTGAGACTCATTTTATATCATGCAACATTTACATTGAGAAAGGCATTACTACCAGTAAATGACGCCCTTGGAGCCTTTGGCTGCTGGGAGGTTTTGATTGTTGCCTTGCTCATGATACAATTAGAGATGCCTTCTATAACAGATACGATATACTCAGATGATAAGTGTCAAGAAGCAGATCCAGAACACGGCCGCACTTGTATCGAAATGCAGTTTAATGCAATGGATACATTCTTAGTTGTAGGGATAGCGTGGGTTGTTCTTACTGTCTCAAGCTCCCTTGCGATGGATCTTGCAGTCGAAGCGGATGAAAAATCAAGCGACCGCATTGGAGGAAAGGAAGAACAGACCTGGCAACCTGGCCAGCCGATTCCTCTAAGACGATCGAACATGTCAAGGAGTAGAGCTTGGTTGGGCTCGAGAAGAGCAATGAAAAGCAAGAGGAGTGATGTTGGTAATGGAGAAGAAGATGACGACGAGTATTATTCACCCCTGCAACAACAGGATGAACCACCAGCTAGTAATGGACTTGAAGAGATTGTATTTGTGTAAACTAGATATATTACATTGGATTGGATACAAATACTTAGCTTTTGATGTGGATCATAAGTATAGCCTTAGCCAACCTTGAAGCTAGCTGCAATCTTATCGACTGTTTCTCGTTCTTTGCTATCTTTCTTATCAAACTTGACTGCATTGGAGCTTGTTACCATCATATAAACATCTCCACTTATCTCATATGCATCGACATTTGATCGTCTCTCAACTGTTTGTACCCCAGATCCAGTGACTGTGTCATATTTCAGAATCATTCTTCGTCGATTTACACATGGTGTTGGTGCATCCTCTGCTGAACAATCTACAATCATTTGACTTCTAGATACTCTTCCTCCTTCGGCCATTACTCCACTGCGTGCAATGTCTCCCTCTGGCGAAAGTATTGCATCTGCAAACCATTGCTTATTTGTACTTTTCAAGTCTGTTTCTGGTAATGTAGCTCGAAGTACATACAACTTGTCTCCATTGCGTTGGTCCACATATTGCACACCTCCTCCAAGTTTATCCAGTTGTAACCAATCTGAAGGGAATTCAAAAGATAAAGGAATTTGGGATTTGCCAAATGACTTCGGTGCTTCAACATATCCCTCATAACAAGTTAAAAGTTTCGGCAATCCAAATGTGCCTACCCCCCTTAGAGTCGGAAGAATGGTGAAATTAGTAGAAGATATGGGACATCAATGGTAGGTAGTTATAACAACTAAAAGAAATCATTACCTTAGAGTCGGAAGACCACCGGCTCGATATGCATATATTGCAGTATTTGGTGGAGGACCTATATGTATATTATTTGTGAACGATACATGATGTTATAGAATGATAAAGATTTGTTGGTAACGATAGATAAAACCAATACATTATTTCTAATATGTACACGTACCATCAATATCATCAGCAAATGCAGGGAGTGTTTTTCCCAATATTGATTCTCCCAATATGAAAGACGGAAGTGATGTCAATAAAAGATTATTGATATCTCTTCTACTCATATCACTTTTGCTGCAAAGAGTTGTATCATATCGTGTAGTAGGAGATCTTAATCTTAACTGAGTAGATATTGATGAAGATGAAAAGGATGACACAACATCAATCAGAACGATGACGGCGGTATAGCAGGCAGCGGATTTCATTGTGAGGAAGATAATGACGATTGACGATTGATGAGGGGGGAGAGCATTTTTTTATGTGTCGGTATCCTATCATATCTTTTTTTTGCCATTGCCGACATCAATAGGATATTCCACTTGTGCTCCTCGGTAGTAATAATAGTTCCACTATGAGTTCATGTCAGATATGTACCAATGATTACGGTGGCAAGGTCGTCCCAACGACTTTGACATGTTGTGGAGAAGATACTATATGTTTTGATTGTTTAGAAAAAGATCGAGTTGCAAAGATATCAAATTTGACTGGCAATCGAAAGAAGATTAAGTGTATGCTTTGCAATAAAGAGTTTCATAGTGTCAATGATACACCTTGGGTTGTGAATAAGAGCATCATTAGATTAACTGGTATTGAAGTTGATATGAGTGGAGTGAGACAGGCGCAGGCAGCGAGACAGCAGAGTACTCATGCAAAAACATCAACAAGTAGTATCCCGCAGAGAAGACCACAAAGTACTAGACATCAAGAGACCGAGCAAAATGAAGGCGGAGAAGAAGAGGAAGATACCACTGTAGTTGTTAATCGAACGACTGGACAGGGGCAGCAACTGCGTCGTTCCAAAAGGCGCAAAGTAAACACGGCAGTTATCAATGAAGACGGGGATGACAACTCTAATGCTGCTACTGTTAGCAACGAGGAAGGCTCTATTGCTGATGATCAGAAAAACAGTGATGAGGGGAATGATATTGATGAGGAAGACGATATCGAATTAGATGAAGATGCAAAACAATGGATGAAGGAAATGACCAAGTCTAATCTCAATGTATATCGAATTAGATGCTACAACACCGAAGCTGTAACAGATGAAGATCCATATGCAAGAAAAACTGCACAATGGTGCGTCAACAATGGGTATACTATCACGTGTTTGGAGCTTGCTAAGATTATGCCCAAGGAACAACGTCATGACGGGGAAGCTATAAAGCGTAGAGTCCTTTCTATGGATATTGATTCTTTAAGGAGAGAGTGCCAACAAGCTCAAGATTATGATTATAACAATGAGGGGGGATCATATGTCAAGTCTTACAGACAGTTTATTGAAATGAAAAAGGGTGATATCATTGTACTTCATACCACTGGAAGTTACACTATAAATCATCCACAACCATCATTAACTTTTGGGGTAGTACAAGATGATGACTTGATAGTAATGAGCAAAGAAGAAGCTATTCAGAAGCACGGTTTTCCGTGGAACTTCATCAATCCAGGCAAATCATCAACTTATAGAATTGGTCTCATGGTAAGAAAAGTAAAATGGTACCGCCAAGGAGGATTGCATGCTGTGAGAGGACGTCATCAAGTCAATTGGCTTGCCGAGTTTCAGCCTATTTGGATGGGGAAGATAGGGGTAAAGACAGAGAAGTACTTGAATCAGGCAATCAAGAATATGTCTTCCAACAAGTTCTTGAACAATACTCATGCAATTGATAATGAATGGACTATGAACTAGTAGTGAGATAGGTAAGTTTGGATAAAAGATTATTTTGAAGGATACCCCGCCATTGATAATGGATGAAGTATGAATTAGACTAGATATTGAGTGAATAAGATATGTAATAAGATTATTAGCAGTAAATAGGTATACTTTATTGCTATGATCTCTGGCAGGCCTTACGATCGTAAGTTCATGCCTAGAAGAAATTGTTCCACATGTAATAAAATACGGCCAGGTATCCTAACTTCGACCCTCAAATATTTTGTTGGGTTGTTGCTAAGTAGCAGAGGAGAAAGCTAAAGTCTCTAATTAATATAATGGCGACTCAGTTTAGAACAGCGGTGAGTATCATTAGAGGTATATTATCTCGTTTTATCGGTTAGCATCAGTTCTTTTTATAGCTCGAGTTATATTGCAATAAATATCAAATTGTTGAGAGTTGGAACTGAAGCAAAAAGCAGATGTTATAATATTATGATGGTGGTATTAAAGGTCAGCATAATGTTGGATTGGTATACTATCCCAAATTATAGTGCCTTAAACATCATTGTTCAGATTGTGTTGATTGGTTTTGTTTGGATAGGGGCTTGCCAATAATATGAACACCCATTTTTATATATTCGGTGGTAAATTATTATAGATTGGTGTTGGAATTATGGTGTTGGATTAATAGAGAATGCGGATTTGAAAAGGTTTCCAGTGCATGGGAAGATGATTTTATTGATGTTATATATACCTATTGCAAATCTTCCACTGACTAAACCCCCTCTCTGATTATTAAAATACAGTTTACTAAATACAACAAGGGTATTGCCCTTGCCGCCGCCTCAACTACAACAGCGGCATTCTCCCTCCTAAATTCTCAACGTACTACAGCCAAATGTGATGATGAAATTCTACACTCACCAACATACCCCTGGGATCATCTTGGTTTAGTTTCATCCTACGATTGTGCAGCACTTCGTCGTGGTTTCCAAGTTTATCGTCAGGTATGCGCAACATGTCACAGTATTGAACGTATTAGTTACCGTGAATTAGTTGGTGTTACACATACTACCGCAGAATTAATTGAGATGGCAAGTGAGGTAGATGTTGTTGATGGACCGAATGATGAGGGGGAAATGTTTGAACGACCAGGAAAGCTTACCGATCCTCTCCCAAGTCCTTATCAGAATGAGGAACAGGGACGTATGGCCAATGGAGGTGCACTACCCCCCGATTTATCATTAATGGTTAAGGCTCGACATGCTGGACAGGATTATCTATTTTCATTATTAACGGGATACTGTGATCCGCCAGAGGGGAAGGAGATTTTACCAGGATTATATTACAACCCCTACTTCCCTGGAGGGGCTATTGCCATGCCACCACCATTGAATGATGACGGGGTTGAGTATGAGGATGGTACACCTGCCACAATTAGTCAACAGGCAAGGGATGTTGTTCAGTTTTTAAATTGGTGTGCCGAACCAGAAGCCGATACACGAAAGAAGGATGCTTTGACATATATGGTTGTGCTCGGAATGACCGCAGTAGTTACTGGATATTACAAGCGATTCAGGTGGGCAACATTCAAGACGAGGGCCATTTCGTACGTCAAATAATTGGTCAATATGTACATTGGGAGGTGGTTTTAGTTGTTTAGGGAGGGGTTATGTTGCAACATAAACGATAAAGTTGGAGTGTTTGGGTGGGTGGATAGGTGACAGACCAATGGTAGATATTGGCTGTTGATCAGTGTACTTTTGAAGGGAACCAAGTCATTATAATAGTACTTAGAAAGAAATATGTAAACTGAGCTGTATGTAGTTTCTATTAATTAAATCAGAGAAAAGTCTCCTTATTCCTTAAAAAATCATTACTTTAATCCACTTCCATATCCATTTGCTGGAGTATATGTTGGTTTCGGTCTTTCTTTTCTATCTTCCATTGCCTTATTGAAATCTTTATCCTTCTTTAAATAATCTTCAAAGCTAAGTTCTTTCCCTAGTCCTCTCTGTATTTCTAGTTCTTCAACTGCTCGCTTTGCTTCTACATCTTTATTCATTTCTGCCAATAGTCGCACCTTTTCTTCCTTGAGACATTTATCTAATGTAAATTTGATTTCATTGCAACCCCAAAATCGTAATTTAGATGTAGTTGCATGACAATGGTGTAGGTTGTTAATTTCAGATTGACAATCCGGATGTGGTCTATCCAAAGGAGGGTGCATCTTTCTTTTTTATTAATTGTAGTAAGGTAAATAGGTGTTTATAACTTTGATGTTTGTTGAATTCAAGCTCAACAAATGACACCTCGTTCTAGATATACAAAAAGAGGTTAATACTGGTTATGTTAGCTGAACTTGCCTTTTCTGGTGCCAACTTTCAATCAATGAGGTGGCTCTTCAATCTGATCTCATCACTATCTCTCTAGAGAGGCACTATCGTAGGTATCAAACATTCATTTTACTGAAAACGGTATCCTGGACCACCACCAATTAAATTTGAACCAAACATTGCAAGTACCTGTATGATATACAGCGCAATATAGCAATGTTAATAATACCAGCTGAGTGGAGATTATATTTGGTTTTATAGACTCTTACTAATATATAGTAAGGCAATCTTTTTTTTGCATTTTTTTGAGTAAATACAATGCTATAATGGCATGTGTTGATTGAGCGAGATGTTGATGGATGAGCAGATATATGTAGTTAAGTTCATCGTTACTCCTTGAACAAGTTTTAAGCCTCTAGAGAATCAGGAGTCATCGGTTGCAGTGGTTTATGTAGGTGTGAGGCGCGACAGTGTAAGGTATAAGACATTGCCCCTAATTGCAATACTTTTGAGCTCACATCTTGTGCATAGTTGGTATCAATTGACAAGTATCGGCACACTTATACCATCTTGATTAGATTTGTAAAAGAAGAATGTCAATAACGAGAGGAGTTGTATGTGCGTCTGCAAGAGCCTTCACCCATCCGAAGAAGAACGGTGGAGGCAACCCTGTTGATATCTTCATGGCACCATCTACTACCACATCGAAAGAGAGGATTAACTTAGCTAAATCGTGTTCATGGGAGAGTATAGTTATAGACAACACCAATTCAGATTTACCAAAGTTTCATTTCTATATGCCATCTGGTGAAGAAGTTAGCTTTTGTGGACATGCTGCTATCGGTGCATGCTCATTCTTGGCCAATGAACATTCTATCATATCATCGGCATCCGAAGAAGAAAGCAATAATAATGTCTTATTACAACAATCAACAGGGTCTATATCATTTGAAACCGCTATAGAGGGGCTACAGTACAATGCCAACATATCCAAGAATAAGGTTGAACTTATAATGAACACAAACTATTATGAACAAGAATGCAGCAATTCACAACACCGTGAAGATTTGCTATCCGAGATCGGATTGAGCAACAAAGATGTATCATCTGACAGTGATACATTACCACTGTTTATAAACTCATCAGTTGCAAGATACAAAACTCTAATTCCAATAGCATCGATTGAAACTCTACATGCTGCAACCAACCCAAAAGATCCAGATAAGTTTCGCGATCTTTGCGAATCAATTGATTCAACAGGGGTATATCTATACTCTATCTATAATAATAAAGAAGAGACTAACGAGAAGGAGGAGAAAGCTATCACACTTGAATGTCGACAGTTTCCAAAAAACTCAGGTTATCAAGAAGATCCAGCGACAGGTATAGCCGCAGGCGCTTTAGTCTGTAGCTTATACAAACGCGGTATCAATTTTGTTGAACACTTTAATATACTTCAAGGAACAGCAATGGGGCGTCCTTCGAAGATTAAGGTAAAGATAGACGACTATAAAGCAGAAGAGATAAATCCATCGATAAAGGTATCATATACAGGAGAAGTAGTCTTTGACAAAATTTCATATCATGATCTCGAATAAAGTGGAACAATGTAGTAAGTAAATTATTAGTGCTAATTTACATCACAGTTTATTCTCCAACTTCTTCCCCAATCTACATACACCAATCTAACCTTCCAAGCACTCATCCACCTCATTGAAATTCTTAAAGAATGAAGCAAAGAGATTCTTGCAATGAGTCAAGTCTGAAAGATGCGCGTTTTGCGATATTTGAAGATAAAGAGAGAGGAGATTAACATATGTTAGTACATATGATATGCGAGGGCAGTCAATAAAGACAAACTACCTACCTGCAATACCCATAACCTCTCTACAACTGTGCATCGAGAGTTGTGGCATTCCCAAATCAACAGTACGAATACCAGTCAGTGCCGAAATGATAGGACCAATTGTACTACCACAAGGGCAATCAGAACGAACACAAAACTCTTGAATTGGAACCTTTGTTGTACTCTTCCTCGCCAATTCTCGTACAATAAATCCAGTTACGCCGTTTGTTGCATATCGTTGATTCTGATTAGTTTTGATAGTGATACCAGCATTCATCTTTGGTCCATGGTTCTTCTCGTGCTTACTCGGGTAATTTGGGTGCACCGCATGGGCTTGATCGACACTCAAGATGAAGGACTTTCGGACTGTAGACGCATGAGTCTCAGGATCAAGACTATGCGAATTCTGACTAAATGCGGCAGTGATTCTATCAACGGCCTCCTTCATTACTGGAGATCCGGCTCCTTGCCCACTATTACTACCAACCTCTTCATGATCGAAGCAAGCAATCAGAGAAATCATATCATCTTCGACCAGATCCTCACTCTTGCTGTAATCCATTAGTGTTTCAAGTTGAACAAACACAGTAGCAAGATTATCAAGACGGCCTGAATAAAGGAACTCATCCTTCACTCCTCCTAAGCTTGCTGGTTGAGTATCAAATAATCCCAGTTCAAAAGAGGCAATTTGTTTGGTATCGATACCCAACTCGTTGGCAATAAATCTCATTAGAGCTGGCTCCTGACCCTTCTTCCAATCATCACCTTCATCTCCGGGTTGATTGAGTTGTTTTGCCGCAGCAGCCTCCAAAAGAGTATTGGTACCGAGAATTGGACTTAAATGCTCTTCCTTGTTCACTTTGAAAGCACTACGCTCTTCTGCTGATTGCAAATGAATACACAAAGTTGATACACGAGCTAAGGGTTTGGTAATCTGAATCAAGTGCTGAGATATCGTCTCCTTTTGTGTTGTTGGATCAATCGTTCGAACAAGGACCCTTCCCGAAATGCCTAGATCCCTATCAAACCAGGTGTGCCATAGACTGACAAGCAGTTGGTATGATGGTGTTATTGTTAGTAAAATGAAGTGTAAAGAATATAGAGAACTTGACAACACAAAGGCTTACTTACCCTCCACCATAACATTCCACTCCGAGTTGGACACAACCTGATCCACCACGCTTGCTCATAGGTTTCACCTTCAAATGAGGAGAATCTATAATACAACGACACAGTCAGTACAAACTCGACAACATACGAAGAACGAAAAGAGTGGATTACGTATAAGCATCACTCACCAGTATGCCCTCCAATGATTTTGAAACCATTACCCGGTTGATATCTCGCTCCGACGGTAAATGCCACAATGGTAGAATGATTTATCGTATAATAATAGCTCCCACCTATAATATAAACAATAAGATATGTTGAATATATATACAACCAATTTTACACTACACATGAACATCATCAACAATAAAAAAAACTTACCCGGTACCAACCGTCCACCAAATGGTTCAAGTTTACTCAATCTAACAAATCCTGCAGCATCTAATTCATCACTACAACTCTTAACAGCCAAGAATGGATCTGTACTCTTTGTTAAGAAATTACATGCCTTAATACCAAATGGGATATGTTCATCAGTGTATTCCTTTTCAATATCAACCATTGTTTCGACATTAACAATACCCTTCTCAAGTTTGGAATGTAAACGTCGTACACGTTGTTGTAGTGCTCGATCTTTACTTTCAGCTTCACTATTATTAACATGTATGTGAAGATATTTATGTTAGAGTGTATGGAACATAAAAAAATATGTGCACAATGTCTATACTCACGTGAAGTCGTTACAAAGCATAGCCTACTCATAGAATGCAAAGAAGATTAAAATGATGTTAATCATACATGCATACATACATATTATAATGTCCACCCCATCCAACTAATCATACATTATCAACACACACATCAAACACTCACCTGTGGAACACTCAACATAGGTGACTTTAAAATCATTCGAGCTGCTCGCTCTACTCTCTCGTCGTCTTCCTTTCTAGCCTTCTTGGCTGGAGGGATTTCATCATCCATTTTCATGGCGGAGGCGTCAACAATATCAGGGTTCATGGTGGCAGTATGAGAGCAACTAATAACTATTACAATAGGTACCTTCGTACAATAACAGCAATTCAATTAAAAAGACTCACTCAGGGTACTTGATTATCTTTAGGTTAGAATCTATGGGTTAGGGATCAGGATTCAGGATATGAAATCTGTGGTGGCAAAGGAACGTGCTATTAATATCAGAGGCGGAGCTCTTGCTATAACCAGTACATCGGAGGAGGATATTATTCATTAGTTTTACGGATTGAATGCCGAGAGATCAAAGTTTTTCATTGCAATTGATTTCATTTAGGATACCCTCGACTCTAATCATCGTCAACACATTGTCATTGATAATAATACCTACTCACATCATCATTGGAAAAAGAAACATATTCAATGCATCGGTTAATAGTATCAGTTGTCAGTTTTATCATATCAATATGTATATTTCTTTGTATAGAAAATCTGAACACAAGATGTGAAGAAGATACCAAATTTCATTTTGCAAATGCTTGGATGGCAACACATCATCTCTCATCAAGATCTACTCAATCAACAACACTACTCAACAAACACAATAGACAATCAAAAGTACAAAGATGGTATGTCCATGATGATGATACCATTTCAACCCAAACAGCAAGTGATTCTACAGCAAAATCATCTCCATCAACCATACAATACAATGAACAAAAACAAAATGATCAACCTCACATCAACTACAACTCAATACCAAAGTTGGATTTGAAAATACTTCTAATTGATAATCATGATTCATACACATACAATTTATATCAATATATATCTACAATGACAAAACATTCCGTTGATGTTATAATGAATGATGCATATGAATCAGTTGATAGCTTTCTTTCCTCACTCAACAACTTCACTACAACTCTAAATGAGCATTATGATTGTATAATCCTTTCACCAGGACCAGGACAACCATCTCATCCATCTGATATGGGTATAGTATTAGATATTATTCGTGATCATTCACATGTACCTATATTGGGTGTATGTTTAGGTCATCAAGCATTAGGATATGTTTATGGGAAAGAAGTAAAGTTAAGTCCATGTGGACCTGTTCATGGATTGATGAGTTCAGTATCATTTGATGAGAGTTATGACGATGAAAATGTAGGGGATGATATAGAGGATGGTTTGAAGTGTCAACTGTTTGATAATCTACCACAAGACTTTGATGTTGTCCGATATCATTCACTGGTAGTTGATTTCCCTCCTGACGGTAATGAAGATGTTGAATCACAAATTGAACCAATTGCTTGGTGCAATAGTCTTAAAGAGTCTACAGACTCTTCTGTACATTCCAATGATGGTACAAATATATGCATGGCATTGCGTCATAAGCACTATCCACACTATGGTGTGCAATTCCATCCTGAGAGTATCGGCACGGGCGATGCTGGATATCAGATACTACACAACTTTTGTAACTTCGCTCACGAGTACAAGAATAGAAGAGGAAAACAACAACAGCAAGACAAAGAAACTATATTGAATGAGAAATATCTCACAGATGACTCTCTGGAAGTAAATGATAATCGATCTTCCACTTCATCAAAAACCCCTACAAATCGTGTACTCATACATAAGATTGATAAAACAGATTATAATGAACTACCACTACCAAAACAAGTATTCGAGACAATATACAGCTCCCGTCCAAACTCGTTCTGGCTTGATAGTAGTACTGTAGATGAAAGTAATATCAATGGCGAGGGATGTCCTATCACTGAAAACAGTCGATTCTCAATAATGGGATCGAATGACGGCCCAATGAGTAAGAAGATTGAATACTTTGGTAGAGAACATGATTCTAGTAGAAGAGGATTGCGCATTACTACTTCAAAGGATGAAGAAAAGAAAGTGAACGTCGATGATAATGTAGATATATTGTCATATCTTAGACAACAACTTGTGAATGAAGGAGAATTTGTCGATGCAGCTGATTTAGTAACTTTCAATAATGAAGTAGACTCGGGATATACACTCAACACAGTCAATGAGTTCGGTGAGCAAGCTACTTGTGATATACCATTTGATTATCGTGGTGGGTATGTTGGATACCTGGGTTATGAAGTACGTCACGATACTCAGTGCTGGATATTTGAACAAGAGGGTGGATATGGTTGCGATACGAGCGGCTACGAGGGTACAACCAACCCCGATATACCGACTGCAGCGTTTTTATTTGTAGATCAAAGTTTAGTCTATGATCACGAGACGAATGATTGGTACATTATTGGTGTTGCCAAGAAGGATGACAATGAAGATAATACTATCTCCTGGATGCATGATATGAAAACTAGACTTGAATCTATGAAAAAGACCCAGGTCGAAAGCAATAAGAGTAGTACTTCTGACGACCCAGTGGCCTTTGTTCCAAACAGATCAAAGACTCAATATCAAAAGGATATATCGCGATCTCATGAGGAGATACGAAATGGAGAAAGCTACGAGTTGTGTGTGACGAATCAATTAGAGGCAGAGCTTAAATTGCCTAGACAGCTGTCAACAAGAGCTAGCCACGAAGCTCCATTTGAGTTATACAAACGACTTCGTCAAAAGAATCCAGCTCCATTCTCGGCTTTCATGAACTTTTATGATGACAATGGTTTAAGAGATGGCACTACTGGTTTAGTATCTATTTGCTGTTCATCTCCTGAACGGTTTCTCTCTGTGAAAAAGGCATCATCATCAAAGATCAATGGAGATAGGCATTCTTCGCCTCTCACGAGTCGTAGACAGTTTGTTGTAGAATCTAAACCAATCAAGGGTACAGCAGCTCGATATATTGGAGATAGCAGAGCAACTGAGTCACCCGAAGTGGTGAAACAAATTGACTCTCAAATTGCAGAAGACTTAAAAGAATCTGTGAAAGATCGAGCCGAAAACCTCATGATTGTAGATTTACTGCGGAATGATCTTGGTAGAGTTTGTCAAGTTGGGTCGGTACATGTTCCAAAGTTGATGCATATTGAATCATATGCAACTGTTCATCAAATGGTGTCTACTATACGAGGTACACTTGATGGTGATACAACACATGCAATTGATGTTATTGAGGCATGCTTTCCTGGTGGAAGTATGACAGGTGCTCCCAAGCAACGAACAATGGAGATATTAGATGAGATTGAGCAGGGTGTTAGCCGCGGGCCATATTCTGGTTGTCTAGGTTACATATCACTCAATGGCTGTATGGATATGAACATTATTATTCGATCAGCAGTATTGACTCCATCATCATCATCATCATCATCATCAGAAGAGGATGATGATAATGTGGACAGGTGGAAGGCAAGCATCGGTTGTGGCGGAGCAATTACAGCACTTAGTGATTCAGAAGATGAGTATGACGAGATGTTACTAAAAAGTCAAATCGTCAGAAGTACAATATCAGAGTGGGTTTCTGAAGCTAATATGTAATATAACTTTTCAGACTTAGATAGTTAAGAGTCTGAAGAATGGTGAGTACTCATGGATCTCCCTCGAATGGGAAACAAGTGTTTCTTTTGGCGAAACATGGAGGAACACAAGAAAGGTTACCAAAAGAGTTAACAGGAAAACCCACCCTAAGTCACTTCAGTACCAATTATAATGCAATACAAGCAAGATGGCAAGCATGGATGACTTAGAACTCGCGTCAATGCTTGAAAGGTTTGACAAATGTGCTCCCAAAAGCAACCTTCATTGCTCTGATACGATGAGGCTCAAGAGATGTAGGACGGTACCTTGCTGCCAATAGTGATCTAAAAATGGGAATATTTCTGCACTGACTGAATTGAAAGAGAGCTATGGCTCCTTGCTTGCATTCATTGGTCGGAGGGGCAATATCTTTACAGTTTAGATAAGAAGAAAGGACAAGGCGGACAAGAAAAGGGCTTTCCAATACGTCTCAATAACTGATCTATTATCTTTATCAAAAGTATCTAAACATATAATAATTGACTTGCAATTATAATGGCACAAACTCAAAGTGGATGGTCGACCTGCTTATTCATAGTTTCCCTCAATCACTTTCTGGGTTTCCAAGCCTCGCATAAGCTTCTCTTCTACTTTACAAAGAACTTCATCCAATTCATCACACTCTTTCTTCATAGCATCATATTTTTCCTTCATAGTAGCATGCTCTTTTTTCAGGACAGCAAATCGTTCTTCACCATCTGTGATAGTGGAAGCATCATACTCGAGCAAATAGTACTCAAGCTCACGGGTAAACATCTCTGTTGGAATACTCATTGGAAGTACAACACTACCATAGCGTAGATACTCCAGTACATGTTGAAAGATATCCCCTGATCGGTCGATAAAGATTGGCTTATCATCAGAATCCGAGGCAGATGTTTGTTGATGATGCCATGTATCAGATATCATTCTACTCAACATTGAGTCCGGCTGCTGCTTGATCAGATCACGACTTGTTTCGAATCTTTTCCCTCCGACATTGAACTAATAATGAGTAAAGAAGAAGGATTAGATAAAAGAAGGTGGTCTAGAGCTCTTCATGCATGAAGTTTGATATGTAAAACACTCACATCATATGCACAAAATTGAAGTATGATAAACAAAGCCCTTACCTTGACTGTATCTGAACGAGTATTCGTATCGTCATCCATGGTTATTAAGCACACGCAATCTAATGGAGGTGATAGGCTTTTCTTTGTGAGCGTGGAGCACGCTGCTGCACAACGTAATGAAATCCTTGATTTTTGTTTTCAGTTCATACTAATCAATCACAAGAAAGAGAAAAGGCTCCTAACCTTTTGAGTTACGACTAACGAAGCAAGAGTATCGTCAACTCTAACCATTGCCTATCGTCAGTGAGCTGTGAATATGATCCAAATAGCACCTCGTATGTTAATGGTGTTGCTCAGAGAAAGGACTTGGGTATCTCGTTTGAGAAGTATTCGGGGAATGATGGAGACTCTCTCCTTCGCTCTCTACTTAGTCTGAATACTGTCATCAAAAAGACAATTAAGCTCATCTGATCATATTATAGGAGACTTTGTTGGTGACGATTCAATTGATATTGGCCTAATGAGAACTCTTCAGTTATCATCCACGTATGTCTTTGCAAAGTGCTTTTGATGAGAAAGAAGTTTCACTTCTTTGGTCAAAGAAGGAAGAGGACGGGGATAACAATTCAGAAGCTAATGAGGAAGGAGAGGCTTTAGTTGAAGACAACGAGGGGAAGAGGATGCAGGTCAAAGAGTAAGTATGACAGTATTCAATAGTGGATGGAAAGATGATAGTAGTGACGAGGAAGAAGATGAGCCACGCCATCGCCCTTCTCGTTCAACAACACAAAACACCCTCCGTTTGAGTTCAATTTATCAAATCATTAAAACAAGGCCAAGAGCTATGTGCCGAATCTAAAAGTGATACACAGAAGCTAGTCGATATGAAAGAAGATTATAAGAGGCTCCATTTACAGAATGAACACCAAGAAGATGAGATCGAACGTCTCCGATTAGCTCTCAAGATGGTTATGATGTATATGTGTTTTGTCATTCTTTGGTTATGTTATGAGTAGATGTATGTTGTAGCCTCTCAAGTCATGACTATGCGTTCTATCTTCTGTGAGAGGTTTGCTCCTTATTTTCCGTGTAGGTATTTGTAGACACAAATAAGATCACATCTTATGATCTATTTATTTATCAACAAACAAAAAACTATCTTATCTTTATCCCTGTTCATTACATCTACTTGTGATGTCGCCTCTTTTTACTTCCAGTCAATCCACCCTTCTTCCCGCTCTTCTTTTGTTTTGTCTTCCTCTCCAAACCGCGTTTATCACTCCTCTCTCGTTTGTCGACTAGTTTGATACCCTTTCCACCCTTACTAGCTCCACCCTTCTTGCTTACGACATATGTCTTGCCTGGTCGTGATGCTTCCTTACCTCTCATTGCCTTGCTAATTGCCTTTAATTTCTGTGCTTCACTCATTTCATTTGAGTTAGCAACGGCCTCTGCTTTCTTCTTGGCAGCAGCAAGTTTAGTTTTTGCCATCTTATTCTTCCTAGCACGGGCCTCGGCAACCTTGGCAATAGGTTTGGCTGCTAAGTGTAAGAACTTGGCATGCATCTTCTCCAACAAAGCAGGCGGAATCGGCAATTGAGGACGGTAATGCTTATTCTCATCATCTACAAACCAGTCAGGTAAATCTTGGGGATCGTTCCATGCATATCGATTGTAGGAAGCATCAACCATTGCCTTCTCCTTACTCTTCCTCAAGATCATTGTACCCAAGGCCAATGTCTTGGCGTAGTCGTCACTATCATAATCTTCATTCTCACTATCGTATTTGCGTGTATCAAAAACCGGCAGGGCTGAGGGGACAACCTCAAAGCCTGTATCCTTGCCATCACTTTGAGTACCTCCCATACCAGCCTTTATAAGTGCACGAGCTTCCGACTGCTTCTTCTTCTCGGCCTCACTCATGTTCCTTTTCTTCTTCCCATCCATACCGTCGTCGTCATCATCTTCTGTCGCTGCCGCAACCGTTTTGAAATCACCATCCATACCGGCCTCACGCTCACGTCGGGCATTACGACGTTCCATTCTTTCAATTGATTTCATACGCTTCTCGTGTCGCTTCTGCTTGTCAGTTTTGGGCATGGATGCGATGATGTCTTCAGCATCCATGGGCGAGTCCTCATCGTCAGAAGCTGCACCTGCCTTTGATTTACGGGCAGCTTGTTTCTTACGCTTCTTTGATGGACGGCGTTCATCTTCATCATCCGATTCAATTTCTTGGACTTCATCCTCGTCGTCATCTTCGTCATCCTCGGCAGCTGCTTGACGTTCGGCAGCAAACGAGGCAGATCGTGCAGTATTCTCAATACTTTCAAAGAGTGGGTTGCTGAACCACCGACTCGTCTTGACAGAGGCTGGATCATCCTTTAATTTGAAGATGAGTGGATTAACTTGCTCAGTTTCTTCTCCTTCAGAAACAGAGCCGTCATCACTGTCAACGTCCATGGCAACCTCCTCTTTCTTCTGCTTTTTCTTCTGCTGTTTCTGTTTCAAGTCAGATCCATCCCTGACAACATTTCCATCACGATCACTATCATAATCATCTGTATCTTCATCCGAGTCACTATCCTTCGTACCCTGTAACATTTGTGCATATGCCTTGGCATCATCTGTTGCACCACCCTCCTTGTCATCATCGGCAACCATCTCAGCATCCTCCCTTGCCTCCTCAAGTGCCTTTTGTTTCTGAAGCTTCTTCGTACGCTTGGCCATCTTGGTACCACTCTTGGCCATACCATCATTAGTATTGGCCAAATACCGATTGTACGCTGCATCAAGTTCTGATTCAAGTGAATAGTTATGTTCATCTTCTCCCTCACTCTCATCATCACTTTCATTATCACCATGCATCTTGAGTCCATCCTCCTCATCAACACTTGAATCATCCTCACCATTACCACGAATCTGTTCATCAGTAACCTTTTCTAAATCAACCTCTCGTGCCGCTTCAAGATCACCCGCATTGGTAATAGTTGCCAATGAGAAAATCTTATCATTATCTGGAACATCAATGGCATTTAAATCCATCCCGAACGCGGCACGTTTACGACGCTTGGCTGCTAATTCACGTTCCTTCTTCTTTTGACGCTTCTTCTCCCTCATCTTCTTATGACGTAACTTTTCAATTTCAGCTTGTACTTGTTCATCTTCTGCGTCTGAATCCAACTCTCCTCCTGCTTGTTCATTGTCATCAGATGCATTTACATCCTCCTCCTTGGAAGAAACAGCTGCAGCGTCTTTAATCTTCTTCCGTTCATCTCTCATACGATCACGCCATTTTAACAATCCTGTAAAGTCTGCCTTATTCAATACCTTCAAATCACTCAAGCACGTCTTAACCTCACTTGATGTTAATCGATGGTTCAAATAGTACGAACAATTACATTCTGGTTCAATTTCCATCTTCTTATCAGCAGGAATGTCCTTACAAACATTACAAAAGAATGCCAATCCAGTACAATCACTTAACATTTGGATAGGATCATTTGTACTCCCACCCTCGAGGAAGTTACACACACTGCCAATATTACGCATACTAGCATCTAACCGTGTCATGTCATATCCATTACGACTTCGTACCTTCTTACCAAATTCTTTATGAAAAATGTTAACAGATTTGGCCTTCTCACCTGTCTGATTCTTATCCCCGCCACCAGTGGCCTGTCCATCAATCTGTTCAAAGACACATTTAGGATCAAACATTCGTGGATCAATCTTATCGGGAGCGATGTATCCCTCACAGACTAAGAATATTTCAGCAGATTGTGATCGTGATGCGGTGGGCTTAACTGCGGTTACATTCCTGAAGAATTGTTTAGCCACCCAGAGGTATGCCGAATAATCTTGTGATCTGTATAGCTTGGTAACGAATGTACCGTGTTTCTTTAAGTGTTCACAGCCGCATTTTAAAGCATGTAATGCTAGCTCGTTCTGTTCATATGCATCTTTATCATACGAGGCACCGACATTGGGAGCTCCATCACATAACACGACGTCACATCCTGCACCCTGAAGCTCTTGTCGGATAGCAGACTTACATTTCTCAGTGGTAATATCACCAATTAATGTAATAACATTCTTCATTGCACGTATTGGTAATATATCCACGGCAACTATAGTTGTGGATGCATCGTTGGGTAAGGCACGGGAACAGACCTGTGTCCATCCGCCGGGGGCGGCACATAAATCTAATACTGTGTGTGCATTTTGTAATATTGAAAACTTGCGATTGATTTGGGTTAGTTTGAAGGCTGCTCGTGATCTGAAGCCTTGTTCTTTTGCCACTGTTCATCATAATAGTTAGTTGAATGGTGTGTTGGTATGTTTTTGATTGTAGAGATATTGATTTCGGTGGTGTACGAGAGATTATGTAATAAGAGTACGCGGTATCATCATATGATGTATCAATATATATTAAAGAGAAAACATGGAGTATATTAGATACATACGCATTGTACAAAGCATGCATATTGCAATGGATTTAAAGAACAAAAAAATGATCACATGATGTGAACACTCATAAGATATTGCAATACATAAAATAACTTACATCGATAATACTTGTCTTTATCATGGAACTTCTTTCTCTTATTCTCCCCCATGGTTTAATGGTATTGTTGGTGACCTAGATAAGAGGTTGTAGATGGCTTAAATGATTTGGATATTGATTGGATGGTTTTGCCAGTTTGCCACATGCCATTCGTACGTTTGATCGCTGAAGTTCTTGCTGAGAACTGAGATGAATGAGTTGGCAAAACAGATTGCTATTTGTTGCTAACAGATCTCATTGTACAACCATGAAGCTATCTGATATCCCATCCCTAGCACTACTTCTACTGCTCTTATGCAGTTGCCAATCATTTTCTCCTCCGTCCGTCAGCGGTAGTACCAAGAAGTCTCTACAATTATTCTCAACAATAGAAAAAGATACAGTAACAACAACTGAGAGTAGTAATGCAGCATTACTCAAGAGAGATCGATACATTGCAACTAATCGTAAGTTGACACTATGTTTTATATTATGATGTGATGATATATAACGATCATTAATATTATATGTTTTATATCGTGTCGTTTTATCTAACTTATATTTCTTAATATGATACCATTGCAATTCAGGATTCACTGTCCGACCAGGCAAAGAGGCCAAGTTTGAGAAGCGTTGGTGTGATCGTAGTTCTCGTCTTGCATCTCTTGATGGATTCAAATACTTTCATTTAATGAGAAGAGTAGATGCAGAAGATGAGGTAAACTCTGGTAAGTTTATGTTTGTACTATGATTTGATATCTTCAATTGAGTATCTGATAAAAATATACATATATCATGATAATAATACATCAAGGCAAAGATCCGCTATCATCAACGGATCCATTTGGAAACTACGTCTCATTCACAATATGGGATGAAAAGAAACACTTCAATGCATGGCGTGGTGGAGAGGCATTTAAAGAAGCACATGGTGGAACCAGCCTCTTTGCATTTGTTACAACCATGGTGAAATCGGCAGTAGTACTTAAGGGAGCACCAAAACCTGCATTTTATGATGGTTTATTACAACAAAGTGTAACACCGGATTCTGTACCCGAGACTGTCGATGGATGGCGCAAGGTAGAGTCTGACGGAGTGAATATTCTACCAGCAGAGTGTTTTGTTGCATGTAATCAATTCTTCGTACCATCTGATAATGCAATTGCGTTCGAACAACGATGGGCTGGACGTACTTCCCAGTTAAAGGAATGTGAGGGCTTTGTTAGTTTTAGTATGTTGAGACGTGATGTTAAAGCTAAGGGACACGGTGTCTCTCCGATGGGCGAAGAGGAACCAAATTACATGAGCTGCACAATCTGGAAGGACAGAGATAGCTTCAATTCATGGAAAAATGGTAACGCCTTCAAACAGGCACATGGTCAAACAGATACGAATGCTAGTGAGGAGAAGCCTAAGGAAAAGCCCGTGCCATTGTGGTCCAAGCCACCTGTTCCAGTGTTCTATGAAGGTGCTCTTGTCATTAGTAGTCCAGAGGGAGCATAGATACGGGTATTAATATGAATGGGGATGTCTAGTAGTAGAAGGAGAAGGTATTACCAGGCATTCGAGTGTGTGCTTGCCATGCAAAGAACCTAGGATTCCGTCTAATTAAGTGTTTTGATTTGTTTTTGAGTTATAACTAAAGATCAGAATGTTATATATGTACAATTTGCTATACCACTGTATACATGGTGCAATACTACTCATATAATATGACAGAGATGTGATTTATAAGATGATAGAGGATGATAGATTGTAGTGCTTCTATTTATTAGTGCCCCCCCTTCCTCTAGCTACAGCATTGAAAAGCTTCGCAATGTGATGAGGCTAGGTAGGAAAGTTGATTGAGATATTGTTGTAATATTATCTTAGTAGCCGCTAATATGCGGTCTACACTGTTAATATGCTGTGCTATACTCTCTGTAGTACATGGTGTACGAAGATTACCAACTGAATATGTGAATTATGATGAAGAAGATACGAATGATCAATACAATCGAAGATTACAATATACGCCTAAACAACGACAAGAGAAACATCGTAATAGATTAAATAGAATTAAACAGTCATTCCGACGAAGGGCAGAGAGTATCAGTCCTAATAACGATGATGGTCCTGATTCACATCTTGTAACTTCCATGCCATTACTGCCAGACGGATTATTAAAAACTAAACATTGGGCTGGTCATCTACCTGCTTCCATCGATGGCGATAAAGGGATATTCTATTGGCTATTTGAACCAGGAGAGGGTGCAGCTAATATACCAGATAATCAAATTCCTTTGATTCTATGGTTGAATGGAGGACCTGGATGTAGCTCGATGGATGGTTTATGGCTTGAGAACGGACCATTGAGATTGCAATTAGATGGAAATAATATATGGACGATTGGTATTAATGAACATAGTTGGCATAATGCCCCGGCTTACACCCTGTACATTGATCAGCCAGTGGGAACTGGATTAAGCTATTCAAAGAAGGGTAACTACTGCAAGAATGATTTTGAGGTTAGTATTTCAGTGCATGTGTGTTTAATTGAACTCTATGTTTATATGCTCACATCTTATGCTCATTTTAGGTAAATAGAGACTTTCACTATTTCCTAGAGGAGTTCTTCACCTTTCACGCAGATAAATTCCTTAATTCCAATGGTGATGGTGTGCCTGCAGTGTTGAACCGACCATTCTACTTCTCCGGTGAATCACATGCGGGCCACTATATACCCTCTATGATTGACTTTATTTTGCAGCGTAATGATGGCAATTTACTTCCATCAGAATCGAATGGATTGCAACCTTTACGAGTTAACATACCTGTAAGCGGTGCTGCTATAGGAAATGGTTGGATATCGCCATATCATCAATATTCCGCCGCAGATGCCGCATATGGAGCTGGTCTTATCGGTAGTGCTCAGAGGACGGCCTTTGAAGAAAAAGAAAGGCAATGTCAAGCACAGTTAAAGTCGGGAAACTACAGATCTAGTATATGTTTTAATCTACTCGATGATATAATCGATCAATCGGCAGGTTCAAGTGGGAATACAAAAGTTAGCCAGTATGATACGCGATTATGGGAGGTGAAAGGGGCCTCCAGACAGTTTCCTTTCGGCCACAAAGATGTCGAGACTTATCTAGGTTGTAAGGATCATGGACAACAACCGTCCATCGGTGTAGATTGTGTTGACGTTTTACAAGCTATTCATGCTACCGAATCCATTGATGCTGGTCAGAAGTATCTCGAATGTACAGACCCTCCATACTTGGCACTTATGAATCAAGACGGTTTAGGAGTCGTTGACGAACTGGTGAGGATATTAGATCACCCGTCAAAACCACACATGCTCTTCTTCAACGGGATGAATGACTTGATTTGTAACCATGTAGGCAACGAAGAGCTACTTGATGCATTGCCATGGAGTAAGACTAGTCAATACATACAGCAACCTCGACATGCCTGGGAATCTGGTGTCGACGTTGCATTAAAAGTCAATTATACACCAGGCAGACCCGACGGATATATCAAGCAGTTTGAAAATTTGTCATACCTCAAAGTGGTCGAGAGTGGACACATGGTTCCAATGGATCAACCAGCGGTCTCTCTTGCAATGATGCAGACACTAGTTTATGGTGGAACTAGCGCATCCAACAACGGTTTCTTAACCTCGATGCAAAACCTAGATAGAGCAACTGATGACAACATGATGTGCAAGTGTGCAGAGTAAAAGTAAAGGATACATAGCCTATTACATTACTAGCTTTACGATTACTACTTGAACTTATGCATTCACAATATATTGACACAGTACAACAACACACATTAAAACTCTACACTCTTGTTAAACTTCCCATTCTTCTTCTTCGCTCTCTTTGAGTTCCTCTTCTTTTGACTTTTTCTTCTTTGATCGAGGTCTGGGCAAAATGTGAGGCGTATCATTCATGGGAGGCGGCAGCTCCGCCTCTGAGATCGATGGTAACTGATGAACAGGACTATTTGGGGATGAAGGAGATTCCATTAAACTTGGTACCATATCCACCAACGGGGTCTGCGACCTCCCTCCTTTATTACTCGATTTCCTCCAAAACATACCGCTAGAAGAAGGTTGTACAACAACATCAGTATCATCTTCGCTACCAAACTGTGAAGACAGCTGCTCTTCTTCGATAAGAGATTCCATTTTTTGTATATCATTATATCTCACATCGTCAGCTCGGTTAGACATACGCTTCGTCTTATCACAATCACTGCCGGAGTACACTGTACTTCGTATTTCAATGCCGCCATCTTCACCACTATCGTTCGTCCCATTGCTAATGGCAACACTTTCTAAGTCATAACAATAACTCTGACCCTCATCAGTCTGACATTCATCATCATATTCTACTAATGCTTCCTTCTTGGACTTCTTCTTTCCACTACTAGACTTGTCATCACTCTTAAAGAATAGCACAAGTACTACCATTGCAAAAGCGGAACCCAATGCAATCATTATCCCCATTCCAAGTGGTGTTAATTGTTCATTACCTGTTCGTTCTGGCATGGCCTCTTGCCAATTAGAAGCTACATTCTTTGCCATGGCCACAGTATCGGCAAGTGTAAAGCCACCACCTTCAGAAGTATCATCTTGTGTTCCTAGGTATTGTACAACTATCTCAGAAGTTTCTGGATTGTTGTCATCGACTTCTTGTTTGACAGCTCGAGATATAGATGACGTCACCCCTGCCTCATTAGTACCCACATAGGTAGCATCTACACTACCAATAATGACATGACAATTCTCGGTGTTTTGTGGTACACAATCTTGATCCTCGGCTATTGATAAATCTTGAGCAGTAGAAATACCTATAATCTTTGTCGTCTCTTGCTCTACTACATCTTCTGCTCGAGCTCGTCGTCGCTGCCTCTTCATCCCCAGTAACCTTCGTTGTTGTCTACGAAAATCTTCAATTATATATCCACCACAACCACCCTCGCCTTCACTGGAAGTATTGCCAGTGTAATATTCTCCTAATGAAGATTCCAATTGATTTTCAAATTCAGGAAGCAAATCTTCTAACTCTTCTTCATCTGAAATGATCATTTGAAATCCATACGTTATCCGTACTGTAGAAATTGATGGTTCAATTATTATTGTAACTTCTGTATCATTTTCATTCTGTGTTGTTATTGTTTGTGGTTTGGGTGGTGGACATGAATAGACTGTTCTTGTTTCTGTTGGTGGACATTCAGGAAAGTTGCAGTCTGGTCCTTCACGGCTTACAACTGTTCCATCCGGACATATCTTTGCATCTTCGAGACAACCTTTTATTAAGGTCGGCGAGGAAGATGTCGGCGAGGATGTTGTTGGTGATAAAGTTGTAGGAGATGAACTAGTAACAGATATTGATGGCTCGGATGTAGTAGGAGATGGACTGACAGGGGAGAGAGTCGTTGGTGAAGGAGTTATTGGTGACGAGCTCGTCGGAGCTAATGATGACGGGGCCAATGATGACGGTGCTTGTGTTACAGGAGCAAGCGTTGTCGGAAGAGGTGAAGGCAATAAAGTAGGTTCATTATTTGATGACGGTGTTGATGTAGGAGACTCAGTTGATCCTACAGGTACTCGATCTAAATCTGCGCCAATGTCGGGCAAGGGAAGGAAATCCCCCATGCTTTGTGTTCACTGATAAGTATCTTTGCCTTTGCCATATACCCTCGAGGGCTACCTCAATCTTGATGTAGTTGATGGGATCTATTGATATTATATGTCGTTTGAATGTAAGAGTGACACAGATAAGAGATTTGCAGAAATAAGTATGTGAGCAAGATGAGTTGCAAATACGTATCAAAGAAAGAAAGAGAACAACCCCCCGTCGATTTTGTGCATAAGATGTGCACATCCCCCATACCACAACAATAAAATATAAACAAGTTGCAATTATTATGTCTAACCTCGAGGTATATCTTTCAGCCTTTTGCCAATCGTTTAAAAGTCTATCATCCTATTGCAAATACTACTTCACAAGTCCACATTCCGGCATCGATGAAACAACTTACACTCACAACACTATACTCTCTATGTACCGCCACTGCTTAATGGTCGTGACAACTTACGTCTACGAGCTATTAGAAAGGGTAATTGTATTGATAGGCCTTCTTGCAAAGCAGATGATAGCCATAAAGAGTTTGACTATTTCGATGTTAGATAGAGCAAGTCGAGAGAGGGAGAGGCTCTTCTAAAGAAACGGGAAATGATATCCTACGTAGGAATTAGTACGAAAGGTGTGAATAAAATAACAACCGTCTTGATAGGGGAATACTTGATTCTTGACCACTTTGTTGTGAAGGGAAGGCGGAGGAAAAGTTATCGTCTTTCAATATATGCACATATACAATAGAGAAATAGCAATAGTTTGTGCTGATCCTTTTATGCACAATCTCAACTTAATGAGTAGTCGAGTCTTCATTTATTTATGTGCAAAAATATGTACAATATGCTTGAGTCTTTCATCTTACTCCTATCAAGGCTCATCCCATATGACAACACATCTAACCTCGATACTCTTTCTCGGGGGTGCATCATTCCCATACGATGGATCAGTAAATGCAGAATGAATAGTAAAAGTAGAAGTCTTATCTTCTCCTCCATTCTTTTCTCCATTCTTCTCTTCACCATCACTATGAGCACCACATGCGACCGCTCCCCTGCTATCCCATTGTTTTAAAAGAATTACTTCATCCATTGTCATTTCTGGGTAATAGTACCATCCATGCTCTCTTCTTCCTGATGCTGCTGGTGGAGAGATGAAGTAATTCTCCCCCACTCGATCATTATAATGTATCTTGAACATACGAAGCTCATCAATGGTAGTTGTAGTAGCATCTACACAAGCCAGTGGTGGATTCTTTACTGTATTCTTTGCATCTATACTCCTCCAAACGTTGATGAAGGCATATCGACGTTTCCTTTCTAGTGCTTCTTTTACAATACTAGGATCAAGTAATGATTTCCTATTTTGAACAATAAGTTTTGGTTTCAACACATCATTTGCTTTGGGTGGATTAGATAAATCATTTAATCGTCGAGGTGCTGAAGTCTTTGTATAGTCAGCATGTACTAAAAGTAGATTACCAGTATCCAAGAGAGAGAAGAAGAGAGGTTTAGGTTGAGATTGTAAAGTTGTAATAGTACATATCATATGCACAATATTTACACAGAATCTTACCAATCCCAGCTGGATTCTGTACCTGAGGATTAGCACTATCATCCTCTTCATTTGCAGTTGATGCTCGTTTTATCTCCCCGACTGATGCTTTGTCATTACTTCGAATATTATGATCGAATGCTTGTATGATAAGAGGAGGTGATGATGATGATGACCTTTGAGATTTGAGTGCATCACGGACCAGATCTTCACATATTGGATAGTAATTGTCTACCACCTCATCCTGGTTACAAAAGTCTAGTTGTCGTATATCTTTCTCCTTCCCATTACTCTCAAACCATAGCTGAAAACCATTTTTATCTAAGGTCATTCTATCATCGCCATCTAATATTCTAGCATTGTTAACATTGACTTGTGTAGGCTTCCATATCGCTCCTATAAGTGCACTATCTCCACCACCTAAATCACGTCGCGTAGATATTTCTTTGCATTCTTCAGAAACATAATTCATAATCGCAGGCACACTATTTTCTGATGATAGTTTACTAGGTGATACTTTCGGGGTTTGCATCGATGGCCATGATGTGGAACTGGTGGTTTCTTTCGCCATTTTATTGACAGCCTTGCCACTACTATCAAACGATGATATAACAGTTAATATATTTATCAAGACTATGAACACAAGAGATGAAGGCTTGAGATATATCATGCCATGCAATAAAAGCTAATAGCAAAGCTAGCACTCCACAAATGACAAAGATATGGTATCCTCCCGGGTTATTTGAGCTGAAATTAGAAATTTGCGTGGTCATACAGTACAAAGTGTGTGAAGTAGTTTCATATGAACTTCTACAATTGATTATATTACAAGGATACTATCTTTAGCTGCAAATCTAATTACTAATCTGAATCACACTCATCTAATAGTCCTGCCGTTTCCAAATTACCAACTCTACCAGCATTTGATCTAAACTCAACAACATTGCTATTCTCTTCATGCATTTTATCAGGTCCAGTAAGAGCCGCCGCTCCAATTAAAAGTGGTAAAGGATTTCCCGTCGCGAGACTTAGTGCATATCCTGCATACGCTGGGAGTAGTTGCTGTAAAGCCGCCTTCTCATTGCGCATTCTACATCGTTTTTCAATTGGGTTTAAAAACTCTGCAACTTCTGCTTCACGATCTAAGTTGTTTGCATCACAATATCTTGTTATAACTTTGAGTAGCTTGCGACATAAGGCTTGTCCTATTGATAATTTTGATGTATCAACAACACTACTTGTAGAGGTTGAAATTGTGGCAGTTCTACTGTTGTAACTCTCGGAGTTTCCTCTAGTATCTGACGTATTACTATTTTGATTGGGATCAGCTCTCGATGGATTCTTTTCCGAAGACAATGAAAGAATTGCACTTAATTGAGCATATGATACACGCTCCTCTTCTTTGTTGTTTGGTGATGATTGTTGATCTTCTCCTTCATTAACTTCACTATTACTACTACTAGTTCCTTTTCTCTTTGTATCATTAACATATAAAT
>Ga0214480_100063_pt1 | contig 40894 bp, 42 predicted proteins | sample M1_20Mar14CPVII9_3_FD_165042 | JGI IMG/M metagenome (GOLD analysis project Ga0214480, IMG submission 165042) | Marine eukaryotic communities from Monterey Bay, California, United States - M1_20Mar14CPVII9sort6BwellE17 | ecosystem: Environmental > Aquatic > Marine > Unclassified | place: USA... | reverse complement strand
CATCCTTTGTAAAGTCTCTCATGAGACTTAAGAAGATTCGTCGATAACCCGAGGATATTGGAATTAGATGTGTCTACATTAGATCAATTTGGGTTTGTCAGGGGTATAGAGGATGGCAAACAGCCAGTACATTAGAATTATCATTATCAATCATTTGTATTAGCACGGCTAGTTTGACTTTTGAGCCTTTTGCACCATGATTTATGGTCTGACCAGTGAATTGTCTGACACTTAACCGAGCAATAGGCGATGAACTTGCAACCTGAGCACAAATACAAGGAGAGCTTACGATCCTTCTCGGCAAGACAAGAATGGCAAAGAGCACTCTTGGTAGTGGTTTTAATCGATAATATATCTTCTTCAGACACTGGCAAGGTGAACTCTTGAAGAGTAATTTGGCAGAGTCATACTCAAGCCCGTCCTCCAAGTCGCGGAGTAAGCATCGAGTTCTTTCGGTTTTTCGTATGGCTTCACTCCTATCGAAATTGTGTGATGAGGTTGCAATGACCATTGCAACAACACTGGCCATATGACTTGCACAACGTGTTTTAGTTGACAGTATCAAGTTTGTACCAAGAGAAACAAAGAGAGGGAGGACCCTCTTTTGCATCAATTTGTCATCCCAAATCATATTGAATTGATTATTTGCTTGTAAGCGGTCAAAAGTTTCGTTGTATAAGTCAGCGAGCTGGTGATGAGTATCATAATACAAATCAAAAGCTGCATTCAGTTCTACTTCGAACTGCTTTACGAATTGGTAGCAAATGTCTTCCTTACTGATTGGTCCGCAACCATGTCTACAAACGCTATCATTATGGAGGATTAGATTACTGGCATTGGCTCTTGCCTTCCTTGCCCTGCCCTTGGCTTTCTTACGCGATGGCATTTCAATCTTGTAGTATTGAAATAGGTGTATTAAAGAGGATTGCCTTGTTGTTCATTAGATGAGGAGAGGAGAGTTATCGGTCTGTGTCGAAATGTTCAATCGTTAATGTTACACCTCTCGGTTGAATTTAAAAGGCAGGAGCTATGGCTTTGGGTTTGATACTGATACCGAGACAGTTAACGCTATGTTGTACTACTGATGCATCATATCGAATGAAGCAGGGATAGTTGAGGTGGTGAATGACTGTTAATCTTCCAGATATAGTCAAAAGTGAGAGGAGGCTATGTACTTCATTAAAAAGTTGGGTAGGTAGATGAAGATGTGAGAAGAGGTACCACATAAGAACACTCTCTTCACTACAAAAATGGACGCCTAGTCATTGTCCGAATCAATATGAACAACAATGAACACCTCCTCCTCTCCAACATCAAACAAAGATGATGATGATACAAATACGTCACTAACACTTGCAAGTGCATCACGATTTCCGTTAATGAGAAGAGTAGATCAACATTTTACATTACAAAGTAAATTAGAGAATTATGGTGAGGAGATATCACGAGTCAGTGGTAGAAATAAGACGGCATTGGCATCATTGGGTAGTCAAGAGCGACGGATAAGAGAGATGCAAGCCTTATTACGTGGAGATTCTTCTTCTGGTAATGATCATCAGGTTGATACAAACAATGACATTTTACAACAACGCCATCACGAGCAACAAAGTGGTACAACAGAGAAGAACGACGCATTGGTGGTCAGACAGACTCATCAATCAATATCAATGACACATCATAGTGCAGTTGAATCAGATAATGTCATTGCTACCTCCTCAGCAATTCAAATCACCACTACCCCTTCTCCGCCGACCAACTTTTGTGTCACCCAGATTAGTCATGATTCATTTACAGCCGCATGGGATACTAACAACGATCAGCAGATAATTGTCGACTATGAAATCAAGTACAGCTATTCTTCTACAGAAGGCGGAGATGATCAACAACAAGTACAAATCAGCTGCTCAAGATGGTGTACGAAACAGCCACTACCAAATGGAGGACGTCATCAAGTTGAGAATCTACAACCAAACACTCTTTACACTGACATTGCTATTCGATGTCGAAACAGTATTGGTTGGAGTTACTTTAGTAACTCGATCAACAGTATTACAACTCCTCCAAAGGACGAGAATCATGACAAACGTCGTAAACGATTTCTCTATCGAATTGGACACATCGAGCAATCCATATCAAGTCTAGAATTGGCAAGACAAAAGCTCCCTGTTGAACAAGTGTTATTGGCACGTAACATGTCACGAATGCAACACAGAATCGACGAACTTGATACCGAGATTGAACGAGTAACATCACATGTCGGCAATGAGCTTCTATCTTCTCGCCTGTTACACGGTGCTGAGCAGGTAAGAGGTTCTGTTTGCTATCTTATTTGTATGACATGTCCTCAACCACTAAATTATGCTCACTCTTATCTAACCACAACAAACCACACTAATAGTCATTTACAAAGGCAGCTTTAAAGTACAAGCTTGAGCAAGAGCGTACCATCTGTCGACAGAACATTGCTCATTGGAGGGCAGGAATTATTGATATGGACAAGGAGAGTAGTGAAATGGCCGACGAGATTCTAGAGAAGAAGAGTCGTCTTGATGAAAGGAAGGCTGCACTACTCAAGTTTGACAAGCAATATGCTCTCGTCTCAAGTATGAAGAGCGTGGTATCCAAGAACCCAATCGACCTCAAGAGATATTACATTGCACAATGGAGATCAAGAGTATCAAATCGGTTGGATGTTAAACAGATTATCGAATCACTTGCACGTTCTTGTCGAAGACGAATCTACTCTGTAGCATGGCGTCAGCTATGTTCTCTAGTGTCAAGTAGACAAGAGGCCGAGAAGAAGAGACGAGATGTACAAGCTGATGGGATTGGTGGCTTGCTTCTGAATGTTGCCAAGTGCAGTGTAGAAGAGAACTTGAGTGATGCGTCGTACTTGATTGGCCTTGTTAATGATATTAAGGAGGAACATCAAGATGATGAACAATGTGGTGAGACCCCAATAATCACTAGCCACACACACTTATTGTGTAAAGAGGACAAGGATCTATTGATCAAGGGTGACTTTCTCTTCAATGCACAACATTACGAGTCGTCACTTCAATGTTATCAACAAGTTCTATCCAAGATTGAATCACCAGGCTACTTCACTGACACGTCGTCGTCGTCAACAAAAGATATCATTGCTTTGTTTGCACAAGTAAATGGCAAGATTGGTCTTGCTTACATCAAGTTATGCTCATTTGATCTTGCAATTGTTTACTTTGGTAGACAGTTAGGATTAGCCGATGAAGAGGATTTGGATGTACCAAGGACGGAAGCTCTTTTGGGTCTTGGCATGTCATATGTTGGCAAGTATGACTACGTCTATGCTGAGATGTTGCTAAGACGTGCCCTTGACTTGTGTTTGTCTCGAGGTGATCGAATGAACGAGCTACTCGTCTACAAGCAATTACAAACATGCTGCGAATGTCTAAATAGACCACAAGAAGCTAGTGTTCTGGCTGATAAGATACAAAGTATGGATACATCAAGCTGGGAACGTGACTCTGAAGTTGACACGACAATAGTATCACGCAAGACTGTCGACCATACACTGCAAGAGCTTGATAACATGAGATTACGACTCATTAATGTAATTGCCAATCAATCACAAGTTGTACAATTGGAGGTAGCCTCTGCTCATCGAGTTCATTTACAAAAGACCAAGTCTAACAAGAAACAACAACTTCGAGATGCACTTGAACAACTCTCCAACTCTAAGCAACTTTCATCAGAACTATCGGAACTTATTAATCAGATTGAGTATGAAATACGCGAGGCTACACACACCAAGAAGAATCGATTCATATCGTCACTTCTTCAAGGTAGTAATCAAAATGTCAAGACTACCGAGTTGTTGATTCGATTAGATGAGGAGCTCAAAGTAGTTAGAGCAAAGCACGAGGAATGCCTGGCCGAGATACCAAGGATTGAAATGTTAATCCACAACACCAGAGATGATATTCACGTATTAGAGGAGGAGCTGGTCATTGAAGAAGGACCGTTAATGCAACGTGTTATCGAGGGTAGAAAGTTCCGATGCATAGCACTCAATGCAACGAAGGCTGATAATGATTTTGTTGTATCAAGCGAAGATTCGAATTGTTATGTCCACAGCATATCAACCGGCGGCAAACTCGATAATGTATTCATTGTTGCTGGTGAAGAAGAGAATGATAATAATGGCAATACATCATCAACAATCACATCGTTGTACTTTTATGGCAATCACATCTACACTGGTACAATGAATTCAGTATTGATTGGTTGGGATGTATCATCATCAAAACAAATGTTTGTAGCCAAGGGACACGAAGCGGCCATCACATGCATATACGCTGACGACTCCAAGGTTGTATCTGGTAGTGCCGACAAGTTTATACTTGTATGGTCAAAAGATGGAGAGTTGCTACAACGAGTTGGTGGACATGATCATGGTATTCATGCTCTTCAATGTGGTCCTAGCTTTTGTGTCTCGGCATCATACAGCACCATCTATGTTTGGGATATTGAGAAGAGAGAGACGGACAATAAGATTCAAGAGGTTAGTTATCTTTACTTGTTATGTGTTTACCTGTTTAAATAGTAATGACTTCTTATTACTCAACATACTCACATACTCATACACCTCCCACTGCCACTAGTTCAAGTGCCGAGGACGATTGGTACTGCCAGAGGGCAAAGTCAAAACACTTCAATATGGTGAGCTGGAAGTGATTACGGGTGACAGTCTAGGATACATAACAGTGTTTTGGATTGAATCAAGTGAGGTGTTACAGAGATTTAAGGCTCATGAAAGTGCCGTTACATCGATTCAAGTTGATGCAACCAAGGTAGTTAGTTGTGGCTCTGATATGGTGATTAGTATTAGTGATGTGATTCGTGGTCATGTACTGCAAAGGCTACGAGGTCATAACTCTCCTATTTATGCAGTGTGTTTTGATAGGAAACAAATTACAAGTATTTCATCAGATGGACAGCTAAGATTATGGTCATGGGGGTGAGAGTTCTTCAAGTAAAGGTTGCCACCAAGGCAGTTAGTTGTGGCTCTGATATGATGATTAGTATTAGTGATGTGATTCGTGGCCATGTACTGCAAAGGCTATGGGGTCATAACTCTCCTATTCGCGTGAGCTACGATTGTGGTCATGGGGTGAGAGTTGAGGAGTATTAGTAGAGTTCAGCAGGGCTCGGATCATAATGTTTACTAAGTTAAGTTAAAAGTATCAGTGTGCATCATCACAGCTTGTCATAAGGATAGACTCAAACAACTCATGATTGTTTCGTACTTTCCAATCATTAAACATACAAAGGGTGTTAGCATCAAGCTCGGGAGGAACAAGCATATAACTATCTGGCCAACTACTTGAAAGGCGTTTCATTATTTGGGAGTCATCCAACTCGAATCCATCATTCATGATGTTGGACACTATTATTAGGTTCTTTATCACATATGATTCGACACCCATGATTTTATTTGACAAGACGTTTACATCTTGGAGATGTGCTATTCCAACTTTTGAGTTTGTCAAGTTTGATATAACATCAGGATATAGATCAGAATCAAAGACTTGTGATAAAGTTGGTCCTAAAATACTATTCATGGAGTCCGTTGGTACACCCACTCCAAAAAGATAGGCAGCTGGCGATTCAAGATCTGATAAGGGTATATTGTTATTGTAGAATGCAATGATGTGACCAGTTTGCTTTTGTAATAGCCCTATGATACCCATGGTATCAACTACTCCTCCATCTAGGACGATTGTTTGGTTTGTCCTCAGTAGAAAGCTGTCAAATAGCGTAGCATATCGAGAAGATAGTAACGGTGCTGTCCAAAAGGCAGATGTAAATGATAATGCATCTAGTAGTGTTCTTGGCTCATGTTTTGTATGTTGTTCTAAGGGGTATTGTAACTTCAAATCTTGCTCATCTTGGCAAGTGGATTCGCTATAAGCATTTGAGATGATCGAGATATCGGTAACTATATGATGTAATGAAGTGGTACTTGATGGTAAATGCACGCCTTGATGATCATCATGTTGTACTGCAAAGGAAGATAACCAAGGTATATCTCCACCGACGATGTTGTCAACGCTATCCATATTTGAGAAGTGACCGGGGGTTATCAGACTCGACTTAGTTAGAATAAGAAGGTATCATGGGACCCGTGTATTCACTTACCATACGATATCAAATATCCTCTCTATGATAGATGTCCACCAGTTATGATACTTTCTCTTCCCACTGGCAATAGAGAAGAGCATAGAAAATGGAATCCAATGAAGGGCATTTGTAAATCTTCCGATTGAAATCTTTCTCCCATTATTATCCGATTTACACCATTTACTATCGTTGGTATTATACAGCTCTTGATACCCCGAGAGCTCTTCTAATGACACATTTCTCTTATATGATGGGAAGAACATCCTTTGGTTAGCATTTGTATACAGACCGTAACCGATACCACCACCTGACACGGTTGATATTGTCACATTATTCATTGAACTGATGTTATAAATGTCAGCCATAGCATTCCAAGCACAAGCCGCTCCAATTGCTGCCGATACGCCTCCTCCAGAAAAGGCTATTCCAATTGAGGACATATTCAAATATTATATCAACGTGGGGTTGATGTATAATAGTATATAATGTGGCTTTACTAAATCCAATTTCACGGGTCCGGACTAACATCAAAAATTGCTGTGAGATTTTCATGTGTAGTTTACTTTATATATCTCTTTGGGGAGGCTCTTCTACGCTGGACGGATCATACCTCCACTATTACTGAATACAAACGGTCCTCGAGCATCAGGATCTATACCTTGGTATTCCATCGTTTCTCTATCTCCATTAAAATCTGGTGCCCTTTTGTCCACTCTTTTTTTAGCAAAGGGGAAAGAGTTCATGAGTATCTAACTTGTAAATGAAACACCTAAATGAATCACCTACACGATAATACCACATACACGTTGACACAAAATAAACTAACCTATCAATCACAGCACCCGTAAACTCATCCAAAATGTCCTCAAAGTCTTCAAGTTCCTCGGGAGATGAAACCTGAACTTCGGTTAGCTCTGGTATCCTTGCATTAAGATACATTGCAGCCTTCCCCAACACTGTTTCTGTTGTTTATACATTGAAATATTCACATAGTACACATCATAATGCCCAGTATTGCAAATATATGTGTGTATGAAGTTGCAAGTATGTGTTATATATGAGAAACATTTTTTGTGCACATCATGTGTACAAAATTTCGAACGAACTCAAGAACATACCTCTACGATGCCAAAACTTTCCCGTTAATGCCAATATAACTTCAGGTCCTTCTAATTCAATAAATTCAATACTTCCAGTGATACCCACTGATGCAGGAATATCATGTTGACCTAATAATATAGAGATTAATATAGAGATACAAATTTTTGGAGACACATATGAGCAAACTTCTTATTTATAGCAAGTGATACGAATATGTAAGTATATAGTCTCGTACGTACCAAACATGGTTTTCCCATAATCACTACTCATCAACTCCTCTAAACATTGTTCAATCGATTCTTTATCTAATGGTAGTATCAGCTCTTCATAAGTATATTCAGAATTGGAAGAGGAGAGTTCATCGTTTGACCACGCATCGTAAATGTTTGCATTCAGTTTCGTCGTCGTTTGCCATATTCTCGATACCCTTGAGTGAGATGTAGAGGTACTAAATCCCGATACCTTTGTTGTATATATGCCCAACACGAGGACGATATGGATGAGGAAGGTAAGCGAGCATCGTCATAATTTGTTATTTTGGGTTTTGCAAGTTATTTGTGTATTATGGTATCCTTCTCACGGATGTAAACTTGGCTCTACTATATATTTCTACTTGTATTGTTTATAATATATGTTGTGCTGAATTGTAGATTGTAGTGGTATGGGCGTGAGCGCTAACTTTCATAGTAAGTCTCTCTTGCTTGATGATGATGCGCAGTGCAATGATTATGAGTCGTAAGGCTGTTTCTTACAATAAAGTTTATTCCCGTGTGTACTAAGAAACAGCCGGATAGACTTTCATTTTGTTGTGGATTGAGAGGTGTGAGTGTATTGGTTGATAGGTGTTATTTAGTTGTTTGTATATTGATACTGAACGCGCAACTACTACTCACCATCAATATAGAGTATTAGTATAACAGTTAGGTTTTATACTTCCCTTCTTGCCTTTCTTCGTCGGATTACATAAATACGGCCACGCTATTTTGAGTATCAACCTCAGAAAAAGACAACCAAGAATTATAATTATACGTTAGTTTATCTAACCATACCCAATTCAATATATGATAAGTGAATAAAAATATATATCAATCAAATAAAACAACTCCGCAACAACCATGAAGACTTGTGCGGCATGTCATGAAGATTTATCAAAGGATAAGTTTAGCAAGAAGCAATGGAAATTGAATCAGCGTAGGTGTAAAGTATGTATAGCTGATAATCGAGAGGTGCAACAACAGCTACAAACTACTGCAAATAACGTTGTTGATGATGGGACTATTAGTTTATTAGATTCTATGAGTATTGATTACAATACGTCAATAACCGACGAAGAGCTATTCAAACAACCTCAACCAGAGGAAGATTGTCCGATATGTTTCCTACGGTTGCCGTCGTTATGGACGGGGACTAAATATAAGTCATGTTGTGGTAAAGTTATATGCAGCGGATGTGTATATGCAAATGCAATGATTGACCTCAGCAAGCAATTATGTCCATTTTGTAGAGTTCCTATCAGGAAGAAGGAATTAAATCAGTTACAGAATCGGGTAAAGATGAATGACGAAAAAGCCATGTACAATTTAGGTTGTTGCTATGATGACGGAGCATTTGGCTGTCCACAAGACTATGCAAAGGCATTGGAACTATGGCATAGGGCAGGGGAGCTTGGTTATGCCGGAGCGTATAACAATATTGGGGTTGCTTATGATCGAGGAACAGGAGTGGAAGTAGACAATAAGACAGCTAAACAATACTATGAATTGGCAGCTATGCTAGGTCATGTTGGGGCAAGATACAATCTTGGATTGGGTGAGGAGTATTTTGGCAGTAAGGATAGGGCATTGAAACATTATATGATTGCAGTAATAGGCGGAGATGTTGACGCTTTGAAGAACATCAAACGATTGTATATGGGAGGACATGCAACAAAGGATGATTATACAAAAGCTTTAAGGTCTTATCAAGAATGTTTAGATGAAATCAGGAGTGAGCAGAGGGACAAAGCTGCTGCATATAGCGATGAGCTAAGGTATTACTAGATAGATATTCTTTCGTTTGAAACTGCTACCTATTCTAATATCTAATTACATACTTGAGGGTATACTACTGTTCTATACTACTTTAGTTTTAAACATTCATACCACCTGTGGATCTAATCTTGATTTGTTATATTCATAATCTCCCTAGCCAAATTAGCAACCTCAACATAATATGCAATAGCATATCGAGATTTAGTCTGTGCTACTTTCAATGCCGGTGGTGGTACCCCGAATAGGTTTATTGGATCTGCACTTTGTAGACGATGTTCCTCGTCGTTGTTGCTCGGTGTTTCATCTTCTATTGTCCACTTGTTTGTATCTGATGTTGCTTTGTTCGAAGAAGTAGTATCCACCGCCTTACCTCGTCGTCTTCTCAACCCATCACTCTCTATATTATCTGATCCAACCGTTTTATCAAGTGTAGGAGTAGTTTTTTGCTTTGCAACTTCTCTCATTCCATCCAAATGCAATACAAACTTTTTACTGCCTTTTGATACTCCGCCACTAATCTTGACACCGTCATCGTCACCACTAGACGGTACATCATCTTCCTTTACCAAATTTGGTTCTACATCAACAACACCACCGTCATCTATATCATCTTGCAATTCTAACAAGGCACATGCTCTCAATTCCTCACGAACGTCATCCGGTGAATATTGTTGTCCGCTGCTGCTGCTACCAAATTTACGTGCTTTTGTTATATTAAATATAGATGATTTTAAATTATCATTAGCAGTAGTATGAAGTATTTCATATTGTTGTAATAGGGTTAATAGTTTGGTTGTTTGTGTGGTTTTCGTGGTAGATGTAGTCATGATTTGTACTATTGAAATATTATGAGAGTTGAGAGGTTATATTTGCGTGGTATCTCCAATCTAATACCAGTATATCAAATTCCAACAACAATCAAGGTAAAACTAATACTGACCGTTAAGAGAGTATTAACAAATGAACTAGAGGAGTATATATAGTATAATAGTATCAAACAACAACAAATAGAGTTTTGTGTTTAGTGTTTTGTAGTTTTCAGGTTCATGAAAACTCAGTTTGGGAGGAAGTACATATTTTTCATATATTCATATAATATTATGATGGCTCATGATGGGAGGACGATTGGTATTGAAATAAGCTACATTCGTATGCTTCAAATACACCAACTTGATCAGATTTTAACACTCTTTCGAATAGTAGTTGTCTCGTAAGGTGATATTATCATTCGAACGAGTTTGATCCAAAGACAGATACCCACCCCCATCAAAAAAGGATGCTACTTTTAGTTATTGCTTTGCAATTCCTATCATGTATACATTCATTCATACATCTGCCACCGCATAGTTACAATCATATACAGCTATACTCACAACAAGATAACTCAGAGGATACTAGTGCTACTTCAAATGATGGTATTCGACTCAACAAAGTCTTCAAAGCAACACATTCACGACGAGAGGCAGACAAACTTATCGAATCTGGACGTGTTAGTGTCAATGGCATGCCAATAACAACAAAGGGTGGTATGAAAGTTATACCATATCAAGATTCAATTACATTAGATGGCCAAATAGTGCATGGATGGGAGCAAATGAATGCAATTCAAAATACAAATCAACAGGATTTAGGAGATGATCAAGTAGAAGAAAGGAGCTCATCACTCAACACTGAATCATTTGAATATGTCAAATACTTTAAACCAATAGGAGTAACATGTACAACAGATCAACGCATCCATAACAATATAATTAATGCAATACAAAGTGATGGATATAATCCACGACATCGTGTTTATCCCGTTGGACGGTTAGATAAGGAAACATCTGGATTGATACTACTTACTTCGGATGGACGGATTGTTAATTCGGTATTAAGAGGTGAGAAGAAACAACCAAAGGTATATAAGGTTATGGTCAATGGCCGATTGCAGGAGAGTGATCTGCAGCGACTACGAGTGAGTAGGAGTAGAGTAGAGTTTATGTACTATTCGTATCCATTTGGTTGCTCACTAAAACCTTCTTTTCTCTCTCTATCCCTACTCTTGTCATCAATACATACTCACTTACTATTTCATACCAGGATGGTATAGTAATAACAACAGTAGCACAACGGAAAGGAAAATCAATCGAAGAGAATACATTAGTTGCCAAAACGAAACAATGTAAAGTAAAACGAATAGGACCATCAGCAGTGGAAATGACTTTGGTGGAAGGTCGGAATAGACAGATACGTAAAATGATGGAAGGTATTGGTTATAAAGTTGTTAAGTTACATCGTGTTGAGTTTATGGGTATACATTTAACTGGATTGAGAGGGCCTGGAGATTGGGCTTACTTGAATGAAGATGAGATGAAGCTGATCGAAGATGCATTGGCAAAAGGAAATGAATGAATCGCTTACCGGGGAAGTTAGATGAATGATCGGCATCATCAGATACAAAATAGATCAAGTCCCTTCACTCATTCGGTAGTACCGGCCACAATAGTGACTCACCAACTTGATACAGTATCCTTTTGGAAGTGTCAGTAAGTAGTGGTTAATATCACCCGATAACCCCTGTTAGAGGTGGTAGAGTAATACGCACTCTGCTGACAAAGAAGACGATAAGATACAGCCGCGGCATGAGAGTCGAATGCGTACAAAGACGGAAGAGTACTAGAGTAAGATATGAGATATGCGAAGGAAGAAGGAACAACAAGAAGAAGAAGAATCAATATCAATATTCGTTACTTATAAAGAAGACCACTAAAGTCAGACAGCAGTCTATCATATCTTCACTACAATAATATAACTTATCTTCTATCCACTTTCTCCATCCCACCTCGCTAGTCGCCGCCTTGAAAAGGATACCACATTTCTCGACCTCGAGCACATATTACCTTACTTCTGCCTCGGCCACCGGTGGTGAAAAGAGCACTTATGCATGCTTAGTATGTATGTTTATTCTATAGTCCTTCCTGAATGTAGAGGAAGAAGTACATGCTTTGTAGTAGGGTAAAATTTCTTCGCCGATTGGTTTTAAGGCATTTTCTTCCCAAAACAGAGTTTCACATTCATGAAAACACTTTCATCGTGTGACCAATATCACAACTGATAGGCCGCATGATATCATTCAGCGCCTCTATCATTTCTTCTTTATGCTCTCTTGACGGTCGGCATTGATTTACTTTGGCAGTTGTTGGAGTTTGATATTGGTATTAGGAGGAGATTGAAGATACCACGTACGATACGCACAACCACAAAACCAAAAATAAAAAATTTGAAACAATATGATGCAAACCTTCCTCGTTAGTGTCCTCGTGTTGGGCGTATATATAACAGCAATATCGGGATTTACTACCTCTACAATATCTTACTCAAGAGTATCAAGAATAAGGCAAACAACGACGACTCTGAATGCAAACATATATGACGCCTGGGCAAATGATGAATTATCTTCAAAAAACTCTGAATATACCTACGATGAACTGATACTATCCTTAGATGAAGAATCGATAGAGCAATGTTTAGAAGAGTTAATGCAAAGTGATTATGGCAAAACCATGTTTGGTAAGTACGAGAGTATAAACATATTCGTATCACTTATTGTTATATTAGAAGTTTCCTCATATTATGATGTGTCTCCAAAAATGTTCATCAAAATTGTATATAGGCCAACATGATATTCCTGCATCAGTGGGTATCACCGGAAGTATTGAATTTATCGAATTAGAAGGACCAGAGGTTATATTGGCATTAACTGGCAAGTTTTGGCATCGTAGAGGTATGTTATTGAGTTAGTATTGAAATTTTGTACACATGATGTGCACAAAAATAATGTTTCTCACATAATATACATATGCTTGCAACTCATACACACATAATTTGCTATACTGGACATTATGATATACATATATAAATGCTGCAATGTATAAACAACAGAAACAGTATTGGGGAAGGCTGCAATGTATCTTAATGCAAGAATACCAGAGCTAACAGAAGTGTCTGTTTCATCGCCCGAGGAACTTAATGACTTTGAGGACGTCTTGGATGAGTTTACGGGTGCTGTGGTTGATAGGTTAGTTTATCATTCATGTTTATACTGTATAATTGGTACTGTGATTGTAAGGTAAACTTACGAACTCTTTCCTTTCCCTCCCCTCTGCTCTATTCGAAAAGAGTGGACAAAAGGGCACCAGATTTCAATGGGGATAGAGAAACGATGGAATACCAAGGTATAGATCCTGATGCTAGAGGACCATTTGTATTCAGTAATAGTGGAGGTATGATCCGTCCAGCGTAGAGAGCCTCCCCAAAGAGATGTATAAAGTAAACTGCACGCCTATCTTCTAGTGCATAATGGTCTCACTACTTAAACACCACTACACTTTACTTACTCCCTCTCTTGCAACTACTAAAGATGTTTGACATATCATGGGGAGAAATAGCAGTACTAACCTCCGCCGGACTAATATTAATAGGACGGAAAGATTTACCAATAGCATCACACGCGTTAGGACAACAAATTGGACGCATCGTAGGATTACTCCAAGGTGCTCGGATACGTGCTGATCGATATGCAAATGATCATCAATTGAAACAATTACAGAATGAATTTAAGAGTGGATTGAGAGAGTTGGATGCTGTTAAAGCTGAATTGGCTGGTAGTATGTTATCTAGTAGTCAGGTCGGCGGCGGTAGTGGTAATTTGGGTGCGTTGGTATCGAGTGTTGATAAAAAGAAAAAGAAGTCATCATCAATGAATGGCGGAGAGATGATTGGCGGTAGTAGTATGCTGGCTTCATCAGGATTGCAATCTTCTTTATCTAATAGTAATATAGTGGGTAGTGTCAATAATACGATACCACCAACAATACCGCAACAGTCATCAAACAATATGAATAACATGGGTGCGGAATATCTAGCAGCAGCACAACAAGCAGAATCTGCAAAGGATAACAACAATCACAATATGGCAAACCAAGCAGCATACTTGGCACCCAGATCACAATCGGTAGCAGCAGTAGCCGAAGAAGAATGGGAGAAACGTGGTATTGGATTCAAATCTATAGCTGAAAGTGGTGGTGGACAAAATGATACACATGATATGCACTCCTCCTCAGCAATTGGCAGTAGCAGTGGAAGTGGAGGTGGTGCAACGATTTTATCGAATTATATACGACAATCATTAATATATGATCAATATGAACGTACGGTTAGAGAACAGGATGAGGCATTACGTTCTAGAGTTGATAAGGTACGGAATGAACGTATCATGAATAAGAACAATGATAATAAAGGGGAATGACATAGCTTAAGTCTTTCCATATTTACTTAGTGTATGTGCATCTACACATCATGTATGATCAGAGATGTAACATCTCACAACCTTACTACGATCAGGTTGCCGCAGCTTCAATAAGGCACGTGCCTCCACCTTCTTAATCTTGGCAACGTCAACACCAAACTTATTAGATATATCAGCTAAACTCATTGGTTCCTGTCCATCATCTAATCCAAACCGTAATCGTATCACGGCTTCTTCTCGTGGGGATAACGTCCGGACTAATCGTCGTATATCCTCCTTGAGCATTTCTTGATCGACTAATTCAGATGGACTGGGGTGTTCAGTATCCTTGACGAATTTGTCCATGGTATCACCGGAACTACCGCCATCACCAGTTGACATGCTACCCTTACCCTTTCGTGAATCAATATTACGATCTAAACTACCAACCTGTGCTCGTTCGGCACTGGCGGTATAAAATCTTAGTTTCTTAACACTCATACCAACTCTATCGGCCAATTCAGCTTCATTCGGCTTACGTCCCAATTCATTCATCAATACACGTTCTTGGATACGTATATCATTAATCTTTTGTATAGCACTTGGTGGAATCCTAACAGATCGTGATTGTTCATTAACATTCTTCGATACCTCCTTTTGTATCCACCATATGGCATAGGTTGAGAATCTGAAACCTAATTCTGGATCAAACTTTTCAGTTGCACGGGTTAGCCCGATTATACCTTGTTGACATGCATCTTGGAATTGAATTGAATTGGCAGATTGGGTGGATATGGCAGATTTTTTGACAGCCTGACGGGCTACGGTTATTACGAGACGTAAGTTGGCAGCGATTAAGGCTGCCTTGGCACGTTGTGATCTTCGTATCTGTTGTTTGAGACTTGGGACTGTATGATTTGTTGCCTTGGCCCATTCCTGATAGGTAGGTGGACTGAGGGTGGTTTGAAGTTGGGAGGAAAAGAAGATAAGTGAGTGCCGTGGACACATCAGCAATATCACAAACATACTAAAAATAAAAACTTACCATAACAACTCCTCCTCCAACTCATACCGTTTCTCTTCCAATACACTTAATATCCGTACCTGTCTACCCAATAATATTTCATCTTCCTTATATAACAATTCATGCTGTCCTAAACTTTTAATGTAGGAACCCATGGAATCTGATCCTGTTTCTTTGACTGTTGCACGAACTCTGCCTCGACGGGAAGTTGTTGTTGTTGAAGAGGTGCGGGATGGGGAAGCGAGGGTTACTGCATTTGAGTTTGCAATTTCATCCTCTCCTTCTATAGCGGGTTTAGCTTTATTCCCCTTCTTCTTGACCACCCGTCTAACTTTACCATCCCCAACAACACTTTCTCCATCTTCCCCATCATCATTATTACCAGCCTTGACAGCCTCATTCGCCTTCCGTCGAGCCTCCTCACTTAACTTATTATAACTATCTTTTAATGCTAATTGATTGGCAGCTTGGGGTGATGAATCAGGTATTAATGGATCTTGTTCATTGGTATCATCTTTTAATAGTGTGCGGAGACGTAGATTGATTTTATTGGATGTTATTATTTGTGATTTGTTCACTCTATTTGGTGGTTTGTACTTGGTTTGTGAGTTGTTGGGTATTTTCTTTTTAATTGTTGATCCATTGTTCAATTTGATCATAGACTCTTCATTGGACGTATCATCGTCCCCGGATAGATCAACATCATACGGTGAAGACATATAGTCGGGTGTGAATTGTTCAAATACATTCGTCTTTTTACCACCACGAGATTTGACAAATTTCTTCTTATTAGAATTAGAGTTCGCTCGTTCGGCGGACGCACGGGATGTTGATATATCGTGATTGCCTAATCTTTTGTGTACCGCATTTAAGGATGTAAATGTAGTCTTTTTGTGTAATTGATAAGGTGTAGTAAATGCCTGAACTGAATTGATGGCTGAGCAATTGAGAATTGCTGCAAAGGATACCATTGCAATACTAGCTCGTCGAGGCCTCTTTCTCTTTCTAATCATATCTCTATCATTCCCATTAGTATTAGAGGTATATTGCTGATGTTTGGACATTATATTACCATCATCTAAGTAGCAATCATCTTCTTGTCGGGATGAAATTTCAGAACATTGGATATCGTGGCTATTGTCGGCGCTAACGCCGCATCTCCGACATATAATTTCTTCGTGGCATGGATCTCTTGCTAAAGATGACATTGCTATCATATTAATTCTCTACAACTATTTAATGGTTAATCTCCCTCACAATGATGTCATTCCGAATTCAACAACTCATTGCATTTTATTTTACATTGACTGGAAGGCTAGGATACCACCCCAACATGACTTCTGGAGAGAGTAAAATCGATAAAGAATTCTACTTTGGGTATTGCAATAATGGATATTTCTATGGTCTAAAATACTTCTGGGCATTAATGAGGGGGTAGCAATTGCTTTGTCTGGTGCCCGGGCAATCAAGTTCAAGCCCTTCATTTTTACTGACTATACGTACTAACTCGTCGTAAGTACGATCGATAGTATTCCTCTGTAATAGATTGCAATTGGTCTTAGTATTTGATTAAAGAAGGATCTACTAACACGTTATATAGTATTGTCCAGTGCTTAAGAATTGATTGCAATCTGTCCTAGTACTTCATAAACATATAGGTATCATAGTTACAGTATAGGAAATCATCCCACATATTATGTGGGCGTTTATTGCAACCTTTATTGGTATACATACTGCACATTCATTTACTGTCAATGTACCTCCAATACCAACAACACATACTCCAAAACGATTGGGTACAACGACCTCAATCTTCATGTCAAATACATTATCATTAACATTAGATAAGCCATTAGGTCTAATACTTGAGGAAAGTTCTACTACTAATGGTGGAGGAGGAGTTGTAGTAACTGCTGTGAATGAAGGAGGATCAGCATATAACTCAGAATCAAAGGATGCATTGATACAGTCTAAAATCAATTTAGTAAATGGAATAGATTGTAGTACATTACCTTTTGATGATGTTATGGATATAATTATCAATGCAGATACAACTGTTGATATTGATTTTATATTACCGTCGTCTCCTTCTACATCAGAACCTGTAGTAGCAGTTGAGGAAGAAGAGGTAGTAGTGGAGGAGGAAGAAGTTGCACCTGCATATACAGTTGGAACATCTGTCAGCATCCTCGTACAACAACCTCAAACAAACAAGGGAGATATCACAATCAATGCCAAAGTTGGAGACAATTTAAGAAAAACTCTCTTATCCAATAAGGATATTGAATTATACCGTGGTATGAAGAAGAAGCTGGGTAATTGTGGTGGTGGAGGACAGTGTGGATTCTGTGCTGTTGAACTAATAGACGAAGAAGAAGTTTGGGGCGAGCGTAGTGATTATGAAGCAACACGAATTGGCAAGAATGGTAATGACAAGTGCAGGTTAGCGTGTATGAATAATATTGTGGGGCCATGCACTGTCCGTACTTTATAAAAAGAGGAGATTCTATATGAGTTGGGAAGGATAGCTTGGTCAAATAGTGGAGTGTAATGACTAAGGAGTCTGAGGGTGAACGGCGAATAGATATATCAGTTAGTTTATCGGTATTATCTTTAGAACAACAAGTAATATGAAAGTTGGCTACGACACCAGGGAAAATGTATCATCGTCTTAATTTATACCACAGATCAAAGTGACGAATCATAAGGTCCAGGAAGATGTAGCGTTTTCTTTCCATCAATCTTTGTTAGTTTCCTCTACAAATAAGACTTCGGCTTGCATATCCTTCTCTCACAAGGACGTCCATCACAGACAAGTCCCTCACAGCAAGGGAGTTCGGAGCGATCACAGCGTTCCCCTTCCAGTAAACATTCATTTCGATCGTTATCCTCAGTTAAGAAATTGATTGCTTCAATTGCTCCACGAAGGTGGGCTGACTCATCTTGATGATCATATTGAGGATCGAGTGGGATGGGCGGTCGACACCTGTTGGCTGCACAGAAAAGGCCAGAGCAGCAAGAACTAACACTGTTACCAGTGCAGTAGTCATCCTCAAGACCACAGACACATGTCCCGCGGCCTTCTTCATCAGCGGGGCCGGTACATCGGCCGCTGCCATGACAGCAAGTAAGTCGTTCGGGGAAGTTGTTGGGGTCATTAGTCTCACAAGGTCCACCTAGTTCACTACATGTATCATTATCCTCAGTTAAGAACATGATTGATTCAATTGCTCCACGAAGATGAGCTGAATCATCGTGATGATCGTAGGCATGCGTACCAATGGACAAAGATGCAAGAGTAACGACGCAATATACCAAAACTAGGAGTTTCATGTTAGTTAGTTATTGATTTTGAAATGTTATTAGTTTGTTGACTTTTTATGATACAGGCAGAGTGTGAGACAGAGATCGAAAAGGCTTTAGTGTCTTGTGTATTGGAAAGCAAAGCCTATCTTGACGCTCTAGATGATCTTGCTTGCTTTGAAAGGAGAGATGGTATCCTCTTGGAGGATCGATCTTATACCAACACACACATCGGCACATCTCTACTCTTTACTATTAGACAAAATTGGTTAGTTGGATCAACATTACATGCTACAGGTAGTATTGGTTTAAGCAAACAGTTGTTAGTTAGTTTATAGTCATACAAGTGTCAAACAGGATACATCTCATCTCCCCCCATCCCCCCAGAGAACACCGCTCGGGAATTAAATTACCATAGCTTCTTCAAAGTCCATATTACGACGTTGGCAGCGATTGTTTCTTCCACAAATCTGGTTGCCAGGGCACTGTTCACGCCTGTTACGTGTACTACTATTGTAGTTGCAACGTTTTCCAGAACGAGGCTTCCTGCTTTTATCACGTACACACCATCCTGACTGATTACAACGCTGTCCGTTTCTACAATCACCGTTCCTACGACATGAACGCTGGTTGTTTTCCCTCACGCAAATGTTATCTATATTGAGTGAGATAAGATGGGTGAGATGTTCATATCTTATGAGCATATAATATCATATCAGAGTTACGAAAGAACAAGTACTTACCGCGGCAAATATCATTACGATTAGGACAGTCTCTATCACGACTGCACCCGTAGTTTCGCCTTTCACATCTCCTACGTCGTTGGTTACAGACCGTATTACGGTTCGGGCAATCCCTATTGGATCGGCATCGACGTCCACTCTCGGTCATGGCAAACTCAAAGTCACTGAGTTCTGGAGTCTCTTCGTCTTCGTCAGCAAGCTCGAACTTGTTGTTGGAGAGATCCGATAAGAACATGTCTTCTGCATCAAGAAAGTCAACCTAGTATAATGAAGAGACGATATAGTTTAGAGCTTATATCATGTGCACATGATATCTGTATAACAACAAATTGGACTTTACTTACATCAGTAGCCTGTTCTGATGCTTGAACATGAGTATTAGTGTAATCATGAGCCCCAGTAAGCGCGGCATTGACAATGAGCATGGCTGATGTAGATAGGAGAAAGAGCTTCATATTTCGTTGGTTGTTTAAGTTGTCGAGTTTGTTTGTTGTTAAAGGAATAGACAAGTTGCTTTTTATGAGCATAGAAATAGAAGCATTTGATCTATGATGTGTGATCTCCAAGAAACTAGCAAGATGTCACACACAACAAGATGGTGGATTGGCACGAGTACTCCTACTGCAGGCTAGAAACAACCAAGATCGTTAGACGGATCTTCTTTGAGATGCCTCATATGTATCCTTGGAGATGTTGAAATGCAATGCACCTCTTCTCATCTAGTTATAATGATATGGCGGCTGTGCTAGTATATATATGACGATAAGGCGACTATGCATCCTAGTGGCAAATGGAAGACTCTGTTTAACGTAACAAGACTTTACTATATCATTATCTGAGTTTATTCTGTGACAATGTTACATCATGTACATTAGAAGTATATAACAGTAGTATAATCATGTCTAACCGTGCCCAATCTAATATCTTTACATGAACGAATGAAGTATACATAATGCCCCAACGAATAGTAATGTACTGGGGTTTGTTGCATATGAGCCGCTTATAATGTTGTTGTTTGTTGGTCGTGACGTTGGAGACACTGTGGGAGATGCTGTAGGAATAGCAGTAGCAGTATTTAACTTTGCATACATTGTCCTCATTGCTCTGTCTCTATCAAATTCTTCTGTACTGTTGCCTGTGTTCATATTTGCAAGGTACCCACTGCGTGGAATTTGTCTTTCCACAAGCACTTGATAGATATACGATGGAACATTAGGTTCACCTTCCTCTCCCGAACATGGATCTATAGTTGCACTTTGTGATTCAACTTCAAATGGCTGAAAATTTGTCTTATTCGCCATCTCGTAACATACGAATGTCACTAGCTTATCATCATCATCTCTTGTACACTTCCTTGTGTATTGCTGTGCAACAGCCTTGGGTGGTGATGGTATACTACCAGAAAATCCTGTACAACCAAAGATCACACCAGCGTTGTTAACATCTGGATACTCAGCATCGAATTGTGATCTCTCTTCACATGATAGCGGCATGCTCGAATCATAGTCGGTAAAGTTGGAGAAAGCAAATTGATACCACTCATTGCAATTGTATGTATGACACTCGCCATCGATACCACAGAACTCTCCAATAGGGCAAGAACTTTCACAACCAGTAGGTATTACAGACATAATGCTTTGTTGTTGATGTCAATACTATCTGTTGATGGATTGATAATCGATTAATATGATGTGTATTGTATGTTTTATATATATGAAAGCATCTACCACTTCAGAAGGAGGAAGCAACTGTGAATGGAAGGAAAAGAAGGAGTATACCAACAACAAGATCCTTTTACGATTAGCAGCTTATATGTTGGTAGATCTCATATCGATATCATCCTCTCTAGAAGCAAGATCTTTTTTTCTTTCAACTTCTCTTTTTGTCGTGTCGGCTGTCGGTATCCTACAAATGAAGCAGGCTTATCATGTATCATCATCAATAATGAAAGCGGCTGAATCAAGGCTAAACCATCCTCATATTACTAGCTTTGTCACTTAACCAAACCTCATATGAAGTAGCTTATAGCTAGTTGTAGATATTCGATGGTATCCTTATGCTTATCTGATATGATCTTAGATTTAGTACAATTAGTATTAGTAACTAAGGAATGCTATCATCTTGCATTGTAATGTATCCGTACACGGAGGAATGTATGACGATCTCCCTCACTGTCATCATCAGTGTCATTCCATTTATCAGTCATTTCAATCTCATCTATTATCACCTCAAATTCATCTCCCAACTCTCCACTTTCGAGTCTTTCTCTAAAGTCAGGAAGAGCTTCTCTACCGTCATTTAAAGGGAAGGTTAATAGCGCTTCTTTAGCCCCACCAGCCTTGCATAACATCTCAATTGTTTGTAACAGTGGTAGTGTATCCATTGGATAGTATACCAAATCTGATCCGATGATTACATCTGGTTTATAATCGGTTGCTACTTTGAATATACCCATCTCATCATGCCAATCTAGTCTCTTGACAGATCCAAGTTGATTCTCATCTGCTCCAATGTTGTAAGCTAAGTTTCTACCAAATAGACTCTTGGCCATTAGTCTATCACCACTGTTTGTCGTTTGACCAAGTGCTGAATTACGGTATAAAGCATCTGTAGATGATTCTTGTGTACTGTCAGCGGTTACTTCCTCTTCCCAATAATCTGTTGCAAGAATACTTTGTATTACCCCGTTTGTACTTGCAAGATACGTCGACGGGAGGCCACAACCAGAACCCAATTCTATTATCTTTTTATCCTTGATATCTATAGAATCATTTGCCAATAGACATGATAATACAATTGCAGATGGCCAAACTGAAGAGCCTAACTTCCCACAGCCGAAACTTGTTTCTCTTATGTTGACTATCATATTGTTATTAATCATTATTTCATTTGCATTAGTATTATGAGTATTTGGAAACATAAATGCACGTTTAGTTGTTGGATAGTACATCTCAATCTCATCCTCTTCTACATTTGCATCGGTAGATTTTGGTCGAACTGAATGTATAATGTTATTCTTATCGTCACCAATATCATTTCCAAAGATTGTGTATGATCTGATAATGGTGACGGTATCACTAGCAGATGATGTTGTTGATGAGAAGGCTACTACTATCGATTGATATTGTATGATAACTACAAATAACAATGAAAGTATTGCCGAGCTGTATATGGTGTTCATATTGATATAAAGAGTATTTATATAACACTGCAAACGTGCAAGAAGTTGCTGTGTTTAGTTCAGATTCTCTCTATCCCTCAAGTGATGATTGTAATGTCAATGGATACGATGAAGATGTGAAAGTATCTTCTATATAGATGTACAAGTCAAAAGAAAACTATGAATGATGGAAATGAGGAGTATATAGTTGTCTTTTACAATTCTAATGAGAGTGATAGAGCGTAGGTACGATTGCACATCGACGATATCTCCATGCCGATATTTGCCGAATGATTATCTTTGCAAACCAAGACGAATGATTATCTTTGCAAAGATCGAACACTGAATTTGACCTGGATAATAATTCGCGGTCGATAAACTCTGGACTACAAATTGGAGACGAAAGTCAGCTGTAACTTCAATATTATAAACAATATAGTCTCCGCAATTGTCTAGAGACGATTATTGACGGTGGAGTTTTCATTCAAATTTCAGAAGGAATTATTTGCAGCGCAACAAAGTAAAACATTATTTATTTTAGGTGCACTAAGCAAGACAAAACCTATTATTGAGTAACCCAATAATATGTCTGCTGGATATGCTGAACGCTTATCCGAATATCCCAACAAGGTAAATTATAGAATATCATATAATACTGCAATGTCTTTGATATCAACTAACCAAACTAACCTCATATAATCTCATAAAACATGATGTGTCATTTTTTAAACTTTGGTACATGTGATGTGTACATCTCCACAGGGAGTATGCGGTCTACCAGAAAGCATAGAATCAAAACGATCCTTCAATACAAAGTTGGACAAATTAGCACAATTAATAAAACAATCGAAATATACAGTAGTATTAACCGGAGCAGGCATTTCAACCTCGGCAGGTATACCTGACTTCAGAGGTCCAAATGGTATCTGGACAAGAGAACAACAGCGTAATAAAGATGAGAAGAAGTCTAAAAAGAGAAAGTCTGGTGATATTACAAATGGTGGAAATGCTGCCAATGGTGATAGTAAACAAAAGTTCATATCTTTTGAGACAGCGCAACCAACATATACACATCAGGCATTAACTCATTTAGTACTTCATCCGCCTCCAACTTTGGATGAATCAGACGAGGGTGGGAATAACAAAGACAACACCAAACAAAGGACATATCTACATCACATTGTAACTCAAAATGTAGACGGATTACACCGCAAGACATCATTACCCCGATCCAACATGAGTGTTTTGCACGGGTGCATCTTTACAGAGATATGTGACACATGTCAAACAGAGCATGTCTCAAAAACTGAAATACAATCTATTGGATTAAAGCACACCGGAAGACATTGTACCCTCGGTGGATCACCCAAAGGTTCATGCCCTGGTAAATTGAAGGATACATTGTTAGATTGGGAAGATGCCTTACCAGAAGCTGATTGGCTTCGTGCACAAGAAGAATGTGCCAAGGCTGATTTGGTATTATGTTTGGGTACTAGTTTAAGGATAGAACCGGCGGCTGCCTTATGTACATATCCCACAGACTACCCATGGCCTTGGGATAGTGCCGAAGGTACACCTCCAGAAGATGACGAATACAAGTCCAAGACACAAGAAGGAAAGAAGAAGAAGGCTGCTCATAAGGCAAAAACCGCAAACAAAATAGGTTATGTTATTGTCAACTTGCAGGAAAGTTCGCGTTAGTATTGTTTTATCATGTGAATTCAAGTATTCAATATGAAGTCCCGTATTGAATACTTCATTTGGCCTTAGTTTTTCTTTATTTGACTGCTTTTACAAACCACATATACTAATAAACGTTACTACTATCTTCTCTTTTAATACTCAAATTGACGTCAACTTGCAGACAACTCCATATGATAATGAGGTGGGAAATGCTTTAATTGTTCGGGCTAAGGTTGATGATGTAATGAGAGTGCTTATGGAAAAGTTGGGATATAAAAGTGATTGGGACAAACCAGCATAGCCATGTTTGTTAGATATCTATCTTGTACAGGGAAACGGAATATAACATATAAACAAATACTACTTCACTAAATTTATTTACATCCTATTTGGAATCATTGTTTCTTCATGGAGGATTTAAGAGCACCTGTAACTTGAGCTGATCCACCCTTCTCGCCGTCTAACCATGACTCTTGGGAGCTCTGTGAGTTTGAAATCTTGGTTGACGCGTCAGTCTTCTCTCCATCCAAAGATGATTCTGTCGTTTTAGCCTTGGCTGCTTCCTGTGCCTCCTTCTCTGCCTCCTTCTTCTGTTCGGCAACGAGTGCATCATTCTCAGCAACCATTATCCTAGCTATGTCGACCCCCTCTTCTTCCCATCGGCGTCTATTTTCTAATGCATAATCTAAATATTCACTAGCCGCCGATCCAAACACGCCACACTCTTTCAGCTTCTTTGCCAAAGGTATGATGTAAAAGTCGAAGAAGCCAATCTCACCCTTATACCAACCGTCTCTAGGGTCTACGGCTCCTCTATCCTCTCTAAATCCCTTGGATAGCTCCTTATACAATCGTTTGTTCCATTTCTTGAAAGTTTCCCAATGTTGCATCGTGTGGGCCACATCCGATGCTTGCATGATCTGTTCGAATACAAGTGTTGCCTTAAGACTGCGCAAATTTACATCATCAAGTAGTTTGTCGGTACTTTCATCTAATGCTAGATCCTTCCTCGAGGAAGGATGGAATGCTTTTTGCCATCTAGTCTTGCCTATTGCCGACCGCTCCTTGTCAGCAATGTCCGTGGCAAGGACTGTGTTTACAAGAAGCTGTTTGAATCGGACCATTTCATCTCCGTTGACAAATATTAAGGATTGTAACTCACGGAAACGATCTTCCATAAGAATGTTCCAAGCTATGGTAATGGAATGCTTCTCTGCCACACTTCGATTGTCAAACTCGGCACATAGAGGATCATTCTCCTTGACAAGTTGGGCATTTGGTACACCCTGGTGATCAACATCATGTACAAGAGATGAGAATACCACCACGAATTGTGCAAGTGGATCCGCACTAATACCAAAGGTACGAGCGGCCACTGATGCAATGTCTTCTTCTTCATCTTCAAAGGTAGTACAGACTCTGTTGAGAAGCTTGTTTGCTGACATGGTAACATGACTTGCATGGTCAAAGTTATGGAAGGGAACATCTCTATACATAGAAGCTATTCTTGCAACATATTCAAGGAGTTCTATCTGTGCCTCGGAACTAATGGCAATATCAGTTGATACTCCATAATAGTCATCCCGATATGCAGTATGAGGGAACATGATCTTCTCTGATAGCTTATTCGAAAATGATAGCGTTTTATCTTGTTCTGATGGAACGAATTGCTGTTCAATATAAGAATCGTTGAATGAAGATGGACCATTTCGATTGTCAACGATTTTCAACAAGTATGATTCCAAAATGGCTGCATTCCAACGAATCAGTCTCTCCTTGGCTACCAAACTATCACTATCTATTCCTATACACTTCCATGATTGACGAAGTGCACGATCTAATGATACTGTTGGCATAGTACTCTCCTTCTCAGATGACTGACCAGTAGCATTCAAACTCTCACGTAAACTTGGTGTAAAGGCGGCGGCAGATGATGACCTACGTCTATTAGGCTGAAGCCAGTATGTCTTGATGGCACCCTTACCCTTTGCGGAGACTGGTCCTTCTCTTGGCTTAAGCCAGTGACCCTTGCCAGAAGCATTAAGCAAGTCGGCAGTACATTGTGACACTTGAATCATGTTCTTCTCACCAGTGCTTTCCATTCGAGACGCCTGTTTAGGGTAGAATGTAAATCAAGTATACGGGGGTTAGGTACAATTACAGTTGCAAAGACAGTGTAAGAAGGATACTCACCACGTTGATTGTATCACCAAACAATTGGAAACGAGATTTCTCTCCCCTCAAAACACCCGCAGTTACAGGTCCACTATGCAGACCAAATCTCATACCCAACGATGCTGTTCCAGGTCCAAGATTTGCCTCTAGCCTTTTCGTTAGCACGTTGAACTTTAGTAAACATCTAACAGCATACTTGGCAATAACTATGGCATGGTCATCTCGTGGATCGGGCAATCCTGTCACGGCAACATAACAGTCACCCACAGTCTCTACCTTAAAGACACCAAGTTTCCTTGCCTCAATATCAAACTCTCTGTAGACTGTTTCCAATAAACGGAATACTTGTGATGGTTCACGTTCGGAACTGTGGATTTGAGAAAAGGATGAGGATGAGTAACAGTACTAAATAGCGTCCCATTGGCAATCAGACAGAGATAGAACATGAAATAGTCTTACCACCAAGCTGTGAAACCCTCAATATCTGCAAGCATAACAGTAGTCTTCTCAAAGATTTCAGCAATTGGTTCCATTTCTCCAATCTCCATACATAGATTATAATCGTAATCTCTGCTTGATGTAGGGTGTGAAAGGAATCGCTTTAACTGCATTCCGGGAGTATCAACAAAGTCCGAAACCTTTGATTTAATCGATCCCTTTCTTCTGTAGGATGGGTCTTCTGGATCATATTGCTGAGTTGAGTCAGTATTTGCCGCTTCAATGGGATCTCTAAGATCTTTTCGACTTGACATTAAGCTATCTCGTACAAATTGAGGGTATAAGGAGTGAACTATCCTAGCCGAACGAGCAGCACTTCGTACTACCACCTTTTGACGATAACTATTGGAAGAGGGGGAAGGTGAGAGATTGATTAGATGTAGCTGGAAAACGATAAAGAAGGTAAGACATAATTCTCAACAAACACTTACTTGACAAAGTAATCATACACAAAGAAGACTATCACCGACAGAAGGAAGAACAACGCCGCAATGATGATAAGGAACATGGGTTCTTTCACATAAGTTTGCAAATACCCCACATGATCAGTAGCATACACTTCAATAGTGTATGATATATCGTTATCTGGAACCTGAAATGTATATGATAACATTGTCCACTCATATTGACTTTCAGTGGCTCGACCAGTTTGAAGAAATGTGGCACTGTAATCTTCTACGATATACGTCGCGGCTTTGGTGCTGTATGTTCCATCCGGCAGCTTTAATTTTGATTCTAGAACCACCCGAACCTCGTGCGGCCCATATGATGCAAGGGTTTCTTGCAATACGTCAGTCCATGAGAACATTTCGGCTGCAAATCCGGCAACATCAGACGTGGAACCACCCTCAAATGGGGATGCTGCATAGACTGGGTAGAAAATGGCCGTGCACATATCTTCATCACCTCCGTCACTGGCTAGGGACCTCTGCGCTTTCTCACCCTCACTATTGGTCAGCATAATCGGATTGTCGATTGAGACTGGGTTTAGATAAAGTGGGAGAAGAGTGTCACTGCATGGCATAAGTTCTGTGGGAAAGCCAGGTGCTCCCGCGGCGTCCTTCATATCTTGATGAGATGACATGGATCGTCCGTGTCTAGTATAGCCACCTGAAACTAGTCCAGCATCCACATCCTTCTTCCATTCCAATATACGGTCTATGACCACCCTATACGGAGGGTGAGAGTAATAATCCCACATAATCCCTCCTTCCGTAAGCTCCTCAGGGGCAATCTGCCAGGCTGGAACTTGAAGCTTTGGTGTCGATGACGATTCTCCTTGCAAATTCCGGGAAAGCTCGGCACTTGTACTTGTTCGGATTCCACCGGATACTACACCCTTCACGGGAGGGAGCGCTGTATCTGCAGCATACTTTTCCCAATCTTTACCATTTCCATCGAGCAAGGGGGCAAATACTGCCGCACGAGATTGAGATACGACCAACATTGCCGAACCAATCGAATCATACCCAGGCATTGTAACATTAGGCCAGGTATTCTTCCAATTAAATCTATTCTCCGCAGCACATGCCAAAGTTTCTTCTGATGCTATGACTGAGGGTGGATGATTTGCCGTCCTTAAAACATTATCGCCCGTTTCCGTGCCTAAAATACCCGAATACATCTTACTCAACGCTCTGACCGATGCGGCCTTATCTTGAATGCACCTTAACGTGGTTGTTACTAATATTGTTGACAATTCCAAGTATTGATTTTTAAGGACATCCCTTTCCATGTTGCGGAAGAAGGTATATGTCAAGACGGTGACAATTACGGATACCACTGCAAATAAAGAAGTATTTGGATTAGAAAACAGGATAATAACACAGAGATCGGGTGAGCAAAATGCCCCTGAACACAAATAAAATTGTTACACTCACCAATAAAAGTCAGTACTACTGCAATCCGCATAGCCCATACTCTTCGACTAGCTTTTAAATATGCCGCACCCCCAACCTCGGCAACTAACTCATTATCATCATCCGTGCCTGCCTTCCTCGAACCACCACTCCGTTCAGTTAAATTATCCGATTCATCCATCCTTGCACTTTCATTAATTTGCGCATCTCTACGTGAATCACTGTAATCCATGCCACTCCCCGCCGATGACGTGTTGGATCTTCTAAAGCTGGGGATTTCAGTACTTCTATCCAATAATGCCGGATCTCCGCCAGAATCATCGGGATTTTGCTGCTTTTGTATATTCCGTAAGGAGCGTATACTTTGCATTTGATAATCAGATCGAACTCTACTCAAGGGAGCTGGTATAGATGAAATTGGCACGGTATTTCCCCGTTGTTCAAATTTATTTGGACGGTCCTCATCTTGCTGTTGACCACCGCCGCCGGGTGTAGTTGCATATTGAACATATCGTGATGGGGATTGAGGCTCATCGTCCCATCCTGCATTTTGATTATTACCCCCTCCTCCCTTACTGGAAGAAGAATTAAATTTGGGGTTACTACTCCTCTGCCTTGCACTTTGGAATGAGGCTGCCAATACCTGTAATCCCGTCATATTATCACTTGCATTTGATGCATTACTTGCCCGGCGGAATCTACCTCCGGAATTAGCGGATTTGCTTGATGAGGTGGATTCCATGGTACCTCGTCGTCTATAACTTGCCATGGATCGATTCTTTAATATCCCCGGCAGAACGACCATATTTCTTTTACTGTCCGTTCCATGATTATTGGCCCTAAATCCAAGGTTGCGGCTAATATTTGCTCCATCATCGCCCCCTCCATCGACGTGTACCACTTGCTGATTTGAACTATTCGATGATCGACGTATGGTTTTAAATACGGGTGGTATCATCCCAGGATCGTCGGGGTGGGAACTATTCGTATTTTGTGTATTAAACGAACTGGAGAGTAGGTTGTGGCCTTCATTTAAATGCCGTAACTTGCTATTCTTCTTCCGTCCAAAGGATGCCCTGCTACCTTTTGATCCACGGGAAAATGCTAAAAAGAAGGTGACGTATGGAAATTAGTATGGTTAGAAAGGCAAGGCAATAATAAGGACTCTACCCAAATTAAATACACATGATGTGCACAAATTCCCAATTTAAATAAAACATTCCCCATCCCCATCTCCTAACCTTTTAAATCCCCTCCCCCCCCCCACCGAAAACATACCAATAAATAAACATATTAAAATAACAATACATACCAGACTTGGAAGATGTAGTACCACCACTTCTACTTCCACCATCTCGTGTACTAAAACTTTCCGATAATTTAGATGATACATCCAATCCATCTGCACCACCGCCTTCTCTAATTGAATTGGAATAATCTGTTAATTTCGAACTAGCATCAAGATTATTACCCCCGGGGATGGCATTAGCACCACTTCTATTACTATTATTAATTGATTGTCCCGCGGCACTGGCACTAAATCTACGTCCACCGCCTACACGGTTTGGTTGTCCGGAGATACGATGTCCTTCACTTACTGCTAGCATATCATCAAATGCACCGAGTGTTCTGTCGGTGCAGGAGGGGAAAGTAGAGAGGAGAGGGTTTTGTAAGTGAGTCGAACATAATTTCCAAAAAATGAACAAAGATGTGCATTTAAAAAAATCCCAATCTAGCAATACTTCCCCACCGCAGATAAACGCCCCTATATATCCTCAATATAATACCCTATCTCTAATTAATCCCCAAAACGTAAAAATAACTTTGCTAAAAAAAATGTGCATAAGATATGTGCACACCAACAAATCTAAATCCCCCCATATATCCTTATCATAACTCCCCAATATCTACACCCTCAAAAATAAATCCCCCCCCAAAGCACAACAATGAAACTTACAACGCCTTATCATAATTTTGACTACCCCAACTAACATCCAAAAGTATACTACTTTCATCACTATTATTACTAGATCCTCCTGTAGAATGATGATTCTTAGAAGTACTATTACTACGTTGTCTTCTTGATGATAAATTATTTATTGAATTTGTATGATTGGTATTTGTGGAGGAGTTCATACTTCTACTTGAACTAGATGTTTTAGCACTATTATGTAAATTACTGCTGCCGACGCTGCTAGTATTAAAATTATTAGACGGAGGTGTGTCGTCCTCGGCGAAGACATCTGGTAGTGTCATACTGTCATGTAATTCCTCTTCTTTAAAACTTGACATTTTATTCAACCCTGATGACCCTGTTGCATTATTATTATGCTCTCTTCCTCCCTCTCTTCCTCCCTCTCTTCCTACTATTGTTGTTGAAGAGGAAGTTGGATTACGAAATGTTGGACGCTGTTGTATAGAAGAGAGTTGTGCAGCAGTAAAAGAGCCCTCTTGTTGTGATTGTGGTAATGGTGGTCGTTCTTTTGGACGATTGTTAATTATTGAGGTTTCTTGTTGTACAACAGTATTAGGCTGCGTCATATTACTTTTATTATTATTGAGGAATGATGAGCCTCCCTCTGTCGAGCTATCAGGTGATATACCAGCGGGTGGTGAATTACGTGCACCTCCTGCTCTATCACTGATTGATAATGAAGTATTAGATGTAGTAAATGTATTATTTGATGAGGCAGTGTAGCTTGTTGTCAATTCAGTACGTCGTCCTGCTGATCTACTTGAGGAATCACCTCTTTGCAATTGTTGTGATTGTTTGGTGAGTAAATCGTCTAATGATACCGCGCTGCTTTTGTTGCTACCCTGCGGCTGAGAATCAGCCATTGATATAGAGTCTACGACGGGCTAATTGCACCCTTTTATATTGTTGCTTGTTTCTCTACTCTCTACAAGGGATTATCAATCCGCTTTGTTTATGCTTGAATTTGCTCAGCCTCAAAAACAATAATTCGCGAGATGCCTCTTTATTTCTCATCACTAGAAGGGCTTTGCTAATCCTGTCGGTATCCTCGAAATACCACTTGTTTTTCAAGATCAGAGAGAAAGTTTGGCAGTAGATTATTACGACATGAGAGCCGGTGTAGTAAGGTTATCTCTTTTTTGGTGTCGCAAAGGCTCTTTGTGAGTTGTGGAGTCATAATGACTCTGGTAAGGATGTCCCCCGCGATAGTCTCGCGTTCGTTTCATGATGGGTGAAAATGTGGTTATTGAGATCACTTTGTTATGTCGACTTTTATGTGAACAGCCTCAGTTTGTATGACTTAAGTACGTGAAGAATATCATTAGGCTAATGTGTGTTGAGATGCAAATCAATCATCTTTTGAAGAGGATACCGAATCAAAAAGTAGATAATGATAAGAATAATAGACATAACATCGTTTGATCTTTAGACTTTTACATGTAAAATATGTCTAGAATATCTTATATACTCATATTAAAACGGCAGACAATTCATCTACCCAAAACTCTACTCCACTTGGAGGACCGTTGACATATAACTTCGCTTCTGTCAACGTTCCACTTCCTCCATCCAAAGTAACATCACCCTCGATCAAGTTCCAACTATAATTGTTGAGATTCTTTGATATACCACTATACACTGGCGAGCCATTATTGTATGATGCCTTCATTGTAATCTTAACAGTGGCACTACCCGTATTCTTAAGCTTTGCCCAGAATGAGATATGATATGTATTCCCGGCGATAAATCTCATTCCTCCGACGCAGCTAACATGTTTTGTTCTACTCCCTGCCAAGTTGCTGTTCGACCTTTGCAAAGTACAGAAAAAGTACCTGATCCATGTTTGATACCATTCTCAAGTTCTATCGATCCGCCATTGGCATACCACGGCGTCAGTGAACCATCCTCAAAGGATGGATTGTAAAACAGATTCGAGTTTGTACCAAATGTCGGTGGCGAAGTTGGGGCTTGTGTGGGTGGTGCTGTAAAGTCATAGCAGTTTGATGACCCAACCGATACACAACACTTGTCATAAGCCACTTGAACATATCCCTGTGGACAGACTTGTGGTTCAACATAAGTTGGAGTAGTGCTGCAGTATTTGCTAGATGAGTTGGGATTGCAATCTGCCTCGATTTGCAAGTAACTGGCGGTATTATACTTTGCCAAGGTGATGCCATTGAATGAATATCTATCTAATGCATGTTTCCTCTTGTCATATTGCTTATTGTTTAGATCAGCCATGTCCCACATGTGCCACTGAGCTGTTGGACTGTACAGATTGTCACCCGTATAAGTCTGCGGCGCCATGATGATTCGGACATATAATAAGTTGGTAGCGTCATCATAGTAATACTTGTTGCCTTGAGAATAACGAACTTCGGTTACAGAGCTTGCCGGAGTAAACTGTTCAGTACAGGAATGGGTGAGAGATGGTGTGCACCACGGCACCATAGCTTGGATGGTAAAGCCTGTCCCTTGTGGATATGGGATAGCTAGTATCAGTGGTGAAACGACATCTTGAATCTCAATTTGATCAATACGAAGACTCTTTGGTGGACCAGCATCAAGATTCAATAACCAACCGAAGCCACCCGTAGGTCCAGAGACAATGGCATTGGCCGTGATGGGAAGTCCACCAGTCGAGTCGTTTGACGAATCAAACAATGGGCCTAAATGTCTAACTCTACCAATGGTGGGGCATAGACTATGAGCATTATTCTGGGAATATCCCTTTGGACCATTCATGCAACTAGTCTTTCCAACCGAATTGTAAAGAGAATCATCAAACCTTAGTCGAATGTGACCAAGGCTACGCTCGGGTCCATTCTCCTTCTTGATGAAGTATAATGGGCCTTCGGGATCATAGACTACATCATCTTCCACACGAAACCAATGTCCTGTATCAGAAAGTCCACTTCCGATGATTGTCGGCACATTGAGACCGCTCGTAGATCCATCAATGTCCATCCAATTCTGTGTCCTGCCACTGACTGACGAGGGGCTGTTATTGTCAGCATAATCATATAATCTGAACCGTCTACCACAATCAATATATGTCACATCACTAGTAGCTTGCATTACTTCTGGAGTATGCTCATCAGAGTGTGTCTATGGAGGGTTGAGAAGAAAGGGAGCAGAAAGAGTGTTAGTGAAAGTTGAGCAAAGATGTGTCCTCGAATTTTGACGATACCAGTTGTGGTATCCTAGTAAGGAAGAGACAGAATTGAACAAACACTTACAACAAAGCTCCAAACACTTGAGGAAGATGTACAGCCATTGACTGAGTTTGTACTGCAGCCACGGTTGGGTGAACTATCGTACACGTTATCACTCTTTCTTGATCCACAATTCTTGAATGTTGCCGCCGTAATTATATGCTCTTGATTCGTATCATACCACTTGAAACCATTTGCACTGACTTGGTTAGGATTGCCTGGCATATCCCATTCTTCTCCGGATCGACATTCAATATAGAAGTCATTAATACCAAAACCAATGGCAGATAGAGACTCCAAACCTAACTCAACATCGTGTGCTTCGAAACCTTGTATTTCCATGCCACCTGACCACGACGATAAACCTGACGAGGCAGTCAAGAAGATCTTACTGTTAGATAGTTGATACCAAGCTCGTTCTCCTTCAAAGCAGTACGATCCACAATCTCCATTGGTAACACAATAGTCTGTCAAGCAAGGAGACCTGCCGCCCTTTGCTTGATCTCTACCTGCATTGTATTCTAATCGAGTTGGGTATTGGCCGCTGTAGTAGAGGCTACCTCCAGAGTAGATTGCACCTGCATGACTCCACCACCATCCAGTGGAATGGGCCGTATTGCCATCGAAGATCTTGGCCAATCTGTTACCAGGTCTTATATTAACATTCTTGTGTGAACCAATTGGAGAGTGAAGCACGGGTAGTGCATAGCCTGACCAACCTCCTGAGCAAGCATTACCAATAACATCATTGTGAAGGTTTGAAATGTAGAAGCCCGAGGCGGTTACATCAGCTGGGTTGATCAAATCTTTACTCTGCGCAAACACGGGTATGTACTGTCCTCCTCCTGCGTTTGCAATGATATTGCTCACTGGGTGAATATGGGCGGCCAAATTGAATGATAGAATGTTATCCTCTTCTACGCCGTCTTCTAGATAGTAGCAGTATCCTGTAACATCATAGCCGACGTTTTCAGAGACAGTAGTGCTATGAGTACCGTGGATGGAGATGCATCGATAGAATGACTTGTGAATGGAGTTCTCCTTGAAGTAACAATCAGAACAACCATCTCCAAGAACGTGAAAGTGGAAAGGGTACCTTCCAAGGACATTCGTTTGTCCCATCCTAAATAATTCGACGCCTTGAACATAGCCCTTTCCTTGAGAGTGTACCATGATGTGACCTCCAAAGCCCTGAAAAGAGAGAAGAAAGTAGAATAAGCAAAGTGATCACAAGATGTGTACAAAAGGCTATCAATGTATCAAACGAGCAGCCCTCACCGTCTTGTACTTGTTGGGACAAGGAGCTAGATTAGATCCAAAATGATTTCTGTCGGTGCAACTTCCTGCTGCATCAGTCGGATCGGAGTCATCAGACGATCCCTGAACCTTAATGTTTCGACTTAGTAAGCCCACTTCTCCTTGGTAGCTACCGTTTGCAATATGATCGTGTGCAGCCGGTGCTGTGAAATGAATGGCTGAACCGACTCCAGGAACTGGACTGTTCACAATGTAATCAATGGTCATGACCTCATTCTTATGCCACTCTCTAGAATCATGTATGGCAGTAGTTGTCAACACAATCTCTTGCCCTGGTTCCCAGTTGACTTGCTCTTGAACAAGAAGATAGGATTGACCTGCTTGTACCGACTCGGCAAGTCTTGTCCACGTAGGATAATACCGCTTCCCGTGTAGGCTAATGATTCCGCCATTAATTGAGATGCCTTTATAAGTCGGCACTGCCGTGTTGCTCTGTCCTTGAATGTTGAGATCTATAGGCCGTGAACCATGTAATGTGATGATAAGCTCAGTGGAGTATCTGCAAGTCTCTGATCCTGCTCTTAGAGCTCCTTGTACATTCATACCAGAAACATCAAGAGTAATAGGAGAAGATTCATTCTCGTCAAAGATTAGCTCTGAAGTGGAAGGTACGGTGATCAAGCCCAATTCCGAAGTGACACTCTGTGTAATGATAACCTTCGAGTTGGATGGCAAAGTAACGTCTCCTGATGATGGAACTTGACCGCCCCATGTGTTTGGATCGTGCCATGAAAGTAATCCAGTCTCTTGATGGGGACAGTTAGTCCTTGGCTCGTTCAAGTTTGGAACTTGAGGCCTAGGAATTGTGACAATATCAGAAGACGTTTCATGGGTAATAAAAGGTCCATTTCCATACTGAGAAGGTGGAGTTGGTGGATGTGTCGGCGGCAGTGAAGGGAATGGCGTGGGTGGCGGTGAAGGAGGCGGTGTGGGCTGTGGTCAAGAGTAGAAAGATAAAAGTCAGTCTCAAGAGGGCTAGGCAAAGCAATACATCATCTTCACCGCACATAACTTACCTGAGCAGTATCTGCAGTTGTCGGTGACCAAGTGGTTGGCTCGGAAGGTTGAGGATTAACTTCTGAACATTCGCCTTGGTTACACTGTCCAGAACAGCACTCGGCATCTGCTTTACATGAACCTTGGAAGGATGTACATCCCCAAGCCAGCTTGGTATTTGCACCACATCCAGTTCCAGATGCACACTTGTCTTTCATCTCCTCTCCTGAGCATAAACGACCTCCGTCATACGAAGAACAAATCTGCATTGCCTCGTTAAATGTCTTCTTCATGTAGCACTCGTTGGGAGTGGTACCATAAACTCCTTGGATTGTCAAGCACTTGTCTGACCAGTTGAGTGCCGTATTCTCAGTGCAACATCTTACAACATGCTGATCGTTCATAATCATATCAGCAACAACCTCATCTCCTCCAAGTTCTGTACACTTGTTTGGTGCTCCACAATATAACATACGATCGGTGGTGACCGGTGGTTCAGTTGGGGATTGTGAGGGTATGGGTGTTGGAGACTGAAGAAGCAAGCAAGTAATGAGCCGTGAGAAAAAAGTTGAATAAGGTATAAGTATCCATTGAACAGGATTCATTCTGAACTTACATTGCTTGGAGAGCTAGTCAAAGCTTCCACAAATTCAACCGAAACGTCATCAACCCAGTACTCAGTACCAATAGCTGGTCCATTGAGATACATGTAAACTCCATTCAATGATCCGACTACATTCTGAACAGTAAGATATCCCTCAACATATGTCCATTCATCTGTAATTGTTCGTGTTATACCCCTCCAATCTTCTCCGGCGTCATCTTCAACCCTCATTGTGATCTTGAATGTATCACTTGATGCATTCTTAAGTTTTGCCCAGCACGACACATGATACTTGGCATTGGCTACTACTCGTCCACCAGATGACATTTCTTGTTCAACTCCCATCCATGAAGCTGTTCTATCTTTGCATAGGACAGATTGACTTCCAGAGTGGGATACTGATGTATCAATCTCAACAGTTCCAGCATTAGCATACCATGGTGACATGTCATCTACCCATGGATCAATTGATCCTTCAAATCCTGGATTAATAATTAGATTTGTGGGTGGACTAGTTGGGTTTGTCGGTACGAGGGAGATAGTCGGGAAAGGAGTAATCGGGGCTTGGGTAACTGGTCTATTGGTTGGTGATAGTGTAGGATCTTCTGAGATAATACAAGGAGGATCCGAATCAATACACATAACTCTACTATCTCGAATTTTACCCGAACAACAATTGTCACCCCCGCCGGGACGGCTTCCACATCCACTACCTCCACAGGTACCACACGCTTCATTGCAACATATATCTTTATTAAAAATAGAGTGTGGACATGATCCTGGTGTTATTGGGATAGAAGTTTGTGGCTGTGTAGGTGTGGATGATGGAGATAAAGATGGTTTGGCCGAGGGTGAAGTCTTTATATATTGTTGGATGAGCAAGAGGTTCAGTTAGACGAGACAGACTATGACAAAAACCATATCATATGGACAACAACACAGAGTAAACTTACACTCGGCTTCAATGAGGGTGAACTTGTTGGACTAACCGTACTAGGACTCCAACTAGGCCCAACTGTTGGACTATCCGTAACCGGAGCAGAAGTTACCGGTCTATTCGTCGGTAACAAGGTTGGATCTTCCTCTGATATAATACAGGGAGGATCCGAATCAATACACATAACTCCACTGTCACGAATGGTACCCGAACAGCAGTTACTACCCCCACCTGGTCTACTCCCGCATCCACTACCTCCACAGGTACCACATGCTTCATTGCAACAGATATCTTTATTAAAAATGGAGTGTGGACATGATCCTGATAGAGGTGATGATATTGGATTGTTTGATGGGGGTAAAGTTGGACTGTTTGTTATTGGACTTGACGATGGTACATTTGTTGGCTGTATTGGTGATTTACTTGGCTGCAACGTTGGATTATCACTACTACCATTCCCATTAGCTAACACTACAGAAACATTATCAACCCAATACTCAACATTTATATCAGGACCATTGATATATAAATAAACACCCTGTAACTCATTAACATTCACATTATTCGTATTAATTGTTAATTCACCTTGTATTAACGTCCATTCAGTAGTTGGTACTAATTGAGATATACCAATCCATCCTTCATTATTATTTGTATCTTTCAATCGAATTGTTATTCGTATTGTTTGTGGTAATGTTGTAGTGGTATCTTTCAGCTTGACATATGATGATATAACATATCGTTCATTTGGCACTACACCCGTAGCACCATTGTTTGTTGATAATATGTTTTGTTCAACACCATTCCATGTACCTGTACTACGATTACTAGCGAAGATAGATTGATATCCGGTATGATATGTTGATGTGTCGATATTAATTGTCCCGACGTTTGAATTTGCATACCATGGTGATATTGATGTTGATTCGAAGTTACCGTTTATTATCTTATTATCTCCAATAACTACTGGCTGTGGAGTAGGCGGTGGAGTAACTGGCAATGGCGTCGGCGGCGGAGGAGATGGAGGAGGAGTGACGCCGCTTGGACATCCGCTAATACAATTTGCTCCACAATGACTATCGCTGAATCCACAAAAACCCCACTGAGAACAGCATGCGCCGTTTGTACATGCCGATTGTGCCGAGCATTGCAATTGACGATGATGGGTATCGATAGTAGTAGTTGTATTGTTGTTGTTGAGACCGCGAAATGACGAGTGAGCGTCTATTTGATGGCCGAGAAAGATAATAAGGATACCGATTGTTGTAGTCGAGAAGAGAGTAGCTCTCATCATGATATCTTGTAGATATCTCCCTGTTGCAATTCTATACAGATGCTATTACTATGCTCTCCCCATAGAAGAATCATCTTTGCAAAGATCGGCGGTCGTGAAGGCAACATGCGATTCACTCATTGAATTTAGAAGCAAGCCCCAGAGGCAGGCAATTATTTGGGCAGTAGTTGAACGAAAGAATGGAACCCAAAAGATCAATGACCCCATCCAAAATCTAGACCACCATTCCTCCCCTCCTCCTCTCCTCCTCAATGCCAATGCAATTGCTTGGTGACGCTATGCATCTAGTATTCCAAATATGTATCCTATTCCGTGTCAGTTTGTTGTGGTGGTGCGTGGGAGTACGAAGATGCCTTTCTACAATAAGCAGCTACTCTTCTTCTACTTCTCTCTAATCGAGTAAAAGATAGTAATATAAAAACAATAGGACGTGTTTTCAGATTACTATACATTTAATAACTACATCTCCTTTCCCCCTCCCCACATCATTATTACCGTAGTTGGGTATACATTGCTTGGAAATTACCCCGTTCATAAAAAACAATGTTATCTCCCCCCTCCCCCCACTACTACTACCTTTCTACTCTCCCATTTTAAGTTCCACAACATTTCCTTCTGGATCTTTTAAGTAAATTGAATACCCATCACCATCGGCACCATATCGATTCCCCTCAGCGAATGGAGGATGACCCTTCTCTTTTAAATATGCAACAACTTCTTTCGGGTCATAGGGAGCTACATTGATTGCAAAGTGATCGAGTGTTCCATTATCATTATCTAATGTTGGTAATGGTGCATCATCGGCTAATCCAAATCCACCAGCATGTATCTTCCGTCCCATGGGCGCCCCGTAACATTGCAAATCAATTAATGATGTTCCGATTTTTAGATGAGAAAGTGAGTTGTCGAATCGACCAACAGAGGAGCCGCCGTTTGGCAGTTCATGCGGTTCAGCGCCAAGTACACCAACATAAAAGTTTAACATTGTTTGTAAATCCTTTGCACGTAGTCTGGTGATGATATAGATATGATGAGAATAATGTGCATAAGATATGTCTCAAAAACAAAAATGCGAGGAACTGTGCAATCAATGGACAATAATCTCACACAATGTGGTCCAGTCGGCGGGGAGTGAAAGGGGCCTTAGCTAATTTCGGAATAACGAGTGACTGGACTGACATGACTGTTGTTGATAAGAGGCAATATGAGAGGAGGTAGATGAACAACTTCATTGCAACGCTAGAATAGCGATGAAAACAACTTCATAAAAATGAAAAAATCTTTAGGTATCCTTTGGTATCCTCAACTTACTCCAAGACTGACTATGTGATGTGAGGATGCTCTTCTTACTTCTGCCCATTAGTTGGCCGCACCACATCCAATGCAAAGGAGATAAAGTGACAACTCTTTTTCGTATCACTTCAAAATGGGAGGGGAGAGAGAGCGCTCTTATCTTCCAAACATCAATGTCTTTCACTATCCCGTGTATTATATCACAGCAAACGTACCTGTCAATCCCTCTCCCATCTTCTTTACATGATGTGTA
>Ga0214480_100062_pt1 | contig 40959 bp, 18 predicted proteins | sample M1_20Mar14CPVII9_3_FD_165042 | JGI IMG/M metagenome (GOLD analysis project Ga0214480, IMG submission 165042) | Marine eukaryotic communities from Monterey Bay, California, United States - M1_20Mar14CPVII9sort6BwellE17 | ecosystem: Environmental > Aquatic > Marine > Unclassified | place: USA... | reverse complement strand
AATCTCGAAAGAGTAGCTCATCATCTCGTCCACCCTCTACTCCCAACAACAAGTCACCAAACAAGTCTTCATCCAAATCATCATCACATAGCAAACAACAACAGCAAGCTATAATCGATAAGGAAAATAACCGTACAGCACAATCAATAGCATCCGCCGCTGCCCTTGCCTTGCTCAAACCATCGGATACTGACTCACCACGCACTAAGATGCAAAAGAAGTTACTATCTGACCTCCGCTCACCTGATCCATCACTTGCCAAGTTATTAGATGTATTAACAGACTTTGAACAAACATCACACTTACGTCGTGTAAATGCCTGTGGCGCTATCAAGACATTGACATTACATAAAGCAAATCAGATACCACTAGCTCGGACGAAAGGCGTGGTACCATCCATCACATCGGTATTATGTGCAGTGAATGCCACCGAGGAGGAAAGGACACGTTGTATCAATGCATTAATGCATTTATGTGTACCAGAAGAGAATTGGAAATTAGTCTACCTATTTCCACAGACTCCAGAGGCGTTGGCCCGTAATATGGCTGATAAGTATCCACAGATACGATATGCGGCATGTCTAGCTACATCATTCTTAGCCAAGAAGAATCGTAAAGAAGTAGTAACCAACAGATTAGTAATGTATGCCATGGGACGTGTCCTCGAAGTTAATAAAAATGGTGCATTAGAACGAATGTCTATACAAGATAAGAAGGTATTCATTGGTGCACGATTATGTGTATTAAAAATGTTATTACATTTATCCAAGAATAAGGATGTTAGTAGTACATTAGCCCGGACGGATTGTGTACTAAATGCATTGGTAAATGTTGCCAATGATACGACTGTGGAAATGGCCGCGAAGATATTATGTATTGCAATATTAACAAACTTGACACGGCATCCTGATAATAGTTATTATTTAGTGTATAAGGTTCATGATTTGGTTGGGACATTTGTACGGTATATTGAATCAACATTAATTGAAGATGTAGAATTGGGTAAATGTGCAGCGTATGCATTACAAAACTTATCCTGTACAAGTAATTGTCGTCAAGAGTTGGCAAATACACCCGACTTACTTGGGAATATTACCAAGGCAGCGTTTCGTCATGACTGTCCTGATCAACAGTTGAGTGCATTGCATACATTAAAGAACTTGAGTGATGACCCGTTCAACTTGGTAACCATGACGAATACCCCTGGTTGTACGGCTACGCTATTGGCTTTGGCTAATAATGATGCTTCGTCTGCTGGAGGAGGTAAGAGTAAGAAGGAACAGGGTAATGCCATGGCACAGTATCTAGCTTGTGATACTTTGGCAACATTAAGCCACTGGTTGTTGACTTTGTCGGCAACTAGAAAGAGTGATGATGATATGAATGGTAGTAGTAGTGAGGCAGTAAGGGGTAGGAGATCGTTCAAGCAATGCACGTGGCAAGCTTGGGAGTGATTATGATATGAGGAAGAAGACGAAAGGAAGCGGCAGTATGAGTGGGGATTTTGTATACTAGATATGTAGAACTATATATGTGAGGAGTCGATCGAGGAATAGTTTAGTTTTAACTAACATGGAATATAGAAGCCAAGCGTAGAGAAACTCTTCTTCTCGTACATGTGAACTTACCAACGTGGCTCACTGCTGTTTAACCCTAGAGGACATTACGCTTCCTCTTTGCCTTGGGCTTCTTCTGAGCACTCGAATCAAACAGATCTGGGAGTCTCCTCATTAGATTGAACATGGTGGACAATCCAGATGCTTTCGTACCTCTCCAGCTAGCATGGGCTGGCCTCCCAATCCAAGTAATAACACTAGGCATTACCTCTAATTCAATATCGAGCAACTCTTGAATCTTTGGTGTATCACCATCTTCAGTTGAGAAGTGAGATTGTAGAATCTTCTGCGTGCTACTTCTTTCTTGTCCTTGTTCTTGTTTAGTTCCAAATACGATTCAAGATCATGAGGAAGGTATTCGGAAAGCCTATACAGTGTGTGGTTGGAGTTGTAAGTATCCATGATACTTGTTTTGTTACAGAGAAGAGTAGAAACAGCTCCCCATCCTCTTTCGGTGATCGACTCATTGTTGTCTTCGCCAAAACAATCATGAAGAGCTAGCCGCTCCAAAGTATTGTTTTGTGCCAAGACACTAGCAAAGGCAATCACTATATCATCGTTGATATTGTTTTGATGAAGGCCAAGCTGTTCTAAAGCAAAGTTGGGGCTTTGGAGGTAGACTGTGAGGGCTTGCCAGCCAGTTGGTGTCACCTGGCGATTATATCCCAACTCGAGACACTTTAGCGAACTCATGCCTGAAAGTATGCCCACCAAAAGTTGCATCCCCTCATTATCAATTCGATTTGAATCAAGATACAGAGTTGAAATGTCCAAGTTGGAATCTTGTAACGATGAGAACAATGTTCGCCATCCTTGTGAAGTTACATTTGGGCCAGCTGATGGCGCCATACCACTCATATCCAGTTCTTTTAATGTACCTGTACTCCTCAATAAATTACTTAGAGCTTCACTCCCTCTGTTACCAATCTCATTACCGGAAATACTGAGCTTCTTCAACTTAGTGTTACTCGTTTGTAATGAGTTGAACAGGGATTGCCATCCTGTGGGGGTAATTGAAGTGATACCGCTCAGATCCAAGGAATTCAATGTACTGATATTAGCCAAGACAGATAATGATTCATTGTTAATCCTATTCTCTCTGAGGCCCAGGTGTACTAACGAAATTTGTGACAATTGTTCGAGCAATTCCTGGCACCCCACAATGTTGATAGATTTGTTGTAAGCGAGATCAAGTTTCTTTAATGAAGAGTTTCGTATAGCTCTGCCTAATATATTTGCTGTTTCATTATTTATCCCGGTATGGCATAGTTCTAATTCAGTCAAGTTACAGTTATGTTGCAAAACAGTTGATAGTGCCCTCCATCCTGCAGACGTTATGTCACTACTGCCAGTAAGGCATAGGCTCTTCAAAGTATTGTTAAGCAATAATGCATTAGACAACAACTTAAGCCCCCCATCATAAAGACTGCTATAACGAAGACGAAGAATCTTCAATTGTGACCGTGGGTGTTTCAGTAATTCCCCAAGTACACCGACCAAAATATCTCCAATTTTAGTATTTGTTATATCCAATCTCTTGATACTGGGATGACCACGCAAACCCTCAAACAAACTCCCACCAAACTCATCAGTGATACTCATTGAATTGTAAGTAATGTCACCAATTTCCAATTGTGTAATGGAGCGGTTCCGATATATGCACGAGAAGAAGTCTTGAAGTTGTTGTTTGGTTGGCAACTTATTTCCTTGCTCTCCTAAAATATAATTTTGTGAATCATCCCTTCCTAATGGGGTGCCAATGTAACGTATAAGCAGCTTCTTTAGATGTGTATTATTAGTAATGCAACCGCCATCCACTTTCCAGTCTATACTATTGAAAAAACACTCCCCATCCTGGCCATGGTAATGGTAATGACAATTCAAGTCTATGTAAAGATGGGTAATAGCGGGATCATTATGCTTGAGTCTTTGTAATATATTCTGGTTCTCTAATACAATTTCAACGTCAAAATCACCATGCCAATCTTCATTTTCACTCATATCGTCATCGATATTATTGGTTGTTTGATTTTGATTACCATTGCTCGTTTCCTCCATTGTAGGATGTTAAGGATATAAATGTGTTGTTGCATAGAGGTATCCTCCAACAAATTACTTCTAATCCAACTTTACTGATTACATCAAAAAGAGTGAATATTAGGATTTGCATTCCTTCATCATCAATACAGTTTGAACCGAGATTCAGCTTATCCAGGTCCAAGTTGGAATCATGTAATGCCGTGAGAAATGATACCCATCCTTGTGTAGTAATGTTGTCAGGGCCATTACTTGATAAGTCATTCAAATTGATTTCAGCATACTCATATTGTTCTAGCGCAGTTATGCCTTCGCTGTCAAACTACCTAGCGCAGTTATGCCTTCGCTGTCAATCGTAGTATGTGAGATATCAAGATTCTTCAATCGAGTTGCCCTCGTTTGTAATGAGTTGAAGAATGACTGCCAGCCTGTCGGAGTAATTAATTGGTTCCTACCCATACCCAATGACTTTAATGTGCCCCATATATTAACCAATACCGCTAATCCAGCATCGTCAATGTTATTATAGAAGAGATCTAAATGCTCTACCGACGTTTGTGATAAGTAATTCAATAGTGTCTGACACCCTTCCTTACTCATAGATTTGTTGTGACCAAGATTCAAAGCCTTAATTGATGATACACGTAGAGCACTTCCCAATAAATTTGCTGCATCTTCATTTATTAAAGTACTAAAGAGATCTAACTGAACCAATTTGCTCTTTGAATGGCGTATAACATTTGAAAGTGTCTTCCATCCAAGTGGTGTAAAGTGTTTGTTGTTGCTGAGGGATAACCTCTTTAATGTACTGTTGCCTACTAATGCATCACACATAATATCGAGTCCCTCATCATCAAGTTGGCAGTAAGGAAGACGAAGAACCTTCACTTTGGACCCCGGATGTTTCAATACTTTCCCTAATGCACTGAATACTATGCCTCCGATTTTAGAATGTCCAATTACTAATATTTCAATGCTGGGATGACCACATAGACCCTCAATTAAACTCCCACTGAACTCTTCGTCAATAATTGTATGGGTGCCAAAATTATTGATAGAGCGATTCCGATACATACACGAGAATACGTCTTGAATTTGTTGTCTCGACGGCAATTTGCTTATTTTCTCTCCATAATGAGAGTCACTGTAACACATAAATATTTCCTTCAGTTGTGTATTACTAGATATACAATCACCATCTTCTTTCCAATCAATACTACTGAAATGGCTTTTGCCATGTCGGTCATAATTCAATGTCATATTCATATTAGTAATGGACGGATCATTCTGTTTGAGCCTTTGAAATATATCCAAATTAAACTCAAAATCAACATCTTCATCGTCGCTATCCTCCTCATCAATTTTATAGTGGTACTCTTCATTAGTATCATTATCATTATTCATATCATGGTCTTGATGATAATTTGCGTCCTCCATCTTGTTCTAGAATATCAGCGGCTGAATATCAATACAAAGAGGTACGATATAATGTTATGAATTGCAATTAATGAAGCAATCTGAGTTGCACAACTTGTGCATATGATGTGCTCAAAAAAGATACACGCTCATAAATGATATGAGCCCAAAAACATACATACCCAGTTTACATACCTTTTGCCGATTGCTATTTGGAGCAGTCTACTATCGCCGCACCGTCAGAAGCTGTATGGAGAGGGTAGAGAGGCATTTGTTGGATTTCCCATTTAGTTATCAAAGACTCCCATTCACAATTAAGAAAAGATATCAAAGATATTTTTTTGATCAACTATAACAATGGGAGAGACGAAAGTTATATACGCTGGTGGAGGATGTTGCACATTTGCAATAGCACTCAGTGCCTTGATTATTGCATGTCTAAGTTTTGTACGTGTCAATGAACTGAGAGACTTATCGGCGACAACAACAATGGCATCATCATCATCAGCTATGACATTGAACAGTGGTGGCGGCCCATCACCTACAGAATTGCACGGAGTATGGCAAGTGTGTGGCCAAGTTAATGCTTTAATGGTAACCGGAGAACAGAATGATTCCTTTGATGAATTAGATATCGTGAACTTATCAGCATATCTAACCTATGTCTTTCGACCGAGCCTTCGAACCCCTCCGAATAATGAATATCTCTTTGAGGGCGATCGATGTGGCTTCACTCGACATGCAAGTACTGGTGTCGATGAACCACCAATTACTTACTTTGGTGCAGACAGGAAAGTCCGCGTTAGTATTGCTTTATCTTGTTAATTTATGTGTTCATTTTGCAAAGCACATGCACTAACATATGTTACAATCATCTATCTTTCATCTCCATAAACTGTGAAACGCACATCTTCAGTCCAACCATTGGTAGCTTAGCACCAGATGGAAGTCAGGCAACCTTCTTTCAATACTTTAACAGTACAGCAACAGTAGCACCAAAGACACAACCAAATCAAGTTTACATTCAACACATATGGAGATTTTTATCCAAGGATATAGCATCAATTAGTATCTTTGCTTGGTACCCTAGTAATGATGCATTTAATGCCAATACGTCATTATGGGGATATCAAAGCACAGCTATCTATAAGAAAGTTAATAATGATATACAAACTTGTGATGCGTTAGCTGATTATGTTACTGACAACTCCGATGATTTACCAAGTCTCGATTTACAATGCAATGTCCAGGTGTGAATGGGATATAGTATTTGTTATACTCTACTGATTTAGGCAGCCTATGTTGAAATGAAGGGATGAGATTTGGTTAATGAAAGATCGAAGGGGTACTTTTGATTATTGGTTAAGAGCGACAAGTAAGTGGCTGTAATTTTAAAGGCCCACAAATGAGGACAGAAGACACGAGGAAGATTGTATACTAGATATGTAGAATGTACGAGAATCAGAGAATGGTGAGATAAACATAGAGTTAGACGTATATGTACCTATTCTACTTCCAAGCTATACACCACGCTTCCTCTTGGCCGCATTCAGTTTCTTCTTTTTAGCACTTGAGTCAAAAAGATCCGGTAATCGCCTCGTTAGATTGTACATGGCGGAAAGTCCACATAAGTCCCTACCAATCCACTCAATAGCAGCTGGCATGACATTCAAATCCATATCAAGAAACTCTTGAATGTTTGAAGAGTCATCAGCACTACCAGAGAAATGAGTCTGTAAAATCTTCTGGCGTGGAACTTCTACCTTGTGTTTGTTCTTGTTCAATTCTAAATACGAAGTCAGATCGTCTGGCAGGTCTCTTTCACCAAGGAATTGAAGCGTATGGTTTGAGTTGTAGGTATCCATAATGCTTGTTTTGTTGCAAATTATATTAGAAACGGCGTCCCAACCTCTGTTCGTGATCAAATCATTGCCATCATCATCGGTACAATCGTCAAGAGAAAGAAATTTCAAAGTTCTGTTATGTGCCAAGGCACTAGCGAATGCAACCACTGTATCATCATTAATTGTGCTACCATTGAGATAAAGTACTTTTAATGCAAAGTTGGGACTCTGTAGATAGTCTGTGAGGGGTTGCCAGCCAACAGGTGTGGCCGAGTAGTGAATCAACCTAAGATGCTTCATCGAGGTCATACTTGTAACTAACTGTATTAAAAGCTCCATCCCTACATTATCAAGGTTATTATCGAAGTCGAATCTTGTTAAGTCCAAATTAGAATCTTGTAATGATCTGAAGAATGTTACCCATCCCTGTGAAGTAATGTCATCAGAGTCATTTGGGCATACTAAACAATCCATCTTTAGTGTTTTCAAACTGCTCATACTACCCAATAAATTACCTAGATCAGCAACACTTTCATTGCAAATGCAATTATAGGAGAGGTCAAGCCTCACTAACTGAGTTCCCCTCCTTTGTAATGCAATGATGAACGATTGCCAGCCTCTCGGAGAAGAAAATCTCATGTTCCTTATATCAAGAGACTTTAATGAACCAATATTAGTTAACATCAGCAAACCATCATCTTCAATGTAATTATAACCAATGTCCAGACTTTCTATCGAAGTTTGTGATAACTGACTAAGAAAAGTCGGCCACAATGAACTGCTAATTGATCGATTAAATGACAGACTTAGAACCTTCAGTGATGATAGACAACATAGAGCACTTCCCAAGAAATTTGCTGACTCATTATTAATTCCAGAATTTTGCAAGTATAACTTAACCAGCTTGCAATTTGGATGGCGTATAACAGTTGAAAGTGCTCTCCATCCAACAGAGGTAATATCTCTATCGGCCCCATCATCGGGTTTATCACTTCTAAGACATAGCCTCTTGAATGTACTGTTCCCTGATAATCCATTACATAAAATGCCGAGACTCTTATCAACAAGTTGATCATTTGGAAGACGAAGGTCCTCCAATTTGGACATAGGGTGGTTTAATATTTTCTCTATTGCACTGCATCCAATCCTTCCTAAACTACTATCTGCAATTTCTAATCTCTCAAGACTATGATGACCACTTAATCCCTGGATTAAACCCCAACCGAACTCATCAATAATATCAATCGAACTAATGATAATATCCGTAATGAACTTGTTTCTATATATACACAAAAAGAAATCTTGTAGTCGCTGTCTGGTAGGTAAATTTTGCCCTTGATCTCCCAAAGTATAGCTTGATGAATCATTACTATAAAGATGAAACTTCTTCAGTTGCGTATTATCAGATATACAACTCCCATTCTCTTTCCAATCAATGCTATTGAAATAAGGTGCTTCTTCGTACCACCCATTCAAATCTATGGATAAGGTAGAAACAGCCGGATTATTATTCTTGAGTTTTTGCAATGTATTCATATAATCATAATCTAATGTATCATACTCGTCTTCATCGTCACTATCATATTCTTCAATACCACTGATATCGTCAATATTACCACCATTCTCCATATTATTATCTTCTTGTTGGTTTGTGCCGCCGTCCTGTCGAGAGGGTGGTATGGTGGTGTATTGTACTATGAACTGTTTTTTTATTGGTATTTGATATTTGTGTTAGTTTGTAAGCAGCAACTCTAGAGCATCAAACCTAAAAACTGATCCAGTGACCACACTGGCAATTACACCAAATGAATGATTGTGAATTGTGGTACCATACTAATCCCATCATATGTAACCTGATAAAAGATACCCATCTTTGAAGATACCACCACCAATCGAAAGAGTTGATATGGTATTATCGATAAGAAGTACACTGTATCTAGTCCTCAGTCGATATTGAACTATTGCTATATCTATATGCATTCCATTGAGTGATTGTGTGCTTATTTCATCATCCAGAAATAAAAACATAGCCGCCGGTATCCTTCCAATTCCAACCGCCTGCCCTCGCCCAGCCGCCGGCCCGGAATCACTGTGGCTGTAGCAAAATGGAATGACGATGAGTGTTATTTAGAGTATGAGTAAGTTGGTAGGCTCAATTACTATATATAATACAGAAGTTCAGAAGAGAGGTTTACTAGTTGAGAGTCTTACTTGAAAGTGTCAGTGCAGCTTTCGCTTCCTCTTTGTATCATTTGCCTTCTTATGAACACCGGAATCAAAAAGATCTGGCAGTCTCCTCATCAGATTGAACATGGTGGACAATCCAGATACATTTGTACCCCTCCAATTTGCATGAGTCGACCTCCCGATCCAAGCAATAGCAGCCGGCATTACTTCCAATTCCATATCAAGCAACACTTGTAACTTTGAGGTATCATTATCAGAGAAGTGAGTTTGTAGAATCTTCTGACGGGCAACTTCTGCCTTGTCCTTGTTCTCGTTCAATTCCAAATATGATAATAGATCGTCAGGCATGTTTATCTGGTCGTGATCCCAGCCAAGTGCTTGAAGAATGTGGTTAGAGCTGTATGTATCCATTATACTTGTTTTGTTGCAAAGAAGATTAGGAAAGGCTTCCCATCCTCTCTCAGTAATTGACTCATTGCCATCCTCGTCAAAACAATCATCAAGATAAAACCGTTTTAAAGTCTTGTTATGTGCCAATACCAAAACACTCATGAAGGCAGCAAGCGTAGCATTATTGATTTTATTTTCACCCAGAGTAAGTTCTTCTAATGCAAAGTTGGGACTCTGTAGGTATCCGGTGAGAGCTTGCCAACCAGTAGGTGTAATCGAGTGATTGGCACTTAAACTGAAATGCTTCAGCGAGGTCATATTTGAAACTAATGGTACCAAAAGTTGTAACCCTTCATCATCAATATTATTATGACTTAGGTCCAACCTAACGAGGTCTAAGTTGGAATCTTGTAATGCATTGAAAAACGATACCCATCCTTGTGAAGTAATTCTGCCAGATATATAATATATACTGAGTGCCTTTAGCATAGTCATATTACACCTACTAAGAGCAGCTAAACCTACATCGCCAACTCTGTTACTGGCAATCTTAAGCTTCACCAATTGAGTTCCCCTTGCTTGTAATGTGTTGAAGAAGAACTGAAAGCCTGTTTCAGTAATTGATTTGTTGTTACTTAGATCTAAAGACTTTAATGCATTAATATTGGCTAATGAAACCAAACCAGCATCGTTGATATTATTCCTTCCAATATCAAGACGTCGTATTGAACTTTGTGATAAGTGATTGAGTAATGTCTGCCAACCTCTACTACTGATAGATTTGTTTGACGATAGATTCAGAGCCTTTAGTGATGTACTGCTGATAGCTGCTGTCCCTAAAAAATTTGTTGCATCGTCGTTTATAAGAGTACTGGGGAGATCTAATTGAACCAATTTGCAGGTTGGGTGTTGTATAACATTTGAAAGGGCCTGCCATCCAACAGAAGCAATGTCGTTGTTGTTGTTGCTAAGACGTAACTTTTTTAATGTACTATTTCCTACTAATCCACCACATAATAAACCTAGACCCTCATCATCAAGTTGACAAAAGGAAAGACGAAGATCCTTCAATTTGCACTTTGGATGTTTCAATACTTTCCCTAATGCGCTGAGTACTATGCCTCCCAACTTACCAGACTGAAATTCTAATTTGATGATACTGGGGTGCCCACTTAGTCCTTCAATTAAACTACCACTAAATTCGTCGTCGATAATTGTATGGGTGCCCAAATTAGTTATAGAACGATTTTGACGTATACAAGAGAAGAAGTCTTGAATTTGTTGTCTCGGCGGCACTTTGCATCCCCCTCCCAATTGTCGCGTCGACCAGTCATTATAGCACATGAATATATCCTTCAGTTGAGTATTATTAGATATACAATCACCATCCTCTTTCCAATCAATTTTGCCGAAATGATCTTTGTGACTATTCAATTCTATACATAGACGAGTAACAGATGGATCATTCTGTTTGAGCCTTTTAAATACATCCATATTGAACTCAAGCTCAACATCTTCATCATCGCTATCCTCCTCTACCATATCAATGTTATCGTCATCATTAGTTCCCTCATCGTTCTCCATATCTTCTCAACAATATTGTTTGTTACTACCTATTACTTTTGGATACACTTGGGGAATAAGTTTTTGTATCACTTCAGATATAATTAAATCCAACACTGCTAGAAAGAGCATTAATAAAAACCGATCTAGTGACTACACTCTGGTAGTATACCAAATGAATTGAGGTCTTAATTACTATGCGTCAATGATACCACCTCTTGAATCACCAGCGAGTACCAGAGTGAAGAGTGAAGTTACTCATTGCAACTCTCATAAAAAGATACCATTATCGACCACCACCAATTGAAAGAGTTGATATGGTATTATCGATAAAGAAGTACACTGTATCTAATCCTCAGTCGATATTGAACTATTGCTATATCTCTCCATTGAGTGATTGTGTGCTTATTTCACATCTAGAGAGAAAAACATAGCCGCCGGTATCCTAGCACCACCAAAATTCAAAATGGAAAAATGACATATCATATGGTATATTTCAGGGTTAGGCTCAATACTATAATAATACAGAAGTTCAGAAGAGAGATTTACTAGTTGCGTTAAGTGTGGTGACCGATTTTGCAGGCTCGAGATCCGCGTCATCTTATCATATATCTAAGATACCATATCACATGTTATCGAAGACATCATTGCAATCAACACATCATATCATGAGATACAGAATACCATCAGCAGTTATCAGATACTCTCCTATACTACTTCTATACATACTAATTATCCTCATACATGATTGTAGTAGAGTAGAATGCTTCACTCGACCTACTCCGCCGTCACCGATACCAATCTTAAAAGGGTCATCAAATTTAGTGTCTCAATACCATCATCATACATCAACATCATTGCAAAAGAAACAACACAGTACATTATATGCAACTGCTGATGAAAATAACGACGGCGAGACTATACTAGCCTCTTCCCCATCCAACGAACAACAACCAACAAAAACAGCAACAAGAAAACAACCAACATTAGCAGAACTCGAAGATTTAGAAGAAGCACGTCTAGCACAAGAAGAGGAAGAGGCAACCACTAAATTCAACAACGGACCATCGAATTTATATAATGATGTATATTCTGTTACACCCAAGTCTATATCTCGAATAGACAACAGTGGCGGCAGTACTAACGGTGAAGAAGGTAGTAGTAACGAAGATCCATTAAACATATCACCCCAAACTGAAATCCGATTAGCAAAAGCACGTGACACACTACAAAACACACGTCTCAATGAAATGTTTGCCGAAGAGGATTTACAAAATTTACAAAGACAACAAAAGATACAAGCATTAATGGATGAAGATGATAAGATATGGAAAGAGGAACGTCGTAAAAAAATGATGGGAAAGTATGCAGAGGTTGATAGTTGGGAGGAAGTGGAGAAGATGTTGTTGAAGGATAGAAAGAGGGAGGTGCAGGGTACGTTTCTTTTGTTGTGTATTTAAGTGTGTGCCTAGTGGATGTATTGTATGACATGGCTGTATATTAGCAGAGGCTGTGGGCTGAGGACTGATTGGATTCGTTTGCTCACATCTTGTGCACTTTTTTACCATATCTCATGTCCTCCGACCCTATACCCTCCTCCTCAACACACTATGTAGAAATTGAAACAAAGGTAGCAATTGCAAAACAATCAGGAGTAACATTAACTATGCTAGAACCAGCCGATATATCTGCATCATCTGATAATGACGAAGACAATAAAGACAATAAAAAATCCAACTTTAATCCAACAATTAGTGTTGCCGGTAAATCATCATGGTTTGCAAATGAAGCCGATGAAATGAAAATTGATTTAGAGTCTAAGTTTCAAAGTTTAAAAGATCAATCTACCGATGATACATCTACACCTACTGCTTCAACAACAACTACCGCTGCGGAATCAAATGATAAAGAAGAGGCACCAAGATTTGTCAATGGTAAACTTACATCACGTGAACAATTAATGGGTATATCAGTTGGATCTGCTGGGGGATGGTCACTCGAAGTATTCCCCGGTGACTTTGTAGTACATAGAAAGTATGGTATAGGCCGATACGAAAAGACTGTCTTAAAACCAAAGACTAAGCTCACAGATGAAGAACGAGAAGATGCCGAAAGTCGTCGTAAGGAAATTATTAATGAGTTAATGAAGGATGGACGACAATTAGATGAAATACAACGTATAGTTGAAACTTTTGGTACAGAGAAGGATACTGATCCAATCTCCAATCCACTAAGTACATTATTGGAAATTGCGTATAGTGATGCTGTGGTACATGTGCCTATTGACAAGGCATATCGATTATCAAGATATAGAGCAGGCGATGCAGCCATTAAACCTCGATTAAGTAGAGTAAAGGGTGAGGCGTGGAGTAAGGCCAAACGTAAAGTGGAAGTATCCACGGTACAAATGGCCGAGGACGTCTTGGCATTATACGCCACACGAGAAACATTAAATCGACCACCATTCAACCCAAGTAAAGAAAAGAAAGTGAAGGAATTCTCCAAATCATTCAAATTTGAACCAACACCTGATCAATTTAAATGTTTTGATGATGTAGAGAATGATATGGTATGGAGATCACGTCCAATGGATCGATTAATTTGTGGTGATGTTGGATTTGGTAAGACGGAGGTTGCCATGCGTGCATTATTTAGATCAGTAGCCAATGGCCGACAGGCGGCACTATTGGCACCCACGGGTGTATTGGCCGCGCAGCATTATCGAAATATAATGAAACGTATGGGTGAGGATACTGATCATGAATTTAATATTGCATTATTAAAGGGTGGGATGGGGAAGAATACAAAGAAGGGAAGAGAGTTACGTGCTGATATTGCCGAGGGTAAAGTTGATATTGTTGTTGGGACACATGCCTTATTATCGAATGGGATGGCTTTCAATGATTTGGGATTACTGACTGTTGATGAAGAGCAACGATTTGGTGTCAATCAGAAGGAAAGGCTCAAGTTGATATGTAATTGTGTCGACGTGTTGACATTAAGTGCCACGCCTATACCAAGAACATTACAAATGTCATTAAGTGGGATACGAGATACATCAACTATTCGATCTCCACCACCCATGAGGAAACCCACCATATCATATGTACAAGAGTTTGAAGAAAGTCTAATCCGAGATGCCATTGAACGGGAACTGGCTCGTGGTGGACAGTGCTATTATGTTGTACCACGAATCTCTCAACTAGAAGAAGCTGAGACTCTGCTTAAGAGGATATTCCCAGAGTTACGTGTCATACAGGCTCATGGACGTATGGCCCGTGGAAAAGCAGAAGAGAACGTGGCCGCCTTTGCTGAGGGGAATCATGATGTCTTACTTGCCACTACAGTTATTGAGAATGGAGTAGACATACCTCGAACCAACACAATTATCATTCAGAATGCTCAAGCATTTGGAATGTCAACTCTATACCAACTTCGTGGACGTGTGGGTAGGTCAGACTTACAGGCATATGCTTACTTCTTCCACAAGAATGATTTCCTCACGGAACAGTCTGCACAGAGACTACAGGCCATGGCTGACTTGACTGAACTAGGTTCAGGATTTGATGTGGCCAATCGAGATTTAGAGATTCGTGGTGCCGGCTCTCTGCTAGGTACTGAACAATCTGGCATGGCAGCAAGGGTCGGATTTGACCTTTACATGAGAATGTTAAAGAAGAGCATGCGTCAGTTACGTGGCTTGGATTTGCCTGTAGTGCCTCGAAGTAATGTCTTACTTCCTGGTGGAGAAGGTAGTATCGAGTGGGATGATGAAACAACAAGTATACCAGAGTCATACATTAAAGATGCCAAGGAACGATCCAAAGAAGAGTCGCTGGCACGTTTGGCCGAGAGTACACAACGTCTGGTTGAGATTACAAATGCGTGGAAAGACACGTACGGTTCAATACCGGCTGAATTACAGAGTAATCTGAAATCGCTGCATCTTCATACATGCCTCCGTCAACTAGGTATTGATGTTGTCGGTTTAGACGAATCGACTGGTGACTGTATACTCCGCTCACCAGGTCTAAGACCTAGGCACTGGGCCATGATTTGTTCCAAGCTACCCAAGGGTTCTCCACCCAAAGGTCTTGATGTTATATTTCCCGCTCGGTTCAGCTTCTCGGAAGATGATACCGAGATTACTGGTGGACAAAAGATAGATTTGAAAGAACTATTAGGCAATCCGAAATACAGTGACGATGACGAAGAATGGGATGCTCTAGATGAGGAGGAAGTCGAGGCCATGAAGGAGATATCATCTGCCGCGAATGTGAAAGACTTATCAGAAGTAGATATAGACGGCTATCCTAGATTTATAGTCAAAGGTCTTGGCAAGTCAGTCAAGAAGGGATCTAGAGTTGATGCCCTTCTCAAAGTACTGCTGCCTCCATCAAAGGTTGTATTTAAGAAACAACAGAAGGATAAAGAGAAGGCAAAGGTGGCAGCTGAATTGAGAGAAAAGCGAGAACTAATTGCAAAACAAAAGAAGGAACAAGAGAAGCTTAACTCAAGGAGAATGGGGTACGCCCAGTACTAGATGCTAATGTAAATATAATGCAGTAGTTTACAACATGAAGAGTAGAGGTATGGGAGCAGTTAAGAAGTGCAATCCATTCATTATTATCAGAATACTATGTATCTTAAACTCATCATAATCATACTTCCAAACTCTCCAATATACACACATCCCATTTTACAATACATTTACAATCTTTCATACACATTGATAGTATAAACCCATCTCATGATATATCAAATCTCTCAACTTCTTCTGAATCTCATTCGTCAAACACATCTTAATTAAACAATATGGTAACCACTCCAAGCAGGTATCATATGCTATGATCTCAAACAATCTTCTATTGCAAAACAACAAACTCTTCTGATAATGGCCTAGCACCAAAATCACTTCGTCGTCGACAAGACGACTTGACATCAATCATTCGGGGCACATCATCATCAACATCACTCGATTCACACCACTGGATAGATTCCTGATTAAACAGATACAAATCCAACTCACTAGTAAATATTGTCCTTTCTTTTGGTTGTCCGTCATTATCATCGCCTCGATCTCGCTTTTGCACAGCTCGTCGTAACCTTGTCCATTCCTCCATATCGATCTTCTTCTTTTTCCGTGTCACGCGGACTACGCATGGTATTTCAAAGTCAGACCATGATGGTCCTCCAGCGCCACAGCTACGCTCATCATCTACGTTTACTAATTGTGTACAACCTCTTGCTGCCGTGTCACAAGTTGATAAGGTTAGTACATCAAGTAATGATTCATGTAGATTCTTAACTGTTGATACGAGAGAATCGTAGTTAAGAGGAGTAGAGTTGTCCTCATGTGTTTGATGTTGCTGCCGACCATGTTCTTCTTGCACCTTACAAACATGTCCTACATTGTCGATTATAATTTCATACCCTACACCTTCTTCAACAACATCAGTTGTTTTGGTGGTACTTTCATCACCGCCGCCGTCGAATGATGATGCAAACGAGGATATCGTTGCAACTAATTGATCCATATTATGTGTATTCTTTTTGTAATATTTGTGCGCATATATAGATATTATGCCATCCGGTGTATACTATATTCCTACCTATTGCAACGAAGTGTCAATGTTGTTTTGGTAACTCGTTATTCGATGCCATCTTGATGCCATCAACATCAAATCAACTTGCCGCCACTAAGGTTCGCAACAGATGCAACGACAAATCTGATTACCAGACAGAATGGAAATCTCCCGAGGTTAATTAAAGGCCAAAGGGGATGTATAACAAAAAGATACCTTAGCTACAAATACTATTAATATTGCAAAAGGGGGGTATAATTCTTTGAAGAAGGGATATGTAAATTTGGGTTTAGATGTACCATTATTTCTCGTATTGTGCCTAAACTAAACTGGTTTAGTTAGGAACCCGTATTCGACGATGACTATTATGTACATAGCAACGATGACATAACTAAAATCAAATATCTATCAAATAGCAATTGGTACCACAATAATTCATTTAATATTGCCAGAGTAGTCACTAGCTCAGTTTTTAACACTCTTTCCTGTGGCTTGGTGGAGTTTTCTTTTTTAAGTAGCACACCAACACAACTAACACACAGGAAATCGCCTGTCTTATGTACCAATCTCAAAAAAAGTTATCAATTGATTGCAACTACACCACTATAAATCTCATAAGAACGTATATTATCATAATTCACATTTGCAACTTGGTATTGAACCTCTATTAGAAATATACTCGATACATCTTTATACTACATAAAACTATACTCGGTTCTTTCGACAAAATAACGATGGAGGACGCAATTCATCAAAACGCTGTCGATACTGAGATGAACCATGATAGTATTGAAGAGAATAGTGACTCTGAAGAGGATACCATCGGTGAAGAGGTGGATTTTGATGAGATAACATTGCAAAAACTCAAAGAGAATGATCCAGCTATATCTAATCTTTGTATACAATTGAATTGTGATCATAATGGCAAATGTTTTTTCAGTGATATTGATTGGGAAAAGGATGGAGATTGTATTACCGGCAATACACATCTCAAGTGTATTCATATACTAGCGACACGAAGGTCCAGGCTTACCTATATTTTGGGAGAGCAAGGAAATAAGCTACCTACAAGACAGCAACTTCAAGACTTCTTCTCATGCATACACCGGAACTGTTCTATTAAGGAATTAGCTATTAATGCAATTAGTATTAGTGAAGAGTTTGGTTGTAGTTTAATCGAAGGATTGCAAAGTCACCCGAGTCTAGAGAGATTAGAAATTCGTGCTTGTGTATTGGGAAACAAAGGATGCACTGCCTTAGGGAAACTATTGAAACACTCGACGTCCAAAGTGAAAGAATTTAGTCTTTACAGTTGCAATAAACTGGACGATGAGGGACTTGGTATAATAAGCGATTCTATTCTGGGCAACAGTAGACTGAAGAGCTTTTGCCTTAATGGCAACAATTTAAAAATTACTATTACCTCTTCTGGATGGAGAGCTCTTTCAACTGTATTACAACATCCAAATTGCAAATTGACTTGCTTAAACCTAAGTAATGCCAATATCGATAGCAAGGGAGCAAATACATTGGGGACCGCCCTGCGTGGCTCGACAGTGAAAGAACTAAATTTATCACACAATAGACATATCAGCAGTGCAGGATGGCAGACGTTACTCGACCAGTTAAGATTCAGTACTTCAATAGAAATACTGAAACTTAGTAATAATATGATTGATGATGGTGGTTTGGATATATTGGCTGACATGTGTGGTACATTCAAGTCTTTGAGTCTAAATGATAACAATTTAATTGGTGATAGTTTAAGTGATGATCCCGGTGAGGTATGGCAGTGGTTCTTTAATTCAATGCAAAGGAGGGGAACTCGATTAAAGAAGCTTTACCTCTCGAACAATTATATTGACAATGGAGGTATCAGTGCTCTTGGAAGTTTATTGAGGAATATGAGTACGTTGAAAACACTTGAGTTAGAATGTATGTCAAAGTCAATGAACTTTGATGAATCGAACATTACTCCGCAAGGTTGGGTATTATTTTTCAATTCATTACAAGATTCCAACTTGGACTTAGTGCATCTGTCTGTTGACGATAACAGCATCGATAATGAGGGGTTACAACTTCTGGTACGGCTCGTTTCAAATATGACCTCGCTAAAGGTTCTATGGTTGAGTAGAAACCGCATGGTGACACCTTCTGGCTGGCAAGCACTCTCAGACTATTTACAGAGTCCAAACTTTGCTTTAGAAGAACTTCATCTTGGCGAGAACAGAATCAATGATGATACGGTTATAGCATTTACAAGTGCCTTGACACATAACACAACGTTGGAGCGGCTTACTCTTGGTGGGTATTACGATGATGATATTGATGATGAGGATGAGGATGTTGGAGAACTCAATCAGTTGATCACTGATAGAGGATGGGAAGCTGTTTCAAGCCTTCTCTGCAACAAAACAAGTATTATGGATACGTATAACTGCAATCATTCGCTCCAACATCTTCCTGATGAGCTCGCTGATTGTCTTGGTCCATACTTGTTACTGAATAAAAACAAGGACAAGGTAGAAGTTGCTCGACAGAAGGTTCTACAGATTCACTTCTCTGACGATGATCATGATTCAAAGATGCAAGTGTTGCTTGATATGGAATTGGAGATGATGCCAATAGCTATTGAGTGGATGGGGAGGCCAACTCATGATGATTGGAGGGGTACGAGTGTGTCTGGATTGGGTCTATTGTACAATCTCATGAGGAGACTACCAGATCTGTTTGATTCTAGTGCTCAAAAGAAGTTTGTGGGGGAGAGGAAGGGTAAAGCTGATCTCTAGTCTGATACCTTAGCTTAGTTTAAGTTTAATTCTCACTATTTGCAACTTGCAACATGCCGACCTCTCTATCCCCCAGCAGTTTTATATTCCCATCAAATCACGAAGACGATGGAAATCCTTCTTCGCCTCGACATTCTTCTCGAATGGATACTTGGCACCAATGGCATGAGCACAAACCAAGCCCGATAGGAATGACATATCATGACAATTACCAGGTGTTGTCCAATTCGAGCAGTAGTATATCCCATCCTTACCCTGAACGAGACGTAATGATAACATTGCCATGACATTCCATCCCGAGTATAACGGGTGGGCACGTGCATGATTGGCAGTACCGACAATCTTCTTCTCATCGATGGACTTGCCTTCTCCAAGAGCGTGTGAGATGAGCATGACTGGCTTCTCATCTAGAGGCAAGTCGTATACACCTGGTCCAGGCGTCTGTACACCAAAGTTGTATTGATTTTCAATATTAATTGACCCATCTGGCTTCTCAGTAACCTCAACATAGTTGGAGGCACGTTTCAAACAATCCTCACGGTACTCCTTCTCAATAACCGATCCATCGGAATGTAGTACGGCATGCATATGTCCCGAATCTGGATGATGATCATCGGCATAAACCAATGTTGAGAAGATCGTGTTGGCTAACCATCCGGCACGTTTGTATATGTTACCAACGGCATTGGCAGGGCAGGCAAAGACTACACGATCGACATCCATGGCATTGTCATACTCATCATGGACACGTTTCTTCCCATTCGACAAGACTTCGACTTCACGAATACGAGTATTCTCTCGTAAGTCAATATCCTTCGTCAACTTGGTGAAGACTTCACGAATACCCTTACCAGCATCCTTCCAGGTTTGACAAGTAGTAATGTTACAATCCTTATCACTACGACTTGATGAGAAGGATTGAGCATTCTCTTCATTCGGTAACAATGGAATCTGAGCTTCAATCAATGGACCAAACACTGCCGGGAATGGACGTAACTCATCGACTAAAAATGATGCAGTATAATGAGGCGTGAATACAACCTGCCACCATAACTCTGATCCACCCATGAAACGGAACATGGAGTACAAAGGTACGATATTCATTGGATTTAATAATCCAATACCGGTATGTGAATCATACATACTTGGGGTATCATTCTTTCTCCACGGTGCCCGTCGGAATGTAAACAAATTACACATCCTATCACTAAACCGTACAACACGATCATATACATCAAAATCCTTCTTCAATACGTTACGTAACGACCCATCATATGGTGTAGGATCAGCAGCCCACAACGTACCCACAGCACCCTCTACTTTACTATTCAAAAACCATGACAGTGGTTGATGTACCGTCTCAACATCCAATGTATTCAATAAACATGTATAATTCTTATAGAACAATGGTGGCCAGGCTGTCACGGAACAACAACTTTTAACAATCTGTTCAGACGGTGGTGAATTGGGACGTTGATTACTAAAATCCCAATCAAATGTACGTGCATTACCTGAAATTTGTTCACGAGCCTCGAATAATGTTACCTTGAAGCCTGATTGGCGTAATGCCCACGCAGTACCACACCCGGCAATACCACCCCCAATTACTGCTACTGTTGGTGCCTCGTTTGTTAATGTTGGTGGTTCTTTCTTTGCTGCTTCCTTACCATCAAACTCCTCGGCAGATTCTTCATCACTACCCTCAATCAATAATGGTTCAGCACCCCTAGTTAAACCAGGAACAGTAACAGGTACCAATTTAGCTAATAATCGACCCAAGCTTGGCACTACCCATCCAACCATACGAACACAACTACGTACAGTCATCCACATTGGTAATGTAGCTGCAATAAACACAATCCGTCTTCGAGCCTTGTTTAACCAATAATGACGCCTTTGTACATGTACTACACTATTCGTTCCCTCTTTAGATTTTATAGCATCTTCCGTACTTAACTTACCAATAGCCATATTAGATAACCAATGTGCAGCCTTGTCAGTATTACCATGGACTGTATAATTATTAAAAAAGTGTGATAAATCTAATCCATTGGCTGTTAATATTAAATCTTTCCCACCTGGATGATGATTGATAAATTCAGTAATATCGTATATTATACCTTGGTATGTTACTAACATGCGGTTTTTATATTCACCAGTTGGATTTTGAACGATTGATAGTGGTAATGTTGGTAAGGAGGCGAGGAGTTCAGGGTCTAGATTGACTTTAACTGGTTTACCTGGCCCTTCTGAATCTTCATTGGGGTTGGTTGATTGCTCATCTGACTCTTCGGTACTGTCATCAGATTTATCATTGGATTTACTATTGTTCAATCCAAGATAACCCATAACCTCGTCCATGAAACTTTGTGTCTCCTCATCCATCTTATCACTGTTAGTTGTCGGTACACCCTCCATATGGGCAACAATTTTACTACCATTATAAGTAGCAATTGATATACCAGTTAAACATCCTGTTAAACAGCTAATTAATAATGTACTATTATTAGAACGGACTAAGCCGGTGGATGTGATACTGCGTAGTGTAGTAGACAGTGATCGAGTTGTACCACTCCTACTATTAAATGCCAATGAAGATGGTGCACATCTTGTGTTTAATTTTTTGGGTAGTAAATTCTGTTTACCGGCGATGATTGAATTACCTATGTTTAGAGCGAGGGTACTGTTGAATCTAGTACTATTTCTAAGGGTAATAGCAGTATGAGAGGCGCTAGTAGCACCTCGTATTGCAACGGATGCCATGGTCAAAGTTATGAGCAGATTTGCATTGAAATGAGCTGGCAAGATATTTTAGCGATGGAACGGTGAACCTCTGGTGCAGTGCTATGGGGAGGCACCAGGCCTTTACCTAGAGGACCTAGAGGAGAGATAGGGCAGGGGGTTTCCCGATGATAGGAGAGTTAAGCAACACTCATCGGAGTCGGGATTCGAGAGAGGATAGATCATTAAGCTGCAGTTGAGCAGCAGTGGATATTGGAGGTACTGATGCCCTGCCGTCAAGCGGCTATGTACAAATAATAAGAAGGAGACTTGCGTCAAATGGGACACAAGAGCAGTATCAGTAATATATATTCATTCAGTGTTTAATGTCATTATTATTATTATATCCCCATACATATCGTTGTCTTTAAGCGGCCTTCAATTGTGGCCACTCTTTTTCATTCTCGGCAGCTATTTCAGCGGCCTCGGCAGCTCTTTCAGCAGCAGCGCCTCCAGGTGTCCACCCTCCTTTTTTTGGTGGCTTATTAAGTATATTCATATAGTCGTAGTCACTATCATCGCTATCGCTACTATTGCTATCGCTGCTATCATCAACCGTCTTTAAAACTTTCCCTCTTGCTGTGGTAGATGATTGACTTACTGATTCTGTTTGTTGTTGCTCGACTCTGTCGGTCTTCTTTTCCTCAGCGGGAAGAGTCCTCTCAATAACCTTAATCTTATCTTGAAATTCATTGAATGAGTCTGTATTTTGTGAGGGCAAATCTTGTCCGCTGCTTCTCATTACTGGCTCTGTATCTTCCGTCTTCATTTCAATACTATATCCAACAGGTAAATAGTTATTGAATCCTAAAATCAAATCATTATGCCCATGGAACAGACGACGGACACGATTAATAACTCCAATTTCATCCACTTTCTGTTCTTTGAATTCCTTCGCTGTCTTAAGGAATTCATCATAGATATGTGGCCGGTCCTTGAATTCAAGCTTGGCTTGGTTGATATATAGAATAGCATCTTCCCTTTTTAGTTCAGGTTTCGGTCCTATGGGTGCTCCGCCACTACTCGGTGTCCTGATAACAAAATCATCATCGGGTTCATCGGTATCATTCAATGCTTGTGGCGGACTTCCATTATGTTTGACATTATAATCAGTACTCATATCACTTTTTCGATCTTTGATACCGTTGGCTCTAAATGCCCCATTAGACTGGGTAACCTTTGATTCAATCGCCAATTGTTCTAACATCTGTTGAGTTTCTGCCATTTCCTTGACGGAAGTATCAGACAATCTAGGACTGGGACCAATAAACACTGGTTCTGTATCTCTCGTCTTCATTTCAATACTATACCCATTAGGTAAGAATCTATTGAAGCCTAAAACCATATTATTATTCCAGCCTAAATCCATATTATTATTTTCATGGAACAGGCGACGGACACGATTAATGGTACCAATGGTATCTATTTTCTTCTCTTTTAGATCCTTCATAATCTTGAGAAACTCATTGTAGTTATGTGGAGGGGATTCAAGCTTGACTTGATCGAGATAAAGTTTAGCATCTTCCTCTGTTACTTCAGGTTTGAGCTGCCCAATACCAGCTTTGCTACTTGTAGGTTGATTTGGAGTCCTGATGACAAAACCATCATCAGGTTCATCGATATATAGCATGTTGGAATCTAATGGTTGACCACCATTTGATTCATTTGGTTGGATTTGCTCATCAATATCAAGACTACTCGATTTAGTATCAGTATCAGTGGGCAGAGGCTTAGATTCTTCAAAGATACTGCGCAATTTCGTCCTGGCTTCCTGATATCGATCCTGAATAATTGGAGTTGAGCTCCCGTTATCTCCATCATTTACTGGTCTACAAACATCTTGATTCGTCTCTTCCTCACTATCCTCGTCTTCCCACTCATCCTCCTCGCCGGGTACGCCGTGACGATGACGATTTCGAAAGTTACGCTTGGCAACAGGGACACGACATTGCAAACAGTACCGAAACTTCACCCCGGCCTGACGGCAGGCGGGATATGAACACATCAATTCATCACCATGTTCAATACCATCGGGTATGACAAAGTACGCAGTCTTGAAGTTATGATCGACCGGCATATCACGTGCCCGGCATGGAACAATTGCAGCACCTCGTGATGACATGATATTACTATGCTGTTGTTGTGGAGCAGTTGCAGTTGACACAGAGGTAGACTCGGCCTCTCCAGAGTTTGATTCGTTCATTAATTGTTCTAACTTCTGTTTGGTTTGTTTGTTAAGAGGACGTTCCTTTGGTGTTGGGGGTGGTGTAATACCATCCTCTCCTTTTGTTGAACAACTAGATGTTGCATCTTGGATTTGGATTGATTTGATTCTCTCAATCACAGCAAACTGTTCTGCCAAGAGAGCATTCTTATCCTGAATAATTTGATCCTTCTTCTTGATAATGTCTTGAGCAATCTTTAGCTGTGTTGATAGCTCATTATCACTTGACTTTTGCTTATCAAGAGGACGTTCATTGGTTTTTGGATTGTATTGACCAGAGCCCTTTGGTGAAGAGGACTGTGTGTTGACTTTATCATCCTTGCCTTTTGTTGGGCTTGAAAGCTGTGAAGCAGCTTCCAAACAAACTGCTTTCAATTCCTTTTGTGCAAATATAGCAACATCGTCAAAGTCAACTAACGTAACTCTATATCCCATATGCATTAGTAACTTCACACGTATACTCCAATGAGGACTAAGTGGTTGCAATATACGGGCAATGTCATCTCCCCATTGATTAAGGGAGGGCTTAATTGTATTTGTTGAAGTACAACCAATTATCAGCTTACTCATTTTGTCTGGAAGTATACTCTTAATATCATTACAACTTTTAATAATATTGAAATGGATAAGTTCTTCTCGGACCCAACTGCATAATGTATTTAATTCTTCAGTGGCATGTAATTCAGTAGGCAGTTCATGTAAACTTAAAATGATTGCTCGAGAGATAATTAACACATGTAATGAATTTCGACAGTGACCACATAGATAACCCGGTCCAGTCTTAGAACAGCATCCATTTTGTACGGACTTTAACAGTACATGTTTTAGAAATCCCGGTATGAGTATTTTAATATGGTCAAAGAAAGGTGGTACCATTTCTCCCAATAAAAACCTTATTGCACATTGTTGTGCTTCTTCTTGTGTTTTATTATTCATATTGAGTGATCAATAATACCGCATAACTATGACAAAAGTATAATTTATTCCTTGTTAAAAAGGCGTATGAGATTAGTATTATGCAGAGAATATATCGATACATACGTATACACAACACATAACACGTATTCAAACTTTTTATGAGTGCACTTCTTTGACACATGATGTGCTCAACATATTCCTCACTCCTCAGACCATACACTCACCTGAGACATAGTATTAATATGACTATCCATTGCAGCCGGCCCCATCAGTTCGGGAGGAGGATAAAGCAACCATAGTTGCCAACAATAACTTGCAACAGCCTGCAACATCAATCAAATAAAAACATTAACAGTGACCTACTAAATAATTGAGGTCCGCGCCGGTATCCGATGTTAGAGAGCGAGATAATTACTTTCCCTCCTTGCCTTCTCTTGCCTTGCTGATAACAACTTCTAACGCCGCTCCTGGCAACAATAATTGATTTCCTATATCGACCATACAGTCTAGGCCCTTTCGATTGATGGTGGTTTTGAGGCCGTAGTGTCATTTTCATTGAACAACAAACCTTGTTATAATTTTGTGCTCATCTTGACATCTTGTGTTCATACAATAGAGATCTATGCAAGAAGCAAAACGATTGCAATACGATACTGATATTGACAATAAAACAGACAATACATTAGTTGCTGATACTTAAGGTTACGGCAGTCGGTATTATATTTGCAATTAAAAAGGCAGAATCTGACGGGACATAAATGCAGGACTAAATTTATACATACAACAAATTCATACCCACTCCATTTGGCATGCCTCAATCAACATTGTTCAACTGCTATCATTAGATTCTTAATGGAGAAGTATCCAGCAGCAATTAAGCATTGCACATGGGCAGGACATACTGATGTGCTTGAATGTGGTGGTTGTGAAGGAATGCCTGATGAGGTTGAGGGAGTACCGTTGCATTATTACGTGATGAGAAAAACAAATATACAAATTGAGACAATGAAAATGCTAATTGATGCATACCCTCAAGCCATGCTTGCTACTGATAGTGGATTACGTTATACACCCGTACATGCAATTTTAGGAAAACAAGATGAATATATCAATAATCGGCAACATGCATTAAAGTTTTTACTCGAGGAGGAGCCATTGCAAATCCAAGTTCGTGCAAGTGATGCCGAAAAGACACCGCTCCACATTGCATGTTCAAGCAGATATATTACATTGGAAATACTTCAGTTTATATACAACTTGTGGCCAGAAGCAGGTAGAATTCCTACATGGGATGATGACTCTTCCTTTCCTATTCATGAGTTATGCATCAATGAATATTTAGATGATGAGACGTCACTTGATATCTTAACCTTTATGCTTGGTGCGGATCCTAGTTTGGTGAGATTGAGAGACAACATGTGTGGTTTTCCAATTCATAATGCTGTTGGGAGGAAAGCATTTGATTTCTGTAAAGTACTTATCGATGAATATCCAGAATCGTTACGAAACAATGAGGATGGCTTCCAATTGCCTATCCACTCATGCTTTTGGGGTTTCTATGGCAATCAACCACACAGAGCTGATATCATTGATACAATACAGTATATGTTGGACCTTTATCCAGAAAGTATCAATGTACCTGATGGGCGTGGTTGGTCTCCTATGCATATGGCGGCTCGAGTAAAGAGGGCAGATATAGTTGAGTTACTATTGAAACGTGATCCCTGTGCCGCTTCAAGTACGTCAGCGAATGATAGCAGTCAATTGCCATTGCATTCGGCCTGTGAAAACGCCCGTAACATAGAAGTACTTCAAGCTTTGTTCGATGCATACCCTCAGGCAATTCTTACCCGCAATGGTGAGGGCAAGACTCCATTGGAGATGACTCACACATCTCGAGAACGAAACCAACTTGTGGTAAACTTTTTACAAACACAGCAAACATATGTTCAACAAGCACAAGATATAAAAACAAAGACAAATGTTGATGAGAATGATTGGCAGTCTCTTTGCCGTGCATTAAAAGACAATGCACCGTTTGGATCTATAAAGGTGTTAGTAGAGGCACTAAGATCTATCGGACATACAAACTCTCTTCCTTTGAACATTGCTTGTGAGTTTAGTTCGGTGAAAGTTGTGCGGTACTTAGTGGAGCTTGGTAGTGTGTCAGTAGAGCAATTAGTTTCCTTGCAACTTCCACTAGTTGCATGTCGTAGTGGCAATTTGGGCATGGTCAATTACTTTCTAGATAATCATACATCTTTAGTAGCATCAGGTGAGCTACCGATTCACTTGTTGTGTGAAGCTGGAAAAGTTGATTGTTATAGTGCAGAATACATTGATATCATTTGGAGAATGTTATTAGCCAATCCAGAGGCAGTTGTTGGAGTTGCCAAGTGCATGAAGAATGAAGTAAAAGGCAGAAGAAGATGGTACAATGTATTCGGGAAGTACTACAATTCATTCTCCACTCGTCGTAAGTCTGCTTCTCATCCATGTTAGATATTATGATTGGTTAGGGTTAGGTAATTAGCTGTCCCTATTACTAGACATGATTGCATCAGCTAAGCATTGGAAGTCCATACAATTATGAGTATGGTTCTGTATCTCGGACTATTTTTAAGATGTAGGCCCTAAGATACTCGTATATCTATTGTCTCCATGAATAAGAGACCTCCCTGTATCTCTCTTCGCTAAATTCAGATTCAGATTGTACACTACTCTCTTCACTACTATCATCACTGCTCTCTTCGCTACTACTATCGGTACTGTACTCAGTCTCTGTGATGTATCCAAATTCATCCTCAAGATCATTTAATTTGTCACTTCCAAGTAAATCATGAAGGGCATTTGACTCATACTCATCACTGAGGCATGAATGCACAGCATCTATACCATAAGCATCGTTAATTGAATCCAAGGCACACTTGATGATTCTATATTTGCATTTGTCATCCTTGACCTTGCCAGTACTCTTGGCTAGCCATACCAGCGTGAGGGCTTGCATGTCTGCAAAGACACGAAACATCTCACCCAAGTAATCATAGATGGGTTTGTCTATGTGTGTTTGAATAGATAGCAATAGGTCAGACATTGATGTCTCGATATCAAACTTTGTAACCGTCCCAGTCCTGTAAAGTACCTCTATCATGTTTGCAATAGCCGTCAGTTTATGGAAAGAGCAGGTTACTGCGTAGTTGATATTGTTTTGGACAATAATCTTTGATGCCATAGGGGCGGTGGCGAGGGCCTCTTTCATAGAATGTACAAGCTCATTCCTATCAGACGTCTGTATCCAATTTTGCCGCATACGCTCGGCTGTAATCTCTAGCTCATCAACAAATGAAACTTTTCTATTGTTGATTCTTTCCATTTTGGTATTGACATTAGTATCTCTCACATCGTCTCTTCCATTTCTATTACTACGCGGTTGATATAGAGGATCGACCGCTTGACTGCATTGAACGAGTTCTACGTTTCCGTTTGTTTGGCATTTCAGGCAATCAGGGAATGGCTCATCAACAAATGTGTTGGTTCTTTCCGTTATGGTATTGGCATTTTTAACTCTCTCATCATCTCTTACATTGCTTTTACTATGCGGTTGACGCAGAGGATTGTAGGGCTGACATCCTCGTCCATTATTCTTGCATTGAAGAAGTTCCACTTTGTCATTTGTTTGGCATCTCCGGCAATCGGGAAAAGTATAATCCTCTGATAAAGTATCATACTCTTGTGTTGCTTCGTTTATAACCATATATGCCGCTCCCCACCATCTCCGCCTACATCCACCACATTTGTACTGTCCAGAAACTTTTCTTGGTGGTGGGCGGTTTTTCATATTCCCACTATCACAGGTGTCATCTATATCATCTTCTCCTTCTAATGTTTGGCATGTAAGATGTGAAACATCCGAACAAACTGCTTTTAATTCCTTTCTTGCAAATCTAGCAACATCATCGAAGTCTACTAATGTAATTCTATACCCCATATGCATCAGTAATTTCACACGTACACTCCAATGGTTGCTAATAGGTTGCAATAGACGGGCAATATCATCTCCCCATAGGTCAAGAGGCGGCAAACCATTATAATCATTCGTCATTAGATTACTCATCTCATATGGGAGTATACCCTCAATAGCATTAATATTATTCGTTATCTGTTGAGTAACTTCGTCATAGACCCAACTGCATAATGTGTTTAACTCCTCGCTTATTGGTAAATCAGATGGAAATTCGTGCAAACTTAAAACTATTGCACGAGAGATTCTTAACACATCTAATGATGCTGGACAGTGACCACATTGATTCCCTTGTCCAGCCTCAGGACAGCATCCTCGATGCACATTTCTTAATAGAATGTTAAGGAATTGATGTATTTGATATTGTGCAGCATTAGGATTAGGGCAACCATTCGGGATCCCTCCCCATAAAAATAGCCATGCTCGTGACCAAGCAGAGTTAAAGTTCGACCAACCAGCATACCATGGTGGTTCATTCATTGAAATATATACTATTAGTCTTTATAATAGGAGAAGTAAGAAACATCGAAATATTAGATCATAAGTACATAAATAATACATATTGCAATACATCATTTTTCTTCATTACTTTGTGATCATATGCTCAAAAATGACAAAAGTATGTAGTTGCCCAACAAACAGCAAACAAAAACACATACCAATGATAAATACCTTCACAAATGCACTATTATTAGCGCCGCCGCAATGCTATCAGCCGCCGCCAATATAAAAGTTCCCCTATCATCTCGATCTCCCACTAAATAAACTCTAGAGAGACCGTGGTATCCTTGGTATCCTAAATCGTTATTTGTTGCAATATTGTATTATCTTATATCTTGCAACTTCGGCCGCCGCTCTTGGCAATAATTGATTTCATACACCGACTATACACTCTATACATCAGTATTTACCACCCTTTCGATTGGTTGGACTCTCGACGTAGCACTTCCACTAGGAAAACAACAATTCTGAGATGAAAAGTATGATAAAAATTATGACACATCTGCTCTTTGCAACTCTTCTTGTGTCTAACACTATGTCATCTAGCCAGCAGAACGTAGACAGGGGCAAAAGAAGAAGACGCACTCAAAACAATACTACTATATTATCAACATGTATAGAATCTAACCCTCAAAAATGCGGATGTGCATCGAATTATCAAATGGATTACAGAGGTACAATTAACATTACTAAAAATGGACATAACTGTGATCCATGGAGTAATGATATGATATCAGTATATCCAAATGCTGGATTAGAAGATGGTTCATATTGTCGTAATCCTGATTCTGGTTCTACCTTTGATACTGATAGGGCATGGTGTTATGTTACTTTGGATGATGGTCAGCAAGTATATGAATTGTGTGACGTACCGTATTGTTTCCCATCAATTGATACTTGCCGCAATTCTCAATTTAATGGTAGTGATAATGATGAATTGGTTGGTAGTGATATAGTCCCAAGTACAGATAGTGGAGGAGATGATTGTGCATCATGTGCATGTGATTATACAACATGTATACATAACTCTGGAGATAATATAAGCACATACGATCAAATAACAGATGAATCAAAGGCTAGATGCACATGTGCATATGAGATTTGGGACTGTACATACGGAAGCAATGATTGCCTTTTTGATCCAATTAGACGAGGTGCAGTAGATCGTTGCAAGTTCTTTATGGAAGCAACGTTTGATGATTCGGTTGATGGGGAGATGATTGCTAGTTGTGAATCGTCAATTAAACCAAATTGTGATGATGCCAATGTTGTTCATGCATGTGATATGGTCAGTCAATTCTGCTGTGAAGAGAATAATATCGGGTGTCGATGTGAATATGAAAAGAAGGCTTGTCTATTAGCCCTTGAAAACAACTTAGTAGTGGCAGACGAGTACTGCGGTAAGGCTCAGGTATCATGCTGTGGGGAAAGTAATGAGTTGGATGATTATGGCGAATGTGCCTGTGACTTGTTGGAACCGATATGTAATGATCATCCGAACAACAAGCAAGATTACTGCCTAAAGGCTGCTGATGCTTGCTGTGGCGGTGGAAGTAAGGGAGGTGATAATTGCAAATGTGATTTACTAAGCTTTGCGGTCAATGTCTTGGGGTATAAAGATAGGAATGATAACGCTGAGATATTCTGTGGTCGAGCCTACTCTTATTCTTATGAGCCAAACCACCAAGTTGAGGAACAAGCATTGAGAGATTTGTATTTCAAGACGGGAGGTAACTACTGGACTAATAATGAAGATTGGATGACTGATATAAATCATTGCAAATGGTACGGTATTACCTGTGGAGAGAATAACCATGTTATTGAAATCAACCTGAGAAACAACAATGTCACAGGATTAGTACCGACCGAATCCCTATCTAATCTGTACAGGCTTGAGAGAGTTGATCTTGGTCAGAACAATCTAAAGGGAAGGATGGATGATGATGCAGATGAGTCTGTGTTTTTCAATCTCCGTAATCTCAAGCATGTTGACCTCTCTCATAATAGCTTGAGTGGAGAAGTTGATTTGCTATTTGCTCCTGCTTTGCAACACGTGAACTTTAGTCACAACAATATAACGTCTGTGAACACATTCAAGGTAAGATATGTTGATATGATCTTTTGCTATGAATCTATTTGCAAGTATACTCATATCTAACCACCACTGAACCACAACCCACCGCAACGATTGACAGATGTTCAAGAGGTCACACAAAACATTATTAGTTGCCGATTTAAGTTACAATTCTATCAGGAGAGATGCCAGTGATCTTTTGACTAACTTGCCTCCCAACATTGAAGAGCTGATCCTTTCCAATAATGAGATCTCGGGCCGTTTATATAGAGGAGGACTTAATCTGTTAGCACAGCTAGGGGTTCTTCATTTTCAAAACAATCAAATTACAGGATCTATACCTCTATTTGGAAGTACTGTACCCAATATCAGGAGTATAGACTTCTCGAATAACTTCTTTGAAGGTACGATACCCGCAATCTTGTCAACCCTTCCATATCTTAGACACTTTAACATATCCGGAAATAGATTGAGAGGTGCCTTGCCTGCTTCGGTCAGCCGTGTGGCTCCCCTCAAGGCATTAGATGTCGCAAACAACAGGTTTACGGGTACAATTCCATCAGAATTGGGACTATTGGGAGGTAAGTGTTAAGTGCAAAGTGGGGATAGCCAAAGATGAGATTATATACTCACATATATTATACCCTCATTTATAATTCACTTTATGTAGGCATATCGGAAGTGATCAACCTAAGCCACAATCTATTTGAGGGAAGAATTCCAGTTGAGTTGGCGTCACACCTCGATGGTCTGGTTCTATTAGATGGTAATAATAATACAAAACCAGCACCTCTGAGTCTATGCTCAGTAGCAGGTTTTGATTTGGGAAGCAAATCAGAATACTGTCCCAAAGAGAGAAACATATTAAAGCAATTGTATGATTCTACAAAGGGTCAAGAGTGGACATATGCTGACAACTGGATGAATGAATACGATGACCACTGCCTGTGGCATGGTATAGCATGCAATGATAATAATGCCGTATCAATCAAATTAGGTAATGATGGTCTATCGGGGCGGATAAGTGATAGTATTGGTGACTTATCTTTCCTCAGGTGGCTAGACTTAAGTGATAATGATGTCGGTGGTACTCTCCCTTCTTCAATCGGCAAACTATCCAACCTTATCCATTTGAGGCTAAGTCATAATAGTCTAATCGGGTCAATACCATATGAGATGAGAGAACTGAAACAGCTAGAGCTTGTCCATCTACACACGAATAGATTTGAAGGCACAGCTCCCACGTTGAATCATTATTGGCATAATGCTTCGTCATTCATCACAGACTGTGGCCTGCCAACTCAGTTTGACGATCCATTGGAGTGTTTGGATTGTACAATGTGTTGCAATATACATGCTGATTGTCACGTTACAGAGCCTGAGACAATCATCTTCGAGCTCACTGGATATCAATCTTATCTCCACTTCACTTGGGTATTCTTCCTAATACTTGTTGGATTAGTTAGTTTGATTTACATTGCATCTTTGTTGCATGATCGTAAAAAGAAACGAATCGGATTAAGAGAGTCTACAGTCCGTTTGGAAGTCGATAAAGACAAGCATTATGCCTTAGAGACAATCGGAGCTGACAGTGTGTATAGTTTCTTCCTCACAACGAGTGCTATAGGATGGGGTATTGCGTTGTTAGTGACTGCTTTACAAGTATGCACTCTAATGATATTCGTTCAGGCTGCCCAAAAGAAGTTTGATGACGATAATAGTGACTTCATATACAGCTGGAAATGTCCGAGGAATTCTACAGAGTGTTCAGATGAAGCGGATCAGGTCAGTGTCTGTGATATGTGCATAAGCTGTATCTTTGAATCTTTTTTGCTCACATCTTGTGTCCCCATTAGAATTGGATCGGTTGGTTTTTCTTTGCAGTTATAATGGCCGCATACCTCATGACAGATATCATATCTGGCTTGCGGCTGATAGTATTATCAGGCAAGAGCAGACATAGGAAGTTGAGAAGACTCCGTTTCTTTGTAGGTGGATTCTGTTTGCTGTTTCTATCAGCATTTACAGTATTTGCCACTGCCGTATACAATGTAGCAATAGCTAGGAGCAATACGGAGATCTTGATCAATGTTGTCATAATACTATTCATCTCAGAGATCGATGAACAGTTCTTCAGAGGTATCCAGGCTGCGTCACCTCGATGGGTTGAGAATCTACGGTGGAAGAAGAATAACAAAGATGATGACGTTCAAGATAGATTGCATGAATTAGATGCACGGTTACGAAACGCTGAGCAGCGTGTCGTATCAACAAATGAGGAGCCGGAGCAGAGTCCACAGGATACTTTATCCTCTCCTTCCCCATTCAATACTAGATCTGCCATTGAGGGGTTGGAGAGAAGGTTGGAGAGTATAGAGAGGTTCACTCAATCACAAGAAGAGAGGATGGCAAACATTGAACGAATACTAACGGCTAATAAACTTTCAGCTGGTTGTGACATTCCTGTGGAGGATTCTACCCAGGCGTCTACTTCTGATGAGTTCCCTTTGTCGTGAGGTCTTAGATAGTTACATACTGTACATAATAACATAATGAACTATGAAGTCAATTAGTATCCTAATCTATTCAGATTCATCAGCAACGGTTCGTCTTGAACTTGTGCATCTTGACCTGATCTTCTAAGCAACATGCTTCCTCTTCCCAGCACATTGCTTCTCGTTTTGAGTATTCGAATCAAATAAATCGGGTACCCTCTTCGTTAGATTATATAAAAGAGACAATCCAGACACACTCGTACCCGTCCAATTTATAGGTGTTGGCCTCCCAATCCAAGCGATAGCAGTCGGCATCACCTCCAATTCCATATCGAGCAACTCTTGAATGTTTGATGTGGCATCATCTTCACTTGAGAAGTGAGTCTGTAGAATCTTCTGACGTGCAACTTCTACCTTGTCTTCATTCTTATTCAATTTCAAATACGATTCAAGATCATCAGGCCGGAAATCAGAAAGAGTATTAACATCACAGAGTGTATGATTGGAGTTATATGTGTTCATAATACTTGATTTGTTGCAAAGGAGAGTTGTAATAGCCGACCATCCTCTTGTGATATATTCGTATTCATCCTCGTCATCATCTTCGTTGGAATCTTCTTCTTCAAGACAAAGTCGTTGTAATGTCTTATTGTTTGCCAAAGCACTTGAAAAAGCAGCTACCATATTATCATTGATGTTATTGTAATTTAAATCAAGTTCTTCTAATGCAAAGTTGGGACTCTGTAGATAGTCAGATAGTGCTAACCAACCGGTAGGTGACACCAAGTCATTACCAGACAAATTTAGGCATTTGAGTAAATTCATATTTGATACTGCCCGAGTTAACGATGGCATTACATCATCGCCGATGTTGTTATTACAAAGGAAAAGCTTTACTAAGCTCAAGTTAGAATCTTGTAATGTTGTGAAAAATGTTTGCCAACCTTGTGAAGTAATGTTGTTGGGTTGGTATGACATGCTACCCATATCTAGTGTTTTCAAGGTATTCGTATTACTCAATAATCTTCCTAGAGCAGTGATACCTTCATTGCCAACTTTGCTGTAGGAGATATCGAGCTTCACCAATTGAGATCCCCTACTTTGTAATGAATTGAACAAGGATCGCCAGCCTATGGGGGTAATTGATTTGACCCAACCTAGAACCAATGCCTTTAATGTTCGAATATTAGCCAATGCAGGTAGACTATTATCATCAATGTCATTGTCGTCACCAAGATAAAGACGCTTTAACGAAGATTGTGACAGCTGATTGAGAAAAGTTTGCCACCCTATTTTGCTAATAGATTTAACCGATAGATTTAGATTCTTTACCGATGAGCCACAAAGAGCAGTTCCCAATAAGTTAGCTGACTCATCATTAATCCCAGTACTATCCAGGGTTAACTGAATCAAGTTACAGTTCGGATTTTGTAAGAAATTTGAAAATACCTGCCACCCGGTTAATGTAATGTTGGTTCTACCAGTAAGGCATAATCTTCTCATTCTAATGTTGCCCAATAATGAATCACATACTATACTAAGTTCCTCATCATCAACTTGGCAAGATGAAAGAAGGAGGTACTTCAGTTTGGACTCTGGATGTCTAAGTACTTTCCCTAATGCTTCGATTCCTATGCTTCCTAATATACCAAGACTGTATTCTAAATTCTCGAGGCTGGGGTGGCCACCTAATCCCTCAATCAAACTCCCGCCGAACTCATCATTAATATCAATATCAATGTTACTAAAACCCAATACCTTAATAGATCTACTTCGATAAATGCACGAGAAGAAGTCTTGTAGTTGATGTTTGGTTGGTAAGTTTTGTCCCTCTTCTCCCAACATGTAATCTGTTCCTGAAACATCATAGGATATATGAACTCTCCTGAGTTGATTATTGTCGGCAATACAATCGCCATCTTTTACCCAATCAATTTTATGGAAGAACGATTTGTCACCATTATAATCGGTATTCAATTCTACATCAATATCAGTAATAGTTGGATCAATCTGCTTGAGTCTTTGAAATGTATACTCATTCAACACAATCTGTTGGCGAGGATATTCTTCTTCAATATCACTATCCTCCTCATCATTATTCATACCAATATCTCCTTCTTGTCCGTTTTCATTCTCCATAGTATCTTTTAACATTATTAGAAAGGGTACAAAGCGGGTATCGGCATATCAGAATTGCAAATGAAATCAACACAACCATAACATTTTAGATGCAGCCAACCAACTTTTGTGCATATGATATGTCTTGATAGTGCTCAATACAGGAAATCTGTGCCATCGCCATTACTAGCATATCAGAACTTGCAATAATCATATGACATCAACTGCAACAAAAACTCTATGGTAATAACTCTTGCCTCTCTAACAGTTAGGAAGTGATATTGTAGTCTGTGATAGTCCTTTTTGTGCACATGATGTGCTCAGATTGAAATTACGCGCCATGTACAATCGGCCCAAACAACACCGGGTTTACATACCTTTTGCCAATTGCTATTCGCTCACTGCTGCCGCCGCCGTGCCCGTTGTTTACTTCTCTAACAACTCTAGTACTTATCTATTGCGGCAACCCAATTATCTTTTTGTACCGAGCGTATAAAAATACGCTAATGAAGACATACGATACGATAAAAGCACTCAAACTCATATCATGACGAAAGTTGGTGTCGAATAGAGATAGTTGTTACGCAAAGAGGCAGCGGCCTATGCTCATATCGAACAAAGAATAAGATTGTCCATGTATTGAAATTTGCAGTTAACTAGTTGGCAATATATTGTAGGGTACACATCTTGTGTACTTTCTCATTAAAAAAAAACAGATTTTACTGCAATAGTAACGATATCAACCCATTAAACTATGTCAAATAATAATCAACAACAACCTACAACAACAAACCCACCCAACAGTGGAGGTATATCAAATTCATTAATATCACCAGGCCTATCTTCATCACTACACGGTTCAGCTACAACATTTGGTACACCTCGCGGTACAGGCTTCGGTTCTGCCTTCTCTCCTAACAATAGTGGCTATGATGGTACATCACCTAGTGGGCGTGGTGGATCATATATAGGCACGCCAGGCCAAGGTGATAAACGTACAAAAATAGTTCGTGAACGTAGTATTCGAAGTGCTACATTTGCCAATCCTGGATTAGTTAATAACTCTCATCATAATCTCTCTAAAAGTGCAGTGAACACTTCCAAACAGTCAGCTATTAATAATGTTGCTAAGATGAAGAATATAACAGAAACAATAATTAAAGATGAAGAAAAGATTGAGGAAAGTTCAGCATTATTTACATCATTCTGTTATAAAGGTATGGAGGTTATATTTACTGTTGTTAATAATTCTCCTATTCCTCGACTTGCTGCTGCTGCTGCTAAGGATGGCAGTAAAGGGAGTGTAGAAGATGAAAAGAGCAAAGAAGGAGATAATAAGGAAGAACTGGGATGTTATATATTGGGTATACATTCACGTACACGTGTTCCTTTTCAAAAGTGCTACATTAACAACAACACACCAACATCTCCATCAACCAATCAATCATCCGCTCCCAAATCTACAAACCAAACTCCCATCGAAATAGTAGCAATAACATCCCATCCAACAAATGGATACATTTACCTTTCTACAAATTATGGTAGTATATATTCATTCTATCCAATTATTGCAAATCCAATGAAGTATGCATATGGTAAATTTCGTTGGAATTTGGGTTGTAGTGTAAATGTTAGAGATGTCTTTGGTTATACTTCTTCTTTAATGGGGCTGAGTGATAGTGTTGTTGTGGGGAGTGTTGGTAGTGAAGGGAGTGTTTCAGGAGGTTCAGGGGATGAAGTTTGTTTCTATAGAAAGGGAAGTCATGCAACTTCTTCTTCTTGTGATGCTGCTGCTCCTACTTTGAGCGGTACGGGTGGTAGCAATACTTCATCACCACCTAAAAACAATGGCACTGGAAATCAAACGAATTATCCATTAACAAATGATGGTCAACCTCCATTACCCAAGATGAATAACAACGAAACTGAAGACGATGATAGTGATGAGGAACATGGAAGTCCAGTAATGATATGTGCATCAATGACTGAAAAACGTGTATTAATTGTCCATCGTGATCAGCTTGCTGTATATGACTTTTCATTATCCTCGGACTCTGCTTCTACTGTCAATGGCAGTAACATCAAGACGCAACCACCGGAGGCATTCCTACTATGGACACATACATTACAAGGGAGTATAATAGAACATGCATCCATATCAGGTGATGGATGTTCCATTGCAGTATCATTACGAGGAGAAGGCGTGGGTGTGCCTTATCCATTTGGTGTACGTACATTTGTTCGTGATTGGGATGATGGTAGTAGTAGTAGGGTAATTGTAGAGGATAAGAATGCAGGAAAGAACGGAGTAGGAGGGAAACCACCCATGCATCGTCGGACATTGTCAGGACCTAAGCCACTTTCGAAACATTCATCGCCGCCACCAATAGTAAAGAAGAGGAGTACTTCGGACGATGGCTTGTTGGAAAATGTATTTGGTGATAGTACTTCCACGGCTCCTTCTTCTACCAACAGTAGCAATCCTCCTCTTCCGGCAACTTCTCCTACAACAAAGCAGGGAATACTATACAAACCAGCACAATTCCTAGTCCACTCAGCACCCGTCTCACGTCTAGCCTTTCGTGGATATGGTACCATCACATCATCATCAAGTCATAATACTTCATCCTATAACGACGAAGAAGAGGAGGGTAATGACTTACTATTAACTACATGTTCCACAGATTGTTCAGTACGTATCTTTAGTCAAAATTCTTGGCGTCAATTAATGCATTGGAACTCGCCACCTAAAAGTAGAGCTGATTGGGTTAGGGGTATTAGTGCTGCCAATTTGGGTGATTTAGATTCAAGTCCGACTAGTAGTGGGAATAATACTAGTAGTAGTGGTAGTAGTAAGAAGGACCAGCAAACGTTAACACCGATACCCAAGGAGGTTATGGATTCATCTAATCATTCATCATCGCAACATGACAATGCCTCCATGACATCGGATACGTCGGGTGGGATTAACCGTGCCTTATTGGCCAATACTAAGAATCATCGAGGTGTGCCACCTCCGTCGTCATCATTCCCCTCACATTCTGTTCCAGGTACACATGCCGGAGCATGGGTTGCCGAGTTAACATTCCGGAATACATTCCCCGCATTACGATTGAGTCGATTGAGTTATATGAAAACTGGTGGAGATGACGCGTTGCCTGCTCACTTTGAGTCCGTGGCGGCGATTCTACCGCCTGGATCGATTAATGAAAATGTCGTGTTTGATAATGCTGAATGTCAAATGGAGGTAGAGGGGATTTGGCCAACGTGGGATCCTTGGGAACCTGATGTTAAGGGTAGTGGCGGTGGTAAGAGGAGTAGGAGTTCAAGTGTTGGAAGTCCTAGCGAGGGTGGACAAGACAAGACCAAGCTATCATCCAATCCGTTGAGCTCTATTCCACCATCTGTTGGTGTTGGATCTCCAGCACAAATATCCTCTGCACCACGATGGCTAGGTGATGGATCTGACTTGGGAGGTTCACATATGCCCCCGTCTGAACTACGCCTAACATCATCACATTCCTGCATCGATAATGATCTTACACAAATTGAAATGCCATTGTGGGGCGATAAGGACTTTGGAGCCATGGAATTTGGTGCACCAACACGACGTGTTATGATGATGCCAGAGGAGAAGAAGAACCTCAAAGATCTTCCACAGGCTTGTCTCGATTATGAATCGGGCAGTCGATTATGTGCTCAAAGTTCATTAGACCGTCGATCTATTGATTTGTGTTGGAGGAAACACGGTGCTGTGAATTTAGATGAGACGACGAATGTTGGTGTTACCAATGTTAGGACATTCCAAGATCTCAGTCTGATACCTCTTCCGCTCTCGCTACCTTCACTAACACTTCCCAACCAACCACATTCGTCTTCATCCAACTCTAACAAACATGCCATATCAAGCTTACATTGGTGGCCTGATGAGAATTATGGTGGACCACCTCGTCTAGTCGCTGCCACAATGGGAGGAACACTTATCGTTTATGAAATGCCACCTCCTTGGAGTGCATTAGAACCTCCAATGCCAGCCTATGATCCATTTAATGATGAAGATGATGATATGAGCCGTGGCAGTAGTATCGATTCTGATTATATAAGCGACGGAGATGGTGGAGTATTAATGGATGAACAAAACACATTAGATGGTCAATCTTTCGGTGACAATACCGCTAGGAGCAGGGCTGAGTATGAAGTATCGATACTGCCTCATCCTGATTTTGGCTTAGGATTACGTCTCGAATCTCCCGCGATGGAAGGCATGCCTGCTATCACTGGTTCATTCAAGAAACGTAAGTTATATGTGCATACCATGTGTCTTGTAGAAGTGTGCATGAGATGTGTTCGTTTCGTATGTCTAATCATACCTCTCTTTCTGATTTCCGGCCTGATGATCT
>Ga0214480_100061_pt1 | contig 41204 bp, 29 predicted proteins | sample M1_20Mar14CPVII9_3_FD_165042 | JGI IMG/M metagenome (GOLD analysis project Ga0214480, IMG submission 165042) | Marine eukaryotic communities from Monterey Bay, California, United States - M1_20Mar14CPVII9sort6BwellE17 | ecosystem: Environmental > Aquatic > Marine > Unclassified | place: USA... | reverse complement strand
GTGTGTGTTCTGGTCATGTTTGTTTGAGTTTGATTTTCAATATGATTGTGTATTGTGCTCATTCGAGCTGAGTTTTTGATTGCTTGCCCGTATTGATTGATGCATTGGTCATAATGTTAGCTGCTGTGTTGTTTGAGTGTGTTATCGGTTAATTGAAATTGGAGATACGATATCCTTTAAGTTTGCTGTTCTAATCACATGTACTAATTTCTCTTCTCTGGCTACCTCTACAAATCACAATAGCACTATGCCTTCGAGTTACTGCCTTGGTATGCCTCATGTGCATCGTTGTCATCCTTCCAATCAACTGGACAGCATCCTGTTTAACAGTTAACACATTAGAAGATCGTGGCTGTTCCGACTTTACAGAATTAACAAACTACGGTAAAACAACTATTGCAAATATTATATTCAATGGTGATAATAATCCCAATATTGAGACACCCAATGCATTATTGAGGCTGTATATTATAGCATTTTGTACATGGTATATAACCTACTTTGTACTGCGGAATATAGAAAGAGATTGGAAGGAGAATTTAGTGCTAAGGAGGGTTTATTATTTAGAAAGTGATCACTATGGTAGTAGACAAGTTGAGTTGGCCAAGACTTTGTATAAAGGACGGGAAGGAGAAGAAGCTCCCGGTGGTGGAATTGGGTCACCAAAGAATATGGAAGAGGCCAACAATATCAATACAAGGAAAAATAGAAATCCATGGATACCCAATCCCGAACAACGAGATACAGTCCCAAGTATAGAACTTTATTCCGTCCTCGTGGGTGGACTACCCTCCTTACCCGATGAGGTATTAAATTCCAAGGTTGATATGGAAACGGCATTGGGATTTTCAAACAGAGTTAACATTGATTGGCAATTGGCAGTGGCAACAACATTCTTTGATCATTGTGTGCCGAATCAACCCGGTTTTAGTTCAAGTATTGTCGCCGTGACGATATTACCCGGTGCACCCGAATTAGCAAAGGCATGGAGGAAGTGGTATGCTGCCGCGGCGGCATTGAGACGGTTGAGATTTATCCGATCTGTTATCAATGAGAAACGGTACTATTCAATTGATGATTTAGAAGAAGATCAAGGAGAATGTTTTGACCAATCTGAAGAGGAGTATTACGAAGGCTATGACGGTGCATTCTGCTCCCCATCATCGTCATCAAAAAGGATAACCTTTGCCAATCATGATGAGAATGGGTATGCAACTAATAATGCTGCCAAAGTCCCAGCACCAACAGCCGGATTAGAAACATCTGATATTGATCATCAAATCTTCAAGTCATTAAATTACGGTCCCGAACAACAGGCTGTATATTCAAGAGAGATGGCTCAAGGAGCTGCGGCATGTTGTCCGAACGGCTGTTGTGAAGGACGTGTGAGAAGGCAGCCCATTGACAAACTACTTCAAATGGAGGAGGCTACGGTAATACGATTAGAGAATGCACAATACGAATTGAAATGTGCCCAAATGAAGGCTGCGGTATCAACTGTGGATGGCGGAGATAAAATCAATGGCACAACTTCTGCCGATGGACTTGATGACATAGAGGATAACATCTTGAGGGAAGAGCAAACTATGAATGGAATTAAGAGCTTGTCCGTCGAGGTTGATTCACCAACTAATGGAATGCCACATCAAGACGTTCCGACCTCAACCCGTAGTTCTACTTCACATCGTAGCTCTACCTCACCCACGGCCAGAAGTGCCGTGCTAAGAATGAATGCCGAAGGTCGATTCTTATTCAACAATAGCAACAGTGCCATATCCGAGGATGTAGAGTTGTCCGATGTCAATAGATCATCGCCAATGTCAGCAGAGCCATCCTTAAGGCGGAGGACAAACACTATACAATCATTAATATCAGATGGAGACGGGTCAAAGTCAAGCAATCAATGGGATCAAGTCAAGTCCATCTTAAGAAAGAATACAGAATACGATGAAAGTAGAGTTGGTAGTCCAAGAAACAATCAAGAGATTGAAACTGGTATTTGGTACAAGCCTTCCATCAAGGCAATGATGAGAGCAATAAAGTCTGATATTCTCTCCACCTTAAAGGCGATATTCACTTGGACAAAAGGAACAACCGAGAAGGCAACCTCAACACTGGCTAGAGATTCTACATATGCCGTGGTTACCTTCTCATCCCGTCAAGCAGCAGTTGCCGCAAGGCATTGTCTAGCGGATGGTCGTGGTGTTCAGAAGTGGCTCTCTTTGGAGACACTTCCCGTAGCTCCTCTAGCTGATGCGGCACCATGTGATATCATCACTTGCCGTGGATGTTGTCGACCAGTCACGTTGAACTTGAATCAAAATCAGCTGATGATTAGACGTTACATTGCCTTGTCATCATTGGCATTCATCTACATCTTCTACACAATACCCATCACCTTGGCACAAACACTAGTTTCACCTCAAAAGCTACAAGAATCGGTACCTGCCTTCTATGATTGGCTCAATTCGACTGGCTTCTCAGCAAGCATATTGTCAGGATTGGTATCAGCTCTTTTGTATACCCTATTCTTTGCATTATGCCCCATAATGTTCAAAGGAATTGCAAACTCAGGATCAAGGGCTACTTCTGTCCAGGAAGCTGAACGATATGCTCTTAAATACTACTGGTACTTCATGTTGGTTACAGCTTTTGCCTTTACTGGCCTTGCTGATGCGGCAATTAGTATTTGGGACCACTCTAATGCTGAGAATACTATCAATAGTGTGGAGATTCTGCTTGAAAGTATTGCAAGACAGACCCCATTAACAACTGCTGCGACTTGGTTAAATTGGATCATTGTCCGGACGACGGTGAGTCCGATATTAGTGTTAGATGCCTTTCTAATCTTGATACATACTCTAACCACATTCACTTTTCATCAGATGACACTGCCACTACAGTATCTATTACAGGTCAACACCTTCCTCTTTGGATGTATAGGTTGGAAATGTTGTGCACGATGTGTAATGGGAGGCGGTCCTGGCGGCCCTATTCCCTACCGAGTTTACATTGATGGAGGCACTGTATTCCTTTGTGTAGTTGCATTGGCACCACAATCACCCCTTGTGGCACCCGTGGCCTTATTATACTACCTCTTCTGTGCACCATTGTGGAGAAGAAACTGTATCTTCATGTACCGGCCAAAGTTTGACACGGGAGGTGAACGTTGGCCATTCCTAAGTGATATACTCATCACATCTGTATTCGTTGGACAGTTCCTCCTTACACTACAAATGGTATTAAAGGATGCATTTGGTCCGGCCATCGTTGCTGGCATCCCTGCGATACCAACATATCTATACCGCAAGCACTTATTGAAGACTTTCAAGAGAGCATATGATGATGCTGGGCTATTGCAGACATCTCTTCTCGATGGATGGGATAATACAGTTTCAACAACGATAGAAGCCCGAGAGGAGTTTCGACGGTTCTTAGTAGATGCTCATAAAGCTGCATATATTCGTAAGTTTGTTATTTGTTGCAATACTTTTCTTTCTTGTGTCCTGTTCGACTCTCTTACTCATTCCACTTGTCACTCTTTTTCAGCCGTATGTATTGCTGGAGGAGCAACAAACATACTCACGGCTGAGCCAGCAGTCGCTATCCCGTCTGATAACGATGATATGCTTGGTTATGGAGAGATATCCAAAGCTGAAACTCCCATGTCATGCTATGGATCAAACGTCGATGGAACTGTCAAGATATCTAGTCAACGGGGTGCAAATATCACCCCAAGTTCGACAAGAGCTGAGCGTGGTTTTGCTTGGCAGGGTGAGTCTGCAACAACAGATCCTAATGATCCTGGATGTACACAATCTTAAGCTTGTGATATATGTCTATATGTTTAGAGAAGTATGGATGAGAATAGAGAGAGATACGTTGAGAGATGTCATTGTGTAAATTATAAACTAAATTGTTTTGGCTGCTACCTTAGGACTATGAAAGTGGCACAAACATGATACAGTTCAAAGTTTACAATCGGATGATCCCATTCCTCAGTGGCATAATATATAGGCTTTTGTTTCGAATCTTTTCTTTACTGTTACTCTATCCCCGGAAGAAATAATCTTTTGTTTGACTGAACGTCGTGTTTTCTCTGCTCTTCTGCTCTATCCTACTCTTCATACATCGTCTGTATTATAGAATCATAACTTCAAACTTGCCAACTCCCCCGCGGTCTCTTTTATATCACCACCCAATGAAGACACATATGCGTGACACTCTTCTTTTGTGGCAAACTCACGACGAGACATTCTACCATTCCTGAATGAGACATAATAACCACAATCTAATGGAGTTCTATCCCGTCGTTTGAGATTGTTTGGACCGACAAGTGCTGCATTACCCGATCCCTCAAATATGATTTTATACTTGTCCTTCTTGGCAATATACTTTTCTACTACGCATGCCTTGCCATTCAACTGTGGATGATTCGGCAGGTTAATTACTTCACATCGTCGACCCCCAAACTCAGATGAAATGAGATTGGCTAATTTGGTATTCCCATAATCGAGTATCGAAAGCATAAATGCTTCCCTATTCCTACCAGATAATCCAATATTAGCTTGCGTATGTAAAAATTTACGCGGCAGAGAAATCTCCACACCCCATTCTAGTAATATCTTAGCCTGTTCAAGACCAACTCCACTATTCTTCATTTTTGTATTCACACAAATGATGGGATTCCATCCATTAGCATCCAATGTATTCACATCTGCCCCATATTGTAACAATATTGATAGCAAGTCAGAATTGGCCGTATGAACAGCCAAGTGTACTAGTGTGGAGTTTACATGACCGGGGTATCTTGCACTCAACTTGTTCTGATCAATAGGAGATCCCAACCATTTCATAACCCTCTTGATATTGTTCTTCTTCAAAGCTTTGAAGATATAGTCAGGTATTTCTAGTAGACATGCATCATAATCCAACCCTTTCCCGTCATAATCGCCAATCTCCTTTTCCAAAGCTTTGATATTATTTACCATGGCCACGTAGTGTTCAGAAGTTGTCACGCCTCTGTCCTCCAAGTCACGTTTCAATTTACGAAGAGTATCTAATTGCATAATCATTTCCTTTGAAGGTGGGATCTTCATTCTACACAAAGGGCATGACTTGCTCCTATCTTCCTTGCCATAATCAGCACCAAATTTTGATTTCCATCCATCCAAACAATTGGCACAGAACTTATGATTGCATGGTAATGTAACCGCAGCTGTTAGTGTCTCCAAACATATACCACATTCGTCCGCTGATTGATCCGTCATATTGTAGTGTCTGTCGTGTATATTTTAGATAAGGTCCACACAGTTTGTCAGGGCGGGGATAGTTTGTGGTTTGTAACTTTTTTGCAAAACTAAATCTCAATATGCGTCTCTACCGTAGATGGTTGGTGTTTGTCAGGTTGATATCAGATAATTGCACAACTTTACTTCTTCTTTTTGATATGGAGTGTTGTTATACGTTTAATAGTTGAGATATGACATACAGTTAGATAGCGTTTCGATGCATGTGAATGCACATAAATTTTACAAAATAAGTACACTTCTATCTCTTGCTATAAAACACCAAATACCCCGATACTAGTAAAGTGATGCCACCAGAATGACTTACTCTAATAATAACAACAATATTTTTATCGTTCGACGTACCTATCACTTCGACGTACCTATCACTTGTATGTAGCTGATTATAGCTTTTAGGGATATGAGTAAAGGTGCTATACAAAATTATTTGTTGACTCAAATCTCCACTCGTGCTCACCAATGACAACGATGGCGACCACCAAACCTCTACCGATCGAAAGGGCGTTAAATAGAGACGTAGTGACGGTATTGATGGTATACGAAATGCTTTTATTGCAATAGAATAGCAATATCAATTTAGGTCAGCACATCTTATGCTAATTTTCACTTTTATGAGAGTTGGGTTCTGAAATGCTTACATGTGGAATATCGCATCATCATTTATCATGCATCAACACCAATTATCGTAATAGTAGAGATATAGTTGTACTATCAAAAGTTGTAGCATTAACAATGGCAGAACAACAAGAACAACAACAGCAGCAACCAGTATATTTCGTAAAGGAACTACTGCCCCGGTTTGAGGTGCCATACGATGCACAATCTCAAACTACATGTATGAATTGCAATAAACACATACCACTAATAGGCCACACACGAACATACAGCTCTTCGAAATGCCGTGTCTTCTGCTCGATAGATTGCAGAGATAATGACAATTGTGTTCGAGAAGCTCGACTTTTTAATCTTGCAGTTGCTAATTATAGCGGTGTTATACAAATGAAGTTGAATGCCTTCACTACGTTTACTGGAATCGATATACATGATTTCATGGTGAATGATGCACCACAAAATATGTACGAGTTTGCTGATTCCGAATACGAAAGGTTGTTGAATCCAAGGGAAGTTAAAGAATATTTCATAGCTAGAGAAGATTTGATAAAGTATCTAATTGATGAGGCATTCGTTGACGTCAACAGAGTGAAGCGATGGGCAAATAAAGTTGGAGGCAAAATCAATGCACTTGCTTTGGATATTGCGCTATTGCAATGCAAAGATTTGTTTCATCTTGACAAATTCGATATTAATTATGCAAGAAGTGACGGACTTAGCCCAAAGAAGGAGTATCTATTGAGTCTACTTCTCTTTACGGGGAGGTATGAAGAGCATTATAATGTATGCTGCTACTATGCTCAGAGGGGAGAGCAATTCTATCCGCCACCTGATACACTAAGTACATTCGACGTCAGCATCGGTATGGGTAGTGATATTAAATCAGTACACGACAATGGGGACAACGTGGTAGATATTACCACCTCTTATTTTGTCGAGTATGACTTGCATTATCGGCAATTTCCACGTCTATCAGCGAGTCATATGTTCATCAATAAGTATACACTTCACATGAATATGGAAAGTCTAAGGATACTTCGTTATAATGTCCTGGACAATGAAGATTGTATTGCACTTATTGGGGAATTTATTGGTCTAAAGAAAGACTGGCTTAAGTATGAAAAGAATTGGTACAAAGATCAAGCAATTGAAGTTCTAAAGGAGTTTACTCATAGTGAGGAGTTAGCAAGTCAATTCGGCATTATTCATGGCTGCTCGGATACCTTCCTGAGTAGTGGGCACTTCAATCAAATTAGCACGGCGTTGAAGATTGGAAGAGGTATGATTAGCAAGATGATGATGTCTCAAGAGAAAGGAGAGGGGGGTTATATGAGTGAGCATTGGATATCAGATTTCTTTCAGTGGGGTACATATACCGATCGTCTTAATGATGAATTTCATGATAATTACATTCGACATTGTTCAGATCAGTTGGTACAGAAGTTAAATGAAATTGCTGGACACGACGTCTTTGGTGCTAACCACTTTGCTCAGTATGCTTCTTATGCAAGTGCAACCGAACTCTTCAAGGAGATTTATGATGTTTGTGAGAAGAGTGGACCTGATTCATTTGAAGATTTCTTTCTCTATATGGACGAGGAACTGTATGATCTTTATGAATCAGATGAGGATTTTACTGGTGCTTTGTTGAGGTGCCTGTTATCAGAACGGAGGCAGATTCAATCTCACTTCTATCAAATTATGCATTTTCTTGATGATGAGGGTATCAATCGTATAAAAGCGAAGGCAGACGCAGAGCACAGTGAACGGGATGACAACATGTTGATTGCTCATGAGGTGATGAATTCTTTACCATCAAAATTGAATCCACTGTTATATCGTCGTCCACTGCCATTGCCTGATGATGATCCGTTTCTCAATTACCCACTACAAAATTTCAATGGCAGGGACTACATTAGATATGCGGATCATATAAAGCTTGTGGGAGGTTGGTTATGTGATGTAACAAGAGTTATTGATGCCTTATTCCACCGTGGCCTTGCAACTAATGAAAACTTGACAGCAATCTTTGGTAATAGCTCAATGTTATCATACCGGTTGTATGAATTACGAAAGATTAAGGCAGAGAAGAATCAAACAAGTATTACATCATTCTTTAGCAGGAAGAAGGCGAAGCGGGGATGATATTATCAGTGCGGCTGTATTAGAAGAAGTTAAAACATAAGCTTGGTTTTATCAATACTCTACAGATTCATATTAATAGTAGTTGGTATATACTTGGTACTTATCTCCTCGGCCCAATGTAAAGATATTTTATTTTGACTTTATGCACTCATCTACCCATCTAGACGTCCGCTATTTACGATCCTGCGCACTCTGTCCTTTACTATAGCTCTTTGATAGTGCGTGTATTGATTTTCATGGTCGAATTCCTAGTATCGGCGGCATAGGAGAGCACATACCGAAAGCTATTGCAATATTTTGAGATTTCATCTGTGGTTTTAAATTGGTATCCTCTAGGATACCGCATTCCTTTTCGCCTCTTTATATGATCAGATATCAAGCTACTACCTTGATAGTATAGTATGTATCTCTCATACACCTTTTCTATAGCTGACTGATGCATGAGTGTATCATTCAACATATTGGCATAATAAAGATAAAGGATACCCTACCTTTCAAAAATGTAGTTTTCACTTCTTATCAATTGATCTGATCAATGCCACTCTCCTCTTCAATATGTGTCTCCAAGAAGCTTGCTCGCGTTAGGATGCCAGCTACTTCAACTCCCGAGGTACCACCTAGGACAACAATATGTCTCAGACCGAGGGTTGTAAATAGACTGTATGCCTATCAGTAAAAGTTTCATCGTGTGGGAGTCTTGGAGATAGTACAATGATGAAAGTATCATAATCATCTTCAGTCTTACCTTTGATACCGGGAAAAAGTCTGGCACTGTATACGTTCCTTTATTCGCAACTGAACCGACGTCTACCCAGTAGTCATTGAACTCCGTGCTATGCCATTCGACATCCACACAGCCTCGATTGTTTCGACCTATCTGTACAAATGGCGGAGAAAAGGAAGACCTATCGCTGGTCGGAGCAAGGGACATTCGAACTAGTCTATTCTCTTGTCGCTCGTCTTTGGTCAACATGAGATGTGTCTCATGTGTATTGGTAGTTTCATCTATACTCCCATCACCAAGGTTGAGATGCATTGACACATCTTCACTACTGCCACAACGCTCATTAATCTTGCTCAGCTCGGCAGGGTTTATCTCCCTTGGTATTTTCAAAATATGGTCAAAACGGTCATCGTTGATCATATATGCAACATGATCTAAAACATCTCTTTTGACGCCGTAGTATGCTGTCACCACAAGATCATCTTCCCCTATTATATTGTAATTCTTCGAGAAGACTCCGCATTCTAATAGAGCTGCAATTTGTGTTCTCTTAACCAAGCCCAAGAATCTTCCCGTAGATGGATCTACAACTGGGTAGCCCTCGTGGCATGAACTATTGAGAAGCTTCACTAGATCAACGACTCGTTCCTTTGGAGCAACTATCTGTAACGGATGACTCATTATATCTCTCACAGGGATAGCTTCATAATATCCTGATACAAGATTTAGGTTCCTCAACGCCCCATTGAGGTAAGGATACTGTTTATAACATATGACCAATTCAAATATGCCTCTTCTGCTAATGCACTGGGCAAAATATCGAGCTATAATAACTACCAATATAACAGGAGTAAGGATTTTGATCTGACCGGTTCCCTCGACGAGCATCATTGCCACACTTATGGTCGATTGTTGTACTCCAGCTAACATGGCTGCCACTCCCAAAAGAGCAAAGGTTGATGGGGTGGTTTCTTCGTCAACATAATGATGAACTGCATTGCCAATGGCGCCCCCAAAAGCAGCACCAACGAGGATGATGGGTGCAAAGACACCAGCTGGTATAGTAACCCCACTCGTGATGAGTGTCAGTATGTAAAAGACCGTTCCAATTGTAAGTAGTGTCTCTTGCTGGTATACCGATGGATCTGTTAATATATGGCGAATTGCAATAATTCTTGATCCGAACATTGTTCTTGCCATCATGTTGATTTGTCCCGAGGGGCATAAGTAACTACCCATTTCTATTGTTTTGACAAGAGCTTCATCAGCGGCGTCTTCATTCCCATTATATACATTCATCAAGTAGTCCTTTGTCTTTTCAACTTGAATATCTCTACATGCAAATGAAGATAAAGGCATATAGAATAGAACTGCTGAAGATATGATACTAACGAGTGCCACTTCTAATAGCTGGTACTTGTCACGTCCTTTGCCAACCGGTGGGAATCTGTTTGTAACGTTTTGCCGTAACCATTTATACCCTGAACAAAATGCACCACCCAATACTCCTCCGCCGATACCGATCATTATAAAATATGGCAGCTGATCGAGGCGATTAATGAATAAATCGTCAGTGCCATATGTTCCCAAATTGATAATCGAACAATTGCTCAAATCACCTCTCCAAGAAGCCAAGGTGAAGACACCTATGGCATTGGCAACCAGTAGTCGTAGTAATAGGTTTCGTTCAAAATAGGACGATATGTCATCAATGATAAAGAGTAATGCCCCGATGGGTGCCCCGAAACTAGCAGCCAATCCTACCGACGAACCTATGCTAACCAAGTCTCTTCTCTCGGCATCGGTTGCAAAATATGATAGCTCGTTTCTCATCCGACACAACACATTTTCTATCCATGGAATTGTTGTATTGTCTTTATCGTTTTGTTGTTTCTCCCTCTTCTTTCGTCGAACTTGCATACGAACAAGTAACCTAGAGCATAAAGTACCAATCTTACTACAGCTTGCACCGATAATTGCACCGATATGCAGTAAAGGACCCTCTGAGGAAGAGAGTAATTGTTAGTGTAATTGCAAAACCATAACATATGCACAATTCAACTCAATCCTACTTACCTTGACCGACAGCCAGTAGACAACTAACACTAAGTATAGTAGCCAATATCTTAACAACCAGCACATTGACCAATTAGCAAGACGTTGCATACTTCGTACACCGTTTAAATAGACTTTCACTTCGGGTATACCTGATCCTGCCGCTGATGGCATCCAATAGACACATAACATACTACTTGCCAATGCTAATATAAGGTTCGTCCATAGAAATGTTTGAAATATCATTGCTTTACTTGATAGTATGTCCCAATTTGCAACTAATGTATTGATGTTGAGATAGGTTGAGATGGTAAGTAATAAAGTATTGTGCACACAACATATCATACAGCATACAAGTAGAGCAACGCAATGACCACCGTTATCCGTCCCATAGTGATGTGTGCACATCATATGCACAAAATAAATGTAGATAGCTACTCACCAGCTTGATACACAATCCTAGCTCTCCACTTGACAATAGTACCAGTACAAGTAACTAATAAAACTGATGTTAATCCGGTTAATAATCCAGCAAGTATAGTTAATATCCATCGTATTGCCGTTTGTTTAGTATCTGCATAATGTTTTGAATGATGATGACTTTGATTACTATACTTTTCCTGTATTGAATTTATGCTGTATTCATTAATGACACGTTCAAAGTCTAGACTTGATATTTTATACTCTACATCTTCTTTCGTTGTATTGTTGTTTACTGTATGATTGTTGATAGATGAAGTATCACCGCCATTGCAATTGTATGATGATGCAGCATATCCATCATGTGAATTGCTTTTTAATGGCTGATGTTCAGAGCTCATAATTTGCTCTTCTATCGCCAACGACGCTTATTAATACTTAAATTATAAAGAAGATATACAATTAGCGGCCAACAAATGCATACCTAAAGAGAATAGACCTCTCAATAAAGCAGCATACCTAGAATCATTCCAGCTATGTGAGGCAGTTAGTAGGCACTACCTGCCGTTTACATCGCGAGGTTGGGATTTGGGGCCCTTAAGGGTGCCCCCGGAGGGCTAGACCACGAAGTGGGCATTCAATCGATTCGCGTGTGATTGCAGGCTTCTTTGCTCTATGTGGCTACATATAAGGGAGGTTTATTGAGTAATCTCGCGAGGGCCAACTAACAATATAGACAAACATGGCATCTACAATAGACAAACAAAGTGGCGGCGGTGGCGGCGGCAACCCGATAAAAGACGACAGCACTATACCCACGCTCAACACCACACAGTCCGATTTCTCCTCATCATTGGCATTGGCATCAGCCATTGATTCAATAACAGGCACCTACTCCAACATAAACGACAAATACACAATAAATTACAATAACATTATAGGCATCGGATGTTTTGCAAAGGTATACGAATGCACTAACCGTACAACTAACAAAGTCTACGCAGTAAAATCTATAGAAAAAAATTACAACACTACAATTAATCCTGACCATCTAATACGTGAAGTAGAATTATTAAAAGAAATTAATCATCCAAATATTATTAAATTAATTGATATATATGAAGATATTGATTATTTACATATAGTAACTGAACGATTGTTGGGTGATGAGTTGTATGATAGAATACGTATGAAGAAGAAGTTAGTAGAGGATGGTATTGGATGTTTCCCTGAAGATGAGGCTGCTGTTATTATTAAGCAGGTACTTAATGCTTTGTTATACTTACATAGTCATGATATATGTCACAGAGGTGAGAAGCGATATATTGTTGGGGCGTTTTAAGATTATAGACTTTTGTGCACATCATGTGGACTTTTCTGTGCTCATCTAATATGAACGTGTATCTCTATCTCTCCTCCATATCACGTCTCATATACACTAAAGATATCAAACCGGAGAATATAATGTTTGAAACTGATAAAGATGATTCACCAGTCAAGCTAATAGGTGAGAGTGGAACTCTGTGCATATCATGAACTTTTGTTGTGCACCACTCATGAACTTGGTCTGCTTCTTCCTTCCTTCTTCAGACTTTGGTGTAGCTAGAAAACATTACAAAGATAGTTTAGAGAAACACATGACCACAACAGTTGGTACTTCATTCTTCATAGCCCCCGAGGTTCTAAATGAAAAGTATGATAAGAGTTGTGACCTTTGGTCGCTTGGTGTTACTGCCTTTGTTATGCTATGTGGCTACCCACCATTCCAAGGCAGGAGTAATAGAGAAGTTTGTTTAAATGTCAAGAGAGGCAAGTATAGCTTCAACTCAAGACATTGGCAAGGCATAAGTAAAGAAGCTCAAGACTTTGTTCGTAGATTACTCCAAGTGAATGTCAAGAAACGTATGTCAGTAGAGAAGGCATTGAAACATCCTTGGATAGTCAAGCATACTAATACAGTGAAGGAGGAGGACGATAGAAGTATGTCTAGTAGTACACTGAGATCGGAATCAGACTTTATTAAAATTGAACTTCTAAAAATGAGCTTGTAGACGAGAAGCACTTTTGGAAGCAATGGCGATAGTCCGGGCTATATGAAGAGCATCATAGTACGAGTATTCTATTGGGATTATAGGATATAAATAATTTGTATTTAGAATACTTTATGGATGGTGTACTTGGCTTCCATATTTCTCGACTATGAGCTCTTTTTGCACCTCATACATTCACTCTAACTTTATAATGCGTATCATATTCAAATCCTATCATTAAGTAACGCCTCAACATCTTTCACACTCCAAAATGGAGGCAAGTATACATCATCGGCATTGGTTTTGCACTTAATCCTCAAACCAACAGCATCACATGACCAATCCTCAATATCACTAAAGTTTACCAATGTCGTCACACTACTTTCACTTACATCATTATCATCACTACTCATTGATATCATCCCCAATGAAGAATCACTGATAATCAATCGATTATTACATGCATAATTTCGTAATATCAATGCAATACCAAACAATACTAATCCAGGAAGTAAACTACCTAAGTTCCAATAGTCTGGTGGACATAATCCATTACCACCGTCACCAATATACCACGGTACTTGATATTGTACATCAATTGGACATTTTCCTAATGATGGTAATGTTGCTTGAGCACCTACAAATGCTGTTAGTATTGGAATGTTATATACTGGTGATAGAATTGCGGTGTTTGGATTATTGGGAAGAGTTGTACATTTGATTACTCGTTTACCGATATTTAGTGCATTGCTGGGTTGTAGTGATTGTAATATGAACAATACAACAATCGGGCTATAGATTGAGACATGTGATGATAATGGTATTGACTTCCTCACCATTTTCTTATCGACACGATATGATGTTATCTATTGTGGATAATGTTCTATTGATACTAGTAATGATGGTACTGTACCTATATACCAACAGTAAGAAGATGCACACAACTGAATGGTTTTAAAGCTTTGAACCTTGGCTCGAACCACTGCATTCATACTGTTATTGAGCTTGGCTGACGATAGTTGAAGACGAAGATTTGCATTGTGAGACATGAGATAGAAGGATCGAGATCCACTTATTTCAAGAGAGATGATGATTGACTTCATCTTCTAGCAGATTGATGGCTTCCTACTATCATCTCTGCCCTCTATGAGTTATGAACACCACCTATCATCACATCCTTACAAGCTCTTCCTCAAAGCCATGCTACCAACAGTCCCCGCGCGCCGGCCCGCCAATGCATTGTATATCCCAGTTATTTATTAAAGACTCCCAATTAGATATAATCAACAAACAGAAATGTTACCCCGGACGAGATAATTTAGTAGCCGCCGTGTAGCTGACCAATGAGACGACTGTTAATGGCGGCATCGTCTTTTCTGACTGCGCTTTATTGGTAGTATGCAGAGTATGTGTATCAAATAATGATGGGATACTTATGTTTGATGTAGAGATGTTGTGTATTGGTTTGTAGAGATAGTGATTGATGTATGCTTTGTGACAAATGACGTATATTGCAATAATAATGTCCATAAGGTTATATGTATTATACATGATTTGGTTATGTCGGATATGTAGAAGTACCATATCAAGTTATCGTGAGAGAGGAAAAGAGATTCTATCGCTATACGTACGTACAGATGTCATTTTTGATATTACAATGGCAGCAGTGAGATGACCAATAACTTGCGAGTGTTAATGTTAAGTGGGTGTAGCTGTTATCAAATCATACAAACATCACAGGTTGTATTATATTAGACCGATATCTAACAACAATTCAAGCTTGTAACCAATTTAGATAAACAATGACAACCTCAGATCCAGACTTTATTCATCTAATAGAATCAAAGCGATTTCAAACATCAGGCATTAGTAGTCCGAAGACACAGGCAAGGTTGAAAGAACAACAAAAGGCATACAGCAATGAATTAATTAGTCTTCGATTAGTACCTCCGTCGTCATCACTTACGTTGGATAATACAAACGACGATAACAATACATCGTCTTCTTCTAAATCAACATGGAACATTCCAAGGTTTAGACTAACACAAAGTTTTCTAACAGAGACTGTCAACAGGGGTAGAAATGACACGTTACCAAAGCTGCATGTCACTCATCTCATTGATAGTAGAAGTAAGGAAGTTATACTACCAACCAATGATTTGCGTGTGCAGTGTAGATCGACTCCTGTAGTGTATGATGTGGTTACTCAATTAGCTGGTGGTATTAAGCAAGGAGGAGTATTAGCACGTTCTGGGGATTCATATTACAATGGGGATCTATTGTTCCTTCTAACAAATGTGCCGAAGCAAAGTAGTTCCGGATTGTTTGAGGTGCAACCTTCAGATGTACATCGGTGGTTAGTTGAGTGTGCCACGTCTAGTGTAGAAAAGATTATGATTGCAAATGATAAGATTCAAGGATTGAATGAAACACTTCAACAGTTGGAGAAGACGTTGGCAAACGTACATAAAGCTCCTATTTACAATGACAAGACTGGAAGAGCAATTACAGGAGAGGCATTACATGTAGCTCGGGAGAATAAGAGGACGTCATTACTAGATGAACAGAAACAGACAAGGACGAACCTGGCAACGGCGGAACAGAGTTTGAATGAGTTACGGTTAAAACATCTAAGGCGAATGGAGCTGAGCATTTCTAAGCGAACTAATGACACATCCAACAAGAACAACACGATCTCATTTTCAGTCAAGTTACATGGTAAGAAGAAGGAGTATTATACAAATCTGGTTACAAACCAGAAGAATTGGAGTCTTCCTTTATACGCAACTGGTAGTGATTTAGGTAGTAGTTCATCAAACGACACCTACGAGTTAGCTTTATTGGACATTTCAGCCTCAGAACAAGCCCAGCACTTTGTTGATACTGGCAGCGTATCCATTGTAGTACTGCCAGGTGAGTGAACTATATGTTCTAGTCTTGTGTTAATATGTTTCTAAACTCGATGTCAACCTCATCCTCCTTCTCATGTAACTCCTCATCACTTCATAGATGGCTCTGGTGTGTATGAGCACTATGAAGAGACCAACCCATTTTCCACTAGTAGTACAAATAATACAGAGGAACAAAGCAGAGGCCATCACACTCTGTTCCACGGTCATTTCCATGAGGGTGAATATCGTGAGGGGACATTGCATACTGATGCTGGTGTCTTTTCGGGTACCTTCCAATCAAGTGGGCAGCCTTGCAAAGGAAAGATGAAACACTCCGACGGTACCGTGGTTACAGGAGAATTTGCTTTACCTCCTACATCCAAGGGAACTTCTATACAATGTAGTACCGAAGAAGAGGAGGTCGATGCGTCTCCATTGGGTCCACATCCTTATCGACTTGGGCTATCTCATGGCGATGTTAGTATTCAGTTCAAAGGTGGAGCTTCTTTCGAAGGTGAAATGAGGCATGGCAGTATATCTGGTAGTGGCATATATAGACATTCACAAGGGGAATCGGAAGAAGGGGATTTTGTCGATGGATTGATTCAAAACAAGGACGGCGTTGCAGGCCAAGGAGGCTCGAATTTGCCTAGAAGCTTGTTATTCAATGGAGAGCCCTCGTGGGGGCCTTAAAAGAGACACATTTCTTCTATTATCTACCAATTGTATTCTATGCTTATTGATATGTTGTTGCCATATTATTAACTAATCGAATAATAACCGAAAGATCTCCAAACACAAGTGCCTTTTCATGTCTTTACTTGTCTTATGAATCCATCCACTAATAGTACCGATAATCATCATCGGCCGTAGAGGCTTCATCCCTCTGATCACTTTTAATCTCCGCCAAGTATGCTTGATATAATTGCAATGCTTTCATGTAATCATCTTTTGTTACATGTCCATTTGTGTATAATTCTTTAATCTCTTCTAAAGAGTCGTTCTGTCCACTCCTTACTGCAATCATATAATGCTTCAGTGCTCTATCAAAATTGCCTTTCTCATCTTCTACAAGACCTAGATTGTACCTTGCATCTGGATCTCCTGCCATGGCAGCTAGCTCGTAGTAATGCTGAGCCTTTTTCTCATCAACTTCTACCCCTCTACCATTATCATAAACATATCCAATATTGTTATAAGCGTCAGAATGTCCAAGCTCACCTGCACGATGCCACAGTTCTAATGCCTTTGTATAATCTTGTGGAAACCCATTTGCCCCATCTCGATAGTCACATCCTATAGTGAATATTGCAATGGGATCACCAGCATCTATTCGTTTGTTTGTCCTTGCAATCATCTCCTCATTTGATTTATGAAATGGAGTTCTGCAAAATGGACACTGGTTTTGTTTTTCATTATCAACTTCATTGCCCTGGTCATCATAGACAGGCGCATAATAACATCCACTGCAAATAACCTTTCCACAACATGCCATATAAATCCTTCCGGTATGTAGTGTTGGCAGTCGTAGAAAACAGATTGGACAATCTTCTGCTGGCGGAGGTTGTTTGAATACTTGGCAGCTCTTTTTCTACATTCTTTCTTATGTTTGTGTCGGTGCTTCTTTTTACACGCTGCATTGCAATACTTTACCGATTTGCATTTATTGCATACATTGTCGATATCACTACCTTCTCTACCACAGTTGGCACATACCGATACAGTAGTCTCTTCTACATCGGCTGTGCTCATATTTTGTAACATATCATTAATCTCACATACACCATCATTATTTAATGTGTCATTGCAAATTTTGTTTGTGCTCATATTGTATCAATAGTATGATAGATACGGCCGCTTTAATAGTCAATTATTTGGTAAATATATTCTACCTATACCAACAGATGTATAAGGCACTCTACCTCGTTGGGTGTCACAAGATGTGTACTTAAATCCTTACTCGTTCTATATCAATTCTACAGACTTGATTGAGACTATCACATTCAAATGAATGGTTGATGCCATTATATATGATCGTGATTAATAGAAGAGTATATACAATATCATAGTTTGATACCACACAATACAACTCACACATAGTTGGTCAACTCTCAACTGACATGTCTTTTCCTAAACAGAGTTTTTCATACATGAAAACTGATAATAGCTTTATTCCTCTATCTACATATTATGATTATGATTAACCAAACTTCAGCCTCCTTAAATACAATGCATATACAACTAATAATGTGTGCAATATAGTTACACTTATAATTAGGGCCTAAACCCACTGCGTCTCATTTCCGCTAGGATTTGAGCTGCTTCTTCTCTCTCATCACTCTTCATTTCATCAAGCCGCTCATGATGTGCCCGAAGAGTACTTGCATATTCATCCTTTGTAACCAGTCCTTTCTTAAACCCTCGCTTAACCTGATCCAAAGACTCCTTGTACCCGGCTTTCGCTGCCATAATAAAGTGCCTCAATGATCGTTGATGATTGCCAGATAGTCCCTCCAATTCCAATTCACCAAGATTATGCCTTGCATGCGCATCCCCATTCATTGCTGCAAGCTCATAGTAATGTTTAGCCTTCTTCATATCTCCTTCCACTCCCAATCCATCATTATAGGCAACGCCCAAGTTGTAAAACGCTGCAGCGCATCCAAGCTCCCCTGCTCTGAGATATAACTCATTTGCCTTTATATCATCTTGTGGCACACCAGCTGTTCCCATATAATAATGCTGGGCAAGCATATTGAATGCCTCACCATTATCTTTATCCATAAGCTCCTTAATCCTTTTGATATGCTCTTCATCAGAAGATTGTTTAGGCGCCCTACAATATGGGCATAAGTCTCCTCCTCCTTCACTCTCAACCATCGCATAAGCACAACCATGGCATATAGTTTTCCCACAGCATGATTTGAATAATTTTTGACTTGAATTGATTGGGAGGAGTAACATGCAGATTGGGCACTCTTCCGCTGGTGGAGGTTCTTTAAATAATTCTTTATCATGTAACTCAGCAGCGAGTCTAACATGTTCCTCACAATCTTTCTTGTGTTTGTGTCGATGCTTCTTTTTACATGCCGCATTGCAATACATAACCGACTTGCATTTGTTGCATGTATTCGTAACGTCACTACCCTCTTTACCACAATTGGCACATACTGATAAAGTAGTCTCTTCTGCATCGACAGTACCCATATTTTGTAACATATTATTAATCTCACATACACCATAATTATTTGATGTGTCATTGCAAATTTTGTTGGGTGTGCTCATATTGTATTAATATAATTATAACGGCCACTTCAATAGGTCAGTTGATTGGTTAATATTGTTATTCCTGGTAATAATTAGCGTTGGGTGTACCTTATATCAAAAAAGTGCAAAGATTTTTAGAAAATCCTTACTCGTGCGTTCTATGAAGCTTGAGACTACTACTTTTGAAAGAGTACACCGAGCGTCTCTTTCTCTTGTATTATACTCCTTACTTCCACTCTATTATACCTTTGCTGCTTCCTCCTGAAAGTTGAGAGTTGATTGATTGTCATCTTCTTCCCAAACTTAGTTTTCTAATTACATGAACATGAAAACTGATAGTCTCAAATCAGCCTCGGCCTCCTCTATGTTTCATTTAGTATTAGTATATCTCCTTATCATTAAGCATGGCAAACAATAGAACACTCTCCGGAGGAACAGGACGATCATCATCATCATTTGGTGTATCAACGACAATATTAATAATAGTGTTGAACTCCGTTTTATTACTTTTATTGCAGCAATTCTTTACCTCTTCGTCATTGGACGGTGCACCTTCTATTGTTAGTATCAGCCCCCCTGCATTATCAACCGACACAACTACATCATTTACAGCATCAGATTCATCTCCATTTGGTTGGAAGATACCACAAGGCATTGCAATAGCTCATCCATCCATACCAACAACTGAGGAAGAAGAACAGAGTATTAAACGAAGTTTCTATGGTGGTAAAGGAGATAAGGCACATTTAGGTGGCTTCACTTCCTTCGATCCGTCAGGCGTTAGTCCAACATTATGGAGTTACATGATTAGCTATTTGGGTATACGAAGTTTATTAGATTTAGGATGTGGACGTGGTATTAGCACTTCATGGTTTGTAACGCATGGATTAGATTATGTAGTTTGTGCTGAAGGATCTCATGATGCCGTAACACAGTCACTATTGCCGACGATTGAACATATACCGAATAATACAAAGTATGATTTAGTGGAGCATGACTTTAGTTTAGGACCTTGGTGGCCAAAGCAGACTGTGGATGTTGCATGGTCGGTTGAGTTTACAGAACATGTCGGTCGCAACTTTCAAATGAATTATCATACGGCATTTCGCAAGGCCGCGTTGATATTCGTTACACATTCTAATTGGGGTGGTTGGCATCATGTGAGTCTTTTTGTGTAAATGATATGCTTGTTTTGTGTTTCATGCAATTATTGCTCACTTTGATGATCATATGATATGTTCTTCTTTTAAGGTTGAGGTACATCATGATAATTGGTGGAGAATTAAGATGGAATCATCTGGATTCATATATAATGATTACTTAACGACAGAGATGAGGAAAAAGGCGAAAGAGGATTCGGCTAGATTAGATTTAGTAGAAGATATGAAAACAAAAGGTCGGACTCATTATGCAGTGGCACAACATCTATGGACAACTTTACAAGTATATATTAATCCTCTCGTGGCATCATTACCCGAGCATCAACATTTGTTTGCAGAGCATGGATGCTATAATCCTGGGACTTCTAAAGATCCTGTGTTAAAGGGTCATGACGAGTGCGGTAAGAAGGATGGAGAAACTGCCTTGCCTGCTAGTTACAAAGCATTACCACAGACAAGTGATATGGATGATCAATGGATGGCATTGGTTAAGGATCTGAAACTGGTTTAGGTTAGAAGAGGGTAATGGAGTATTAGTTCATTACCCTCTGTAGTGAGGCACTTTCAATAAGAAGGTAAGACTTTTCCTAGTTTATAGCTAGTCACCATACTTTACCTCTCATTACACATATATATTCTTCTTATCATGGAAAAGATACTAGCCGGGTATTCATGAAAATTTCGTCAGTCAAATAATGAATTAAAATATTGGCCCATACACAATTGCCCATACAATTGATTGGACGATAATCAACAAAAATATTTGGCTATACATTGCAATTATTCGATTTATGCCGGGTCGACAACGTATGAATTGGTAACATCATTATCACAACTTATGCAACACTTTGGCTCATAAAGTACAACCAACACAGCAACCAACCACCATCTACCTTATTATCAACAGTGTAACAAGCAATTAGCCAAGTAGATCAACATACATATAATCAAACCAGAAGTTGTCAAATGAAGGTCTGCAAATCTTACGTCCTTATTACCAATCCTTGTCATCCTCCATGGCCTCTGTGCTGATGCCACAGACAAAGCGAATGCCACATGTTCATCATCAGAGACATGTTCGGCTGCAGATTTTGCTCAGACTAAAGAAACTGTTTCAGTATCGTCCGTGTGGAACGAGACTGCTATGGAGATGAGTTTGGAAAACATTATTGAGGCTCTTAAAAGAAACATCCAGCGTTACAAAGACGAGAATCGTAGTAATCAAGATATTTCACAGTTAGAGAAGGAGCTTAGGCGTGTTCTTCAATTGAAGGAGAATCTATTAGATCCATTAGTTAAGGCAATAGAGCAGGCAGATAAGGAAGTCGAGCAGGCAAAGAAGGAAGTTGAGTCAGGCAGATGAGGCGTTTATGGATGCTTATATTAAAGAGGCGTTAGCAGAGGGAGTCAATCTTGAGGAGGCCATCTTGGCGGCCGAAGCACGGTTGCAAGAACTGAAGGAAGAGGCTGCTGAATGAACACTTCTTCTTAGTAGACAATGTATTGGAAAGTATCGCAGTTAAAGTGGTAGTTAAAGAAGATAATCTAATAATTCGTGTATCGTCTACTACCCTATGCCATATCTTATACACTCGTCTATACCAGTACTTTAGTAGCTATAACATTCGTGGAAAGAGGTTATACATTGAGAGAAGACCAACACCAGCATAGCAATAGACCGATAACAAACCAAGTTTGCCAATCCTTCATACCCATTACTGGATCATGGAAGAATACAAATGGCCAGGGGCATCGGCCTCCCTTCTCGGCATGTTCTTGCTTTAGACTTGAGGATGGGCTTGGGATCAAGGTATCTTTCTTGGCCTTGGACTTGGTATTCTTGTGTGGATTGGGTCCAGACTTGAATCCAAACGGACACTTCTCCTCTTCCCCATCATCATCCATATCAACCAATGTACCCTGACTACCACTCCTACCCAACTTCTGCTGTTCCATTTCAATATCATAATAACTCAATGCCTCTCTAACATTACGTACACGTGCCCCGTCAACACCACCCTTTACATCCAACTCTTCAAATACTCTCATATTTAATGCAAATGCTACATTCGCCTCGGCAACCAATTTACCTATCTCACTCGATGTTAATATTAATCCATCCAATGCATCTCGGTACTTATCTTTGAATAACTTGGCAGACTTTATATATTCAAAGTTATAAAATTGTAATCCGTCATATCCCTTCCCTAAGTTCAATGCCCGTCGTGCTATTCGGGATAATACCTTACCACCACTTAAATCACCAAGGTATCGTGTATACGCATGACTTAGCAACAATAATGGATCTAACTTTCCAACTTCTACCATTCTATCAATATAATCCTGTACAGCAGGCGATGGCGTGTTACATTCAACTTTATTCTTCCAATTTAATCCATGCCAATATTCCATATCTTCTTCTAACGTTGCTCTTCTACTTAATTCTTTTGGGAAATGTAAACTTGGAAAATATTGCGGTGCATATTCATCTAGTAATGATTCGAGTGTGACATATGTGTGATATAATCCAGTAACTAATTCCATGTATAATTCGCGGTCGATTTTACCTTGTATGAAATTATTAACAAAGTGTACATTTTCCGCTGCGGTGTGTGATTCTGCTGTACCGGTTTTTAGGGCTTGTGATAGTAAAGAGGTACGTGGTTCTTCTCCTTCTTCTTGTTGTTGTTGGGGTTGTGGCGGTGTATCATTCTCAGCTTCAGTGGACGAGACCGCCTGCTCTTGTTCAATAGTCTCCCCATCTTGCGGTGCATCCCCAAATAAATCAGCCTCCTTAATCTTCTTTTCAGGAGAGAAACTTAACAATCTTAACAATTCTTCAGCATCACCCTCTAAATTAATCTTGTCACTATCCCTAAACAATCCATCCCTACCATTTCCCAACTCGTCAAGATTATGAACAGATGCCATTCGTCCCATAATTGCACTTATTGAAAAATCTTCCATTGCTTTAGCTAAATGTTTACTACTCCTACTGCTACCTGATATAGTACTGCTTTTCATATTATTACTTTGCTGATGGTATGATTTGAAGGGACATCCTCCCTTGATTATAAAACTATCACGCTTTTCTGGCGAAATATTAACTGAGTTTGAGACATTATTAGATTTCACAGAATTAATACTGGCTGAGTTGTTGGTAGCAGAATTTGCAGCTGCATCTAGTAAAGATGACACATTATGCACATGTTCCATTGCCAATTGAAATGGTGTTACTGCTCCTCCCTCTTTAATACCCCCACCTTTTACACCATTAGTAGCACCGGCCCCTTCCTCACTTCTCATGTCATTGTTCTTAGAATTACCACTGCTAGGAAAATGTGATGGTGGAACAGTCTTCATAATCTCCATCATTGCCTGTGGATTACTTCCAACCTCACGAAAGGGACATTTGGAGTTGGTAAATGCTGGGAAGATGCGCGTCATTACGATTTATAAAGATAGAAGAGAGTGTAAACATATAACTTCTGTTAGTACATGAGATTTTGCAAAAGACAACATATATTAAGGCAAATTAAGTTCATACTTTATATTAACCACACGAAATACACACTATATAAAACAATACCAACCGCAGACTTTACCTGGACATTTTAGCTTTGCCTCGTTTAATATAGAAGTAGTTGGTGATGTAGCGCCAGTATGAGCTGGTGTACCGTCAGTGGTATATTGTTGTTGTTGTTGTAATGATGTAGAAGAGTTAGATGTGTTTAAGAAACTGGCATCTTCATCATCGGAGAGAGCAGCGGCGTAGGGACATATATGCTGTTCTTTATTTGCCATGTTTGTTGTTGTCATGGTTTGTATTATTATTAGAGACTTAGTGTATGTTTTCTATTTTGTTGTGTTGGTTGTTTTTTGGTGAGAAATAAAATGAAAAACGTTTGACGCTAACTGGGACGCTACATCATTTTGTTAGAGTTCTTCATTATGAGTGAGACGATATGATAACTGATACTCGAATAAAATCCTCTGTGAGGCTGGTGCTGGTATGTGCTGATGATATTGATAGCACGCTTGCTGCTCTTCATTGCACGTCCCTTTCTTGAGATAGTTTGTTCTATATCTTGTGCTTCTGTCAGATAGCTCTATTGAGAAAGATCAGAGAAGAGAAGTAAAAAGATACACATCAGCCCTAGCCTCAACAGATAAGCCTTTGTTCATTGGGCTGCTCTGATACGATAAGTGTTGGGTTGTCATTGTTCAAATGGCGTTCTTTTTTAATGGATACAACATAGGACTAGGAGGGTATGACGACGATGATAGTATGCCATCAGATAGCAGTACTAGCAGTAGCAGTAGCGAAAGTTCTGCAAATAGCTCTGATTCTTCGTCCGTGAGTAGTAATGTTGGCCATAGACATGGCGAATATAACAGGATAACACCAAAGAGAGAGCGTGATAAGAACGATCCCTTTCGACATCATCATGACTATGATGATATACAGCTAATTAAGAATAACGACGAGAGTCTTGATGACTTTTCATTATCACCGGCTAGTGCCGAGGAGATGGATGATACTACATGTGAATTACTTGGACGATATATATCGGAAAATGACCATTTGACAAGTTTAGATTTATCTTCTTGTTTGAATGATGCTAGAATGACTTCACTATTTAGAGGATTAGTATCAAGTAGGTCTATAAGGGATGTGGATTTATCATTATGTCATTCGGTACGGATTGGAGGTATTCAAAGCATGATACCATTCCTTAGCTCGTCAAATATTAATAAATTGAATTTGGAATGTATTCCATTGAATAACACAAGTTTGGGAGTATTGTTAGATGCGTTGCAAAGGAGATCGACTATTAGTGAGCTCAAATTGAACAGATGTTCTATTGACAGTATAAATACCGAAAGATACACCATCTCATCATTGAAATACCTCAATTTGAAGCACAACCTAATTACAAACATCCCCTCGTTACAAAACTACTCAAGTCTAGAGACATTGAATTTGGGGTACAATAATTTGGGTATAGATACAGATGGTGGGGGCATTCTACCACTAACAAGACTGTTGGAACGAGATGACTCAAACTTGACAGTCCTTCATCTCACATCCACAAATTTGAATGATACTGAGGTAGAACAACTCGCCGATTCCCTCAAATCTAATACCAAATTGAAAGAACTTTCATTGGCAGGAACACAACGATTTGGACAGGATGGTAAAAAGGCATTGTTAAAACTTCTTCTTGATATCTCGTCACTTGACAATACCATAAGTTCCAACCATACTTTGAAAGCAGTTTCTTATCCAAAAGATATTAGCACGGGGATTGATAGTATGATTGATTGGGTGAGGGAAATGAATGTCACGAATGATGAGAAACATGCAGTGGCAAAGGTCAAGGTTGTGTATACCCTTGATGAGATAACAAGAAGGACTCTCTCTCACCACCAAGGCTTTGACGAGTGTGTCGGTCATCCATTCATAGATATCGACCCACTTATACTTCCGGAAGCCCTTGCACTAGCCGGATCTATGAGGCGTAGTCATGATGAGTTTTACCGCCTTCTCATTGCAACATCACCTGATCTAATGTCTCTAGTGGATAGAAGGGGCTTGTTACAAGTTGGAATGGAAAAGAATACAATTCAGGTTGCCGATATTGCTGCTCAAATTGCCGTTCTTAATGCTCGGATGTCAAGCTTGAAAGTTAGAGGCATACAAATGAAAGAACAACTATTGTTTATTCAATCTATTACAGAACAGAAACCCGTAGCGGTATTAGTAGGTAGCAACACCTCGGGGAAGAAGAGGGATAGAGGAGAGTAAAGATAAAAGTAGTACTAATAACAAAATGAGATGCTACGTTGTGTACTATTTTAATCTTCTATATTTCAGCTTGGTGGTATCGCTCCCCGTTTGATCGTGACCCGAGTTCCTGTATTCATCGATACCACCCAACAATAATGACCAACTAATCCTTTCTTCATTACACCTAACTTCCGTTCATTCTTATACACACATAATGTGCCCTCATCTAAATCAAGTAGCATTCCTATGGTGCCATTAGAATCCATAATTTCCATTCCATCCCAGTCACTTCTGCTGAACCCCTTGCTTCTTCTTCTTAGACTTGGACCATCCCAATCGCTAATGCAACACTGTCCATTATTTGTATAGTACATACAGCACTGAACTTTGTTATTGTTGTCGTTGTTACATTCCCCGTGACCCAATCGAGAGAAGTTTTGGTAGAAATCATGACAAAGAGGATTTAAATATGTGTCTTTATTTGCCTGACCTGGTCTCATCACCCCTGCCAATACGGATACACGGACCTGACTATCTGGCAAGCTACAACATGCTTCAAATGTTACATAATGTTTTCCTGCCCTTAGTATATTGTTGCTAAATGCAGTACCCCAATCGCTCCTTCTGTTAGTGCTCAACCAATCATACTCATCATCACTGGAATCACTATGCATAACACATGATTTATCCTCCTCATTCACATACTCAGCTCCTACAAGCTGATCAAACAAAAGGGGTGCTCTTAATAGTTGGAGATAATGGTAATCTGCTAATGAACTTTCTCCGTCGTAATGTGGTAATGCTGCTAGTTGTCCTTCTGTTGAAATATCCTGCACTGCAATACGTGCACTCTCTTTAATAATAGAATCATCATATTCATTAGATATGCCAAACCGCTTACACGTTAGTGCCAAGTTTAATACATCAACTGAAGATAGATGTGATATAACTTTGGATAGCGTATCACTATTGAATATAGTACTTCTTCTTTACATATTGTACTGCCTTCAACTTTTTGTTTCTTAGTAGGTTGAACCATCTCTTAATACGATATCTATATTACAAACGAATATTCAAATAATAAGCAACCAGTAAGTAATGACAAGATAATACTATTATCTCCACAGATGCACAAAATGTTTAAAAATCTAATTGACAGACAAAGCTAAATTATGTCTCGCACTCTAGTATGCTTGTTAGTAATGGTTAGTGAATAATTGTCTATAATTGTGCACAAGATGTGTATACCCGATACCTGACGACTCAAAGCGAATGACGATACTATTATATAGCAGTATACAAACTCTACGATACTAATTGTTGGCGTACTACGCTCTGCCTTCTTGAAACTTGAATACTTGAAAATTGAAAATCGCGATAAATATCATGAGGAATGATTATTGGGAGTCTTTTTGTTAAATGGGAGGATTGAAATGAAAATGCCACCACCTTGAATATAGAATTGCCCCAGAGAAAGGCGGCAGCCACCACTACAATGGCCCATAATAGAGTGCATAGACGGTGAGCAAGTAAAGACGGCATCGTGTGTATTAGTATGGTAGTGTGTTAGATCGAGCGTTTCATAGGGCGTGGTCGATATATAGGGCGTGGTCGATAGAGATTTGAGAGCTTTTTAGAAAAAAGTAAGTTGATCGTACGGGTCTCCCCAATACTCTTTGAGATTTGAGATCAATATACAAAATCAATCGAGCAGTGCTTTTCGCCTCCTCAACTACATTTTACTTTATTGATCGGCTCAGTGACAAACGGCCTGCTTTGTAAAGCTATAGGAAGGTCAAATTATTAAAAGTACACAAGATATGAGTTATGAGCAAAATGAAGAAGCAGACAATACAAATAAAATCGCTCGCAGTCTGCGGTGCTGGCGATGTAGACAATAGACAATATACACAAAGAAGAAGACGAACCATCGATAATAGATCTCGTCTTTCAATAATAATGAGTTTGGCAATAGCTACTCTACTAATATCATCGCCAGTCTCTGGGCAGCATCACAATAGACTGCTCTCCATGAGAAATAGCAAACACGATATAGAGACGTCAGAAAGCAACAATCATAGACAGCTTGAAGATTTAGAAGTAACTATACTTCCATCATTTATTCAATCACAATTAAACAACAACAATAATAAAACAGCAGCTCAATCTGATATAGACATATCCACAATAAATAAAAAGAGAGTAGCTAACACCAATGATAACAATAATTTCCAACCAACAAAATCTAATCTCCGCATTATCAACGGAATCGAAACCAATCCAACTCGATATCCCTATTCAGCCTCTTTACAATACAGCTCTGAACATTTCTGTGGCGGTGCCTTAATAGCATCAGACGTCGTCATAACCGCAGGTCACTGTAACGGTGCCTTATCCCTCGGTGGCATTACATACAACGCTATCATAAATCGACACAATCTTCAAAATAAAAAACGATACAATGGTGGTGGAGAAAGTATACGCGTCAAGAAAGAGATACGTCATCCACAATATAATCCCGACACGGTCAATAATGACTTTAATTTAATATTCTTAAATCGAGCAGTACAAGATACATCCACCTACTTAAAAGTGAATCCAAACTCCGCAATACCACAAAAGAATAAACCATTAACAGTAATTGGATATGGTGATACAGATATACGCGAAAGTATATCAACAAGTAGTAATATATTAATGGAAACTGTAGTTTATTCACAAAGTAATTTAGAATGTGAAAGTAGTAGTGGTGTGGTGGAGAGTGAATGGGGACCTGTTATGACTAGTTTGAAGGGTGGTATTACGGAGAATATGATTTGTGCTTGGAATGAGGGGAGTGATGCTTGTCAGGTACGTTTGGTTGGTTTGTTTTAATTGTATTTTGTTATTGTGGGGATTAGGTTTGGTGCTGTGGGGTTTATCCAAATACCAATGGTATGGGGCCTCAAAGGCCAATAGATAAGAGTTGATTTTGTGCACATGATATGTCCTTTTTCCCATTCCATTCTAACCCCAGGAACTGATCTTCTTCCCCCTCATTCTAGGGCGACTCCGGTGGACCATTGATACAACGAGGCTCGGATAAAAGTGGTAAAGATGATGTATTAGTTGGTATTGTTAGCTGGGGTAAGTATTAGAGAGCCCTATCTTTGTCTCGTTTGTTGTGTATCATTTTTGTTCAGTATCTAAGAACTTATGCTAACTGATCCTCTACATTTTGTTGTGTCTCTTTATAGGATTGGGATGTGCTGATGATAACTTTCCCGGAGGTAAGTCTTTGAGTGTTTCCTGTCAAGATGTCTATAGTTGTATATGTTCATATAACTCACCTTTTCACTCATCTCCTCTTCTCATAGTCTACTCTCGTGTCTCAGGAAAGTCCGCGTTTGTACTTCTTTCTTATGTGTATAGGTGTGGTTAACATGAAGTATCTATGATTTAGTCACTTCATTTGGCCTTTATTTACCATTGTTTGATTGTCTTTACACTTCATATGCTAACACATTCTACTATCTCCTCTCTTTCATCTTCAAAATCACGCATCTTCCAGCACAATATAATTGGATACGATCAAATATATGTGAACACAGTATTAATCCACCCTCTTGGTACAATTGCAATCAAAAGATTACAAATCCCATGCCTATACCCACACCTAGGCCATCAACGCGTCGTCCAAACCCTCGTCCAACCACGCGTAGACCATCACCTCGGCCTACGAGGAAGCCGATATCACCTACACCTCCGCCAACACATTCCCCGACACGTTCACCCTTGCCTAGTGGTAAACAACGATTGTTTATAGTCTTAACATTAGATGCTAATCCCTCCGAAACAGGATGGAATCTGTCAACATTATCAACCGATAGAAATGACGAAGTTGGATCTGAAACAGTCATCAAATCAACACCCATTGGTAGTTATGCCTCTTCCCAGGCTAATAAAGTCAAGACATATGAGGTAATTGTCGATACAGAAACATATTACAACATGACAATATATGATTCTAGTGGCAATGGCTTCTCGGGTACACTCACTGTGTACGAAGATATGATTACATTGGATGATTCAACGGCACTAGTTAAAGAACCGGGATTTTCACAAGTCTCGGGTACAGCTGTTAGCCACAGCTTCTACGTCGGCACTTCACCTGCACAGTTCTTAGTACTAGATTTAACTTTTGATTACTTTGCCCATGAGGTAGCCTATGAAGTCAAGAATGATAATCATGACACAATCTTTGCATTGGCATGGTTTCAAACATTTAGTTCAGATGTTGCCACGGCTAAGATTCAAATACCAATTTATCCACCAGAGATGGGTGACCAGCAGTATTCATTAAGACTATGGGATAGTGGTAACGATGGTATCTGTTGTGATTGGGGTAATGGAGGCTATAAGTTGTACCTTGGTGATCCCGACACAGATGGGAAGTTATTAAAAAGTGGAGGAGATTATGGTACTAAAGACATGTTTCAGTTTGTTGTTGAGGGATATGACGAACCATCTGTCTCACCAACACTCAAACCATCGGAAGATCAAACGGTATCACTGGAAGATTCCTATCCTACATATAGTCCATCCTTAGTAGAGATGAACGAACCATACTCCTCGCCTCCAACAAAACGCCCATCATTCATATCAAGTCCAATTAATTGGTTTCCGTCTGGTAGTTGGGGTGATACTGTGTTTCAGACATCTTCTATTTCAGTGGAGGGGCCTACTATAATTGACAAATCAGCTAGTAATAATGATACATCTACAGCTCCATCAAGTACAAGTGGTGAAACATACATAGAAGAAGAAGGTAGTGATATAATGACCAACTCGACTACTGAAACTAAAGAGGAAGATGGTTTTACATTGGATACTGATGATGAAATATCAAACGATGAAGGAGAAGATACAGTTGTCCCAGCTGAGAATGTAGATACTTCTTCAACAACATCAACAACTAGAAGTGGAATGTGGTACAGTGTTATAATATCAACAGCTGCTTTTATCATTGTATCAACTATGGGTTAGAGACAGAAATAAAAGTAGTGACAGGTATTAATCATCGCTTGCTTCTATTCTGTTGCCGCTACCCTTTGACTTTGGACTTTCTCAGTCTTCAAGGCAGTTGTCCAACGCTACTTTAACTCAAACATCATCCTTGGCCTGCTTTGCTCGCCTGGCCCTGCCTTTGTTTCGTTTACGAGATGGCTAATGCGGAGAACCGAGAGAGCTCGTTGAAATTGTTACAATATCGAGAGCTAGTGAAGAGTTGCTTATGTACGTATGTAGCTCACTCTACTTACTTATTCATTTGTCTACTCGAGCTCACTCATTCTTCTTTTTGCCTTGTTGACTAGTCAAGACAGACTAGTATTAAGGACCACAATACCAACATACAAGATGATGAAATACTTGACGCTATTGCTCTTCCTGCTACCAACAATTTACGCCTATTCATTGTTCAACTTTAACAATGACAAAGCAAGCAATAACATTCAATCGCAGGACAATTCAGTCAACAAACGAGCAACACAAGCAACAGCTAAAGCAACACCAAAAGCTACAACGAAAAAGAACAACAATGACAAGGGCTACGGCCCAAATCATTCACTCCTTCCACCTACCGAGTCTACTCTCTCAACTGGGCTATTTCATACTTGTGCCATTACATATCGAGCAGGCGTAGATCAAGATACTTGTGGCAATAAACCGTGTGGTCCAGTGAAATGCTGGGGACACGATGAACGAGGACAGTCGACTCCTCCACCGGGTGTCATGTTTCAACAAATATCAGCAGGAGGGTTCTTCACTTGCGGTGTCAAGGCCGATGGACGAGTAGTTTGTTGGGGAGATATTGATCATCCACTTCAGTCATTCCAAGCTTTGTCAAGTGAAGAACAAGCCAAAGTCAAGCGTGCACGACGATTGCAACAAGAAGAAGATAGAAAGAAAGGAGTGAAGAACAATAGGTCACGCCAACAATCATTGCATGGAAATGACTACTACTTGCAAGTTAGTAGTGGCAACAAGCATGCATGTGCCATAACAAAAGATTACGATGTGCATTGCTGGGGGAGAAATGACTACGGTGAGAGTAGTCCACCACCCGAGGGAAAGTTTGTTCATCTTAGTGCTGGTCATTCATTCACTTGTGGCATACTATCGAATGGAGAGGCAAAGTGTTGGGGCAAGGATAACATGGGACAAAGCTCACCTCCATCGTATCCAGAAAGTACCTTTGAACAAGTTAGTGCAAGTATTGGTGGTGATCATGCCTGCGGTGTACTAAAACAAGATGGTGATGTACAATGCTGGGGTAACAATGGACGTGGTCAGAGTGAGAATCAGAATGGAAACTTTACTCAAGTATCGGCTGGAATTCGTACATCTTGTGCTATTCAAGTCGTTGATGAGACGCGTGTGGAAGCTAGTTTGAATGACGACTCAGTATCTACAACTATTCACTGTTGGGGTAGCCGAGCAAATACTCTGTTGCATCACTTCGAACCAGGTCTTGTCATTACTGACAAACACAATCAAATCTCATTAGGTCAAGATCATGCTTGTGCAACGTCAGTGAAGAAGGACTCTGATCAGACTTCTCTCGAGTGTTGGTGGATGGCAGGTTCCAACTTTGATGCACATAAAGTTCCTATCGGCATTTCAGTGGTGTAAAATTAGACTTCCAAGACGATCCAAGTCCAAGCAATCAGGCATTGTGATGTAAAGTAAGCCCCTACAGCCATGGCCATGAGAATGCTGGAGACATGACAACACGACGTCTGGGTCAGGATTAGATACAAATCACACTAAGAAGTAGTTTCTATTCAACTGTACCACATACTTCGTGTGAATACGATACGTCCTTAGATTCGATGTCCAAGCCAAGATTCCTGTGCAGTTGTTATTGATTGCCTCTTGGGTGAAGGGGCTTAGGTACTTGCTGGGTATCTTTTTCCAAACCTTATCTTTCATGAAACAACAAAATACCATACGATATCAAAGAAGCCTCTTTATTGGTATCACCATAGTATAGATAGTCTACCACTCTACTATCATAATAATTGTATTGTGATTAAAGTGATCCCCATATCAGCCGTATTTAGTCTAGCTAATTAAAGTTCTCGTGTATCAGTCATAAACACCATCACCCAACAATATATCAAGACCACCAAGATAATACACAAGCCCACAAATCAAGACCTTATTGACCAAGATTATCCACGGCTGCAGCATCGATACCTTATAGATCACTATTAGTTAGTTTCACTCATAGTACACGTCATATAGTCATACGCATATAATGGATACTACTAAAGATATCGTCGATGCAAACTCAGAGTCAGAAGAAGAGAATAATGTTGATGTTGTAATAATAGAACAGCCCAATACCAACAACAATAACACATCAAATACATCTTCTGGATTGAATACCAACTCATCGATAACTACGCCATCTGGATTGCAACAAATAGAAGATGATAGTAGTGATATGCCTTTATCGATGGGTATGGCTGAAGAAATATCAAATAGGGTCGAGCCTCCGAAGCAGAAGATCGGAAAAGTTGAGCAGATAGATGACGATGATAGCCCCGAGCCTCCTACTGCAATGTTAGAAGCATCATTAAACGCTGCCGATATTACCAATAAGATTATGGCATCTTCAAAAACCGCCACTAAACTATCTGCCGCAGCATTAATAAGAGTTGATGCGTCTAATATGAACCCCTCCTCAACTCAACTAGCGGATCTAACAGAGGCATTACAAAGTGGCAGGATCAATGCCAAAGAGGTACAGGATATACTCAATGCACTTGATCCTACAACTACACCTACTACAGGTGCAAAGAATACTAATGAATTAAATCCGCCCGTTCCATTTAATTCGGCAGAGTTTGAAGAAGATGAGGATGCCATTGCAAAGAAGAAGGCAAAAGATATGTTGATGAATCAAAAACCAGCAGCCGTATCCGTATTGCCACCCTCGAATAGGGATTCAATATACGAACCATCAAGGGCAGTTGAAGAAGACCTCCGCGGTATAACATCTACGAACAGAAGGGGATGGGAGGATATAGAATCAAGGGCAGCTCGTCGAGATATGGAATCAAGGGCGGCTCGTCGGGATATAGAATCACAGTCGAGAACCAATGAGCATGATAATTCAGCGGGTAGTATTAATAATGATTCAATGATGGATACGGAAGCCGATGTAGGACAAACCTCCACAAATCAAGGATTGCCAGAAGTAGAGGCCTACTTAGTTGAGGATATAGAGGAAGAGGATGTCGAGGTATACATTGCTACTCCTACTCTACCTTGGTGGAAACAACGACGAACAAAGATTCTACTGGGAGTTGTCTTGGCAATTGTTGCAACTCTATCCATTGTTCTTGGGATAGAACTTTCAAAGGATGATGGGCAAGTCACTGTGGTTAATAATGTGACTAATATGATTGTCAATGTCACAGATTCTCCATCAATTAGTTTAGCTCCATCATCAAGTTCAGCTCCGTCTTCTTCTCCTACAGAATGTGTCAACAAGATCATATCAAATAGACAAGAAATAGATTTGAAGGAACATCTCTTGATTGACAATCCACATGATGCTAAAATAGCGGTAGATGGTCAGAACATGGTCGTAGTTGCATTAGATGGAAAGTATTACTTAGAAATAAGAGATGAAGGTGGTCGTGTTAATGACATTAAATACGATGGTCCAGCGTATATAACCTTTTATACATTGAATAATAATAATGATGAATGGCAAAGAGAACAAGCTCCATTTCGTGTAGATAATGTGGGTTATGGCTCGACTGTAGCGATGTCTGGTGATACAGCCTTCATTGGATTTGGGCGTGCAAACAATTATACTGGTGATGTACTTAACTATGAGCAAGATCGATTTGGAGAGTGGGTGAGGATGGACGATCCTTTTGTTCATACAGCCAATACAACTCAGAAGAGCTTTGGAATGGCAGTTGATATTGATGGAGATCTATCCTGCATTTATGATATGGGGTCCGATTGGGGGGACTATATCAATCTTTATCATCGAAATGATGAAAGCAAATGGGTGCAATTTGACACAATTAGGTTTGAATGATACTCAGTTGACCGTTGGGGGTAGTGTTGATATTGATGGAAATCTAGCTTGTGTGGAAAACTCGTATGGTACACATCTTTATCATCGAAATGACGGCAGTAAATGGATACAGTTTGACACAATAGAAGATGGGGATGAATGCTCCATATCAGGACGTACTATTGCTGTATACCGGGGCAGTATACAACTCTACAAGTACAATCAAGATCTGAATGAAGTGGTTCCTATTCAAGGAGGTCAAATTTCAGAGGGGTATTTCGAGTCAATTGACTTGAACAAGGACTACCTTGTTAGTCTATGGGAACAAGATGTGTTTGTCCACCATAGTAATGAAATCAATCGAACAGTTAGTTTTCACCAAAAACTTAACATTGGGCCCTTTAGTTATGATGAAAATCAATTAGCGCTTGGTGATGACATCTTAGTAGTGGGCAGTGATAATCATACATACATTTACTCATTACAAGATGGTGATTGGATGGAGAGTATCACATTAGATGAATCATTTGATAATATCAAAATCTCTGGACGGACTCTTCTTGTCACAAAGGATAACAATACCTCATTGGCCAGTGAAGTATACTCGTTCAACATCCAAGACTGTACACAAGATATGCCCACTCAGTTACCATCACTATCTCCATCTTCACGTCCAAGTGTGAGCTCACTACCAACTACAGCATTCCGGTTCACATGTTTTGAACCAGACGATGGTGGCTATGATGGAATTCTTTACAATGCAGTCCGGTCATATGTTAGTCAAGATTGTGCCAACAATGAAGAATGTGAGATTGGACAAGTATATGACTGGCCGATGAACTCGTGGTGTGTTGGAAATGTCAAGTCCATGTCAAGTTTGTTTCAGTCTATGGATACTTTTAATGAGGATATCAATGGATGGAACACTTCAAGTGTTACTACTATGTATTCGATGTTCGAGGGTGCTAGTTCATTCAACAGAAATTTGTCAAACTTTGATACCTCGAGTGTTAATAATATGGTATCCATGTTTTATCGTGCATCATCATTTAGCGGACAAGGCGTGTCAAACTTTGACACCTCAAGCGTTACTAAGATGAATTATATGTTCCTTAAAGCATCGTCATTTGACAGTGACGTGTCAAGCTTTGATACTTCGAGCGTTACTGATATGACCAGTATGTTCGCTTATGCCAGAGCCTTCAATCAAGACTTATCAAATTTTGATACTTCAAGCGTTACAACCATGATCGGCATGTTCAATCAAGCAAAAGCCTTTAACGGAGATGTGTCCAGCTTTGATACCTCAAGAGTTACTGATATGGGTGGTATGTTCAGTGGTGCAACCTCATTCAACGGTGATGTTTCAAACTTTAATACCTCAAGTGCTATCGATATGGGGTCAATGTTCGAGGAGGCAACCTCTTTTAATGGAGATGTATCAAACTTTGATACCTCGAGTGTTACTGATATGAGATTCATGTTCTCTAAAGCGAGCTCATTCAACAAAGATCTATCAAATTTCAATACATCAAGTGTTGCTGGTATGAGTTGGATGTTCTGGGGTGCAACTTCCTTCGACGGAGATGTATCCAACTTTGATGTCTCGAGCGTTACTGATATGACCGAGATGTTCGATAGTGCCACCTCTTTCAGCCAAGACCTATGTTCATGGCAAGATAACTTTCCATACACCAAAGCTGATGATATCTTTGAAGACTCTGGCTGTACATATCAAGATACACCCCAGGAAGTTCAGCAAGGACCCTTTTGTGCTTCTGATTGTGGAGGAGCACCAAGTGTGAGCCCTACCTCATCTACGGCTCCTACTAAAAGTGTACAGCCTACACAATCACCAACTGTATCAAGCTCGCCTACAGACACATGCTATTGGGTTGATATAGTAGTAGTCTTTGATGACTACCCAGAAGAAACATCATGGGATATTCAAACGATTAATGAACCTGGTGATAATGTTGTGTTAAAGACATTCAATGGTACATCTGAAGCTAACAAGTTACAAAGTGAATCAATGTGCCTTAAAGTGGGAGAGTACCAGTTTACTATCTACGATGAATATGGAGACGGGATAGAAGCTCCGGGCCATTACAATGTGACATCAGAGGGGAATCTGATAGTAAAAGGAGGGCAGTTTGGGCATAGTGAAAGCACTATATTTTCCATTCCGTATGAGCCCCCAGTTGTACTTACTGTACTGGATATAGTGCAGCCACTAGGTACAGGAGAAGATCACACACTGACACTGAGCCCCTCCGGTAAATAACTAGTTGGAGAGTGCCAACTGACAACACGTCTGCTCAGGTGTTTAGAGAATAGAATCAATAAGAAGTAATCACTAACCAACTCCATATTAGTGTGTGAGGCGAGGGGACGTTTGGTGATTGGTGCATATTTGGTATCCTTTATCGCCTATCGCTGTAGTTCTAGAGAGCGGCACCCCCCAACTACCTCATCGTCCTCTTCTCAAAACATACTCTTCTACAATTGCAATAGAGAACATCTTTGTCATAGTAGTAGGGCGGCCGTTGCGTTACATATAACTACAACATTACAATCTCTGTTTCCTCTATTCGCAATATATCAGACATTATCATGTGTTCAAAAAAGATATTTATCGGGCTCATCGTCCTACTTCTTACATTCCACATATCCTCCTCTCAATTGATATCAATACCGACACCTTCTATACTGCTAATATCCATAACTTCTCAAACAATAATACAATATGCAGATGCAGTACCGACATCATCGACGGATCGTAAACGACGACGTCGTCAAGAAGAACGAGAGAAGAGACGACAACAAAGAGAAGAACAAAGAAGACAATTCAAAGAACAATACTTTGGAGATGATTACAATACATACACTAATAATAACGAAGAAGGCGGAACAACTTCATCATTCGACATGTCATCTTTACCATCATTATTCAATACCCAAAAACCACGAGATATACTCGAAGGTTTCAAAATGTCATTATCCAATACACTTCGTGGTACATTCTACGGATTAACTGCCTTTATTGCAACACCAATTGGTGGATTAAAGTATGGTATAATTGGTTTAATTGGTGGTATAGTAACGGGATCTATATTAGGTATAGTCATGCCATTATATGGTGTAATAGTTGGTATAACTCAATTTGCTAGAGGGATAATTGAAACTCCACAAGCAATTGTGGATGGATTTGTAAATTGTAAGGTATATGATGATACGAAACGAACATGGTTGGAATATAGATTAGATGATGATATTGATGAGATTAATAGATTGATGATGGATGAACAGACTAAGAGTAGTAGTAGTGGAAGTAGTGAAAGTACATCATCGTCATCACGAAGAAGAGTCAAGAGTACAGAATACTATGATCTATTAGATATACAACCAGATGCATCACCCTCAGAGATACGATCAGCATATCGTAAAAAGGCACGTATTATTCATCCAGATAAGAATCCAGACGATCCAAATGCAGAAGAAAACTTTCGTATACTAAGTGCGGCATATCAAACCTTATCTGATCCAAATAAACGTCACAAGTATGATACTTCTGGACGAGGTGTCGATCCAGAATCACCCGATGGAATGAATGGTGATGGTAGTATCATGTTGGATCCAATTGTCTTCTTTGCTATATTATTCGGATCAGAACAAGTTGAACCATACATTGGTGAACTAAGTATGGCAACTACGTTTGATGCTTTATTGAAACTTGGCAATAGTGGTGGTAGAACATCTTCTTCATTTGAATCATGGGAGGATATCAAGACAGCATTTGGTTGGAATGAGGCAGCATTGAAACGACGGAAACGTGAAACTGAAATTGCTATACATTTAAGAAGTCGTATATCAGACTATGTCGATGGATACTTAACGTTAGATGCCTTTAAGGATGGATGTTGGGAAGAGGCTATACAAATTGCCAAAGGCGGCGGCGGCTCATCATCGTCTTATAGTGCCTCATTCTTACTTGCTATTGGTCCTGCACTTATTGTTGAGGCTGATGCCTTCTTGGGGTATAGATCATCAGTATTGGGATCGTGGCGTGGACCAATTAGTATTGTCAAGCGGAACATGTTGTTCATCCGACGAAAGTTTGCAGTTGGTAGATCTGTATTACGTACGATTAGCCATAGTTTAAGGGCATTGTATGAATCAGCAGAGGTTACCCCGGATAATGAAAGTAGAGGTAGTATCCACCATCAACGGCGTAGTAGTAGTAGACATGATAGAAGTGGCAGTGATAAGAACAAGAGAAGGTCGGATAATGATCGAGTTGAGTTTGACCAAGAGTTACTAAAAGACAATCTATCCAACACAATACCAACAATATTAGATATGGCATGGGCAATCAACTATGTTGATATATCCAATACATTATATGGGGCATGTGGTAAACTATTCTATGATGCAGACGTATCATCCTGGGAGGAAAGATTACGCCGAGCTGAGGCTGTACACATATTAGGCTCACAATTTTATATTGTTGGATTGGAAGCTTCCGGTGGTAACAGAACAGTAATGACGACGTCTGATGTTGATGATATTAAAGCTCAGGCTAATGCTGCCTTTATGGAATCATTAAAGAAGAAGAGTAGCAGCAATAAAGATGAAATGTAATCGTTATATTGGTCTAGAAGATGCAATAAAGTAGAGTAGAATTGTACTTATACAACAACGGTCAAGGTTTATACAGAACTTTGTATACAATTACCAAAAGTTATCATTATTAAGCTAAGGCAAGACGAATCTTCGATATAAACACATTCTCCAGTTCCTCCTTTGAATACTCTCTCATGAATGGGCTGATAGGGTAATACACATTCATGACCTCATGTAGTAGACCCTCTCTAAAACGTAATCGTTATATTGGTCTATAGATAAAGTAGAGTAGATTTGTACTTATACAACAGTCAAGGTTTAATTGATAGTGATAAGTTACTCAATACCCTGTACAACCATTATCTTTGGCAGCCAACATTAAGCCAATGCAAGACGTATCTTCGATATAAACACACTCTCTAGCTGCTCCTTTGAATACTCTCTCATGAATGGGCTGATTGAGTAATACACATTCATAACCTCAAGTAGTAGACCTTCTCTCGTAAGCGACTCCACCATTTGTGCACCCTTTACTTCGATCATTTCTTCATCACTACTATCCTTCAATAGATCAAGACGAAACTTTATACTTCGACGATTTGCCCGTGCCTTAGCGGCAAGAGGTAAGTTATCAGCCTGCTCAAAGCACCAAACAGCTCGATCTAATGCAATGTATGCCAAATCAAGTTCCTCTGCAGACTCGGCCTGCTCTGCATTGTTAAAGCCTTCACTCAAGAACTCATCAGATGTCATGGCCATTGATTCAATATCATTAACGTTGTTCTTCGTTGCCAATGCATTCTGCTTAAGCCATCGAACTAATGTATCTCCAGCAATTGATGAGCTTGTCTCAACGAAGAAGAGTCGTTCGATACATCGCGTAATACCCGTATATAAGAGTTTCAGATGTGTACCCACTAGAGGATACTTGGATTCAAAGTCTTGTCCTTCTCGATCCAAGAGTAAGTTCCGCCAAGGCTTGTGAAGAGAAGACGGAAGCTCGGAGAAGAAGTCGAGTATCATGACTGACTTGAACTCCAAACCCTTTGCTTCTCGAGTACCTCTTCAAGTACTTTCCTGGTAGTGCTAAACAAC
>Ga0214480_100060_pt1 | contig 41283 bp, 25 predicted proteins | sample M1_20Mar14CPVII9_3_FD_165042 | JGI IMG/M metagenome (GOLD analysis project Ga0214480, IMG submission 165042) | Marine eukaryotic communities from Monterey Bay, California, United States - M1_20Mar14CPVII9sort6BwellE17 | ecosystem: Environmental > Aquatic > Marine > Unclassified | place: USA... | reverse complement strand
GTTATTGGGTTTGGATATTTTTTTTGGTCGAGAGTCTGCTAATATAATATATTGCTTGACTATTCTATGCTGTGATATTCTCAATCAAATTTATCTTTTTGATGCATAGAAAGGTGTATATAAACATTGTGAGAGGGTTTCAAAAGGGTATCTTCATCTGTAACTACGGTAACACCCGCCATTAAACAACTATACAAACAGAACAACACAAAAGTATGCGATCAGGAATAGGGGCCAAGTTTCTCAATATAGTCAATAAAGACAAAAATAACCAAGATGATTCGGGAAACATTATTAATGAACGATTTAACGAAGCGAAAGTTGAAAATCTATACCAAGGATTACGTAGTGTACGACATACCAATAGTGATGGGATGGGAACAATACCGAATATTGGTTTACAAGAAGATGAGTTGTCATTATCTGATGATGATGAATCACAAATGAGTATGCCTAAAATTGATGATAAACCGTTTGGTATGTCACTTATTAATGAATCTGTTGAGGGGGAATATTCAAGTGGAGATGATTCTAGTGATGATGAAGAGGGTGCTCGTATCTTTGGTAATACTACTATTGTAAAAGATGATAGTAAAAACGATGAACATGGTAGTGATTTCATCCCAGAAAGAGTGGAGTTGAATATGAGTGCCCACCGACAGGGATCTGACATATCAATGCACAGTACCTCGAATAAGAAGACTTTATACCGCGAAGAGTCAGATAGATCTACACATTCCAATACTAATGAAACTTGGGCATCATCACAAGCAAGTTTGGGCAGCTCTGCTACAGGCGGGAGGTTTCTCCGTGCTCTTGGAATAGGACAACGACAGGAATCTAATAGATCTGTTAACCACTTGTCCACAAGTAGACGGTCTTCAAATGATAGTGATGATAAAACACAAAAGTCATGGTTTGGAACTAGCTTTAAGAAGAAGTTAGAGGACGACGAACATGATGATGGTGTATCTGATAATGCAGCAAACATAGTTATAGAAAAAGAACCTCCTCGGTGCTCCGCCACAGATCATCATGCCAAGAGTAGATCCAATTTTACAAAACGTACAGTCCAATCTATTACTACATCTAATGATGAATCATTTCGTATGTTGCAACAACGAATGAAGGAGAAGGGTGCTGTGACTGCGAATTCAGTTAGACACATGCTCCAGGAAGCAGCCGAGGAACATGCTGTGAAACAGGAATATGTCGAGGATGGCGATCTAAACTCTGACGATGATGAAGCATCAATCAATATAGAGGAAGTATGTCTGAATGATGACGAAGGTGAAACCGATGATAGGATTAAATCAACATCGAGACAGCAACATCAGACTTCATGGTTCAATAATAGTGTAACCTCATTCAGTGATAATATTGCAAACAAAACATTTCTTAGAAGAAAGAGCTCGGAAAAAGAACTTCAACAAGCAGAAGATCCCATGTTTAGCTGTACTAAAGCCAGCATCAGCAGTAGTGGTGTACACAATATACAACCATACATTACTATACCCTCACGGGAGACTTCCAAGGCTGAAATACTATTTGACGTTGTTCGAAGTGCTGCTGATAAAGGCGAATCTCGACTACTGACGGTACATGGATTAAAATTTGTCGGTAAGACACGGCTTTTACAGAATATTATAGACACTGGACAAATCAATGGTTTTGGATACACAGTATTGACTTCGACAAGGACATCGAATGATGCACTTACATCGTTCTATCCATTTCGGGAGGTTATAAGTACTGCTTTGAGAATGTGCGATGCAACAACACAAAGAAGCGATGAGTCATTCAATTCCAGTGACACCAATAAACCTGGAGAAGAAGGTGAAGAAGAAGAAACTGATGTATCGATTGTTCGGCGGCTCATACAAAGGAAGATACTGAACAAGAATGATCAGCTCATGATTGGTAGAATACTTCCTGAGGTGATGAATGGTCAACTCCTCAGTTTACTCAAAGGCAGAAATCCTGTTGCCTTGACTAAAGACGTTTGTGAGTCTCTGTTCAAGATATTGATTCCACTGCAGCCGGTTATGCTAGTCTTTGAGTCAGAGGGAGATGAATGTGACATAGATCCCAGTTCATCGAATCTTATAGAAGAATTGCTCTTGTCTGCTGGCAAGCAATGTCCTCAACTCCTGTGCATCATGATATCTCGACAATCTTTGTCCGATAATATCCCAACAAGTATTAGTGACAAACATGTAGTTGATGTTCACATAGATCGGATGGATAGGCATGATACAGAGTGCTATATAAGGGCCTTGTTTTGTGATCCCAACTGTATCGACCGCAATACGGAGGTGGATGAGAATGTTGTCGATGGCATATATAATCGTGCAAGGGGCTGTCCTCTATTCACTGAGCGCCTCGTTTTATGGGCAAAGCGCAAAAGTCTTCTTGAATTAGACGAGAGAAGAAATGCAGTAGCTCTACATTTTCCCAATAATACAGACAGTAATGATTATGATAATGAGGCGGCATTGTTCCTTGAAAAGCTACCTTCAAGTTTGAATGAAGAAATCTTGGTGAGTCGATATGATTGCATTATCTTTCGCGTCTACATCTCTACAAGCTGACAAAACATTCATCTCTTCTTCTTTATAGGAGGTGATTAACAACCTTCCCGATCACTCATTAGATGCATTGAAACTCTCAGCGTGTCTAGGATTAAATTTCGACCTGGACATGTACAAATCACTGAAAGATGAAGGATTGTATGCCTCTCTTAAAGAGATTATTTCAAGCGTCGGTATATTCGAACTAATAGATGGACATAACTTTCGATGGAAACATGTAGCTGTGTATGAGGCTGTCCAATCAATCATCATATCAAATGAAAGACGAGAGCTTCATGGTCAAATAGCTGACTCGTTGCGTAATCTGACGAATGTTCATAACAGTAGATATGCAAGACACTCAGTCTATGCTGCTAAATATGACGATGGATTTGATCGATATATGAGTGCAGGAGACGAGGCCGAAAAGAAAAGTGATTACTTGGCAGCTGTAGGCTTCTATCAACAGGCAAAGGTGTGTCTTTCCAAGTCAAGTACAAAACCATCACTGCGACGAAGACTTTCTCCGTATGCTGCTCTAGGATGGTGCCTTAGAGAGTTAATAAGATATGATGAGGCAGAGATGGAACTCGAGTATTGTCAGTCGGAATGTTCTAAAGTGCCAGAAGAGAAGCGTAATCAACGGTTTGAAGAAATTGAACTAGACGTGTCCACCTCTCTTGCCACACTGAAGCAGGCACAGAGCAAATACTCAGAAGCAATTGATATGTATGAGCGTGCTTTACCCACTGCACGAGCTAATGTGAAGAAGCATTCAAAGGTCTGGTTGGCAAATCATGTTGGTAAGTTATACTCGTTGATCTCTTGAGAAGTTGTTTATATGACGTATCTTCTCATCCCTTCCCTTCTCTAGCATCATGTGCTGAGACTCATAGAAAAAGTGGAGACTTGGAAGAGGCCAGGACACTTCACCGAGAAGCGTTAGAATATCGTGAAGAGGCAGTGAAAGAGCACTCGTGTACAGTGCTAGAACTGGCAACCTCGTATAATCAGCTAGGGTGCACCATGTCTCAACTTGGTGATTATGATTCTGCTTACAGTCTTCACAAGAAAGCCTTGAGTGCAAGAGCCGAGCTTCTCGATTTCAATAGTGCATTAGTAAGTGAATCTCTCAACTACTGCGCCGATGCTCTGCAAGCATTAGGAAAAGGGAGACAAGGAATACCGCTAGGGATGCATGCAGTCAAAATACGACATCACATATTCGGGCCGCATCATCCTGCTTATGCTCATGCATTAAGTGTCTTGGCCTCGTGCTATCATTCTATAAGGAGAAGTGCCGATGCTCTCAGTCTCTTAACCGAGTGCTTAGATATCTGTGAGAAGGCCTTCTCATCGAATCACGCTAATCTTATCCCGAACCTGTTGCTCTATGGTAAAGTTCTAATTGCCATGGGCGACTGTGACAAGGCAAAGGAAGTATACACACGAGCACTTGATATACATCAGTCAAACTTCAATGAAGATCAAAATAGAATTCAGCTTATCAAGTTACAGGATGCTATTGAAGAACTCTATAGCAACTCAGAGATGACCACATCCCCAACAAAGATGTCTATTGAAATGCCAATTCCATCATTCGAGCCTGATAGTTCAAAGACTCATGTAATTGCATGTGTAGATATTGGTACTAGGGCAAGTGACGAGCTAATGTTATCAGTAGCTGCGTCGTTAGAAGAGATGGGCAGTATCAAGTTAATGTCAGTTATTGCCGTTAGTCCTCCACAGGTTACGCGATCCAACATTGCAAGGGGCGCACTGGATAGTCTAATGCTTAGCGGCGTTCCTGTGGCGTATAGTGGCGTTGTATCAACGCCATCATCCATTGGCGGCAGGTCTACTGCTGGCAGTTCATACAATGATGACTACGGCAAGCCATCGGCATATGTGAATAGTACAGGAATCGATCTATTGACACGAGCTTTACTACAAGCTCCCTCCAAGTCGCTAGTTATATTGTGCACAGCTTGTTTGGGAGATGTTAGCGAAGTCATCAATACACATCGTGAGCTATTTGTCGATAAAGTGAAACAAGTTGTTATCTTGGGATCTGTGAAACCTGTCAAGAGAAAGTGTTTCATTGAACCTGAAGAAGGTAAATCAAAAGAAGACTCAGCTGCTACCTACAACGTCTATCAAACTTGTCAAGAGTTAGGAATACCTACTCTCAGTTTGTGCAAAGACATATCGCAGGGATTCCCTTTCTCAAGCTCACTCATAGACGACTTGACAACATCAAATCACATGGTGAGCATTAGAGTACAGCATGCTTCTGAATGCCATGCGAATGGTATTTGGGAACTAATAAAGCAGTACCAAAAAGAATCAAAAAGCTACCGACTACCCTCTTCCAAATCATTAGATAAAGCATTTTACAAGTATGCTCTTGGAGGGAAGAATCCAAGCACTGATCAATCAACTATTTGGCCAATGATAAAGTCGATCAACCTTGAGTTAGTCCTTGGTCTCTTGAGTTGTATTCCTGCTTACCAAGATTCTCACTTCAGGTGGGATAGTCATGAAGTTAAGGGTGTGCAACAGAAAATATGTCGTCATGCCAATTCAGCAGCAGGTATTATTAAACCCGAAGCTCTCTCGAATGAGATTCACATGCTTATAGGTTTCTCATTTCGAACATCTCTTCTCATCACATCGTGCTAGGTATTACACTATAGAGAGGTAACATTAGTAGTAACTCCATTACAAGTCTTCCAAATCTAGTTTCACATTTACATTTATCGAAGTATTGAATCGGAATCATATTCTCTAGATATCTTTCCCTGTGTTCCAGCGCATTTCACAACTTATAACAATACATCTACGATAGAATACCCTCAACTCGAACCATACCCTTCTCTTGCAAATCTAATGTCTGCCAAAATCTATCAATCTCTTCATCATTCCCTTCAATTGTTATTTCATTTAATGTATCATCATCATTCGTAGCCAATTTCACTTTCATATCATCAACACGATCACCAGACCTCCAGTAGTATATACCAGCATATGGTGATAGTAGTGTCAATAAGAACCAATTTGGAGAACCAATACCGGGTAAAACTAAATCTTGAAATTGAATCTGTAATACTAATGCGAGTGATGCCATACCCAATGCAGTACAGAAGGTTAAGAAGAATGCCTGTGATGTTGATCGGGCTACTAATCCTCGGAAGGTGATTGTTTCTCCTGCCTCGGCTACTTCATAATTGTTTGCCTTCATGTCTGATATTGTTATTGTTTGAATATCGTTTGTTGTGTAGTTGTAATTTGTTGTTGTTAAATGTGAGGAAGATAAGATAAGTTTGTAAATATAAGATCACAAGATATGCACATATGGGTATCTGGTATAATACAATGTACTCACAAGCCATGATCTCTCCAGCTTGTTGTCTTAACTCCTTTCCACCTTCAGTAGCTGCCTCACCAGGACTATCATTTTGCAAGTACATATAAAGAAATAGTTTTTGATGTGAGGTTGCATTAGAGAAAGTTGAGCATATGATAAGTGCAATCAATACAATAGACAATATGATAGACACAGTAACAAAACCTCACCTAACATATGTCTTTCTCTTAACCTTAGCTTTTGTACTTCTCTTAATCTGACTCCATAATCCAGGGAAGCTAGCAACATATAATGCTAGTGTAGTATAGTACGATGCTTTGGAATATGTCGGTGCAAATGATTTACCACCCTCTTCAATAATATCAGCAGTAGTATCAACGGCAGTGGACGATGCAACATCTGCAATGGCATCGGCTGCATCGGATATCAGGAAACTAATATCATGTATTGGTGCAAGGGATAATACTGACGATGCAGTTTGTTTTTGTTGAAGTTTGGTAGTAAATTTTGTTGGTGCAAATGCAAACACATCATTACTGCAAATTGTTGCAAGCAATATCGCGGTGGTTGTAAGTAGAGAGTTCATCATCATTAATATGCAATTATGGTGCTTCTTTGCAATATAAATCGATATCACGGCGGCGTTATGGTATTGCTGCTCAGTAAAGTAGTAACCACAACAGAATGACGCACACTCGTCGCGCTGAATGAGTAAGGTAACAGGGCCCAATACCACTTGAATATATCAATACAAACCAACCCCGTCAACAGCCGTCAACAGAAAATTAATGCCTTTGATTAGCGCTAGAATAATATGATTGTCAATTAGTATAGAATTAAATAACCTCCTACTAACAATACCTACCAGCAACCAAAGATTTTTTTGCCTTTTCAACCAATCATCAAATCTATTGAAGGCTATACTTATAATACATTGTAATATCACTTGCCTGTCAATAAAGTAGTTTCACAACAATGAGCTCTGATGATAGTATGATGAGCGATGGAGAGGTAGAGAACTCTGGAGGAGAGAGTAGTATCGATGAGTTGGATCACATGATGGAAGATGAGAGTAGTACTGAGGACAATACTCCATTGCAATACAATTATGAATACATACCGGCGGATAAACATACAGTATCAAACGACGCGAAACAACGTGAGAGAATACACAAGATTGAAGATGCAGCAACAAATATACAGAGGGTAATACAAAAGTATGGTGACGAGGCATCTTTGCCATCAATAAATCCTGATGATATTGATAACAAGAAGGGATCATGGGATATAGATAAATCGAGTCCATGGGCAGATCCATCTCTTGCAATAAAGGAGATTATAAGTGCTCGAGATGAATTATGCAATGCGTGGGATAGAGATGATGTTGATGATGGGGGAAGAGGTAGCGGAGAGTTGATGGACGGTATAAATGCACAACAACCAGAAGAAGAAAAAGATAAATGGTGGAAGTCCGTCCTGCATACAGAGAACAGTAACAACAAAGAAATAGACAGTCGTAGATCACAGATCAACTATCACAGAGACGGAGCACAACCATTAACAGAAAAAGAAGAAGAGAAACAACTCAAAGAAATATACATGGAGTGGGCAACAAATGCATATTCTGAAGAGCTTAATGCATTACGAGAGGGTGAATTGGGTACGCTAACATCAGCGAAAAGGAAACAAAAGAGTGCCGGCTCTGCAGGTTCTAAAAATGACAAGAGTGCAGCACCTGCAGTTGAATTAGATCCTACACAATACTCATTTATAGTTGAAAGCAATAAGAGACGGGAGGTAAAAAAGGAAGTAGAACAAGTTGATGTCAAAGTGTTGGGTGATATGATGGCATCGGGAAGTTATGCGTTATCTAATACGGAAAAGAGAATGCTGTTACAGGCAAGACAACGTGCGATTGAAAGAATGTCAGACAATAATAATACTGATACAGATACTAATGGTATATCTCTTCATGAACGGAAGAAGCTCGAGCTTGGGTTCTAAGTAGAGTAAGCATGCAAACATATACTTACTGTGTAGATAAAGTACTGTTCTATGTTATGTATCTGGTGGTAGACCTAACTTTTCAATAATACTTCTCTTCCGCTCATCTGATAACTGATCAAGCAAAATTTGTGGAAGAGCTTTGATATCTTCCAATTCCTTCCGTAGACGAGCTTCTACATATAATACTGGCATACCTCTAACAAATTGGTATATGGATGAGAGCTGTCTTCTGCTAATACTGGGCTCGAAGTTCACTGGCATTTCAATCAAAGATGCTCTCTTGAACCAATTAAGCATGAGAGGCAATACTTTGAACTCCCACTCAAAGAAAGGCTGCATATCAAAATCATTATGATATTTAAGGACCTTGGCTATTGCAACTTCTTTCTTATCATCACTAGATCCATTTAACCCGAGTAATATTCGCAATGAGCGCTTCTTAATCATATTTAAACCCATATGCTTAATGGTGTGATTGGATAGGAAGGTTGAATTGACACTTGACTTGTCACAAAGTAGATCTTTGAGAGATCTCCATCCATTGTCAGTAATTGGTATATCATTCATAATTAAATTTTCCAAAGCTGCATTACTTGGTAAGGACATTGTAAACGCAGTTACTGCCTCATCATCAATATTGTTTCCGCTCAAATAAAAGCTCCTTATATTGAAGTTTCCGAATACAGTTGCAAAATGTTTCCACCCTTTAGCTGTGATGTGTTGGTTCGAATGAAGTCTCACAGAATTTAACCTGCCATTCATCAGAGCAGGGACTAAGGCGTCTATCCCCTCGTCATTAATTTCATTATTAGAAAGATCAAGCGAATTCAACTCGGTGGCTGAATGTTGGAGTAGAGTTGCTAATGCTATACATCCATTTGTACTTAGGCGATTCCCATCCAAATCAAGTTTATCCAAATAAGGATGATTATTACAGCAACAGCTTAATGCTGTAATAATATCCACTAATCCCTCATCTGCAATACCATTGTTTTCTAGCTTCAAAGTTTGTAATGATTTGCAACTCCCAAGTGCTAATGCAAACGATCGACAGCCCTCTACTCCAAAATTGCATCCACTTATACTAATTTCATACAATTGGGAGTTGTTCTTAAAGAATTGATCCATCGATGTGAATACACTGCCATTTGTTAAATCAAAACTATCAAAATCAATCTTTTCAATTGACCTGTTGCTGTTAACACCCTTAAGAAATGATATAAGAACGTCACTAAAACTTTCATCCACCGATCTCGGAACAAAGTCCCTGATGATTAATTTCTTTAAAAGTTTGTTTTTACCGACGAAATAGCCCAGCCATCCCATATCTAGAGAGCCCTCAGGAGCATAGTCTGTATCGTCATGTACCTCATCACAGATCCATAATTCTATATTTTCTTCGGATTCTTCTTCTTCCCCATAAACATTGTCTCTCATACGCCCAAGGAGCTTTCTGTTATGCTTGTCGGTAGTGATATCTGATAAACTGATTGTACGATGTGCTTCATAGTATTGGTGGATGTCCATATCTATAATAATATTATATATTATGTAGTATGTGGCAATATTAGAACCAATGAAAATTTGTTTTTCGGAATAGATGCTGCCGCCGCGCCGTATAGTTTGTTCAATTAATATTATTAGTACTGCTTAGTAGTATCAGTACTGATCTGCAGCGTTACGGACATAATTCATAATGGCACAATAAATTATGAGAGTGTGAGTTGATGTGACTGGCACTTGAGTTCAGTTCCCTCTCCCGGGCAAGTTTTTCAAAAGTATATGTATATTATATTGTATGCAGAGCGTCATATGAAAGAGATACATATTATATTATATTTCCCAACCTACATCTTCTGCTGCACAGAGCAAAGCTCTAGAGGCATTTACCATCTGGTGAAGCCAGAATGTCGAAGTTGTAGACGAGACCCACTATCACAAATACTCTAGCCACACTCATCTAGATCATCCTACTCATCACACCAGCCAAAAGAAGCAAAAGAGTGTTCCCGAGGCGGGACTCGAAAACCCGCTGCTTTCTGATTAGAAGTCGGACAAGCGATCTAGATCATCCTACTCATCACACCAGCCAAAAGAAGCAAAAGAGTATTCCCGAGGCGGGACTCGAACCCGCAGCTTTCTGATTAGAAGTCAGACGCGCTACCATTGCGCCACACGAGACAACGTCTAATAGGATACCGCATAAAATTCATGTAACTTGCATGCTTTCAGGATTTCTGCAATGACAGTTAGTTATCTCGCTCTAACTCAGTCTGTTGCCATTCTATTCCCAAGTCATCAACAAACAATACCGCAGGGTATATGGATAGTAGCTAGACTATCTGATAGCTAGCCCGCTCGCTTGTATACAGGATACCTTATGGTATCTTCAAGTATATATGTGTCTATGAACATCATATCTATTTCTCTTTTCTTTATATTTATTCATATCTACATATTTTCTTTAGCAGAACCTTCCGTCCCTCAGTATACTCAAGCTGCAAATGTTCGGTATCTTGGATATACTTGTGGTGATACTGGTTGAGAATTTGCCTGTTCATAGTAGCCAATAGAGCTTGGGTTGGGGTCTACTCTATGATGATACGAGGCAGGTGGACGTTGTTGTTGTGGCGTGTGGTACTGTTGTTGTTGCCTTGGGTTGTTGGGAGGGGGCATACTATTAAACTGTGGCCTTGTCTGTGGTAGAGCCCTTGTTTGTGCTACTGGTTGTTGTGGGCGGTATTGACGCTGATGTTGATATCGTTGTGGCTGAGTTTTCAAGTTTGGACTAATATTCGACATCATGGGAGGCCTTGGATGCTGCGGTTGGGCATTAAAAGGTACCTGCTGTCCACCGCCAGCATTATAGTCTTGTCGAATCATATGCTGCTGTTGGTATCCATGCTGTCGCTGATCCAATATATTGTTACTGTATACCACAGCTGATGAAGATGAAGGCGGAGCTGTACTCATCATGATAGGATCCTCTCGTCTCTCCTCTTCTTGTGGTTCCATACCAGCATATCGATCTTCTCTCTCGTCCATACTTTCAACAGAGAAGTTACTGTTGACTTTTGGAACACTGGGAGTGAAGACCTTTACCGGTGGCTTGACCTGATAATTTGGCTGCCAAACTTGCTCTACTCCTCTTTGACTTGTCGGACTAACTGTTTGCGGAGGACTATTCATTTGAATTGATGGACTGCCTTGGTATCCTCCTCCCACTTGTCGAACCACTTGATTGTTGCCTTGATATATTCCTACTTGTTGCTGTGGACTAAAGTGATGCTGTTGTTGAGGCTGAACACTCGTTTGAAAGTGTTCTACTTGAAGATGTTGACTCGGATGACTCGGGGTCTGTTGAGGCTGTTGAGACACATTACTCTGTTCTCGAATCACCGGAGCAGGTGTAGCGGCCTGTTTTGTCTGAACAGTATCCTCTACCAAATCTCTCCAATTGGGATTATCATCAAGTGCAGCAGGCTGAGGTTGAGCCTGCTGTGTAGAAGGATAATGCAAACTATTATCCAAATTCTGAGAATTGCAGTATTGTGGATTGACAGAACATCTACCCATTGTATTCCTGAACATTGTTTTCATCTTGGAGGATACTGATTCATTCTCGTTAGATGCAGCTACTGCTACTGCCTTCTTGTCACCATTGTCATTATTCTTGTCTTGACCTTTCTCTTCCTTGCCCAATACCAATGAGGATTCTTCTTCTTCGACTACAATCTTGCTAGTAGTACTCTTGTTTGAACTACTATTCTTGCGAGCATCTCTCATAACACCTCGGCCAATAGCCTTGAGTAGTGATGAGTCAAGAGTGCTATCGTCAGCATCATTATTTTGTACCTTTTCCTCCTTCTTTTTCTCATTCTTGACTTCCTGTAACAGCATCTCAGCAGTTACTGCCTCTTTTGTCTTTCCCTCGTTACTCGTAGTAGTAGAAGATACCTCCTGTCCCTTGTTGGTACTACTTACAGCAGTTCCAGACTTGGTAGTATTATCCGTTCCATCCAACGAAATAATAGATTCTTCCTTATTAGATGATGAATAATCATCTAACGTAGTGCTACCCTGACTTTCTTGGAATGTACTACTACAATCATCAGTTTTGATACTTGTTTCGGTACAGTTTAATAGTTGGGTGGCACCGCAGAGTCTCCAAAACCAAGATTCGCCACTGGGTTCCTTATCTGGTGTCTTTTCAATAACCACCTTTTTCTTCTTTGTCGTTGTGCTACTCTTTTCTTTCGTCTTCTCCTTGGGAGAGATGTCAACAACCTTACTCTTTGTTGTTGTTGTATCCTTCTTCTCCTTGAGAGTATCTTTCTGTTTCTTGGGTGTTGAATCCTTGATCTTAGTATCTCTCTTCTTACTCTCCTTCTTACTCTTCTTATCATCATCATTTTGTGGAAATAATACATCATCAACAGCATCCAACAGTCCATACATGCTCATTATACTTGGACTATACCTATCCTCACTCTCAACACTTCTTCCTCTTGCATCATTATTACTCTGATCAGCTTTACCACGTAACTGTGCATATGAACTAGCATTAGAACTAACACTATCTAATATAGCTGGCATGTTTTTCTGATTGTATAACATTTCAATTTCATATGAATCGAGTGATTCTGTGTTTGTGTCGTAATAGTAGGATGTTGAGTAACTACTTCCACTTCCGCTACTACCGGAGGAGGTACCTCCTGAGGAGTTTGTTAATGAACCTACTGACGATGAAGTACGTCTATGATGATGCTTATGTTTAGTAGTATGATTCGGATGATAATCTGGATGACGTTTTTTAGTATGTTTTGACTGTGTAGATGGTAATGTTGGACTTTTATTACGTATGGATTGTATAGCAGACTTGGCGGCTGTTGTTAATCCTACCTTCTTACTTTTGTTGAGTGACTTGCAAACTTGTGATATTACCTCTTGAGTTTGTTGTTCATTATTTGGTGAGTAAGTGAGCACCTTCTCTTTATTGGTATCATGTTCTTCTGGTACTGTTTTAACTTTGGAACGAGTGGCTGTTGCAGCTTGTTTATTCTCTGTTGCAGGTTTCTGTTTACTTATCTTCTTACTCCTCTTTTTCTTTTGCTTCTTAACGTTGTCACTACTACTTTTCTTCTTTCGAAATTTGTTTAACAATCGGCTACCGGCATTACTACTACTTGCAGCAGTTGATACCGTAGCGTTGGCAGTGCTATTAGCAACATTTGCCTTTGTTGCTGATTTATTACTTGGATGGCCGCTGACTACAACAACCTTGCCTGACTTATTCTTCTTGGTACTCATTGAAGTCTTTGGCGTATCTTTGTCTGCTGAGATCTTTGGCGGTGTTGCAAGCGATGCTTTATCAGAACCCACACCATTCTTCTTGCTGTTATTATCAGACGGACTACTAATAGTATTACTATCCTTACCACTTTTATCACTACCACCCACCGTTGAACTATCACTCTCCTTCTTCTTACTTTTTAATAACATATTGGTAGCAACTTGTTTCGCAGCCGCGGCGGCCTCAGATTGTGTACCACCTTTATGTATTACTTCTTTTGCTGCCGCTAAAGCTTTGGCGGTTACTCGAGAGGTTTCATCGGTTGGTAGCTGCTGATCGGTAGGCATGATACAAACCTCTAGTGTTATTGTTGAGATGGATATATGTTTTGTATATTTTTCTATTGCAATTATGCGAGTGAGCAAAATTTATAGAGCTCAGCTAACCCCTTATAAAGATTGCAACTCTAGTACTGATATGTTGTATTAAGGAGTGTGTACTCAATAATGATAGCAGCGTTATGTGCAAGCATTAGACGATGTGGTGTAAGTGTAGGTAGACTCAACGCTAGGAGGGAATCTCAATTGAAGGCTTTCTCATAATCGAGTTTGACTGATCGAAAGCCATCGCTCAAAAAATATTGTCCATTTCCGTCCCTCTTCATCAGACAAGACAATCGTCGACTAGTGTACACATTCAACGCTTTGTTTGGGCTTGTTGTATAACTCAGTCAGTATTGTTGCTTGTCAAAGAGCGTTTGAATAGCGGCTCAGTTGGCCATCGTCGAGAGGAGCGGTTATAGAGATTGAAGAGATATAAATATAAAACACATTGCAATCACCATTTTGCATACCGTTATCAATAATTGCAATCATGATACTCAAACCAAAATCAAACAACACCAAAGCCACCTCTTCCTCAAAGGCCACAACAACTTCAACAACCAAGAGAAATAATAGTAATAACGATGTAACATCCCGAGCAACAACCGCAGCACTACACAAAGCAAAACAAATAATGTTAGCGGGTGGTACACAAGAAGAGGCAGCAATAGCTGCCAAGAACGTTGCACGACAGATATTGATGGAGGAGATGAATAGCACTAATACTAGTAGTAGAGGAGGTTCATCTGGTGGCTCTGGTAGTGGCGGTGACAACTCTAGAGGATACAAATCAGCATCAAACAGTGGACGTATCGGACAGAGAAGTGCATTAACATTAAGTTCGAATGCTGCGTCGAATGCTACTGTTAGTAGATTGGCAATGAAGAATACTACTACCAAATCTGGAGGTAGTGGTAGATCAGGAGGTAGCAGTAAGGGAGGCAAGGGAAAGGGCGGTTTACTTAGCAAGTTCCGTAACAAAAGGAAGAATAAGAAGAAGTCTAAAGGTGATGATCTGCTACCAGGTATAGCCGAGGTATCCTTAGATAGTCACGATGAAGGTCGTGATGAACTATCCTCTTCAAAGAATGACTACAATACTAACAACAGCAATAATGGCCGAGACGAAAGAGAGGAATCATCACCTGACACTACTACAGCTTCACCCGAGGAACAACAACAGGAGGACACGGTATTCAAACAATTTTCAAATGCAGCCGATACAGTTGTTGAATTGGTCGAGAAGTTATCAGGTGAGGCACCAGTAGTGAATAATGATGGGGGAGGGGAGAATTCATCCGATTTTTCAAGTTATGGTTCCTCACAAGATTATTATGTGGATACTAATGGGAAGAATAGAGAAGAGAGTGGGAAGAATACAGAAGGAAATGTAGAAGGAAGGATGGAAGATCTTGTCAATTTGAATTTTGTAATGAATGCAGTCGAAAAGGAAATCTTCCCTGTTGCTGCACAGGAGAAGGAAAAGAAGAATAAGCAACATCAAAAGACATTTTCAAGTGATGATTCAAAAGAACTTCGTGCTAGTACAAGAAGAGAAGAAGGTGGTGGAGGATTCTTATCACAGTTATGCGGTGCTTTGTTTAGTGTCGAAGATGGTATATGTAGTTTAGGTCGGGGCGAGTCACAGAGTTTCTGCAGTAATACCCAAAGTGCATCATATGAACAACAGCAGCATCAACAGAAGAGTAAGACATCAGTTCCAAGTGCTAGTCTTCCAAGTGTTAGTCTTGACAATTCATCACGACGTCATATGGATAACATAACTAATGATATGGATATGGGTGTTGAAATGTCAGCATCAAATAATAATCATCATCACAAGAGTATATCATGGGCAGATTCACATAATAATCAAAGAGATGATCGATATGGGTTATTAAACATTGATAATACAAACTCTACGAATGATTCATCATTAATCAAGGCAATGGCACGTGGTATGGTGAATGGTAGTCGATCATTTGTACAATCTACTCGTCCGCCTCAAGCTATTGAGACTACTTTTGATGGTAGTACTTTTGAAACTAAGGATACGTATGGTACCAATAAAACCTCAAAGGGTACCAACAGTAAGATTGTTGGAGGTGGTGAACAACTCGTCAATGTGGAAGGAGGAGTAGACTTGGTAAGCAAGAATAGTGGTAAAGGAGGAGCCGAGTCTGTATCCTCCAAGGTGAAAACAATCTTGATGAATAAGAATCCATTCAAGTCTTCCAATCAATGTATTGGAGGTGGATATCAATGCGGTACTAGTGGATACTATGTCCCACCGGGAGGAGAGGAAGCAGGTGTGGAGGTATTTGAAGGAGGAGAGAATGCCGACAGCAGCAATATTAATTGGAGAGATATGGTACAGGATACAGCCCCTAGGGATTTAGACAGGGGGAGAAGTATGTCTCAGCAGCAGGCTGCTAGTGGTCAATATCAAGCTTCGTCGGGATACCAGACCAGTCCTCAATCTCAATTTCAGCATCCAACTCCTCAGGAGGCTAGAGAATATATCCAAATGCACAATCCTCAAGTTTCAAACTTGCCAATTACAAGTCAAGGACAGCAGCAACAAGTAGTTGCATCTCAACTTCCAATTGTCAATAGAGAGCCATCACATATTCCTAAAGTTAATAGTAACTTCTCTGTAGAGAGTGATGATGATAGACAAGATCGATATGCTGGTATGCCTGAGGAGGAGCAGGAGCAATATCATCCTCAACCACAACATAATATGGTTCAGATGCAAGATGGCCATGTCATGAGATCAGACTTGGCCTACGACACAAATACAATGGTAGGGCAGCAAAGAGTCGAAATGGTTACCAACAGCGCTCAGCCAGTAGCGGCGACACCTCCAACGGTAACAGAGTTAGTAATGAGCAACACATCTCTCTTTTCTGGGTTACTCGGAGACTCTGAGACGGGTTCCGTTGAGCAACATGTGGACGGTAATGGTAATGGGGGTCAACAAGGTTATAGAATGCAGCCTGTAAGAATGCACATGCCAACGAGCAATAAGGTACCTTTCAACGCCCGACAGCAGTACTCTGAGATTATGCAGATACCACCTTTCAACCCCAACAAGCAACGCATGATGTCAAACAGTAACAATCATCAGCCACTGCAATATCAGCAACAGGAGTATCACCCCCAACAGCAAGTAGGTATGACGACAAGGGATACTCAATCGCAGATCAATGTTATGGGCCCTCCTTCTGGCTATCATGTACAACAACAGCAACAGTACTACCAGTCACAATACCAACAGCCACCGTTCAACCACGGAGTAGACCCAAACTCTGGTGTATATTATGAGGAGAGGAATCCTCAACCAACATCACCACATGCATATCATGGAGGATACCGAACGTTTGCAGCTTGAGTTTTAGTATTTAGACAAAGATTCTTTTAGGAATGTAATTTAGAGAGTAAATATAAAGAGGTATAGATGTAAACAGCAAGTATCCATTTGTTTCTATATATGTTTGCCCTTCCTTTGACTCCTCGTAGTATAGTAAAGCCCCAACTCAACTTGAAGTAGGTATCTTTAACCGTTGCGGGAATCCAATTTTTGAGTGGTATGCCACAGATTGATGTTCTATCTGCCTAGTTGTGTACAAATCAATGTCAATTAGATGAGGAGGAGAAGAGGTCGGTTACATTCAACCTTTGGCATGTAGTAATAATATTTATCTTGTTGTTGGTGACGGCATACACGCACTACACATATGAAATCACATACCTACAATAAATAAAAGGAGGAGGAGGAAAGGGAGCATATGTGATTGGAGCTTATACATATTGATACTATGGTATTGTATATCACCGTAGCAATACCTTATAGAGCAATACTGCAATGTATATTATATGTATCATTTCGATGAGATTTGGAAACATGTCTAAAAAGTGAGGAAACATGCGAGTCACAAAAATCTCAAATCGACCAATAAACAAGGAGTTGTTGGTTGTTCAACAACAATAAACAACTAGCAACATCATGACAGCTCTAAATGCATTCAACAAACTAAGCCCGAAGATGAAGTCACTATATGTGACTTCTTTAGTATTAAGTGTGGCATTAGTAGTGTTTGGTGCAGTATTGTTAACATCCACCGATGGACAAGACGCTACAACTATTATCACGTCTGAGGAAAATTATGTTGCGGAAAGTGGAGGAGATACAATTAATTTAGATGTTGGTTCTTCTGATAGTACTTTGGATAATAATGATGAAGAAGTTAGTACCCTTTTACCATTAGATCCAACATTGACACCAACTTATTTACGTCAAGTGGTAGAAGAAACTTTACAACCTTCAACGGAACAACCAACACCTCTTCCCACGATTATGAATAGTTATTATCCTTCTTCATCTCCAATAATGTATCAATCTACCAAACCATCTATTCAAGATTCAGCAATGCCAAGTACTAGTCCTACAGATTATCCTTCAACACTAAGTCCTTCATATCAACCAACTCCTTCTCCGACAACTGACAATCCAACACCCTTTCCTAGTACTAACACGCCAACACTTTATCCAAGCACAAACATGCCCTCACTTTCTCCTAGCTTTAACACACCATCTTATCCCCCAAGCACATCAGCACCTCCAACAAACAAACCTACATTATCAACTCCATTTCCATATTATAATTATGATAATACATCTCAGTATGGACCTGATCAGTGGCACAATTTAACAATCTTAAATTCAACTGATAATTATTGGCGTGAGTGGGGTAAAGTGGAGAATCAATGTAATAATGAGATGCAGAGTCCAATTGATGTTTGTACCAAGCCGGAGAGACATTGTAAAGAGTATCATGAGTTTCGTTCAAAGAGGGGAGACTTTCGAATTGATAATGACTTATTCATGATGAAAGAGATACTTCCAAATAAACTCCGTGTAGTTGTAGCCCGTCGAGTGGGAGAGGAACCAGATCCAGCCCATGCAGATTTTGCGGCAGTTGGGCAGTCAGATCTTGATCTGTTGAACATAGATATCAAGATACCCGCAGAACACACGATTTGTGGACGACGATATGATGGAGAGATGCAGTATTACTTCTTTCATCCAGTGAAGCAAGCTCTATTAGTTGTGTCGTGGCTATTTGAGGCGAATGATGATAATCCAGAGAATGATCATATGCAACTACTTATTGATCAGTTCCAGGAGGTTTATGATGATAACAATGATGTGTGTAGTGGAGGTAGACGAAGTCTTAAAGAAGGAAGGAAGCTACCAAAAGATGACAACCAAAAACAGGGTGGGAAGAAGATTTGGAATCCGTTTGATAGAGACATTCAGCAGACAATTCACTTCTGGGGTTACACCGGATCTTTGACCGAGCCGCCTTGCAGCACTGGAACTTTATGGCGTATTATGGATGTACCTGTTCAACTATCCACGGAGCAGTTGACTCAGATGCAAACCATTCTGTTCAGCAATCGAGATCCAAGTTCTTCCTGTGCCTTTACAAGTGTGCACGATTCCAACATGAGTGTGGCTAGACCAACACAGTCTCAGTTACGATATTACAAGTGTACAAGAGATGATTACGTGAGTGATGAGGAACGTGCAGTATGTGGAGATGAAGGGTGTGAAGATTATCCGTTTAGTACCAATCTAGATCCATATGTTGGTCCGATTCAGGATGTTACCGGACCACCCTCTTTGGCACCAACTTCCGGGTCTCCTTCTTCTTCCCCTGTTTGAGTTGTAGTGTAGGTTTAAGTGGTGATACTATACTGAGTTGTATGTTCGAAAGTGATTTGTGAAGCGGAGATAGAGTTGTTTCAGTTATGTGAGCTGTTAGAGCAAGTATGAACACATAAGTTAGTCTAATGAAGTAGTACGTATTGAATAGTATAGAGTAGAGAGGAACTATGTATGAACTAAGGATGAGATGAGCTACCTTGTGGATCCTCTCCCGAAGGAGTTTTCTACACTCCATGAAAACTGGATATTGCTGACTGCAACTGCTGAATGAATGTGTTGTTGTTGTTGATATTAAGGAGGGAGGGATAGATTGGTATTGCAATAAAGCATTTGGTTTTTCTAGATCAGTTGTTTTTATTGTCTTTTGATTGGGTCATTTGAATTGTGAGAAAGCAGATACCAATTATAGATATCGTTACATCACATAGCAGAAATAAACATAATTTGCTTGCTGAGTTGGTATTAGGTATGTGGATATCGACGAAAGCAACATCATTATTAATAACAGTAAGCAATATTAGAAGAGGGAGTGGCTTTATATCTTCATTCAGTTCTTCATCAGTATCTCCTAAATCGAGAAGAATGCAGCATAATATTATAAAGATGAACAATAATAACAATAAAAGTATGGAAACATTGACTTCCAAGTATACTCCGATACAATCAATACAGTCTATTGTCGAGGATGCTCATCAAATCTTTTCTACACAAGTTACACGACCATATAGCTTCCGTATGGATCAACTTAAAGGTATTGAAAGGTTAGTTAGCGAGAACAGGGATGAATTAGCTGCAGCAATTGCAAAAGATTTAGGCCAGGGAGAAATGTATGTTGATATGTTTGAACTGTCTCATATCATTACCTGGACACAATTTGCTCAATCAAATTTGAAAGAATGGATGTCAACAACCAGAATACCAACACCCTGGCCTGTGAACCTAAATATACCAATTCACTCTGAACTAACTCCAAATCCAAGAGGGGTAGCTTTAATCATTACTCCTTGGAACTTACCAATTCAATTGACACTACATCCATTAATAGATGCACTTGCTGCGGGAAATGTGTGCGTACTCAAAATGAGTGAAAGAAGTCCTCATTGTACTCTTCTTTTGACTGAGCTGATAGGCAAGTATTTAGATCCAAGAGCAGTAAAGATTGTGAACGGAGGGCCGGAAGAATCTACAGAGCTACTAAAACAAAGATTTGACGTCATGTCTTACACTGGTTCCACAACAATTGGTAGAATAGTAGCTAAAGCAGCAGCAAAGCAATTAACACCTGTGCTTTTAGAGATGGGAGGGAAGAATCCTGTATTTGTTAGTAAGGCACATATACCTTCAGCTGCAAAGAGAATAGCATGGGGCAAGGTTACCGCTAATACAGGTCAAATGTGCATATGTCCAGACTATGTTTTAGTCGAGGAGAGTATCAAGACCGAATTCATCAATCAGTTATGTTCAGAGATGGATCAACTATACCCAGTCTCTTCTTATACAAATGGAGACTCTGGCGACATCGGTAGGATGATTTCAGTTCAACATGCAGAGAGGGTAGTTGGACTCTTGGATGATTCTACATGTAATATCATTTACGGGGGTAAACATCACAATATTAAAGAACGCTTTGTTGCACCAACTATAGTAGAAGCCACAATAGATTCAAAAGTAATGAAGGAAGAAATCTTCGGACCAATCCTTGCAATTATCACAATACCGAATCTCGAGAGTGGTATTGAATTTGTCAACAGGCATTTCACTTCCAAAGCTGAGCATCCTTTGGCACTATACATCTTTTCAAAGTCAAAAGAAGAGCAGAAAAGAATCAAAGATGCTATACCTAGCGGGATGTGCGCTATTAATGAGGTTGTCAAGCAATCTGCCAACTACCACGCTCCATTTGGTGGTGTAGGCGCTTCTGGAATGGGAGCTTACTATGGCAAGACTGGCTTCGACTTCTTTTCTCACAATAGACCAACGTTGGTGGGTAGCAACTATTCTACTCTCAAATTCGATCCATCAGTATGGCTCGCTAATCCGCCATTTAATGATAGAAAGCTGAAACTATTCAGGATTGTGGGGAAAGTACCAACACTATTCACCAAGTTGAAGACGCTAGCAAAGGTTGCCATTCCAATTGCATTTGTTTTGACTTGTTTCAGCAATCCCAATTTTGTGGACACACTACTGGAGTTGAATATCAAAACGATCTTCACGTGGATAGCTCAGATATTAAGTTAAATAGTGTTAAAATAGTTAATCTTCCTCTGATGCCTCAGTCCAATAGAATCGAATGACAATAACTGTAATGTTGTCACTAGAACCTAAATGCTGAGCCAACTCAGCTAGACGATGTGCAGCATCCTTGGCACTCAATTTCTTGTCAAATAGCAGCTCTTTGGCAATTCTAACCGCATCGTCGCTGTCCATCACATCCCACAGGCCATCGCAAGCCATGAGTAGAAACTCGTCTAAAACTCCCTTTTGGCCAACCATGAAAGTCTCTACATCCGGCACATTACTAACGATATCACCTCTAAACTTTCCAGAGTGTCCATCAGGGTATATGAAGACTAATGGACCTTCCCAACTTCTTGACAGTTGTTCCTTGTTTGGGGGCAAGTTGTAGGCTTCCTTGAAGTCTCTATCACCAATGGCTCGACTGACAGCTAAGTCCCCACAGGTCCTTGCTATTTGTATCTGTCTCACTGGATCAGATCTGTGTTGCTTCATGCGATCAGCGAAACATCTCTTCACAATCTCAACAACATCATTATCAAAGATATCCATACGATGGAGTTGGCCGATTGGGATCTCGCACTCTTGTATTATCCAGCCATTTGCTTTTTCAATACGAGCTCGTTCTTCTTCCACTAATGGACTATGATCTTCTGTTATTTCTTTCCATAATAGTTTCCCTTCAGATGCACTACCACCACCGCTAGCTCTACCCCACACAACATTATCGTCTCGATCAAGTTCTTCCCAGCCATCCATCTCGGGACTATCAGAGTCATTGGTTGCATCTGATACCAAACGACAAACAACACCACGGCAATCACCCAAGTTGGCAAGCGACACGACATCATCAACAATGAATGCAACTAATGCAGTTGCTCCACAATCCCAATCTCGTCCATCCTTGGTGCACAGTCGGCAAAAGTCGCGATCTAATCGATCAAATGCTTCACGCAGCACTGTCTCGGCTCGATCTTCAATTGAACAGCTATAACTAGCAGCCGAATCTTCACTTGCAAGTACACTCTGCTGTTCCATGAGAATCTTGTGAAAGTTCTCTGCTGAGTACCTTGCTGCTTGGTTGCCTACATGTCCATCAAATATGGCATATAGACCTTGTTGCGATGTCTTTCCTAAATCCTGATTGCTAAAAGAAGACAGACCCTCAGTTTCTAATAGTTCATCAAGGTTGTTGATCACGACATATGAATCTTCATTTGAGTTACGAACACCGCATTCGGATGAAGCCCCGACTTCCCATTTTAGTACTGATCGAGTGTTTGAATGCTTACCAGTGGAAATATGTTCGTCTAAATCATCAAGGAGGGTAGACTCATCCTCATCCATACACTGAGTCTGCCTATGCCTACCATAGGAAGTAAAGAATCCACCTCCTCTGCCGCCATATGCCTCAAGACGAGCATTGCCGACCACTGAGGCCTTGCGGTCAATATAAGTATGATCACTGATAGAGCCAATAATCACAGTAGGATCAGCACAACCTCCCAATCGATAGTTGATGGATATAAACTCATCTGCACTCTCTAGTTGTCTACTTAGCATACTAGAATCAGACGTTGCAGAGACTGAGAATGATTCATCTAATGATTCTGATGATGTGAGGGTCATCAACTTTGGTGACGATTGATCCTTCAAGGGTACTAGCTCGTCAACTGGACTTCTTGCTTCAACAACATCACCACTTGATTCTAATGCAGCTTTCTCGGCTTCCATCTTTCTTCTAAGATGTGGAGGGATATACTTCTTAGGTGGTGACCTAAGAATAGACGGAGGGGCTTGAGGAGAAGGTATCTTGTCATTCTCCTTCCCATCTCTCAAGCCGTGGAGGCTTGGCAACTCAACCTTGTTTTGTAACTTTGATGAATCGGATTGTATCATCAATGAGGAAGGCATCAATGGTTTATCCTTCCCAGCCCCTCCTCTCTCGGAAGCGGGTGATGAACCACCTGCAGGAGTTCCCGTCGGAGTATGCATAGGCGATGCAGCAGAACCAATACTACTTGTTCTACCATCACGAACTTGTCGTCGATACAATGCATTTCTGCCATGGCCATGTGACAGCGATCCAACAATGTGTGGCGAGAAGGCACTGCCACCACCAAATGAGGCATTGCCTGTTGGACTTGTAGCAAATGATTGTTGTTTACCACTACCAGTAATGAATGGTGAGACACTGCCACCACTAGCAACACGAAGGTGTTGATGTGCTGGAGAGTGCGGAGAAAGTGGCCGTGATCTAGTTCCGCCGCCACCGGCATCACTACCAGTCCTAACAGAGTTCACAAATTGCTGCATGACAAAGGATGTTAAGGATCGATGGAATTGAAACATCCATCCATTCCGATCATCTACACTACTAGCTCTCAACACTAATCGATCTATAATTTCATTCTTCCTGCTAGCACCAATGCCAGTTGTGGCAGTATCTTCCTCATACCGTAATCCATCTAAATCATCTCGTTCATCCGATCCATATGCCAACAATTCAAATGCATTCTCACCATATTCCTGTCCACTTGATCTAACAGCTCCGACACAATCTAATGCAACTCGTTTCTCCCATAATATATCAGCATCATTATTAAATGTCGATGTTGATTGAGAATGGCGCAATATATTATTATTATTGGATGAAGATGGTGAACGCCTGCCTACGGCATCGTTTTGACTATTAAATGAACTTGTACCAGTTATGACACTACTACCCTGTCTATGAAATGGTGATGCAAAGAACATATCCGACTTTTTCATTGGCATTGGTGATTTAGATAAGAAGTCAGTACCACTACCCATCATATTTCGATCGTGCGAAGCACGGTTTAATATACGATCTTCTTTGGATATACTCCGTCGTCCAGGTGATATACTACTATGAAAGACTAACTCTTCACCTAATACTATATCTTGTAATTCTTCGGAATATGCTCTACTTTCATATCGTTCAGTGAATGCTTCATCGCTTTCACCTTCCTCTGCTGTTCGGTAAAAGTAGAGTATGCCCTCTTCTAATATACAATATTTCGAACGCCATATATGTCCATCTTTGGGATCTATGTAGTCTGGCGGTGGTGGTGGATATATTTTCTTCTTCTTGGTCTGATCTTTTGCTGAAGATTCTGCTAGTGTAGATAGAGTTGATGCAATTCCAATATTGTTATCACCATTGTCATTTGCATTTGTGTAGGAAGATCTTCGTCGTTGTTGCTGTTGTTTTGATGTACCTGCTGATATTACTTTCCTTTCTCCACCACCTGCTGGTGATATAGGCACTGGATCACTTTTAGCTGGTGGTTTTAATGGCATATTATATGGTTTGGGTGACTTTGGTGGTGATGAAATTGATCTATTGTTTGGTGAACTTCTTTTAGTTGGACTTCTTCTTCTTTGGGTTGATGCAGCATCTGTATTGATTGTAAGTGCATTCTTATTTTGGGATTGTTGATTATTGAATATATCCTTGAAACATTGTACGATTGGTGAACAAAAACAAATTTCATGATTGTCATGGCTATCATCTTGTTCTGTATCAGCAACAGATGTATCAGTAAATGTACTCGATTTAACTTCTACCGATTCAGACTCTGGCTGTTGTCTCAAGGTTGTATTTGACATGACAGCGGTAGTATCCGTAGCTTGAGTAATATATTTATTTCCTTCTCCTTCTAGAGTAGTATCATCTAATCCACCAAATGGCAATTGATTATATGGTGATAATCTCTCACTACAATTATTATCCGTAGATACTAATGGCAAGGGAGCAAACTCATTCTTTACATTTGTTGTAGATTCAGATTCAGCCGCGGATTTGTTAATATTCGAAGAGACAACAGCATTCTTATATGGTGAGGCGGTATAAGGAAAGTTTGATCGTTTTAATAAATATCCAGCATGTCGTATTGTTGGTTTTGGATCTGATTCACTGTTATTATTGTGTTGCAATAGAGCAGTAGGATAAAGAAAGAACATATGATGTGAGAAAAAAAAGAGAAGAATGAACTGGCAAAACACGCGAAAGATACAGCACCAAATATCGAGCACAATAACACTGATAGACTTACCTTTCACTCATATTGCGATGTACACCAGGTCGTAAGAAACTCCGTGCATCATAAGACTTTGACATTAAAATTTCACCAATTTCTTCACTGGTGCCATCACTTTCACTTCTATCCAAAGTTACTTTTTGCAGTATTGTATCTTTCACATTGCTACGGCCACTAGCATAATTTGGCGCAATGCAATTAGAGGCAGGTATCATATTACTGGAGGCTGGTATCATATTACCTTTGTTGTAATTGGCATTTGAATCGGAATATTTACGAAATGGTATATTGCTATTAGTTGCAGTAGGTTGTTGATGTATAATTGACGAGTTTGTATTACTATTATGCGTTGCAAAGTTTTGAAATATATTATTGCTATTAACATTTGAAACATTATTATTGTTGTGATTATTGTTGTTGGTAGTAGTGGCAGTTGTTGCAACTTCATCTGTTATACTTGCAAATATATTATCAACATTGATACCTCTGCTACTATTATCAACTTTTATACTTATATTGTTGGTACTATTTGCAGTATTTGGTTGAGACTGAAAGTAATTATTAATCAACCGAGGTTGCTGTGGAGAGGGTGCACGAATAATACTATTGGTTGTGGTATCAGTAGCAGTTTGGAAAGTACTACCAATACCACCTTCAACAACAGATTGTTCTTCATTCTGATGATTGTTGTTGTTGGTTTTGGTGTCTTCATTGTGTATCGATTTCTGAGGTTCATACATCATTCAACAGATATATTAATATACAATAGATGGAGATAAAGATAGTAACGATAGAATGGTTGCCAAGTTATTGCCGTCGTGATAGGAGGTTGATAAAGCGCCAAAGAATTTGTGATCAAATAAAAAAAAACAAGATTCTTCAATATTCCAGATGTAATAAAGCACTCCACCTGGAGTAAATAAATAAATGAAGGCTACGATACATACGCCTGCTCGCAGCTATCTCAACGAGGCTCTTGTGTGGCTTTAACCTCTGAGTGTGTTCTTATTATTCTCTATAATGATTGGCTACAAGCAGGGAGACATAAAGGGGTGCTCAATTCACTAGTATGTATAGCCTTTTATGTTGCTTGATAGTGTACAACAAACTTGCTAGCTTAAGATGCCTTGTCCTCTATTTCCTGCAAAGATTGATCTGTCAGGTACCCTCAATCTTATTTCACCCCACTGCCTTCCTAAAGTATTAAACCTTATATGTTTGAGCATCAAGCATTCATTTTTTTTACTTGTTCCACTCTCTCGACTAGGCCTTCACTTAATCTCTTATCCTTCATAAATTCTCTCATGTAAACAATAGGTTCAATACCCAATTCAATTGCATCCTTTCCATTGATTGATTTGCCAACCAACTTGTTGGGTGGTAAGTGTTTTGCTAGCTGCAGCTCATTGCTGTCGCTTGATTGAGATGCAATCATATCAATAAGATCATGAACGGCATCCAAATCATTCATCTTCATGAAAGGACAGGTGGCACATCCTCCTGCAGTAGAACATCCTTCCCCACCAGCCACACCCGGAACAATTCCTAATGAATTATCATCGGCATTATCTTCATCGTCAACGCCCATGACAGCCTCAGAAGAGACCGGGAAGACAATCTCCGCCTCAACATTCTGACATGCATTCGAATCAAGTATATCTTGTACACTTTTCACAATTGATGTTACCATACCTGCCTCGGTACCCAAAATGAACTTGAGACGCTTCTTTTTTCCATCTCCACTATCATTACTCTTGGCAGCCTCCTCAACCTTGCGTTCAATAAAGTTTAATATGTTACTAGTACTTCCCACAACACCCTCATCGTCTAAACTTTTCCTCAGTGCAATTTGGAACATTTCTCCCGGTACTTCTAAATGTGCAGTGACATATGCATCATCATAATCATTCAATACAGTCTCTACAACAGAATGTCCAAACATGTGATGAACGACACAATTCCCACTTGGATATACATTAATATTATCCCGCAGTGCCTGTATAGTAGTTTGATCATGCATTGGATGTAAATCCCTCTTGATACGTTCATCACTCCATTTCGATTCTAACACTGCATCTAATAATGATACCAAGTTATCACCCATGTAAGTATCGGGACCATAACATATTTGTAATTCCGATGGTCCCATTTGGATACTAGCTTGAAGTATCGTTGATAAAACATTACTCGACGTGCATGTTATAGTTGGAATAATACTTGATGATACTGCCTTGGTTTCAAGTGACGTATTGATATATACTACATGCAGTGACTTCTTCCCACTGTTGGCACTTTTCGTCAGCCATGCCTTGTAGGCATCACCCTCGGCACTTTCGGCCAAGGAACAACCAATATGATTAGTGGTAGCACGATATACGGGAGTATTGGCATATCCATTCTTGGACATGATTGCCGAAACTGACTCTGACATGAAATCAACACCTAAACAGATTATTGAATTGACATTATTTTTTGTACACATTTGTACTGCGTCATCACCCATTTTCAAGGAGTCTGATATAGATACCAGGGGATATTCAGGAATCCTTCTAGAACTACTGTCTGCCACCCCACCATCTTCTTCTTGCAATTTTTGTTGATGTAATAGTTCCATTTGACGTCGTTTAATAGCATGTAATACGCCTTGCAACTCCACATCCATGTAATAATGTGCTACGATACCAACTTTTAGATCAATTAGTTGATCTAATAATGTCTCGACAGTTTCTTTTGGTGGTTCTAGGAATGCGGCCTGAGCCTCGGCAAAGGATCCCTGTGGTGCTAACTTATGATTTGGCCCAATAACTAAAGACGGAAAGCTTGTTACTTGTTGTGCTGGTGGAGCAGATGGTGGTGATGTGGAGAGAGTTCTCTGTTGTTGAGTATTAATTGTTGAATGTTGTGTTGTGTCATAGTGATTAAGATGACTATACTTTACAGTAATACTTTGATTGCAATTTATATAATTTGCTGATCTATCGACAATACCACCATAAGAAGAAGTAGATATACTTGACGTAGCACGTTGCGAGGAACGCTGAGAAAATAGTATCGATCGTCGGGATGAGCTGACCAATCTTTGAACGGCGGCGGATCGGATGAACATATTGCAACTTTCTACCTTGTATATTTCCTTATGATTGACTTGATGCTTCTATTATCTGGATAGGAGAGATGACGGCAATCCAAGAGTAGGAAGGGGTGATGTGTGGCTATGGCAAGAGTTTGTTTTTGTTTTTTGCATTTTGCCGATCTTTGTTAATTTACAACTCTGGCGATCTAACGCGATATGAGACTCACAATGAACGAAGAGTGCTCAGTGCTCATAGGTACTATCTTCTCAGATTGAGACATGCAATAGCCACCCTGTGTATGGACCGAAAGGCGATGGTACAAATCAGTGTGTTCTACCTATCCATATATAAGCTTACTACCTTGCGTTTGATATATCATTCATCCTCAATCGGTACCCTCAAGTTGTTGGGGTATCCTTTCCACAACTCGAGTCTATGAAGGCATATCCGTTATGTCGTTGCTTATCAACTTTGTTTATCTGTTTCATCTAGAGCATTATATCTTACAGTCTACTTATCAAGACTGCACATGCTATCAACCACTTACACAACACATAAACACATACATATGTACAAGAAGAGAGGCCTGGTATCTTCAAGTTGGTCCTCCCTACGCCTACAATTATACACAAGTTACTTCCACATGATCTTCTTCTTCTTCACCGCAATGAGGTACTTGGGGAGGTTTCTTACCACCAGGACTGACAACTTTGATGGCCCTTGAAGTCTGACAAGGTGAGGATACTGGTGGGGAATCAAAACATCCTCCTCTCCGCTTGTTCCTCTTGTTTGTCTTTGGCACCTTTAGATCAAATGCATTCTTCACAGACTTAATTAGCTGTACTCGAACACTGGCAGAGAAATCGTCTTCGGAAATTGTCTTGAGTGTGTTGATTATGCTTGCAATTGCAAGACAAGATGTCTTCAGCCGAACGAACTTATAATCTTGAAGTAAGATCACCGACTCTGCACAAGATGATGAGTATATCTTATTGATAACAGATGGTTGTACTGATCCATTTGGAATAAGATCAAGTATTAAACGTATAAAATGAGACGGCTTTGGCCCATGTATCTTGTACTCCAATGCACTGATCATTTCCTTTTCACATGAACGAATATCTTTGGCAGAAACAAGTCCTCTCGAAACTTTGCTTAGTATGGTTGGCGTATCTACCTCAATGGACTCATTGATCTTGATTGAGATACACAAAGCTGCCATACTTGCTGTAGATGTGTGATGAGGAGGAAGAAGATTATAATGGTGGTTAGAGAGTATCTATATCATCATATAAAATAAAAGTATCCTTAGTGTGTACTAAGCAGTGCATTGCAAACTCACCAAGTTGATACGCCTTTCGATTACTTCTTGCCTTTGAAGATACACACATTGCCCTATCAAGGTTAGATATTGCATCCACAGCTGTGTCTGGTGACATCTTTAGGCATTTGACGATATCTAACAACCATCTAACAACTTTTACACGACAAGCGCCAGTAACGATGTTCGATGAAGAGGAGGTATCGTCGTCGTCGTTGCAATCATCTTTGAGATAATCTCGACATTGATAGTTTGTTTCGTCGTCAAGTAGAATTGCTATAGAGCTGTTAGTGGTATCGTTGTTGTTATTGTCAACAATCATAGTAGTATTAGTATTAGTATTCAATGAAGAGGACGGCGATGGCGATCTATTATACTGTTTGCTAACCTCCGATATTGTAGTGTCACATGCTGTAGAACTTTCCGATTTATGATTCATTATTGTGTTGCTGGCGTGGCCGAGTATTGTCTAAACGTGCAAACAGATGGATGAATATAACTGTGTTTGCATATAATTTAATAAACTGCATCTTGAGAATAAATAGATAATGGCAGAGTTGATAAACTAATCATCTGCCTAGATTAGAGCAGCCAAAGAAGCAAAGCGTCAACTCTGACAATAGTGGGCAGTATAAGGCAATTGTGGCAGTGGAAGAGATCTAATCGTTGGAGTTGAACTTCATTGGATAGAGATGAAGCAACATCTTCATAAAGTACCATTTCATGTTCGCTTCTGTTTTTTCTCAGAAAGAAATTCTTCTCAGTAGGTTATGGAGTAGGGGAAAAGGATAGAGCATACAATCTTTAGATTAGATACTATTAGCTTCCAAAGAATCTTCTATACCTTGATACCTCATTGGATAGTATACAGGAGAGGGCAATACGGACAGCCGTCTTTTATCAATTTCTTCCCTTTCAGATGAACTTAATAGAGACTTTTTCATCACATCCCTGTCAAGATCTTTCATTCTGGTATCCAGTTCTTCATCAAGCCCTTTGACCATGACCTGGAGCACTGAGTCAACATTATAAGCTCCTCCACTTCCAGTATACAGCTCGCCCACTACATTCAAGGTTAAGACGATTCCAAATGTCATTATAGCAAATAAAGTACCCTCAACTGTCAAGATGTTATAACCTCCTATTGTTTGTGTACCAGCACCCAAGACGGGGAATGATGATAATTCTATAACTGCCAAGAGCCATAGTAAAAGAAGATGAACAGGTGGTAGTTTCCTCTGTAATGCCCCAAGTCTTAATGCACGTGCCTGTCTGAGAGAGCGGACAGTATCATATATCGTGGACGGCACGCCAACACTGCCAATATTGTTGATATATGAGTATGGTTTTATCAGTTGAAAGTTCATATGTAGTTAATAAATCGGTTTATACAGATGGAGAAACTTACCTTGTCAAATACATGATAATCTCCAATGGATCGTCCTGTGATATGAGTTTGACATGAAATTATCATTAGACACTTGATATGCAAAAAGATAAGGTAACACTGAAACTCTTCTAATCAACTTACCATTGGTCGAGCACTCAATACTTGAGCTGGCTCTTTACCCAATCCTTTCTTTAAATCTTCCTCGACATATCTGACGGCAATAAGAAGAATGATGGTTTTGCAGCTGTTAGATTACATACACCTTTCACGTTTTACATCATATAATGAAATAATAATGTTTTACAACTCACCTCTTAACAGCAACTAAACACATCTCATACATATCTCTTCTACCCTGACATACCAAAGCAACCTGCTCTAATAAACTCTTTGCCTCGGTAACTTCACCAAACAAACTAACAAACACCGCCTCCTGCTGTTGATACATGAAGTAATATGTCTGACCAACTAATATACTAAATGTTAATCCTGTCACTGTTAAAAAGTTTTGTATGAATTGTGATGAATCAACAGATAGTACTGCAAATGTAGCTGAATCATTAATTAGGTATGATAAACCCAATGATAATGGAGGGAAGATGAAGAATGCTCCTATTGATGCAAAGGCCGATGGTAAGATGATACGTGATAATGTTTCTAATTGTACTTGGAATTGAAGTGGTCGAGATGATAAACTGTTATCATCTATTGAGTTTGTGGATGCAGTTCGTATTGTTTTTAGAGAATTGGGTAGTAAATCATTATTATTATCGTTAGCCATTAAGTTTGTGCTCTGTCGTTGACGAGCATATATTATGTCATTTATAGTAGTAGAAGTATGTCGCTGTGATATTGGTTGTAATATTGAAGATTGAAATGCTTGTACCTCATTATCACTGATGGTAACCAATAATATTATGATGTTGAGAAAAATGGATACCGTTGCAAATCGATGGAAGCGTTGCCGCCGCCGTCCTCCTGACAACGAATTATTGCATTTATGAGAATCCATTGTGTGAACTCTATAATGTATTATATCGATTAGATTATCAAATTTGGTGTGCAATCGACATACACTCATGATGCAAAAACAAACTCAAAATTATGAGAGTTGGAAGGATACCGCAAATTATACACACTTAACAGAGTTTTCTAATATCGCATGAAAACTAAAGCAGTGATGGTCATTCTTAGGGCAGTACTAATCATCTGCCCGTGAATTGCAATTTAATCTTTAGAACCTGACAGATTGATGTATTCAATCATCCTCATAATATATATACATTCAATCTACTATCATGAATAAGATTAGTAATCCACCATCATCAATCTCCTGCAAAGTATCATCAAAGCAGGAGCTCTATTACGATGACGATACTTTGTCTTTGACTAGCTCCGACTCTTATCGTCGTCTCTCAACTATCGATGAAGAAGATGACAACGATGACGATAGCAACGACAGCTTTGATCAACAACTAGTAAATGACATCTATGAAGATGCACATCTTTATGATACAAAAGTTGCCGAGTTGCAAGAGACTATCGAAATATTACAATCCCAACTCGTGAAATCTTATCAATTGATTGACGACCTTGTTCTTGAAAAGCATCAGCAATCAACGATATCAAACTCCTCAAAAAAGGTGCAGTTTCATCAAGATACCAGTACTCCGTCATCAGAGTTGCAACTAATATTTGACAATGGTGAACTAAGAAGAACCAACACACGATTAGAGACAACAGTTACCTTCCTTCGGAAGTCTTTTAAAGCATACATAAAGGGTAGTCAAAGACGAAAACAAGAGGATCAAGAAGCTATCAAAGAGCTCAGGTCGAAGAATAAGGCACTGCAGAACTGGTATCAGTGCTCGTTTTGAGAAGGAAACTTATGCCTCGGCTTATTGGGTACATAATCTATAAACCTTTAGATCACATATACTCATTCGTAACCGAGTTTCTATACCGATATGCAAGTCATGTTAGTTTATACAGTACATATATGAACCTTCCTCATAGCCACATCTAGCTAGCCAAACCACATTCACACAGACCACACAGACAGAGCCGGACATTTCATTTCTCATCTTGTCATATACTCTTCTTTCAAGGTAGCTAATGTCCTACGAAACGACAAGAGCCTTGCAGGAGGTTCTTGTACTGGTTGTTTCGATGATGAGATGCTTCCAAAGTCAACTAGTAGTTCATCCGTGTTTGACTTTGACATCTTCTTGACACTGCTAGTGCTACTCTCAGTTGACGGTTGTGCAGTTTTCCTATGTTGTACCTTGTGAACCCTTGCCTTGACTTCATTAGCATTACTCATCTTCATTGTACCCGACGACCGTGAAGAAGTATCCAACGGAACAACCTTCACTTTGATACTAGAACGGTATGATGATCGACTATCGTCGAGTATAGAATCGGGAGAAGTTAATGCCGTCCTTTCACTTGTTGATATTGTCCTGTGTATTGATTTACCTCTTATTGACTTTCGTACTGATGATCGTTCACTTGTTATTGACGACTTTCTTGCTTGTATTGCAGTAGCACCAGATAACTGTTGTTGTTGATGTGATTGAGGTGCAGCAGCAGCAGACGGCGGTACTGCTCTACAACAACGTTGCTTAACTTGAATCTTCCGTGCTTCACTGTTATCAAGATTACCATTCTTCATCTTTTGATCTTTGATATAGTCTTTGAAGGACTTCTTCATAACCTCGTTTAATGTTTGCAGTCGCTGATTCTCTGCTTTTAATTGTTGATTTTCTTGCCTTAGTAGTTTGACTGAGTCTTCATCTGAGATGGCCGTAAGCTGATCTCCTTGGTGTTGTACAATAGCACTGTTGTTAGCATTTGGTTCATATCGTTTGTAGATACTCAACATACGAGCTTGCTCATCATTTGTATAATTGGCAGTATCCTGTTTATATACCATTACTTCTTTTAACAATGAATCGTTCTCGGCCTTGAGCTGCTCATTTTCAACCTTACATGCACGTAACTGTGATGATATTATTTCAATCTTTTCTTGCTGCCTTGCATTTTGTATTTTCAGTGTAATGAGACCTTGTGTTGTGTCTAATCCTAGTTTCTTTGATGCATGTGGTGATAGTGTATGGAAGTAGTAGGGATCGGCTGTTAATTGTTGTAGTTGTAGGTTGTTATCAGAGTCATTAAGGTTTGTCGTTTGTGACGATGGAGTTTGTGACGAATCATTGAATGTTTGCATTGTTATTTGAGACTGCTCATCAATATCATTATATTGTGTTGTTGCACACACGATTGTTGCTATCGGCGGTGGTGGACGACGCTTCTTACTAAGATGTATTTGCTTGCTCATCTGTCTCCTCCTATTGTTTGCTATATTGTACAATACACTCTTTCCATACAATACACTCTTTCCAATCTCTCTACTTTTACATTTATTATATAAAACATAAACCAAAGGGGCTCCACCGAAAAGCTATTATCAAGGGCTCTTACTCTATCAATTGCAGCTATCAATCACGTGAGCAAACAATCAAGCAAAGAAGAGCCCCTGCGACACAGAGACAAATTATGGAGCCGCCCTCTTCTCATCAGAAATGACTTTCACTCAACTGCTCAGGTGTCAACTACTGCCCTTATTGAGTTGTCAAGCAATCCCACTCCTCTCGTGAACTGATTAAGGCATATAATATAGAGGGGTATAGATATAATATTGCAATCATGGTGTCTGCTAAAATGAAATTACTAATTGCAACCTTTGGCGGAGGAGGATACTCAACTCGAACAAAGTCATCAAAGGTTGACGATTCCAAAAAGTTGCAAAAGAATACGACCAAGAAGAAGACTGTCAATCCCTCATATACACGGAAGAAGGGTACGAATAAGGCACTTGATACTGATACTAGTGATGATGACGGTGTAGACATTAGTAATAATACAGATCGTGCTGTCAGAGCCAGTATTACAAAGGATACCAATGTTGTCATCAAAAAGAAGAAGGGGAAGTCGACAAGGAAGGCAAAGAATACAAGTAGCAGTAGAAGATCCTCCGCTAGTAATAGAAAGGGCGGCGGTGGTAGTAGATCTGATAACAGATCAACTAGTCGTTCATCAACCAGCAGTAGATCTCAGAGTAGATCAATCAGTCGATCACAAAGTCGATCTAAGAAGAAACATGATAATGTTCCTCCGCCACACATCCCAGCCCTCAAAGAAGAAGATGGTATTATAGACTCACCAGGAAAAGATATATTAGATACATATGCAAAGAAAATTGGGGTATTACGCGAGAGTATGTTAGTGCCACCGCCAAATGCAGTTGAGGAGGAGGCAAATAATCCTGGAAGGTTTTCTGTATTGCCATTTAATGTAGATGGTACTTGGAATGTTGAAAGTGAGTACAATGATGATATCGATGAAAATACACTACCCACAGTTGAATCATCTGTTGAGAGTAGCAGTCAACCAAAAGAGAGAAGAGCAAAACGAGCAAAGCAACAAGATTTACCACCAAAATATGAACGAAGAAGTTCCACCTTGTCACCACAAACACCTGGACGAAAGAAGAAGATTAAATATAGAGATACACAAAGTAAACAACGTCGTGTGACTGTATCAGCTGATACAGTGGCACCGTCTGGACTATCGAAGGTAGGCGGGTACAACACACCGGGATATTTACCAACCAAATATAGAACACCACCTTCTAGTCCACAACAGCGTATGTCTTCAAGTAAGGGACGAGTTAAACTTGAGAATATTACGATTGATAAGCCATTATCTCCGCCATCAAATGGTAAATCGTCAGTAGTTGTGGGTAAGAAGAAAGAGGAAGAGGAAACTAGAGCTCGGAGGAGTAGTGAGAGGATCTCTCCGAAGGTTAGAAGATCTAAGAGTATGATTGAGCCTCGGAGTCATAACCACCGAGCATCTACCGCTTTAGATGATTATGCTTCCTTGTATCATACATCAGTGCACACTGATACATTGGATACCAGTGATAAGTCAAAGGAGGCAAAGGATATTGAGCCGATCATGTCAAGGAAATTATCATCAGACACATCTGGTAGGAAGAAAAGCCCCAAGTATAGAGAGGTATCAGAAAAGAAGCCTTTGACCACCCCTCAACAAGACCGCTCAAGGGTGGACAAAGCTGATACTGGTGACGAGTCAGTGGCAGCGCTTAAATCATTTAGAAGAGCAAGTCTTACATCTGATAAGATTGACAAGGAGAAGTCGTCATCAAAGCGAAGGAAAAAGAAGAAGATTCGAGATCAATTCAACTCGTCAATGTCTTCTATCTTTTCACGATCCCGAAGATCCAAGGTGTCCTCCCCGAAAGAGAAGAAGGACTCTGGAAGGTTGAAGGGTTTGACAGACCTACCTCCACTAGCAGGAAGTCAAAGAGAACGGGAAGTAGAATCGTTCAAAAAGTCAATAGCTGACTCCGAACTATCAGCAAGTGAACACAGTAGAAAGAAGTTGGAGAAGGAATTGCATAAAACCCAACATCAACTAAAACTTACTGATGCGATACTCAAGTCAAAACAAGAGAGTGAGGCTTCACTTGCTCAACAAGTCAAACTGCTTACTGCAAAGCTTCAGGACGTAACACGAGATAGAGATGACTTAGAGACACAACTTGTCACCCAACAAAATGAAGCCAAGCAATTCCAAGAAGATACCCTCGCCAAGTTGCACCACATAGAATGTGTTACAAATGTTAACTTTGCAACATTGTCTCATAAACGTGGACGAGAGGTTGTTAGGGAGACGCATCAACTTGTGACTGATCTTGTCAAGGATGTTTCAGGTGATGACATGTCTGTTGAGACTCAACATGACGACAAATTGGAGGATGAAGCTATGCCTATTGCTTTTGTTAATGGGCTTGAGAATGCACCGGCATCTCCGACAGTCACTGATAACACTGGCTGCGGAGACGATGAGCAAATATCCCCTGACCCCCCAAGCTATGAGTCTGAGGATGAACTAGATGACTCTCTTTCAACTGTAAAGTTGAGTGAGCTGTCACTACCATCTAAATGCTCAACTTGTTCCCTGAAGAACTCGGGTGATGCCTTAGAGTTTGAACAAGCTCTGAAGATGTCGGTTGAGGAGGCCTTAGAGATAGCTCACCGGCCTCAGGTACTTGCAGAGCTTAACGGGATCAACGATGAGAGTAAATATAATGAGGAGGAGGATGACGATGATGATGACGAACATAGTGACAAGGGTGTCTGCATAGCCAAGGGTGGGGAACATAAACTGCAAAGCATATTTTCTCAATTCATGCTCGGTGTACCGGCTTCACTGCTTTCGGAGTAGAAATGGAGATGGGGAGCTCAAGTCTTGACTATGATAACAGGTCAAGAGAGGTAGGAAGAATAGATGTGGATGAATGTTGGAGTATACTTTAGGAGACATAATGTTAGTTAGAACACAATTATGTAGGTACTCATAAGCAATACAGTGCATATACCACCACACATTCCTCTTCCTTGGTATCCTATCATTTTTTCTTCCGTCAGTCTCAGTGATCCACTTCATGATGGATGAATCAATAGATAATACCATATGCCGTGTGGCAATCATCGGTGCACAACGTCAGCGTGTTGCAAAGGTTACTGCTATTCTTGCATCTCGAAATGATAGAATAATATCAACAATAGAACACTTGAAAGATACAAACATCACTGATCTGCCAAAAAGTATACCACAAACTGTTGAAATTGAATACCTACCAATTGTTGCAACATTTGATTCCTATGAAGATGAGCATGGTAATACAGTTCGGTATTTGGTCAAATTAGAATATCATGGACCGAACGGAACACTCATAAAGGGGAAATCTTTAGCTCCGTTCTTTGATGAAGTTGATACTTCCAAAGATGACAAGATGGGGAAAGATGAAGTAAATCTATTCCCAACTATTTCAGCATTTGGTATTGGTTGTGGCATTGAAACAAATGATGATATAGAGAAGATACAAAACTTTCTGGAAACGTTATCATCATCTTGTGCAGCACAGTTAACTAAAAAGAAAGATATAGATGAAGATACAACAAAAAGGAGTGGAATGATTATAGAATGTATCAAACCAAATGCCAGATATACCACAATGAAGGAAGAGAATGAAGCATTTCGTAATATGACTGAGGAAGAAAAGAAGGAAGCTATATCAACTGGTACAATAGGTCCAGGAAAGATGGCAAACTTTGTATACAAAATTGCAACTGATACGATAATACAAAGATGTGCTAAAGAATTGAAAGAGTATGAGCAAGCAAAAGTAGCAAAGGTTGAAGCTCAAGTTGAAGCATTGATATCAAACAGTATAGAACCCACTCAATCTTCTACACAGCACATACCAAATCCCGAGAAGACTAGATATGCATGTAAACGATGTCGATCTGTACTATTCGGTGTCGAAGATCTTGAAGATCCTCCACATGTTCAAAAACAACACAACTTTCAAAAGAAGAGACACAAGTCGGGTTATAATAATATGGGAACATGTCAAAATCATTGCCTTGTACAACCGCTACCATGGATGAATGGATGTAATGAGATGGAAGGGAGAATACATTGTTTCAAATGTAATACAAAGTTGGGACATTATTCATGGACTGGAGCTCAATGCTCTTGTGGCACATGGGTTACACCTGCAATTATGATACCATGTAGCAAGGTAGATGAGATGAGGCCACAACAACATTGTGCTTTGACAAGGAGTTCTGGAGTGATGAGAATTGGATCACCTTCTAAGCAAATGCAGAATCTTTCCATAGAGTAATAGTGGTATGAATTGTAGCTAACTTTAATCTTTAACTTATGGATTACTGAAATTCCCTTGTTGGCCACCGCCATAAGATGTAGGAGAATTGCCGACTATTCCAACAGGTTCCCGATCTTTTAGTCCAGTCTGCTCAACTGAGGAATGTACTACCTTTAGTCCATTCCGATTTGTTCGGCCCATGACTTCATCGCATATGACTTCAGCTGCCAGCTTGCCGCTTAACAACGCTCCTTCCATACTACCCAAAAACTTTTGACTGGCAAAGTCACCTGCCATTACGAAGTTATCAATAGGAGAGGATTGACTTGGTCTGTATTTATTCCTTCCGGGGACGGCCGCATAGACCGATCGAGGCACTCTAACAACTGATGATTTGATGAGGTTAGCACGCTTTGCTTCTGGGACAGCTTGTCCTATCTCTGTTGGGAATAATCGCTCCAACTCCTTCATTGTTGCATCAATAATCTCTTCATCACTCTTGCCAATCCAATTTATCGGGCTTCCGGCCTCGGGACTACAAGGGGCAAAGACTAACTCTAGCATTGACTTCTCGTCATCAGCATACTCTTCACAGCAGTTCGACATATCTGCGTATACACTCAACAATGGAGATCTACTGAAACATAATCCATCGACGGAATTCAGCTTTTTATCAAACCAAAGCTGGATATTAACGACCGGGATACCCTCTAGCTCATCGAGTTGTCTAAAATATGGCATAACCGACCACTGTTTGGGTACTAAGCGCTTGAATACATCGACGGGTACCGCCGATACATAGTAATCTGCTGTTATACTCTCTCCACTAGCTAGCTTTAAACTCTTTACTGTGTTGTCTTCATTTAACTCAATCTTCGATATTGGACTCGAGCAGTGTACTTCCCCTCCTTTCCTTTCCACCCACTCCTTGATGGGTTTACAAAGTCGCTCAGGAGGGTTGCCGTCTAAGAAAGCAGTTTGCGATCCGTCAGATTCATTGATAAATCTATTCATGGCTGTCAAGACCACAGTCATTGAAAGCTTGTCAGGATCGATGAAATCGAGAGCCTTACCCATCGCTATAAATATCTCTTCATTAATCCTCCTTGGCATTCCGTACTCTGTCATGAATTGCAGCACCGACTTCTCATCTTGTGCATCTATAAAAGATTGTCCTTCTAATAACATTGGTAATAATCCTGGTACCATTTTTATCTTCTCCTCCAAAGTTAACATCTTTGTATTGCTAAGAATAGCTGCAGCCATATTGAATGGTGCCGGTAAACCAGGGATGAAGTCAAAACTAGTGAATTCCCCTGGAAGCTCCTGCATGGCAAATGTCATCTTGTGTGGTGCCCACTGCAATCTATCTTCTATATTCAACTCCTTGATCAAGTTCATCATATTGGGATATGCACCGAAGAAGATGTGTAAACCGGTCTCAATATAATCCCCATCTTCATCTTGCCAGGCCGAAACCTTCCCACCCAATACATCTCGTGCTTCGTAAATTGTTGGTATATGTCCTGCATCACTCAAGTATTTGGCACAAGATAAACCTGACAACCCGCCACCGATGATTGCAACTCGTTTCTTCTTATCATTATTACTGTTGATTGTTTCATAATCTGTTATAAACTTTTGTGATAGTTCATTAGCCTCACGATAATTGTCTGTTTGTGATATTCTACTAGGAGTTGGTCTACGGGTTGTTATACTGTATAATTTCGTTGTTGATAGAGATATCCTCGATGAGGGAAGTATGTTGAATGCATCACTTACTGAGAACGATAACAGTAGTATGGTTAGTAAAAGGAGCGCCGCCATGATGTTCAATCTATGATGATGATAATATGATAGTATTGTACAGACAGAGTGATTGTTGAAAAATTATGAGAGTGTAGTATCTTTTTTCGATGAGTCATTGAAGCTCTATGTAGCTAGCCTCGTACTTGCACTATTACTAATACAGCATGGCAAATACTACATGTTTCTACTCCATACTGCTATTCATCGCAGCTTTATTGCAGCTGAGCTCAGCATATGCGCCTTTGGCAGGCATCACTGCAAAATCAGT
>Ga0214480_100059_pt1 | contig 41468 bp, 25 predicted proteins | sample M1_20Mar14CPVII9_3_FD_165042 | JGI IMG/M metagenome (GOLD analysis project Ga0214480, IMG submission 165042) | Marine eukaryotic communities from Monterey Bay, California, United States - M1_20Mar14CPVII9sort6BwellE17 | ecosystem: Environmental > Aquatic > Marine > Unclassified | place: USA... | reverse complement strand
TTGAGGCCTCCCTCAGGTCCTGAGATGCAACCAAGGTTAAGCTGTGTTGTTGTTGATAATTGCATTACTGTATTTGCTTTCTTTACTACTGGTGAAAAGGCCGCAGCTGATGATAATGTTAATGAAACTATGAACTTCTTCATTATTAATAAGTTAGTATAGAAGAGGAGATAGAGTGGCGGTGTTATATTATATATTGTAAACGAGAAGAGAGGATTGAGGAGGAAGAAGATCATTGTCAGTCATTTTTTTGGAAAGGATACCGCTCATGTTTATGAATCTGGCTGTCGAGCTGTTGGAAAAGCTACTATGTATCAAATTTATTGTTTGTGATGGATAGCTTTTGCAATGTATCTACTTCTGTGCAGAAGATGTATTAACTCATTTGTGCATATCAAGTCACGGATAGAATCAAGTGTACACAAATTTGAGCATATGATCATTACATTCAATGGGAAATCTAATTAAGAGAGATTATACCCACTCTTTTAAACAATAGCGTCATTTTTGGATCTTCTTTTCCAGGTTCTCAACTACTGAACAGCCCAATCTCACATCTCACACTCAAATCATATTCGTTTCAGTTTTTTACAGACACTTCTTCCTTGACTTAAAATTTGTCAATGTTCGCTTATAGCTACATTTCTCATCTCTCACTTTTCTGCTCTCTATATTTCAATTCTTCTAATCATCCCCTTGCACTTCAATACTCTCTAAATCACCAATATTATCAAACTTTATGAACTTAGTTTGGTGACCAACTACCAGGAGCAAAACTTTGAGCAGGAGCAGAATAAGATGGTGATACCATAGCTGATGATAATTCAGTTTCTTCATATCCAATTTCACCACATACATGTTGATAATTCTTAACTGGTGCATATGACGAACGTCCATGGTGAATTTCTTCACCATTTGTTACCTCTCTTCCTGCTGCCGATTTATCACCAAACGTCTCAATATGTCCAGGAGAGCCGAAAGGTTTGTGAGCAAGTGATGCAGCATTATAATCAGCTGTTCTACCTGCGTCTGATTTGTCACCATAAGTCTCGAAATGACCCGGAGCACCGAAGGGTTTGTGAGCAAGTGATGCAGCATTATAATCAGCTGTTCGTCCAGCGTCTGATTTATCACCGATTGTTTCAAAGTGACCAGGGGAACCAAATGGTTTATGCTTAAGGCCTCCTTCGGGTCCTGAAATGTAACCAAGGTTGAGTTGTGTTGTAGATTGTGTATTCTTTACTATCGGCGAAAAGGCCGCAGCTGAAGAGATTGTTAATGCGAATATAGATGTCTTCATTGTTGATATATTAGAGTAGAGAGGAAACAGAGTTGCAATAGACGATTAGTAATGGTCGGTACAAATATTCATAGGAGGAAAGATGAATGACATCACAGCTAGTCTGAAAACCCAGAAGATACCCAAGTGTTTGTAGGTAGAGACACCTACAACCGGTATAACTGAAGGTTGATTGTTGATCGATTGACGTTGTATAGTGTTGGCTGAGCTATGATGTCAGAGTAGTTATTGCAATTATCTATGTTTCAAGCGATATATCAGCTCATAGCCGTCATCAAAATACTGTTGTATCTTTAGTTGTGTTGGAGGGTATCCTATGCTCATAGTACTTCAAATCTGATGCAAACTTATGTTTACTATCCGTAAAGCTCGGATTATAACAATTGCAATATTAGTATTGATTCGATTGGCATACAAAGATACTCGATATTATTATCCAACTCAAAATAATATTAATGGTATTGAACAAAACAATACTGATATACCAGAAGAATCACTCCCAAAGCATCATATATCACTACCATTGAATGGAACAATATACTTTGATGCTATTGATACACAAGGAAATAGAGGTTATATTGCAGATCCAACTTTGTTTCGTAGATTAGTATTGCAATGGCATGAACAACATCAAAATACAACATATTGGGACCGAATACAATACTACCCGTCCAACCCTATTGGTAAGAATCCTATTAACAATGAATTGAGTATGGATCATATATGTTCACTAACAGAAGCATCTGGTAGTGGCAATGAACTCAATGATAGGGGTATCAAAATCATCACAGAGTACGTCAAGGTTGACAGAACCCCTATACTTCGTAAAGGTTGTACAGAATCTCCACCATTGAAACATGAACGACCTAAACTATTCTGTGGTATATACACTCATGGTCCACAACGAAACTTTACTAGACTATCGGCGTTATCCTATGGATGGAAGTGTGACGGCTTCCTAGCTTTTTCAACAATAACAGCACCCAAGTTAGGAATGGTAGGTATACTACATAAAGGAGATGAGAATTATCACAACATGGTACAAAAGACTCGGTCTATATGGAGTTATATCGCTCATTATATCGATCAATTTGATTACTTTCATCTAGGTGGGGATGATATGCATTTAATAGTTCAGAATATGAGATCACTACTCCTTGAGTATGAAGAAGAAGATTCTACAAAGGAACAGGGTCGTATATTCGGGCAGTTAGCTTCAAAAGGTAGCCAAGTACTCTTCCTTCGTGGTGGTGGTGGATATACAATTGACCGCATAGGGTTGAAGAAGTTACATGATTATATGCCAAAGTGTGCATCAGATGTGATTCGATATGATGAAGACAATGTGATAACAAATTGTGCTCGAAAATTAGGCTTACACTTTGGTGACAACAGAGATGGTTGTACTGGTCAACAACGATCACATTCCGTGTCTCCGGGAATACTTGCTAATGCAAAAGGAGTAAGCAATAGTGCTTTTGATGAACAGTTGCGTTTCTGGGCTGGTTTATCGCATCCGGAGTCAAAGGATACAGCAGTGAAGGTAGGGCTACAGATTGGATATGATGCCGCATCAAATCATAGTGTTACATTCCATGAGTTACGATATCCTGTGTGGTTAGTTAGACACCATGCTTTGCTTTATCGAGCTTGTCCAAGTACTTCGGCATTGGGTAGAATGTATTCATCAGATGAACTACGAAGTGGGGCTTGATATTGTAACTTCTCATCCGTCTGCAAGCAAATGAATCTCCAAAATTCTAAAAACATGAATCTACACAGTCTACATCGATCTGGAGCAGGTTGCAAGATATCCGGTGATGATAGTATCGGTAGGGATGAAGATACAGGTGGCTTTCTATCATTTAAAGCCACGCCTAATGTTCTAGTGGCAACGTTCCATAATCAAGCAGGGAAGAAGACCAAACAAGTTCACATCAAACCAAGAAAGCAAGATCATGAGGGGACTGTTCCCATTCTATAACTGAAGATTAGGTCGATTGTAGATTCTAGAGATCATATACAGAAATGAATCAAGTAGGACATGTTAGATCACCTGTAAAAATTATTATAGGATGAATACAATGCATTGTAGGTAAAAGTCAAAGTAACTAATTGTTTACACTTTACATAAATACTATCTACTCTTATTCCTACTGTTCACCTGGATAGCAAGTAGTACAGCAATTACAACTCCACCAGTAGTGAAAAGTTGGAGAGGGTGTGGGAGTATTCTGAGGTACTGAATCCACAATACCCCATTCTCGTCCAAGAGATTCTGATAGTCTTCTCCTCCCTGTACTGCAGTTGCCTGAAAGGTACTGTATATTCTGGCATATCCCTTCAGGTATGTCACCATAAAAGTTGTTACCCTCTAGCTTGAGCATGCCCAGAGGTAGGTTACCCAATTGACTCGGCACCTCTCCGACGAGATTATTGAATTGAAGATCTATTCGACCAATACTTGATAACATACCAAAAGTTGGGGGTATGACACCACTCAGATTATTCTCAGCAAGTGAGATGTAGTTTGCACTCGTTAGTTGACCAAGTTCGGGAGGGATGTATCCTGTCAGCTCATTATCGTCGAGAAACAGTTCTCTAAGATTTGTTAATCTGCCAAGTTGGCCTGGAATTGTTGATGAAATGTAGTTTGACCAAAGATGAAAGTATTGAAGACTCGCAAGGTTCCCGATGCTACTTGGAATACTCGACTGCAGGTTATTACTCTCAAGACGAAGTACTACGAGACTCTGCAAGGAGGTTCCAATCGATTCCGGTATTGCTCCACCAACATAGTTGTTATCCAATCGGAGCTCCTCAAGCTTACTCAAGCCACCAATCGAGCCTGGTATAGGTCCTTGTATTCCATTACTGATGAGATTATCATTCTCATCCAGTCTGTAGTTGTTATCAAGCTTGAGCTTTACTAAATTGGATAAACTTCCGATCTCAAATCCAATAGTTGAGCTCAAATAGTTCTCCGACATGTCCAACTCTTCGAGGCTACCAGCCAACATGGACAATTGTGGCCATGGAATCTGACCAATCATTGCATTATTACCGAGACTAGAGTTTGGGTGGGAAGAAGAGAAGGGACATTGTTAGAGTCATTCGCAACATACACTTCTTCAAAGTCATACGATACACTTACTGCAATTGAGAAAGCTGACTTAGAAATCCAATCTGAGCAGGTAGCTCACCAGATATTGCATTGCTATCTAGATCCAATATCCTCAAGCTAGTCATTTGTGAAATCAATGGAGATATTGATCCACTCAACATGTTGTCATGTAAGATTAATGTATGCAGCTTTGAAAGACTGTACAACTCGCCGGGAACTGGGCCTTCAAGTAGATTGGATTCAAGATCCAATTCTTGTAGATTGGTCATCATACCGATACTTGTAGGTATTGTTGATGTTATTCTATTATTTGATAACCAGAGGTTGGTAACCTGCTTCAGCTTGAACAGCTCGTCTGGAATAGCTGTCAGTTTGTTGTTGCTCAGATACAAATGTTGTAAACTTCCACCGCTTAATGGAAGAGTAATGTCAGAAGGTAACTCTTCGATGAAGTTCTTATCAAGATCAAACATTTGCAAGTTAACCAAGCTGAATACTGATGGAGAGATGCCACTGATAAAGTTTGTATTGAGGACCAAGCTCTCTGTGTTGTTTGGAGTCGACATGAAAAATGGTGAGCTTTAGCTTTCATACTCAAGCAGAAATAAATCAAACTGACAAATACTTACCAAGATTATCCAACAAGGCAATTTCATATGGAATTTCACCACCAACATCGTTCTGTTCCAAGTTGATAGAAGTCACTATACCATTTGCATCACAAGTAATGCCATACCAAGTACACTCATCATCACCAGTATCATCATCTTCCATCCATCCACTATTATCTACCCAATCTGGGCCACTTAATGAACGGTAGAAGGTTGCAAGTACCCATCGTTGTACTTTACGAGATGAGTCATATGTGCCATAGTCTACATTTCCAGTTAACCTGAAATATGAGAATGAATGTGTGATAATGTGAGTTAACTCTTCAAAGATGAACCATTCAAGCACAGCTGATCGATCTCTTACCATTTCATAGCTCGATATTGACTCGAACTACTCTCATTCAAATCCTCAGTACTTTCAGGAGATATGATCATAAGTTCTGCAGAAAGTACTTCCAACTGATCTAATGGGCTTGCGCTGGGAGCGTTAGTCGAGCCAACTGTGGGCGATACACTTGGTTTATGTGTAGGCTTCTGTGTTGGATGTGATGTCGGCATGGACGACATAGTTGGTGAAGAAGATGGTGATGCTACAGGACTTTCCGTCGGAGTACCGAGTACAATTGGAGAGTTACTTGGTCGTAGAGTTGGCTTGATTGAGGGTGATTTTGATGGTACTGTTTCGTTGCAAGAGAAATTATGAAAGCGATATAAGTGAGTGAATAGGAAGGTAAGCCAAGAAAAAGGAGACAGTATGCACTTACCCAATGTAGGAAAGTCACTCGTTGGCAAGTATGACGGGCTGTCATTTGGAGCCAAGGTAACCTCTCCATTGTCAATGATACGATCTCCATTGTCAGTTTGACTTGGAGATAAGGTACCAGCACTTCCGTCATAACAACTACTATCGCGACTATACTTAAAGTAGGCATGACAGCACTCATCTTGTGTCGAGTATCCTAACCCCCACTTAGCACCTTGTTCTGCAGTATCTTCGATACACTTTCCTTGATCAAAGTGAGCAAAGTATAACATTTCAACTGAGCTTCCTTCTTCATCTATCTCTTCACTTGCAGCAGATGTTGCTGATATTGTGGTTGTTACGGCATCTTGTTCACCAACATAACAAACACTAGTTGGATCATAACTAAAATTCTTCTCACAACATGTATCATGTGATTCATAACCTACATCCCATCGAGCCATTGTTGATACATGTTTAAGAATACATGTTCGGGTTGTAACGTCGGCATAATACTTTTGATTACTTGATGTTGGTGTAACTGATGGAGATGCAGTTCCAATGATATCACTCAAGTCAACAGCAGTCGATTCTTCTGAAGTATCTTCAGTCTCAGTAGAAGGAGGAGCTGCAGCAGGAGGTAAAGTATCATCCCTCTTATCAATAACAGTCGTGACATCAACAGTATAGTTTACATCGGTATAACAATCACTATCTGTATTCCAACGGAAATTATCATGACAACACTTGTCATATGTTGCAAAGGTATGCTGGAAACGACTACGTGTCGCCGTTGATGACTTGGGTAGACATTTTCCTTGAACAAAGTCTGCATAGTATTCCACTGGATCATCACTATTATCTCCTGGACTAGTGTCAACAGCTGATGGAGATGGAGCAACAACCCCACTGCTGGCATCAGTATAACAATCACTATCACTAATCCAACCAAAGTTGGGTATACAACATTCTTCTTCAGTCTCATATCCAATATCCCATGGTTTTTTAGTAAGTGATGATTGTAATGTACACTTGTTTGTATCCCAATTTGCATAATACATTTCCTTTTCTTCTACTACAGGTACCTTGAACTGACCATCATTTGGAGAAGATGGTGGAGTACGTGATCCTTGTACAACAGTCGGTTGATTATTAGGCCGACGTGTCTTGACCTCACCCTGCATTACCGGTGAAAAAGTAGGAATATCTGTATCTTCCTCATCCTCGTCATTATTTGGTTCGATACCATAACTACTAACCTCAATACATTCCTCAACACTCCAATCATTACTAATATAAACTTCAAAACCATGTCTACAACATGATTCTAAACTAGCAAAGTCAACTTCTAAATGATCAGTACGTTCACCACCACAGGGTAAAGGGCCAATACAATCCTTGACACATTTGTATATATCCCAATTTACATACCATACTTCTGTTGATACTACCTCTCCTCCTCCTTCATTGTTGGTATCTTCATTCACGGTAGAACTGTTATTGTTATTGTTGCCTAGACTAAACGCACGCCAATCAAGTGACGAGGGTAACATGATAACATTTAATGAAGTTAATGTACCCACAACACCGAAGATTAGTAATAGCAATGTGCTGCTAATGATACATCCCTTTTTATTTAGTATCTTGTTGTTGTTAATGCTGTTGCATAGACGACGCTTCCCATTGTTGTTAGTATTGTACGAGGAGTCATCATCGTCATACTGAGATGGTCCGCGAGATTCAATATCAACTAATAATTCTCTTGCGCGTTTGACACACGATGATGTACTACTACTATTAGACCTTTCTCCTCCGGGTGTGGAGATATTATGCAAATTATTCTCCTGAGGGAATTCATTATTAAGTAAGGTATCAACTCTTTGTTTCTCAAGAGGTGGCTGATATCCCAAACGAGATGCAACAGTGTTGGATGATTTACCACCCAATAGTTTGGAGAAGATGCTCTTTCCTCTTTTGGTTTTTGATGTACTTTCTTTATCATTTTGTTTACCACCAGTTGACGTAGATGATCCCATCATTGACGAAGAAACGAGATTGGATATATTAGTTTGATATTGACTTGATACGGACGAAGAGGGTGGTAGTTCATTTTCATCATCTTCTTGAATGGAGTGCAAATGATGATGACTTGCTTCTTCACTTTGTGGACTTATTGTCGACGGACCTGATTGATAGGATCTACTTGAATGACTTGTATTGGACCTACTTGCAGCGGATTGACTTGCACTTGACCGACTTGCCATAGACTCTTTAGATGATGAGATGGTCGTACCTCCACCCCTTGAGCTTGAGATACTTGACGATTCCATACTATACGTATCCTTCACCTTCTTCTTCTCACTACTACCCCATGATCCTAACCAACTCTTCTTCTTTTCCGACTTGCTATTCATATTCTTAGACTTGCTATTCTTCTTTTCGGAGTTGCTACTCATATTATTAGTAGACCGGCGTTGTTCCATCTGTGATAAGATACTAATCTCTTCATCAATACTAACAGAAAAATCATCATCACTCTCTTCTAACAACTTGTCATCACTTGATTCAGATTCTAACCATTTGTCATCACTACTTGTCCACTTCTCTTCCTCTTCTTCGGCTTGACCAATCGAGTAAGAGTCAATACTTAACTCTTCAATAGTTGTAGGGACATTAGCCTGTCTTTGTTTTTGTTTGATTTGTGATTGGTAACTCTTACCGCTTATACTTGCACTTCCCTTTGTGCTTTCTTTCATATTACTCTTACTACTACTTACACTTCCTCCTACACTGTGTTCGTTTCCTCCGCCTCTCTTTACACTGCTACTAGCACCTTGAGTGGCAGCCAATAATCGTTTTCTCTGCACCTCCAACGGCAGTCCCTTCTTACCACTACCTCTATATGTCTCACCTCTTAACAACTGCTGTCGTTGTTTTGAATTCTTTTCTAGTAGAGAAAGTGGTGACTCGTCTAATATTGATTCCTCAAATGATAGTTCGTCTGTGCTTGAGATTGTGTATGCTGATGAGTTATAATCGGTGGTAGCAGGCACGTTGCTACTGTATTTGCTAGAATTGTTAGCGTTCAGGGCACTACCTGGGGTACCAAGACGAGTAGAGGAATAAGAGGTTGAGGTGCTGCTGTTACTGATACTCGATCGTAACATAGCCGAGGCATTTTCAGATGAAACTTCCTTGGTAATTAATGTAATTTTTTCATCTTCTGTTTGTGTATTAATTTCTACTGTATATATTGATTTACTGTCTGTTGCTGCTTGACTAGAGAAGCTATTGTTTGCAGCATGGCTGTTGTTGTTGTTGTTCATGCTGCTTTTCATTGATGGTTTAATTTGTTTATGGTTTGAGTATTATACTATCGTTGGATCGGTGGAAGATTATTCAATAGCAGGTATCTTTCTATTACAATGCACGCTAAATTATTTACTCTTGTTGATAAGGGCAGTCAGATGTAACTAACATAATCATACTCAAATGTATTGTTGATAATATGTCCTGCCAGGAATGTTGTAGCTGATTATTATTGTGGTTGTTCACTGTTGTATTGTAATTTATTGTAGATACTTCTTCCATTGCAATGCTGAAACTGAAGATACCCCGCTAGTGCAAATGCAATTAATTGGTATATAGATTAGATATCGAACAATACTCTCCAGTACAATAATTAATCGATGTAAGGGGTGTGTGAGGATAGGTATATGCCGCTATCCAATTATGTGAGTAGAGCCGTTGAGATTGAGTACTCATTGCTGCCGAGTGAGATTGAGATGATGAGTGCCCGCCAATTATGTGAGTAGGAGGTATCCTTTTTACTAATCGTGCGAGCCATGCAAGAGAGCAGCCTCTCATAATTACAGTGCCGCCGTCGTCAAATAATCATCTACATCTAATCTAATCATATATCTATAGAACAATGAATCGATTCCAACTACTATGGAGATATCAACGTATCAAGACACGTACTAAAAGATTCTTCAAACGTTCATCTAAGTCGTTTCGGAAGAAGAAAAAATCTGTAAGTAAATCTGTATCAAAGTCTAAGAAGTCAATAACAAAGAGTATTAGAAAGTAAATATTTGAAGTTTAGAATATATTATATTGATTGATGGATAGTAATATCATATGTACTGTTTAGTTTATGTTAAATGTAGATGGGTAGGGCTTAGTAATAGAGACGCGTGTCACCTTTTTGTCTCAAGCAATCCTCATTAATCATTGCAATAAAATAATAACAACAAATAACATGAATCTTCAATCCCTAGCATCTGCAGCGTTGTTACTCCTCGGTGCCGCCGCACCTGGTACTTTTGCTGCCGAAGAAGATTATAATCCAGCAGGATTTATGGACCCAGCTTACATTCTTCCCTGTGATAGATCCCAGGGAAATTATCCTGTTTACTGTGCAGATGGATGTACATATGGACCCGCTTGGTACTGTAATTCTGGTGAGTGGGTTGGAGATAAGTATGATACTTGTAATGGTGAGCCAGGCTGTGCACACCTCCATATCTATACTACTCCAATTGCCTTTCTTATTGTCCAGACTTCTACATTTGTAATTGAAATATTGTTTACTTTAAGACATCGGATAAACATATACAACATTGCAACCAATGGTTGGTTGATAAAAGATCCCATCAAACCCTCACAGACATGAAACCATCATACTGCCAATCCATTGCTATGATACTGGAAGACATCATATAGCTTGGTACCCATGCTATCGATGGAGTTGTGGATAAGTTTCCGTGCCTTCTTATCCACTTTACTATCAGGAACATCTAACATGAGTCTCTTCTCGAAGCGCTTTAAGGATACGCCGCCTCCATACCGTGTTCCAGTAAAGCATGGATAGTTACTCTTGTACATCATGATTTCAACTAGTCCTAATGCCGTGAGGGAATTACTTCGTGCAGCCTTGAATCCATTCACAAAGAGCGTTGTAAACTCCTTGAAAGATTCAGATCCGATGCCGCCCATAACATCAACATAGTCCTGAGTAAGCTTGAAGGGAGCACGTTCAAAGCTCCACTCGTGTCCTGGAGCCATTCCAAATGCAAAGCCAAAGTCAATATGGATGACGTGTCCTCGAGTATCAATCATAATGTTGCCATTATGACGATCTTTCAGTCCGAGCAAATATGACACCAATGAATACCCCGCGAGACTGCGAACAAAGTTCTTTTGTGCTGCCAAGAACGATTTGGAGGTTGGAGGTCCGTACACTTGTTCAAAGTACTTTCTCATACCTCCCACCTCGGGGTACTTGTCTGATTTCTTCAGACCGTCAATGGATGTAGCATCAGTTAATACCTCGATAAGACCCGTACTTTTGGAGGTACTTAAGATACGATATGTCTTTAACCAAATGGGTATATTAGACTTGGCAAATACAGATTCAAAGTAATGAATCATTTGCATAACAAACACCTCCTGACGTAAATCATCATTTGACTTGGCCATTAGTGTGACGATCTCGTAGATGGATGTGTCTTCCTCGTCCCCAGCTATTTCTTTCTTTGAACTCTTGTGTACACGGAGCATACGTGCACTCTTCTCTACCCATGATTCTCCTCCACATGCAACATCCTTGGCACGATCGAGACTCTCCTTATCTATACCATCCGTCTGTTGAAAGGCAACTACCTGATCATTCAAAATGATACTACCCCCGCCCAAAGAAACGACAGATTGTCCATCAAGAGACAGATCACCAACCGATGAATCATCTCCCTCGGAATCCTTCTCAATGATGGGATTCTCAATTATTGTCTTCTTGATGATGGGCGTTGTTGACATCTGGGTACCAGCGGCGGCGTTACGATCTAAATAAGACATTTTCCTTCGACTTTCAAATCTATTCATTTGTAGAGCCAGCTTGGAGGGAAGCTTGACAACATTCTCTTCCATAAACCTCCGTAGCTGTTCATTACCCCTTCGTCGATCTACTCCACTTCCTTTGCTACTCTTACTACTTCGGAAGGACTTCCCTCCTCTACCACTATCGTCTGTTGACCAAACAGTCCCTCTTTCACTGTCACCCATCTCGGTTGGATCTTCTAAGCCCAAAGTATCATCATCTGCAACGTCTTCTCCCTCCTCACTGTTCTTCTCTTCTTCCTTTGTCTCCTTGGCCGCATCATCTTCATCCTTGGAATCGCCATTCGCACCGGGAGACTCCATCTCAACATCAATTTCCTCCCCAATGGCCATTAATCTGCCCACCGGATTCGTATCAGGAACTTGGAATTGCATATGAAGGTATTCTGTTACATCCAAATTAGGATTCCTCGGTCCAAGAGCTGTACCAATCTTTTCTCCACGCTTGGCAACGAAGAAGTAAATCATGGGACAGCGCTCGTTTGTGTTGAAGACACGTGTATCACTTGCCATAACAGATTCGACACGTCGCCATACATCTGTAGATTTGCAAAGTGGAATATAAGCACAGGGTGGAAGTTTAACAGCCGAGACAAGACCAGGTGCCAACACCTTACGATCCTTGGGTTCATGAAATCGTAATACCTCTGCTACGTCACACACGGAAGCTACAAAGTCGCGTTCGTTCTTGAAGAAGTCATACCGTGCCTGTTGACTTGGTGTCAACTTGTTGGGTGGTGCAGTCTTTGTTGGACTACTACCACCAGTAGTAGTGCTGCTTGCCCCAAGGTTCTTTTCAATCTGAACCTCGATTTCATCCCCTGACATGATATGTGGTACCAATGCATTAGCCTCACTCTCACCTCTCAACAACTTCATCCACAATTGCATTTCATTCTCATTCTTGGCACGCATGATGAATTCAAAATGATGATTCTGTGCCTCAAACATGTATGGATACTTCCCCTTCTTCTCTTGTACTACTGCACCCTCTAATGGCATTGCACGTACTAATTTCCCACCAATCGATGGTCGATGATTATAACAGTATAACATACGTTCTTCAATTTCAAAGTATCGTGATTTCCATGTCTTGCGTTTATAACATGCCGTGCGGAATCGACGTTTGTATAGTAAATATCCACCATATTTACTAATCTGTTTCCCAGTTTTATTATCGGTGGCTGTTGCTACTACTGTTGTTGACATTGATTCGGCATCAGCTGCTGCTTCTGCCTTGGCTGCGGCAGCTGCACTGCGGTCACCCTTGGTGGGTGTTTTCAATGCAGGTAACTTGGCATCCTTGACACGTTGGACCATTTTACGAAAGTTGGCACCATGAGTAGTAATTTGTGTAGCATTATTCAATCGATCTTCCAACTTCATTTGTTCATACTCGGTACGTGTTATTTCACCATTTTCATACATTCGTTGTAATTCAATTGACCGTGGTGAACCATAGACTACACATCGTTCAATGTTTGATAATAATGTAATACACCGGTGATAGAATAATTGATTATATCCAGGATTGGGACGACCTTCACTAGTTTCCGGTTGATAATCTTCAATGGCGCCCTGTAATATCCATGTTAATTGTAATGCAAAGTGTTGTGACTGTTGTGCGATTACTAATGCAAATCGTTCAAGGATTGCCTCATCCCACTGGGCCTCGAGGTGGATAATCATATGTGCTATTTGAGGGAGGTAGAATTCTATACCATCAAATACTTGTCGTGATCCAGAGAACTATAAGGTACCATATGGAGTAGAGGAGTAGAGTAGATTAGGAAAAAAGGATTGTGAGTATATAGTTTGTAATATAAAAGAAAACAAGATAACTACCAATCCAATTCCCAACTCAACTATCCTGTTTAACTTCCAGCAAGCACTAAACCTAAATAATCTATAATAAATTCACACTTGTAGCATGTCAACTAATACCCCCAACAAACAATATAACACAAAGAGACATATAAAATGCACTTTGTACTCGACCACCAAATGATAAAAAAAAAACTACGTACCTTGGCAACAAACTGTGCCATAAACTGAACAACAGCCGGATCATCTCTAAATTGCCAAATTAACATGGCAACCTTTTCCATTGGTACTTTACCTTTATTATCTCTGCCGAATACATCATGTACTAATTGATTTTTAAATTCTTCATTATTGGCACCACGACGTGGTGGTAGTGTTGATGAGGGGTTGAAGGATGATGTACCGTGTGGTTGGGGTGCTGTGCCGCCTGATATTATATGGGGTTTAGTTTGTTGTTGTGGTGTACGTTGTGGTGTAGCAGTGGTAGTGCGGTTGGATGTTGGTGAAGTTTTAACTGATGAGGAGGTACTACTTTTTGGTGGAGGTGTTAAACTTGCATTTGATGCCTTTGGTGTTGGTTGACGATCATCTATTACTTGTGCTGTTGAATCTATTGATACTACCATTATTGTTAATAATATACTGTGTAAGTGTGGCTGTTTGCAATAAAAAAAATGACCGAGCAACTTTTTTATGTATCTCAAAGCTTAAGCCTCAAAATAAAAGACGACAATCAACTAAACTCTATTCTTGGCCGTATATTGCTAGTGGTAGGTATATTGTATATTGCTGTTGTACAAAGCTAATCAATAAGTAATAGTCATAACGCACGCACAATGCATTCGATTAATTTGCTAGGATACCGACCGCGGCCCTCAATTGCTGTGCATATCCTTGAAGACATAAAGAGCGGAGTTTAGACAATATATTACTACTTTGTAGTAGAAGACGGCAGTGTTATCGAAGTAGTATGAGTAGCGATACAGCAAAGAGACGTAGAGTAGGAGAAGGAGGTAGTGGTGGTGACGGTATAATCGGCGGCGGCAGAAGTGATAATGTTGGAGGAGGAAGTGATCATCAAAATGATAGCTCGGTGCATCAAGATTTGAGAGAAATGAAATCCAAAATGGATGAGTTAATAAATCAGAACCGTAAACAGACAGAGAATATATCAAGCATGTTGCAAATGATGCAGTCACAATCCAGAGATATCAGCCAATTAACAGAAGCAAATGATACTATGCAATGTGATATCAACCGACTTACACATGCTATCGATAATATACAAAGTAATCAATTGATATTGGAGCGAAAGCTTAAATATCAAGATATACTATTGCAAAACCAAAAGTGGGTTTATTCAGCACCTCGACCGTCTACAGATTATTTACATAGCTTAAATGAAGATGAAGGCAATGATGAACGTGAGCAAGCTGAGTTGTTCCTCGAGCATATACAACAATGTACTGAGGAAATGAGGTATGGTAGTGGTGATGGAGAGATTGCCATAGATGCGAATGATGTCAATTCACCGAACAATGTTTTACAGTATAATGAACAATTTCTGCCTCATTGGAAGGAGTTTGCAAATGCACTTGAGCAATATCAATATGGATTAAAGTTCTTACCAGAACACAAAGAGTCAACTCTACGTTTGAGTGGAATGGAACTACCAGAAGAAGTAATTGATCTTCTATCAAATGCACTCAAATCTACATATTTCCATCATTTCATTTTGCGTAATAACAACATTACACAGAAAGGTATTGAGTTTACATTGGACTATTTGGAAAGCAACCCCATATTAAAAAGATACATTCTTGTAAACAATGAATTTGATAGCATGGATGATATCGAACGACTCTGTCAAATTGTAGAAACACATCCTTCCATCGAAATGTTGAACCTTCATGGGTGCAAGGGAATGAATGTTGACGACTATGAAATGTTAAAGATGGTCATGCGTGCTGGTATGTACAAGTTAGATGTTCTTGATCTGTCTAAAAATGGTATTGGCAATGAGAATGGCCAATTCGTAGCTGGTTTTATGACTAACAACCACAGACTGCAGGTTCTTGACCTATCTGATAATAAACTTGATGATAATGATGCAAAATGGATTGCACGGTCTCTGAAGGAAAACACTAACTTGCGTACATTAAATTTGAAGGAGAATAACTTTACAAACACAGGATGGACAGCACTACGAAAGGCAGAGCTTGACGATACAAGTTTGAATGCTGCATCTGACTCAAACCATACATGTGCGATCGAATATCCTTCAGTCGAAGACGATGAAGAGATAGAAGGAGTGGATACAAGTGAGATGAATAACAATCCATTTTCACAAATGCATTTGGACTACCTTTATGTTAGACAAAAGAAGATATACTCAGTTCTCTCGTCAAGAAACAGAGACTGCTCCAATGTGAAGCACTTTGAAGATATTCCTGTTGAGCTGCTGCCAGATATATTACAATCGATTCAACGATACGCAAAGTACCATGAAGAGGAAGATATAAGCCAAGTTCGAGGTCATGTCCAACCTCTATCGATTGTGTATGAGTTATGTCGACACTGGGAAGAATCTCTTGCTGCTTTTGAAACACTTAGTTTGTCTAGGTAACCCATTAACTTCTACTAATACGAGTCTTAAGTTAGTGGTATCACTATGAGGTTTCACCAACACTACTACTTTTCACCATTAATCGAATCTTTGTAACAGCGGAACCTCCATCAGCGCCTTGAGCTCGACGTTGATGAGCTGTACTTGCTACCCAACCCCCACTTTTCCAAGCAGCATCTTTCTTTACAATGGGTAAAGGTTGACCAACTTCAGTAAGGTTAAGATTGTCCGCTGTGCTCTTGAAATACCTGTATGCCTGGGTAGGCATCTCACCTCTCCATCTTTGCCGATCTATTTCGGCATCTACTAGTTGAGCAAGAGGTTTCAATGCCTCATCATCTAAAGAAGCAGCCTCCTTCTCTTTCAGTGTGGTTTTCATAACTTGATCAAGACCCATGGAATCGTACTGAGGCGTACCTTCCATTGCATGAAGTGTTTGAGCCTTCAAGAGTTGCCAGCATTGACGTGACCAAATCGACTGCCATAAAGCAACCAGTGTACATCTTAGAACATTATCATGTGCACAAATACCAGCAGTATTACGACCAGGTTGGCTGCCGAGGGATGCTCCTTCGCCATTAATTGTTCGCCATAATTTCGTGGCAAACTTGGCTACTCTAACAATCGTTTGACTACTATATGTTCCATCTTTGCCATTGTCCTTCAATAAGCGTATTCCTCGACGGGCACCATCATTCACAGCGGATGCTGCTGGGTATGTCATGTCTGATACAGTTTGCAGGATTGCACTTCCATTATCACCACCACAACTTGCACCGAGTGGACCATTCATAAACCTTGAACCCGACGTACTGAGTCTATTTTGATTTGAGAAGCTCCCAACTCGTTGTAGCGAACAAACCTTACCTGTACATGCATCAATCATGAGTAGCGCAAGAGTGATACGAAGACCAGGAGAAGTCTTGGGATCTGTAGAAAGTGGCAGGATTCAAGATGAGATACAAGGAGAGTAGTTCAAAGGGTACACATGATGCGTGATAACTTACCAAGGATACGATCCAACATAAATTCAAGAGAAACAAGGAGACCGATTGGCTCTTTCTTTACTGTTTCATTTCGATCAGAAGCGCAGCAAATGCAAGCGATGGCTTGGGCTGCAGCAGCTTTTATTGCATCCGATTTTACTAATTCATCATCAAATATATCAATATAGAACTGTGCCGTTGCTGTCTTATCCATGTGGAGACTCTCTGGTTTCCGTTTTGTACCAGATGTAAAGTTATCTCCTTTATCGGCAGCAACTGTTGTGCACTGTTTAAGAATTGACATGTGACACAATGCCGTGATTGCACATGGTGAAATAGTGTTAAAGCAAGCATCACCAACGTCAGTCAAGCTAATGTTAGCCTGGGCACGAATTCGCATACGTTCCAAATCCCACTCTAGCCATCCAAGGCATAATTCAATCAATGGAAGGATAGGATGTTCTACCTTGACAGGCCTTCCGGCAGTAGGATCAAACTCACTCTGTGGACGGACATTGACATAGCACAGAGCAAGCAAGGCATCTGCCACTAATGATAATGAAACATAGGGTAAGTTGGCTACATCCTCTTGGTCGTTGGGATCGATTATCCGTCGACCATGAGGGACCTCATCATCAAGTGCTTGATCTTGTTTCTTCTTTAATTGTTCTTCTTCGTGAGGAAGTAGAAGACTACCAACGGCAGCTTTATCACCCGAGAGTAGTACGTCCTCTAGGAACTGCAAAACAGCATCTGGTGTCATTCCATCTTGAGCACGAATTGAAGCGATTGCGGTCACACACGCAGAACGAACACGATACTCTTCATCTTCTTCAATTTCAATCTCATCCGCAAATCCAATGGCGTTGCGTCGCTCATCCTTCTCTATGAGTGTATCCAGATACTGATAACCACCATCGGAGGTAGTGTCTGTTCCTGCACCACCTCCGGCAATGTGCTTGTGAAGTAAGAGGCGTCTAAAGTTGACAGGTAAAACCATCCCATCACAATAGAATCGCTCCTTGAAGTATTGAAGGAGGAGATTTAGACCCAACCATGCACTACCACCGAGAACATACTTTGATTCGGGAGCCTTGTTGTTTTGCCATTGGGCGATTGCAAGTGCTGCTTGAGCTCGGACGGCAGGATTATGTGGTAAATCACAATGAAGAGCGACCGAGCCACGGAGACAGTCTCCAAGTACCCGTACGGGAAGTTCTGCTATCGGTACGTCATGCACGTTAGTTATCTTTAATGTCCCTTGAACTTTGAGTGGACGCTCTGCCAGGGCTCTTATTGCTTCCACTTGACTAGCAGCATCTCCATCGTGAAATAACTGCTCAGCCAAACATGCATCCTGTTGACATATATTCAATCTGCCATTGTAAAGACCATGTGGATCGACTCTTACCCAAAGAAGAGGAGTCACATTTGTAATGCGGATAAGTTCAAGTGCTTGATATCCACCCTTGTGTAAATAGTCGTTTGTGAATGCTCCACTACTACTAGGGTTACCTCCTCCCACTACAGCTGTACTGCCATCAGCAGTGATAGCACCAGTCGTTGTAGTGGGTGTTGAGGGAGTTTCAGAAATACCACTTGCAGCCTGTTGTTGCTTTGCTGTACTTACAGGTCGGGCATGCAAGTATACTGGACCCCATTCGATACGGCTACCATCTTCAGGGATTGTCTTGATGAACTCTCTGCACTGCCCTTCATTTTCAATAACACGGAGAGTGACCGGCCCTCCGAATATAGATGATCCTTCCGGTATGCAAGGCTCGGCAACAACATGCAAATGAATTCCTTTCACTGCAGCGGCACTTTGTGATGCAGCCGGTGTAGATTGAGCAGATGAGCCATCAGCGCTCTCAATGTGAGCTCCAACTCGTAAGTATAAACCAGAAGCACCTCGGACATAAGAGTTGGGGAAACCTTCGGGTGCAACCAACTTCCTTTGCATCTTACTATCATAATTGTCTCGTCCAATATCAATAAGATTACCGCGAAGATAGACCTCGTGGACTGGTCCCGAAATTACTCTAAGAGCTCGAGTGAAGATGGCATGTGAAATTGACTGTTTCTTGATCATCTCATCAACACAAATAACAAATGGTGGACGTTCCATTAATTGTGAATCTTTATCGTCGCCCTTTTCTTCTTCCTCTGGCAATTTGAGTTGAGAAACGCCTACATCTCGTAGAAAAGAAGCAATGAATGCAGCTCGTACGACCCTTGTAAAGTTGGACATACCGGCACGACCTTCATAGACCTTGCTCAAAAGTATGGCCTTGGTAGCTCTATACATTTGACCTCCCATTGGATGCACGAAATCTAGTGCTCCGCATCCCAACGCCGTAGACGATGCACTATTATGCGACAAGAAGGTGGCTGATTGATGAGAACCTTGCCAACCAGGTGATGGTAATGGCACCGGTCTCTCAGTTGCTCGTTCCATAGCCTCAATAAAGTCTTTAGCTTGTAACTGCTCGATGGCAAACTCATCAAGGGCAGAAGTATGTGTTTCTGTTCCATTATTGGCAGATCGCCACAAGTGTTCGTTCCCTCCTTCCTCAGTTACTGTAACACCCACACTCCCCCCAATAACCTCGTCATCTTCAATGTTTACCAATGGTAAAAAGTCAAGGTTGGGTGAGTTCAATCCAGATCCTATAGCATATCGTTTCGTATAGAAGAATGATCCTTTTCCTCCACCTTCACCAAAGGCACCATGACCACGTTCATATAAACTCATTAGGAATGATTCAATAAGTGTGTGAAGATATCCCTGCCCTACATCATCATCACCTCCCAAGGCCAATGCAGCTCTCGTCCATCCCCGGATACAATTCCTAGCCTGTAAGAATTGAAGTGATCGTCCTTCATCATAGTATGGCAGACGCATCCCCGGAGGGGGCAACAATGTACTATCCATAATAGCACCACCCAAGAAGGAGTTGCAGCCACCAACTTCGGGACAACCCACCATGTTGCCTCCACAATTATCACCTGACATGTAAGCATTGGGTATCCATATTTGTGTATATGATGATGTCCGGTAGGCAGGTAATGCCAACACATCACGCATGAGAGATAAGGCACGGTTGGGAACTCCGACAGTTGAGGCGAGAACACTCCCTTCCAACAACCGTCGTTCTTGAAGTTGGGCAGTGGATAATTCTGGACGACTTGATCCTTGATTCTCGTTTTCATTTTCATATCCAAAGATAAGTTCATCAGTAACATCTGAATGAATCCATTTACGATCTTCTTTAGGAGCAAAGTACAATTGACGTATCCCCTCGCCCAACTTTTGTGCAGTTTCTTGTAATGATAATGGACCATTGTCATCATTAGCATCGTCTTCTTCGATTTCACTATCCGAATCATCATCGTTATCATGATCTAAACGAAAGTATTCAGGATCATATAGTGTCGAAAACGGACCGACGGCAAATCCAAGTGATCGTGATGGACAAGGTAACCATGTTAGTGATGAGAAGATGGATGTTACATATGTCGGTTGGATGTGACGGATTTGTTGTACCATTTCCATATTGATCTCTGAAGAAGAAGAGTCTACTAGATCTTGAGAATCCATGTCTTGGGGCTCACTTTCAACATCGTCACCACTATCATCTCCATAGAAGAAATCATTAATAAATCTAGCATGTCGTACACCCAATACATTTGAAATACCATCATTCACTGCATTCCAAACTTGTTCAACTTCCGCTACACCCTTTTGATACCGATCATTATTCTCATTAGTCTTCTTCTCTTTCAATGGATCAATAATCTCACTACAATCATTACCAAGTATAGGATGCTTTACACTCGAATTATAACCAAAGTCCTCACCTGATCCACATGGCCATAGTCCATCATTTTCTTTACATGTTAGTTTAATAGTTAATTCATGAGAACAACGATGATACGGTGATGCTGAATCTAATGTCGGTAGCCATGATCGTATACCCTGATGATCACCATGTGTTCCAGGGGTGGTGTAAACGTGTGGTGTTGATAATGATGCATGTTGTAGTATTGATTTATTGGAAGATGTTGGTGAGGAGGGTGATATAAAGTGTATACCACCAAGATTTACATGCTGACCAACAATATTATTAGGATGGCGTAATGAAAATCGTATAACAATCTTCATGGCAGGTGATAATGACCATCCTTCCTTGTTTTCCTCTTCTCCCTTACCACCATTTACTTTGCAGGAAGTAGCCTCACCCATTGACTTTGCAATCAAATCAATTCTCGCCTTTTTTCGATCCTGACAACGATGTTTAATCATTTCTTTATTCATTTTGTATTCCATTACACCCTGGACTGTTTCACCTGTAGCTCTACCTCCATTAGTGGTAGTAGTATCCTCATTGTTATCAGCAGAGAATGAGTTGTACAGTAAATCATCCTTCCAACATTGAGTTGCGTCAATTTGTGACTGAGGTAGTTGCGGCACATCAGTCTTTTCCTCATTCATCTTTACATCTACTGACTCTTTATTCTCAACAGGGGTATTCCTACCACCACCAACCTTTAATCGAATCCTACTACCCTTATTCTCCTTCTTAATAAAATTCGGTGTAATAGAAACACGTAATTCACCAATAGAACTAGTTACACTTGCTGCTCGTATTGAATTTGTTATACCTTTGGTACCCCGTGTTGCATGTGCATCTGCTTCATACCTCTGTTGTGAAGAAGAAGAACCATCATCTTCCACATTATGTAAATTTGCAAAACGTTTCATTACTATACTTAATGGATCATGATGTGTATATGTTATTGTATGATTTGGTAATTTTGTTAATTTGTGATTCACATTTGGATCTTTGACATACGGTTGTTGTTGAGAAGAAGTTGAAGTAGGCTGATCAGTGGTGGATTGTGTAACCTCATCAATTTTGGATATTGCCTTTGATATGCCACCTCGTGTTCGTGTTTGTAATACCTCCTTTTCGATTACATCCTTTGTTGCAACATCTTGCATCTGCACATCCTCATCTTTTTTACTACTAGTAGTACTAATCTCAGCTTCTGACGGAGCTGGTGGTTGAGAAGAATAGCTAGCAACACCATAAATATTAATCGAATTAACTTGGCATGAATCACGTAAATGTAATGCCAATTCAATTGGTCTATTATCTCCATTGTTTAATGGCTTATTAACTTTACTACTACTATCTTTATCCGTACTACCATTCGACTTAGTAGTATCAGTAGAAGCAGTTTGTTGTTGTTGTTGAACAATAACATATAAAGAAGTTTCACCTACATAATTCCAACCAACATTTGAATCATATGCTAGTGATAATGATGTACGTTGATGTAATAATTTTATGTTTGATGATGTATACAATTGTACATTACTGTTATTATTGTTAGAGTTATTAGAGTTAGTATTGGAGGTTGAGATTTTAATTGTTGGTTTGGAGATTGTGGTAGAATCTTGTTTGTTTGATGGATAGTATTGCTTATTATCCTTTTTCTTGGTATTGCCAGCAGCGGCGCTACTAGTATTAGTAGTACTAGATTGTACTGCCGCTGGCTTTATTGTATTAGAAGCAGCCGTCATTACCAAACACTCACTAATATCAGTACCTTATACGATAATGTATTTGCCTCTTCTTAAATGGTACAAGTGATTGTAATATCGTATTGCGTACTTTTGTGTTATTGATACAGTTTTTATAATCGATGTGTATAATAATAGTAAATATTATGATGGTGTGGCAAAAGCGGCAGCCGTCTAATAGATATAGACCATCTATTGTTATTATTATATCGTAGTGTAGGCAGAATAATGTAGGAGACCGGAGTGCATATCATATATAAGTATGCCGCCTATAATTATGTACATAAGATGTGCACAAATTTCAACGAACAAAAATATATCGATACATCACATTTATCATATCTATTGTAAGAGTATTGCGATAGCATGATCATCTGTATTATGATAGTATAGGGATATAGGTGATTGATAGTTAGGTTTTCACTGCAATAAAAAGGCATGGGAGTTTTAGGTCGTGTGGAGGCTTTCATGTCCAAAGATCAATAAGCACTAGATGTGCAACGAGGTGTTTATGGGATCCAAAATAGAATGTAGGCTTGCAGCATGTCTCAGGGCACACTGTAGGCACTCGCTTATGGTAATAGGAGGCTTTTGACGATGAAGTGATTATGTTGCCTCTATTACTAAGCTCTGATTTCTAATGATTATTTCGACCCAAATGAGTTGGCTCCCATAAAAAGTTTTTTGAATGTCAGAATTTCATCTTTTGCATTTTACTAACAAACTTTGTTAGTGTGGTTTTTATGGGACTTGGATTCATTTGTGTGAGACTAAAGCATGAGAAATCAGAGCTTAAAGTACACCACAACATTGTCATCTCGTCTTAAATGGTGTTATCATAAGCGAGTGCCTACAGTGTGTCTCAGGGTAGTTCCTAGCTCTAACAAAAATGAATTTTCTTGGGGTCAAAAACTTTCTCAACAATTATTTTTGTTAGTAATAAGCAAGAGAGTGGGTCCCACCCTTATTAGTCTTTGGTCAAAGACTTGACAGATAATGAGTTTCACTTTGCAATGTTGGTGTCATTTGATGCAGCTGCTCTTGGTGATTCCATAGTGGTGCTGTTTGTTTCTCTAGCCTCTCTAGAAGCAACAAAATCAATCAAAACATAAATTCCTCAAGATTTGTAGAGGAACTACCCTGAGACATGCTGCAAGCCTATATAGAATTTTGGATCCCATAAACACCTCGTTGCACATCTAGTGCTTATTGATCTTTGTTCATGACTCAACACAATCCTCTCTCGACTCCCATAGCTACCTCTTAGTCGATGCTCTTTATTGCCAACAATATTACCTACTGCTTTTTAGTTTGGAAGGCTCCGTGATTATCTTTAAGTTGTATGGTTAGTGTAGACGTCTCTCAATCAGGCTATCACTGGTATCCATCAAAACCCTACATTGAATTATCAGAGTACGTCATATTCATCATGCCAACCATACATTATGCTAGTCATCAGTTCCTCAAACAAATCAATTGGTCACCATCAATAACAGCAGATGGTCTCATTACATCTAATACGTCTTCTCCAAACAACCACGAAACTAGATTGACATCAACAACATATGCATCAGGACGTCTCACACAAATAGAACAAGAGCAGTTTGAAAATGGAATAGTAAAGTTTGGTATGGGAAAGTGGAAGGATATTGCGAATGGTATACCAACACGATCGAAAGCTCAAGTTGTTGCTATTGGTAATTATTTAAAGCGGAATAACAAGTCTTCCATTAAAGAACTATATTTGGGAAGACCCAAGAAGCAGCCCGTTGACGTAGAAATTGTAATGAAGCAAACCATTCCACAGAAAGTATGTACGATTACACCTGTAGACCTTCGACGGGTAAATGATGAAGTCATTTGGGTGTTGGTGGGAAAATCAGAACATCCTGCTTACCTCTTGAATGATGGTAGTTCGAGTAGTAGTAGTAGTAGTAGTAGTGTCAATAATGGAATGGTTTGGGTTGAATGGCTAAGTAACGGAAGGAAGGAGTGTATTGCTAAACAACAAATTGTGATTGGTGGATTACAATCTAGGAAGAGAAGTAGGCCCAACCACTTGGAAGATTTCGTTTTATCTTCTCAAGCTGGTGCTGAATGTCTATTGCTGCTTAGTGGAAAGGATATGTCAGCCATCGAGAAACCTCAACCTGTTTCATCGAAGAATGACGAGTTACAATCCTTGGCATATGACATTTCTACAGGGAGTGGTCATGATCAATTACCTTCAAGATCAGTTACTCCACTCGATCAGCCGCATCTTTTTGGCTTGTCAGTAGACTGGACATGCACATGTGGTAAAATCGTGGCCGGTGAAAAGAAGCGTAGACATTGTAACAAGGTATGTCTTTGCTATTTATTGGGTTATGTTTCATTTTCTGTGTATACACCTCACTCATTGTCTGTTTATCTACCAGTGGCGAGAAGGAAAACGCCGCGACGCTTACAAGAACAAAACCAAGGGACAAAAGAAAAGTGTTGTTTCAAGTACTCTCGATCCTGAGGGATACTGGAACTGCACAAATTGTGAGAACACGATCTCCAATACAAAGTCTCGATGTGGCAAATGCCATCGATGGCGTGGGGGAAAGCGTAAGGGTGGATGGAAAATCAAGGTATCTCAGGATGAAAGTGGAATCGAGTGGGATAAGGATTGGATGTGTTATGATAATATCATCCCCGCTGACAAGACACGATGTGGCAAATGCAATGGATGGCGAGGAGGGAAGAGATGTATGGCAAAGAAGCAAAAGGTAGCAGATGATTCAATGCCTCAGTATGCCGTCTCTGTCGAGGCCGCATCTACCTAGCCAATTGAAGACAACTACTACTCCTTCTTTTGATGTCTCGACTACTGCTTCTGCTTCTGAAAGTGTATTTGTGTATGTATAATACTGTATGTCACTTAGGGGTTTTGTATACCGCTTTCTCGCTGTGGCAGCTAAGATATAGTGTAAAGGCAAAGATGAGGTTACAGTTACAGCAGCCACAAACTGTAACAACTATAAGATAAGCGGATCAATCTCCTAGTAAAGGCCCTATTTTGCTTTTATGTACAAGTAAACCTCATGAGCTAAGCGCTTCAAAAACAGCAATTGATTCCTCCCAATTTCGACATATCTCATATACAATCGATAGAGGTTGAACATGACCTCTAACTTGGCATATACCTTCTCCTTCGTGGTAATTGGAGTACTTATGAATTGAATGTAACATAGTCGGTAGTAATTTCACATGAATGTCTTCAAAGTGCTCAACATTTGAGTTTTCTCTGTTTCGTGAAGAGAGTACTGAGTATATCTTCTTCTGCCTTACAAAATACGGATCAAATGCCTTGGTAAAGCTCCTGTCCCCGTTCATTTCAATAATATCATCACTGTCATCTGGTGGATACTTTATATTGCACATATGGTTCGAGTTAGAAAGAGAGTTTAAGCTTGTATCATCAAACTCAGTCTCCCGTAATGCCTCCCAGCCTATTTTTGTTATGTTGTTGTTGCCTGTCAAATCAAGGAAGGATAATACTGTATTTTGTTTTAGTGCCTTTGCAATACCAATTGCATCTTGATTATTAAGTTCATTCCCCTCGAGCAATAAAGACTCCAAAATGGTAGACTTTGCCAAAAAGTCGGATATATATGTTCTTCCCTCAGTATTGATATCATTATTGGATAGATCAATAAGCTTTAATTTGTTTTTACCAGCGGTCATGATCCTTGTTAACATTTCATACCCATTAACATACGTTCCTTTACAACGATTAAGATTTAATATCTTAATGGAAGGGTGTGATCGAACTATTTTGCAGAGTTTATTAATATCATCCATATTGTTAATGGGGTTGTCCTCAAGACACAAATCTTCCAAGTTTCGGTTAGACTTTAGATGTTTCAATGTGAAGTGAATGCCTTTCTGACCAAAGGTGTTGTTTCTCAAATCAAACTTTTGGAAATGTGTTGACTCAAGAGCCTTTGAGAGGAGATCGACCACTTCGTCTGATAGATCCATATTAAATAGTTCAAGACTTGATACTATATCTGGCGATTGCTTCAGATGATAATGGTATTGTTTTAAAGCATTTGCAAACTCTTTCCAATGAGGTAGAAATTCTTCGTTATATAGAAGACCTGCATTAATTTCAATCTCTCCATTACCCGTACCATATCTCATTTCCTCTGTACTTTTCTTGATCTGCTCAAGGAAATCTTCAGCTATGTCATCTTCATCCCCGTCCAAAGTACTCCAATAATCATCAGAAGGGCGAGGCGCTGAATATTTCCATTGTTGATTTTGCAACATTACATCGTGATACTTTTGTTTTTCTTCAATACGATTACAAGTTGTCCTCAATAGTGAGGTCATAGTAGAGTTTGTAGTATGATTGTCTAATATTGATGTTTCAATACTATGACACTTCTGTGCCAGTCGGTTGATTTCCCCTTGCATAGTTTCATTTGCCTGTGTTAATTTGCTGATATCTCTTGATTGAGACTGCATCATTTGCAACATGTTTGTCATGTTACCCATAAGTTCATTCATAGTGGATTTCATCTCACTCAATTCTTGGTGCACTGAGACTGAAGTGATATTATCATTTTGATGATCACCTCCTCCAACGGGCGGTATACCGTCACCGTCACCACTACCCACTCTACGCCTCTTTGATTCGCTACTCATATTGATACTGCTAATATTACTAACCTTATATACCTATTCCTTCAATATACAATATCACCACACCCAACACTAATAACGATCGTACTCATGAGTCGGTATCCTTTATGAGAGTGTAGACTCTGAACTAACTTTTATGAGAGTGCGCCTAGATCTTCTAGCGCATAATGGTCTCACTATTTAAACACACACTCACACAAAGTGTAATTACTGTAGTGATTGATGATTGTCAAAAACTGAAACATCTATTAGCTAATCGGCCCTATACCTCTATTGGACGACTCTGATAATATAAGAATTCTGTTGTTAAAGAGGTTTATTGGTTATTGCGTGATGGCGAGCTACATAAGCCTGTATCTTCACTTAATAAACACATCACACAAATACAAAAAATATTGTTCTCAATACTACTGCTCAACCTTTGAGTTAATACCTACATCATGCCTACTATACACAATACAAATCGTAAAATGCTCAATAAGAATAATCTTCAAACACTACCATGGTCTATTGGAGATTTGAGTGGTTTGGACAGATCTGCATCTGATAATGATGAAAGTTGCTGCAATTCAAAGCAGAACAGAAACAATCATATTGATGATAATACAAATAATACCCAAAGTAGGAAAAGACCATGTAAATCACCACCAGTTATACCATCAAATCTGAAACGGATAAGTGATGAGATAATATGGATTCAAGAAGGTAAAGCACAACATCCCGCATACATCTTACAAGATTGTACAACACAATCAAATGATATACTATTCATGTCAAGTAACATGGTATGGGTAGAATGGGTAAGTAATGGCAAGAAGGAATGTATATATAAACATAAAATTGTTCAGGATGGATTACAGGCACGGAAGCGACATAGACCTGATTACTTTACTGAGGATCCTAGTGATAAGTCGGCATCTTCTGCAAATGATGTACAACACAACAATAAGAAGAAGGCAAGAAGTAATTCACCAAATAGAGACACTCTACTTCCCGTAGTTGCAACAGCAAAACCCGTAGTTGCAACAAATAGTACTGTATTCAAAAAGAAGAGTCCTAGATGTAAGGGTAAATCCATACTCGAGGGATTAGATGATACTGATAGTATTGCCCAACAGGATAATCGAGAAGAGAATCAAACTATTCAATCCAAAGAAAGTGAAAGGCCCCAATCTCATCATGAATTATCTCTAGCCGCACGTTCGATGGCGGCTCTTGAACACGATGATGATATTATTGAACTAAGTAATGATGAGCATGATGATGAGCCAACCGACACCTCTAAGGGACAGCACGGGCTAAAACAGCAACAGTGGGACGTTATGTTTCAATGCCTGCTGATATATATTGAAGAAACTCGTAAAGAGGAGACTGCAAACATGAACGACGAGGAGAAGGAAGCTTGGGTTTGGGATGGCAATATGCCAACAAACTACAAGACGCCATCTGGTCTAGGGCTTGGAACCTGGGTCGCATCTCAGCGAAGGGCGAAGAGGGAAGGGAAACTAAAAGATAATAGAGAAGCAAGGCTTATCAGTATCGGTTTTAGTTGGAGTGGGAAGGGCGGAGAACAATGGGAAGATATGTTCGACTGCCTGCTGATTTATATCGAAGAAACTCGTAAGGAGAAGACGAAAGATATGAATGATGAACAGAAGGCGTCATGGATATGGAATGGACAGGTACCAACAATCTACCAAACACCATCAGGAAAAAGCCTTGGAAGATGGATAACCAATCAGCGACAAGCTAAGAGAAATGGGAAATTGAAAGATGATAGAGAAGCTAGACTTGCCAGCACGGGTCTTATATGGGAATGTCATGGAAACTCTTCTTGGGAGCAAATGATTCAAGGATTGGTGATATATGCTCAAGAGCAGGCATCAAAAACTGGCAAGCCATGGGATGGTAATGTGCCAACATCCCAGAAAATCCGAGTCTCTTCAGTAGAAACAGGTGCAGATGAGGAGAAAGCTTTAGGCCGATGGGTAAATAGACAGAGAACGTTATACCAGTCCGGACAACTGAACAAAGAGCGCCAACAACAACTCGAAAAAATAGGTCTACAATGGGCAGCAAGGACAAATACAAACAAGGTGTTGTCTCCAATAGCCGTGCGTGCGATGGCTGCTCTACAAGACGATCTTGAAGAAGTTAGTAGTCCTGATGATGATGATAGCCAATCTCCATTATTTACCAAAAATTATCGAGAAGAGAATCAATCTACTCAATCCAAAGAAAGTGAAATGCCCCAATCTCATCATGAACAACTGATGGAGACCGTGGACAAGAGGAAACAAAGTCAATCTCCTTCGGCATATGAAAAACCTGAGGAGGTATATAAACCACCACAATTCACACGACAGCAGAAAGATAATTCAAGGACTTCTAGTAGTGATGATCACCTAAAGGCTCTTCGGGTAGCAGCCACCGCGGCTGCGCTGGATATCCAGCATGCTACTTCAATACAACAACGAGCGGTACAACACGAACGGACAGTGCCTAACCCCAGCAGCAGTAGGTCGATAGAATGCAAGGCCACCGCCGCTGCTCTCGACTCTCTCCCAGAGTCACTACTCCCCGGCGGCGACGATATCTCACAACAACAGCCAGTGCCAGAGTTCTTACGTCATCTATACTCCATGTTGCAAGATCCATCCTATGCAGACATAATCTCTTGGGAGGTAACAGACCGTAATGAACCTGATCATATGGGCGGTGGTATCCGGGGTATTGGCAAGATTGTTGTTCATCAACCGGATGTCCTCCAAGATTCAGTACTAGGGCGGTATTTCCGCCATTCCCAGTATGCGTCGTTTCAACGCCAGCTGAACTACTTTGGTTTCAAGAAGCGTCTACACAATGGTAAGAAGGGTAAGCTAAGTCCCTGTTCTTATATTCACCAGATGCTGTCGGATGATGTTAGTAGTTTATTTACATTGAGGAGACGTAATCCATCAAGTTCCAATAAGAAGAGAGGTGGTGTAGTTGTTGATGATGCAATTGAAACACCGTATATTGAAATGAGTGTAAGTAAGGATGGTAGTTTGAGAGAGGAATTGAAGAGTGTTAAGGGCAGACGTCCTCCTGCCGCCAAGAAGCGTGAATCCGAAGATGAGTTGAGTGATGGAAGATGGCAGAGTGATGCAGACAAGGAAGCACGCAAGCAAATGATTGCAAATATGTAAGTCGACGACAGCAAGTATACCCCGTTATATCATATCTCATTTGTCTAACCATTTCTCCAACTTCCGACTAATCATAAAATCTCAGTATGCAAATATTGAAACAAAGGAGACCTAATGCTCCACCGGAATGGCATGAGAAGTTACCGCAAATGGCCAAGCAGCTCGAGGGGTCACTATATTATGAAGCATCTTCATTTAGAACCTACAATGATACTTCTACACTAAATAAAAGATTAGAATCGTTGGCTGAGGACATTAGGACGAAGACGAAACAAATGCAAACAAAACAGAACGAAAACTCTCAGGGAATACAACATGTCCCGACTATAAATACACAGCAACCAGCGACACGGCAGCAAAGTCAGCCCATGCCCTCGTCATTGAATGGTGGTTGGCAGAGTGATGATGATATGGAAGAGCGCAGGAGAATGATTACCAACATGTAAGTCAATATTATCAAAGTATCAAGTATGCTCAATACATTAAACTTTTCTCACCACCAATACTTTTACCCATAGCATGAATCATTGTCGTCAGAGGAAGCCTGACGCATCAAAAGAATGGTTGAGTAAGCTACCGCAACTTGCACATCGATTAGAAGAGTCGCTTTATCGATCGGCTCCATCATTCGAAGCCTATAATGATATCTCTACACTGAAGCAACGATTGGAACAGTTGGCAATAAACGTTGGGATAAAGGCAAAGCGAATACAACAAGCAGCCCAACAACAGCCTGGAGGACAGCCATCAACTCAACAGTCTGAGGAGGTGCGCAACCCCTTGGAGAAGAAGAAGTTTTCATCAGTAGCCGCACGTGCAATGGCTGCTCTCGAGGATGAAGATGATATTATTGAACTAAGTAGTGATGAGGATGAGCCACCTAGTCGTCCTGTTTTGTTAACCGACACATCCAAGTGTCAAAGCCATGCTGAGCGTTTACAACAAAAGTGGGAAGATATGTTTCAATGCCTGCTGATGTATATTGAAGAAACTCGTAAAGAGGAGACTGCAAACATGAACGACGAGGAGAAGGAAGCTTGGGTCTGGAATGGCTGTATATCATCAAGATACCAAAAGCTCGGATCATGGGTATCAAATCAGCGACAAGCAAAAAAGTACGGGACACTGAAATCAGAGAGAGAGGCTCGACTCGTCAGCACGGGTGTCAACTTGGAAATCATCTCACGTGCACCTGTGCTCAACTTAGAAATGATCCCACGCAAATGTGTATTTCTATCAGTACCAGACACAACAAATGGCAAGGTTCAAGCTATAGCTCATCCACTCAACTCTACCAATGAGAAATGTAATCATCCTGGAGGCTGTCTCTATCCTGCTATTGAAGGGATAGGACTATGTTTGAACCACTATAAACCACCTCAAGCTGCAGCTCAACAACCTAATTCATCTAATGGTTTATTACAACGCAAAATGGCAAATGCTAGAGGTCAAGGCTTAGGACTGTCTCTCCTCGTCCCTCTTGGAGGTAGTGTTAGTAGAATGAAAAATTCCTCCGCTGAATCTCATCGGCCTTCTCACACTGGGCGCGGCATTACACAACCTGGCAACAAAGACTGTTTATTTGGACGTGAGACATGGATAAATAATCATCCAGGTAACAAGCGCTATCAACAAATCATTGAAGAGAATAGATTAATCTACCAGGTTATTTCGAAGAACGAGAAGAAAACGCTGCGACTTAAGATTGTTAATGATTGGAAAGCAAATGGTGGGCGTTTCCTTAGTAAGCTGACGAATTGGATGTGGGAAGATATCGGAGATGATAAAGCTCAACAGTATATATCATTGGCATTACGAGAGGAAGATAGTACGCTTATGAAGGCAGTAGAGACTGAGCAACAACAAACAAAGTAGTACGGCTGATCGTAGTGCACAGTTTAGTGGACACTACTCAGCCTCGACCTCATCATCATCAAGTGGAGTACCAAATAGAATTATCATCAATGGAATTATCACTGTCAGCTGTACCCTCTATTGAAGGAAAGGACTACTACGTATACTCACTATTAACCAATATAGATCTCAATCAATTTGACTTGCAACATAGATTGGCCTATTCTTCTATCAACTATTCCCATAACTGAGATGAGATCATTGTACCAAGAATCTAATACCTAGCTAGCATCAGTATCTTTTTATATTCATATTCGCAGTCCGAATGTAAGTGTATTTTCAAATCCACTAAATCCTAATTAACTCCACTTCTTAGCGCGAGGAAGACGACCACAAATATAGAAAGGAACTTGTTGCTGTGTGATATATCAGGTAAGGATGTGTAGATTTATATATTATATTAATTTGGTCGTTTTTTATTTGGTATCATTTTCAATTTTTGGGGATGACTTATTGAAAAATTATTGACGGTCTACCTGAGTTGAGAGAGTTGGGTTTGAGTGTATTGGACGTGGCTTTAAGGATGATACCTTTATCGAGACGTGAACTCTGCATTCATGGATGGTTTTAAATATCTGAAGAGTTCTTCTATTTATATGGTGTGAGTTAGGAAGTTCTTTTATTGAACAATTTGTGGGTGGAATAAGAGTTTGGGTGACACATCATCATTTGAAATAAGAGCCTTACTTGCTGGACGTGCATGACGCAGAATATCGTGGCATGGAAACATTGTTGTTAGATATTACCTGTGGTGTATTTATTATGTCAGGGATTATGATGTTGGTTAAACATTTCAAAATTGTTGTCTAACATTATCATTATTATTATGTTCCACCCTATTTATCACAGAGCTTAGAGAAGAAAATGCTGATTGATATTACAAAGGACATTGGTTATAATAGTCCAATCCTTTGGTAGCATTTAGCAAATCTACGGATCATACAAGCATTACAAGACTTCCTCCAATAAAGAGGACTAAAGGACTACGAAGAGGGTACAAGAGAACCCCTCCCCAAGATAAGAGCATTCCTAAGAAGGCTCATACCGAATAACACAAGTTTGTTTGCGCAAGATTAGTCAATGAATTTATTTCAATAACAAGCCAACCAAGGCTCCTATTTGGCCATTAGTGCCTATTAAATCTTTTTTGAACGAGGTTACTAACCTTTTGTCAACTCAAGAAGAGAATAGATATACCAATCAAGTAATATATATGGTTCCATATTCCAACAAGACATTTCTTCCCGTGGGTCCGCCCTCGGATGATGAAAAGAAGTCTCCTGTCCCTCTCATGAAGGATAAGGTGGCAATATATGCATCAAAAGTATCTCAATCAACATCATCGAGTAGCGTAGTACCCACACCAAACAAGACGAATAATATGAAGAATATGTATCATGGTCAAAAGATGCTCACTCCTGTTGTACCTGGAAGACTTACGCCCACGGGAAATGGACGTATCAAGGTTCCCGTTTGCAACGCGCAAGTATTAAAGAGGGAGGCATCAAGTATTGACGAATTAAATTCCGAGGGTGTTTGCTTTACGTCCAGTGAAGCGGAGAGTTGTGCCGATAAGGCATTGAATTATAATAATATAGTGATGGATGGAAAAGTTAGTAATAGTGATGGTGTTAATGCCAACAATACTAACATGGATGAAATGCCACTTAATATTGAAAAGTGGCATGAGGCAGCAGCAAGTGTTAGTGCTGCGGTGGAGGGGAATAAACATGTTTCTTCAAGTTCCACCGTGATTACTACATCCTCTGCGGGCTCAATTTGTGGTCGTAGTTCAATGGGGAATGAAATTGCAGCTGTTGCTTCCGCGGCGGTCAAGACGGATCCTCCGTTGAGGGTTGTCAGGACAAGTCCGAATCCTCCCGAAGATTACGATGATGCGCATCGTCTTAGTTCTGGGAGTGTGCCTGAGAAGGAACAAGATCAAGAGGTTGCTGCTTCTTCTTCAGCCGCCACCAAGAATCAACCACCTGCATTTTCCAAGGGTGTACCTTCATCCTCTTCATCGGCATCGCTCTCAATCTCATTTACGGATAATCTTGTCAAGGGAAATTCTTCTCGTCAAGGCCGATCTCTTCAACGTTGGTTAGTTCACTCTCCCACGGAAGAGCTTGTACGGCAAGTTGCGGGATGTATCCCCATTACCCGTGATGGGCGTATTGTTCTAGTCTCCGCCAGTCGTAAGAGTGAGTGGATAATCCCCAAAGGCGGTTGGGATACAGACGAGACAAAGGAGGAGTGTGCCACTCGTGAAACGTTTGAGGAGGCTGGATTATTAGGAAGTTTGGGTGGTTGTTTGGAACCAATTGATTATGAAACGAGGAAGGCAAAGAAGCGTAGGATGAGTATGAGTGGTAGTGGAGCTGGTAAATCAGGAAAGGGAAAAGTCGTTGATGGTAGGAAGACCTTGTCTCTTAAGAGAGAGGCCGATGCCGCGGCGTTACGTCCTCCTTTCTCAAAGCGTGCCAAGATGGAGACTTCCGTCAAGAAGACTACTAAAACGTCCGAGGTTGCCGGTGGTAATGTCAACAACATGGCATCATCAGCTGCAATGCAACCACCATCATCACCCGGGGCCCCTGCTTCAGCTGCATCGTCATCGCTTGACCCTGCCTCCTATTCGTATGTTCGTCTATTCCTCTTCCCACTTTACGTCTCGTCCGTCAAGGCAAAGTGGCCTGAGGGTGGTCGTCTTCGCAAGTTGGTCACAATCGATGAAGCCATTAAAATTATGGAAGCAGAGAAGAGACCTTACTTTTGCAGGGGTTTGGAGATGATTAAGGAGAGGGGTCTACACCGCATGAATGATCAAGATCTAAATAGGCTGTGTTGAGAAGAAATAGGCAGGGAGGGGAACGAGCTCATATCAAATTGTGATTAGATTACCCTCCTAAACAATAAACAATGTATGTTTAAGAAGAGAAGAGAGTGGTTATATTGGTAGTACTAGAAGAGAAAAGAGAGGTAAAGCGCATATCAGTCCAATTTTTCTCAAAGGATACCAAGCAAGATACTGAGGATACCACCCAAGGATACCGAATGTTCTAGATGTGAGTAAGCGTAAGCTCCTATCTTTTTTTTTATGATACAAAAGCCGCAATGACAACTTGCAACTAACGACTCTAACTCTCGATTGTAAACAAAGAAGTCTTTTAACAGTATGCATCTAGCTCCCGCATACTCGGTATACACCGGGACCCTTCATATCATCTGTGTTGGAAGTGGCAATAGAGATGCCGGTACGGATCAACTCAGCGATTGGTATAAAAAGAACTTGCATAACCTCCGATTTGTTGCACCAAAATATTTGGCTGAGGTTGCTGCTTGCAATCTGAATCGTTTAGGTTTGGAAGTTTATGATAAATCGGGTACACCTCACAACCCTTGGTCCGAAACTGGTTTCAAGAAAGTCTTGACCACATTGAATAATGTCATTTCTGCCAACCAATATTGTTCATGTGTACCTTGTGTACAAAATCAATTGATGCAGCAACATGTTACAATGAACCAACTATTATACAACCAGCAGCAATTAGCATATGGTAATAATATTGTAGGCAGTGCATCTCAATATTTGAACCAACCTGTTACCCAATTTGCATGTGTTTCTACAAATGCGCCAATGCCTGGCCTTCCTGTCCAATCCGATCCAAGTTTCACCTTCCAAACTATTGGTGTACCTTCCAACTTACAGTCAACACATGAAATGTTAGTAAACGGTAGTGCAATTGACAGTGAATCTAATTTGAAAGATGAGAAATCTCATGACGCACAACAGATTCCATCTATCCATAATAATATTACCAACACAACTGATGTTGTTGAGGATTTGGAAACCAACTTGATTAGCATTATCTTTCAAGATATTGAAGATCAACAACCAAAAAACTGGAAAGATTACTTTGATGAAATGAATATTAGTGTATCTAGTAGTTGTTGTGGATCAATTGCCAATGATTGTGAATCTATTGACTGGACTGTTGATGATTTAGTTTTCAATGAGAATGATACACATATGTATCCTCACATGTGGGATGAAGAACAGATGGATATTGAACCATTACTTCATTCATGCAGTGCCGAATTGAGAGAGTCGATTGAAAACATTGAGAAGTTGTTGGCACGCTTGGAAGATGTATAGATGCTGATAGAGATGAAGTATTTGATACTAAACTACAATAGATATAATCATATAGATATTGACATTTGATCTGAAGTACAATTAGATTATATATAACTATCTACATAACTATCTAGATAGCAGGGAAATCAAGCTTGAGTTCCTTCATTCCCCTGAAGGTAGCCAAAGCATTCTTCACAGCCCGGAGGGAACGAAGGGGGAAGTCGATAACAAAGTTTGCCGCGTGCATATCTTGTGGTCCAATTTTTGTTACCCAATGCTTGGCTTGGATGCCAACCTTCTTATCATCATCAGTCCAACACATCATTAGTTTACCGTTGCTGAATGGTGTTGTGAAGTATGCCATTGTACCCTGTGTTGAATGGATATCAAAAGAGAGATTGTGATCTTTCTTTCTTGCTATGGTTTCTGACTCTGTGCATGTATAGCCTGCAAACCGAATCACTTGAGGACCACCATATCTGATAACTATCCGACAAGAGAGATCGTCCTTATCAGCAGCGGTAGGACTGTCACCGTGCACGCCAATACCCGCCGACGTTCCAAAGAGTAAGCTCACAATAGTAATCTTGGGAATATCATCTACATGCATACCCAAGTCTAGACACAACTTGATAATAGAAGCACAAAATGCCTCCAATTGTCCTTGGTCCTCCTTCTTGACAATGCCTAGATTACAAGCAGCATCTTTCCAGATATCAGGACGGGCATTGATATTGTTGTTGGTACGGATAGGAGATGCAAGTCGATGAAATGCTTGACTAGTTGAACGTTGTAAAGCATAGTCTATCCCTTGATACATGATCAAACACTTGATCATGTTACCTAAAAATCTATCCGTGTCGGCATTAGCACTTCCAACGACAGCAATGTTATTCTCGAGGAAGTTCTGCCGATCTGCAAGACCTACAATGGTTGGGATACGTTTAGCATTTAATGCAGTCTCGGATCGGGCGATAGTATTTGGATTCTCACGATCACAGAATCGGCTCATGTTCGTTGATAGTCTAGTATCTAAGTTCCATATACTGCAGTATTATATGGTTGGAGATACGTTCTGTATTGATATCTATGGCTCTTAGTGTGGTTTATGGGGTTGTGCATATGATATGTGCACATCTCAAACTAGTCATCTTTGTCACATCATTGTATTCTCAAACAAACTTCGCTTCCCGGTACCATAGTATGCGTCACTATATATTCAAGACTTCAGTGCCGCATCATTGTTTCTTGAATTGTTTTCCTTTTAGTTGAATGAGTTGATGGCTGGCGGCTGGGGAGTTAAGCACTTCGCGCCTGTGGCAAACAAACACCATATCACCACAATCATATTGCAATCATGTCAAACAATCAATCAAACAAACGCAAACCACCCCCGGGTAGTATTTACCATATATTTTCATCCTACAAAGCATCGTCATCTCCTCCTCGACAGAACAAAAATAAAAAGAGCAAGAGCAGCAATGACAACAACAACAGTAGCAGCAGCAGTTGGAACTGTCCTGCATGTACTTATCTCAATGATCTAAATGATCAAGTATGTGAAGGCTGTAGTACACATCACCCAACTAGTTGGGCATGTCAACGATGTACTACAGTAAATGCATCACATCTTGAAAAATGTGGTGCGTGCTTACTCAATAAACCTACAAGTGCACCAACAACCAATGCAACAGGTTCAGCATTGAATGTTGATAATCAACAAGCTGCTGCTGCTGCTGCTCCCACATCACAATCTGGTATGGATTTAGATGATAATAATGAGGAGAGTAAAGTTGCAGCACAACATACACCAAAAGATACACATAAAACACCAACATCAGTTGCATCATCTTCTGTATTGCCTATTGGGGCCGGTACTAAGTCATCGGCACGTTCTACCACCGTCGGAGGTACTAATCGTGGTAACAATAACCGTACAACAGCACCCACACAAAGACGTATGATGATGGAATTAGATGAGGCTGGTACAGGTGCTGATAGTGTTGCCAATCCCCGTGGCAGGCCTTCTGTTGAATTAGGAGCTAAGGAGAATTATGTGAGGCAGCAAGAAAAGGCTTGGTGGAATAATTCTATTCAAAAAGCCATGGGTATGTGTCAATTAAAGAGTACAGAGGAAGGAGATGATGACGAGGATGATATTGATGCCGCTGATTTTGTTAAGGCCTTGAAGAGTGAGGCTGAACGTAAAGTTGAGGATTCATCCGTCGAATCCGCCGCTGCTGGAATGGATTTTGAATCTGCAATATCTTCTGGACAGGCTATGTCCTTTAAAATCCCCGCTAAATCTTGTAAGGATGGTTGTGGAAAGAAGGATTGTAGTGCTGGGGAGAAGGCATCATCTCATCAGAACAATATTGACAAGGCCACCAAGGTTTATTATCTCTCTCCCGATCAACTATGCTGTATCGACTGTGAGAAGGAGGGAATGAACACTCCTGCGGTTACTCTCCCCGCATTAGCACCCGGCACTGAGAGTTCTCCAGGGGAGTATCGTCCCACCCACTGCTGGGGATGTGCTAATAAGCAGACGAAAAAGCATGGCACGGTTTTCAACCCCGACCCTCCCATCTGTGGATGTAACACCACACGCTATGAGGGCTATGTCGATTGTGCCAACTGTGTCTCTACTAGGGAGTGTGCCAATTATGAGGAATGCAACAATGAGCGCGGTAAGAAAAACATGTATTCCCCATATTGTGAAATTTGTAGAATGAATAATGTATGGGGTAGAGACAAAGTATGCACTGAATGTGGCAAGTTAGGTATAGAAATATATGGCACAAAGGTATGCAATCAGTGTACCAGAATTAACCGAGCAAAGAGGGAAAATGGTGGAGAAGTACCCTCCTGTGAACGATGTGAACTACCCCTCTATGATGATGGAGAGAGTTATGCCGCTTTGGGTCAAAAACGTAAACTCTGTAACCGTGATGATTGCTTCCGTCTGTGCGAGGAACGAGATGGAGATGGTAAACTTGTTTGCCACGAAGAGGTTCTAGTCAACTCAGCGATTTTTTATAGTGTCAATAAGTATTGTGAGGAACATCACAAAGGATTTGTATGCCACAAATGCAATGCAGTTTTAGGGAATAGTAAAACACTCAGTACTCATCTAAGGGATGGCACCCTCACTTGCAAGGTAAGAGTATGCCAAGTTGCTTATATCAAATACTTTTGTCTCAAACATTTCTAACACATGTCCATTCAGGCCGACGCCCGTCCTAAACCTGAACAGAAGGAGTTTGTATGTAAAAAAGGATGTGGACGGTCGTATCCCAAAAAGGGAAGTTTGGCAGCGCATAATCTGAAGGGAGCTGGTGCAGAACCTGGGAAGGGATATGAGAAGTGTGAAGGCAAGTTTGGTACGTTTGGAGCGCCACAATACAAGAAATACTTGGAGGAGAAGAAGAAGAAGGAGAACTCCAAGTCCTAATGTCACGAAGGCTTTATAGATATACACTGTAGAGTAACCTAAAGTCGGGAAGTGGTTCAGTTGACTGCATCTATTGCCAAGCCATATCTAGAACGCCCGAAGATTGTTCCATGTGCACGACACATCATTTAGTAGTGTATTAGCTCATAATTTCCAAAAGCTGACAAACATCATCAAATCAGATCCATCTAAATATCAACAACCATGAAGATCTTCCGCCCTATTTCTACTGTTCTATCCCTTGCCTTGGCACTATCTTCCAGCAGTGCCGTTAATGTCAATGCTATTGGACGTGATCTCCATATGGGTATGGGTGGTCGAGGAGGAGGTGGTCGTATGTCGTTTCTAGAAGCTGTGGAAAATGGCAAGTGTGCAGAGGAGGGACTTTGCGAGGGTGCTGAATCCCTCGATTGTGATAACCTCGAGAGGCCAATCCGCGAAGACGGTGCTGATTTGAGTGTCCTCAAGGAAGCAAGAAAAGATTTTCGTAAAACGATTCTTCAATGTGTATGTTGCAATGAGGCTTCTCTTGAGGAGCTTACCGAAGGTCTCGGCGGCAAGGGAGGAGGTGGCCGTATTGGCAAGGGCAAGTTGACTCAAGAGCTTGTTGATAAGAAGTGTGATACGGGAGAAGTCGATTGTCCTGTTGATCTAAGCTGTGATGACATTGAGAGGCCAGACAAGTCTGAGTTCATGACTGATGAGGGTATAGATTGGGTTGCAATGAAAGAAGCGCGTCAAGTGTATCGTCAAAAGATTCTAAGTTGTGCCTGTTGTACTGACACTTCCCTTGAAGACCTTGGTGTACCTTCCATGAGTGGTGGTCGTGTCCAGGCCATCCTTGAAAAGCGCTGCCCTGCCTTTCAAGATAATACTGGGTGCTCTCCTAGTTCTGAATGTAGTCGTCTTGGTTCCGACGCATCGTGGGAAGAGCGCAAGACCAATTTGCTTGAGTGTGCCTGTTGCCGTGAGGATGGAGTTGAGGCTATCGATGAGGGAGATGTTCAGACATCCGTCTTGTTGGCCTCTCTTATGGTAGATGAATCTGCTATCCAAACTGAAGAATCGTATTCAACAAGCTCGGCTGCTAGTCTATCGTTTGTGCTGAGTAGCTTCGTTGTTGCCACAGTTGTTGGTGCTGCTGCCTTTGTCTAGGGGCATAAGCAACGTGTGTATAGAAAAAAAAACAGAGACATGAGATGGTGAATAAACTAATGTATTGAATGTTTGACAACATGTCTGCCTAAATGGTTATCTATTCAATGTGGCAGTAGCATCTCTAGCCGCTCGAAAGCTGCTTCATATAATGGCATAACATAGCAGAAGTGACTACAATCTCCGCCTCCATGATGCCATTGTGGGACATCGAATAAGTCTGCAATGTTCCATCTTAGTA